>Ga0213863_10000636_pt1 | contig 26266 bp, 15 predicted proteins | sample PICome_8_FD_160128 | JGI IMG/M metagenome (GOLD analysis project Ga0213863, IMG submission 160128) | Coastal seawater microbial communities near Pivers Island, North Carolina, United States - PICO497 | ecosystem: Environmental > Aquatic > Marine > Coastal | place: USA: North Carolina... | reverse complement strand
GGGTTCATCAGCATGCAAGAGTTGGGGGCCAGTGATTCCCCAGCCGATAAGTCAATCTCTCTTACGGGGCGGGGTGTGTCGAGTTCAAGTGTCACCTGGGCCTAAACTCCACCGGTTTTTCTGCGGATTAGAGATTGCAGCTGGGACTGAGAGGCAAACATCAAATAGGTCGCGGGGAGCAGTCCTTGGCTGGCGAGTGTCTGTAGGCCTTTATTATCGAGTGCCAATAGGGCTTCATCATTGATCATGTAAAAGCCAGCCAGTTGATGCTTGGCACCACTATCCAGAGTAATCTCCAGATCGCAGGATGTGATGAGGTCTAGGGAGGCCAACGTGCTGGTGAAGGTTTCTGCCAGAGCATGCCCCTCATGAATAGCTTCCATAATAGCAGTCAGTCGATCGAGGTATTCCGAGTAGCCACCGTGCTCTAGAAAAAGCGGTTCGCCTTGTGTGGTGCTGACTTTGGCATGGGCCATGTCTACGGCAACAACGGGTGCGGGCTTGTCACTGCCGTCTTTGCTTTCAAAGCCGATCATCAGTGGCCCCCGCTGCATCATGAGGGGTATGTAAGGTGCATCCCAGCTACCGCCGTCAAGGAACAGGTTTTCACCCTCTTCAAAGCCCAGAAGTGCAACAGGGTGCAGACTGCCCGATTCGGAGTCCTTAAAGAACAACAGCGGATAGCAGCTTTGCAGCCCTCTAAACTCATTGGGGTACACCGGCACAAGCATGACGTTGTCGCCATAGTTGGCGCCAAACTCACGAATAACTCGGAGATCGGCATGTTGCACGTTGTTGAGCTTTTCTATGGAGGGCATAGTCTGGGCCGTCGTGTTAGAGCGTCGCGAAGTCGCGATGCAGTAGATCTGATAATAACCTGCGATTGCTAGGCAGGTGTTGGCTCATACGCTGGGCCTGCTGCTGAACGTCACGAAAGAGCTCGTGGCTTTGACTGCGTTGCTGATGCATTCGTCTTCGGGGAATTTTGGCGCGCTGCGTTTTAAAGCCCATACCCATTAGCACGTACTGATAACTGGCCGAAGGAAACAGCTCGTCGGCGCGTTGATCTTCCCCATGCCAGGGAATCTCTGATTGCCACAGCAGCAATCGCGCTTGCAGCGTCTTGGGAATCGTCGTTTCCCGGCGATGATCTCGCCAATAGTCGGAATCCTCACGCTTTGATAGCAGATAATGTAGTTTTAGAAATTCGACAATGTGTTCCCATCGGGCGGTGAATTCGCGATTGTAGCGATCTGCCTGTATGGCCATCGCCGCTCGAGTGGCGGGGAATCGATCGGCAAGCGCCCTTGCTCCCAGCTCTACTAAAACGAGGGCAGAGGCTTCTAGGGGCTCCACAAAACCAGCCGCCATGCCCATGGCTACACAGTTTTTGTGCCAAAAAGTTTCCCTATAGCCGGGTTGAAAGCTCAGCAAACGCGGGGTGTTGTACGTTGCTTTTTCTTTTGTATGGGCGGTCTCATTGAGCAGATAATCTTCCAGTACACGCTCTGCAGCCGATGGCTCGGTATGCGCGCTGGAATAAACATAGCCCACGCCACGGCGTTCTCGTAATCCAATATCCCAAACCCACCCCGCAGTTTGTGCGCTCGCCCAGGTTGTCGACTTAATCTTCGCATCGGATGACGGATAAGAAACCTGAGTTGCAAGGGCTCGATCATTAAAGAGAATTGAACCCACGCTTTTAAGCGGTATGTTGTAATGCTGCTCTACCAACAACCCACTGAAACCACTGCAGTCAATAAACAGGTCCCCAGAGACCGTCTGGCCGTTGGTGGTTTTAAGGGTTTCTATATAGCCTTCCGAGTCACAAAGGACGCCGTCAATGTGGCCGACAATGTGGGTCACGCCCAGCCCAGCTACCGCACGCTCAGTTAGCATGGCGGCAAAAGCAACGGCATCGAGGTGATAACCATAGTTCAGCGCATAGGCGTAGTCGGGAATGCCCAGTTGTTTGGCCGTTCCCGCCTCGTCACAAATTCTGCATTGGGGGGTCACCGTGTGGGCAAAGGACTGCTCGGGCTGGTCCGACTCTAGCCACACCTCTGCAAGGTTGGCCTCGCTGTAGCCAATAGGCGTTGAGAAGGGGTGGTAGTAGCTTTCCCCCTTACCGTGCAGCCAGTCTCGAAAGAAGGTTCCTTGTTTGAGTGACCCTTGGCAGCGACGGAGAAATTCTGCCTCGTTGATGCCGATCTTTTTCAGGGTAGAGCGCATCGATGGCCAGGTGCCCTCGCCAACACCAATGGTTGGGGTATCCGGAGATTCAACAACGGTGAGGCTAAAGTCGTCGGATAACTGAAACTCCGCCGCCAGCACGCAAGCGGTTAGCCAGCCAGCGGTACCGCCGCCGACAATCACGATCTGCTTAACGGCTTGCTCTGCGGTTTGGTTTTTATTCAGCATACACAGCGGTCTTCCGTCGGTTTGCGTCGGGATTGCGGTAGTCTAGAGGTTACCAGTTGGAATAAAAACTCGCCGGCCAACCCCTACGATAGGGGCTGGCTCTTTCGGCTGACGCACTAGTACGTGTAGCGGAAGCCTAAGTTGTAGCGAGCGCCCAGTTGGCCCACGCTATAAATTTGCAGGGGATCTCGACCGTGCGACCTGAAGGTTTCATTAGTAAGGTTAATGCCTTCCACAAACACGGTGAGCCCATCGGTTATCGAATAGCTGGCACTGGCATCCCACTGCTCATATTCCTCGGTATAGGCAGGCTTGGTTACACCGCCAATAAAGTAGCTGTCGCGCCAGTTATAAGCCGCCCTAGCCTCAAACCCAAAGCCCTCATAGTAGAGAATGAAATTACGGGTGTCTGAAAGACCGGGTAGGGCAAACTGCGGCGCATCGGAGCTGTTGTCAAAAGTGGCGCTGCCGCTGGCTAAGGTCATATTGGCGATAAAACCAAAACCGGTATCCCATAGGCTGTGCTGCCAAGCGATTTCCCAGCCGTCGATCTTGGCATCCTCGGCGGAGTTGACGCGGGTATCGACGTCGAAGTACGCGGGGTCGTCACGACCGGGAACCCCGGTAATCACCTGATTGACGGCATCAACACCCGGCTCGTTGGGGTATTTGGTAAAGATATAGTCGCGAATGTCGCCGTTTGACGCGGCAATACCGAGGGCATCGATGGCGTCGGCATAGAGTGGCCCCAGCGCTGGGTGTGCTAAATCTGGGTACAACACCACATCTTGCTGTTCTGCGGAGGTCACAAAGTTCACCACAGATTTATCGAAATAGCCGATTGAGACGTAACTGACATCACTGTAATACCACTCTAATGAGAAGTCCCAGTTGTCTGACTCGTGGGGTAGTAGGCCCGGATTTCCTATCGAGCCGTCGGCGGTGTGCTCACCCTCGACGACACGCAGTACGGTACCAATGGACAGATTACCCCGCAGATCTGCGTAGCTAGGGCGTGAAATCGTTTGGCTGTAGGAGGCACGGAAAATCACATCGTCAATGACCTCAATATCAAAATCGACATTGGGCAGCAGCACGTCGTAGTCGCCGCTCAGTGATGTTGTAATGTTGCCTTCGGCGGGAACCGCAGAAAACTCGTTGGTCGAGGCCCAATCGATACTCACGTAGTCCTGAGACTCAGCACTCGATGTCACTTCCGTTTCTTCGTACCTAAGGCCCGCTCTAAAATTAAATGGCCGGTTGAAAAGGTCGCCAGCGTAGCCTATCTGGAAATAAGCGGAGTAACTCTCCTCGCGAAACTGGTTACCAAATCCCGGATCGCTATCGGCACAGAAGCCGGTGCCACAGTCGCCACCCGCAACTGCCGTGGCCAAATACATGGGGTCAGTTTCTGGCAGTGCTTGCAGGGCCTCCGCCCTCGCGGCAACTTCTTCCATGTTGAAGACGAAGAAATTGTTCGTCACGCTATCGCCACCTGAGAGCTCGTCGTACATCCCCGCCAACGAGGCTGGAACGACAAGGTCAGATACTGAGCCGTAGGCCGAAGCTTGGTTTTGTCCCCAAGTATTGCGCTGCACGATACTGCCGGCTTCAAAGTTATCGATGTCAGTGTAGGCGAGACCAAAATCCAGCATGAGGGTATCAGTAAGATCGAAGACACCCGAAAATTGCGCCTGTTCAATGTTCATTTCAGCCCAGCTGTTGCCAAAGACACTCCCGGTGATTTGCATATCGTCGGGGGACAAAGGATCGGCAAGGGCGATCTGGGTGATCGGAATTTCATTGGAGTAATCTACTGACGCGGATTTTCGTCCAAAGGCCGCCATGGAAAGATTGGCAGAGCTACCAAAGGCACTGTTGGGTTCCCGCTCGGCGGTGGAATCGTGATAATCCACGACAACGCTCAACCGGTCTGTGATATCCCATTCCAGGTTTAAACCTAGAGACGCCCGGGTATTTTTCGAGGCGTCCACTCCGGCACCCATGGGTGAGTCGGGCTGATTGTTGTCTTCCGAATACACCAGAGGTGAAACGATACCGTCGCCCATCCAGGTGCCAGATTGACCTGTTGGGCTAAACCATACCGACATGTTGTTATAGCGGTGGTCTAACTCCAGCTCGGCCATGGTGTAGTCGAGGGTCGCGGTTAGCCGATCGAAAGGGCGCCACTGAAGGGTGAGCTGACCGTTTATCCGGGTGCGCTCCCACTCGTCTAGCTGATAAATTTGTTGCTGTGGCAAACCCACCAAATCCCCTGCTCCGGGAATGTTTTCGTGCTGGCCGTTGTCAGGAATGCCGCTGCCGTCGCGCTCAAGCCATTCGGTATTACTGGCTGAGGACTGTCCATTGTGGCGCTCCTGAAAGGTGCCAGACAGTGCAATTCCCACGGTATCGTCGAAAAATGTCTGCGATGCGAACGCTGACACCTCTGGGGTGAACTCATCGCCCGTTCGAGTTGACTGATCGTACATTGCCGAGGCACTCACTGAAGCATTGAGGCCGGGTCGGTCTAATGGACGTGCGGTTTTAATATTGATCGTGGCGCCTATGCCTCCAGTGGACACATTGGCTCGGGAGGTTTTGTAAATCTCAACCCCCGACACGGATTCAGCGGCGATATCCGCGAAGTCAAAAGATCGCCCCAAACCACTGTGTGTGGGCATTTGTCGGCTGTTGAGGGTTACTAAGTTAAAGTCGGCACCAAAACCTCTTACGGTGACCGTTGAGCCCTCACCACGTTGGCGGTCAATCGCCACACCTGTGACTCGCTGCAGGGCCTCTGCCAGGTTCGTGTCGGGAAAATCACCGATGTCTTCTGCGGTAATGGCGTCGACAACACCTGAAGAGTAGCGCTTGAGATCTTGTGCGCGCTGTAGACTCGAGCGAATACCGGTTACGACAACTTCCTCAATGACGGGACTATCGTCGGTGGTCAAGTCAGTTTGCGCGCTGGCACCTGAGGCGAGCAGAGCGGTTAAGGCAAACGAAACCGCTGTTGAAACCGGCTTCGTGTTAAACGGTATAGCTGACATGAAATTCACACACGTTATTTTTTTGTAGTTTGCCATTTTACTCAACATTGCAGTGTTACGGGCGATCCGCCCTTAGCATTGAGATAAGGGGCGTCAGGTCTGCGGCCAGAGGGATGTTGATTATAGGTGAATTACGAGACAAGTGAGGCGCGCAGGGGTATCTGAGTGGCTGCGGCCAGGATCTCACATCATTAGATCTCCCAAAAGCGTTCGTGGCCGCTGCCAACTGCAAGCCAAAATTTTGTGCTAGAGCTAGAGCTAGAGCTGCTGTTGGCTTAACTGACCCTTCCCCAAGCCCTATGATTATTGGCATCTAGCACCACGGCAACTCCAAAAATTGCAAATCGCGACTTATAATAAAATTTCTTATGCAATTTTTGCTAAAATGTGAGAACGTAACGATGTTGGGGACTGGCGTTAGTTATAGAACACCACTCCCACTCAGCATTCAGGTCAAAATGTTCGATGTTGTAAAATGCAAGAGCGCTTTGCCGTCCGATATTCAGGGCGGCTTTTTTTTTGCCGGTCTGTTGTCGATCAAGTTGCCGACTTGGCATGCCCAGGGCTTCCTCGGCATGTGATGGCGGACGAGGTAGAGTAATATGCGCGTCGGGTTTGTAACCGATCGCGAAACAGGGGGCCGTGGCATTTGCACTAACACGGCCTAGTTAATGCCTGAAACAGTCCATCGGTTAGTAGAGCTAATAGCCTGATTGAACCCTTTAGCATCACGATGCTCTCGATAGCGTTGGGCTTTTCGGGAGTTAGACCTACAGCGAGTTAAATTTGTGACACGATTATCGGGGTTAATACTAAGCTGTGTGTTGAGTGGAATTTTGGGTTCCATTCAGGCGCAGGGGTCCACTTTGCCGGTGATCGTCAACGGCGAGCTCGGGGCTACTTGGGATGTGGGCATCGCTGCGTTTGACGCGGCTAATTTTGAATTTGGCAGTTGTATCGCCGACTTTGGTGCGGGCTGCCCGAATGTGAGCTGGCGCTGGTCTCAGGGAGACAGCGGCTACGAGGTTCTAGAGTTGGAGTATCCGGGTACCGGTATGCTCGCCGGAGTGTATTTTAAGGCGTCCTCGCCCCAAGACCTGAGGAGCTTTTCTGGGGGAAGCATTGAATTCGATGCCTGGGCTTCAGAGCCCGGCACCGCGCTCACTTTGAAGGTGGACTGCGTATATCCCTGTAGCTCTGGAGATTGGCAGATACCGGCAACTATCGGGCCGTCATGGCAGCGTATTTCAATTGCTGTCGATGATTTGGTAGATCGGGGTCTTGACTTAAGTCGCGTCGATACCGGGTTAGTGATTTGGCCCTCTGCTTTGGGATTGGTAAATGTCAAGTTAGATCGATTGGTTTGGCAGGCGAGCTCTGATTCTGCAGGAACGCCGACTGATTCGGGCGGTCAAAATGCACAGACCGGTACGGGCGGGCCCACGTTGCTGTTAGATAATTTAACAGGGCAGACCAACGTATCACCCACAAGCTATTCTGGTTACCAGCTTACTTGGTCAGACGAATTCGAGCAGGCGGCTCTTGATACGGCCACGTGGAATTTTGATATTGGCGGCGGTGGCTGGGGCAATAATGAATTGCAGTACTACCAACAAGATAACGTCACTATCGACCGCGGCCATTTAGTGATTACAGCGAAAAGAGAAAGCCAGGGTGGGCGTAGTTACACCTCTTCGCGAATCAAGACCCAAGGGACGATGGAGTTTGGTTTTGGTCGGGTCGATATCCGAGCGGCGCTGCCTCGTGGTCAGGGTATTTGGCCCGCGCTTTGGGCGCTGGGAGCCGATTTTCGAGACGTGGGTTGGCCCTATTGTGGTGAACTGGACATTATGGAAATGATTGGTGGTGCAGGACGGGAAAATACCGTGCATGGCACCCTGCATTGGAATGTTGGGGGGATCGGCGCGCCTTATGCGCCCGCTTATCAAGGCGGTGGTTTCGTTAAGGCCTCCGAGGACTTTGGTGCCGGTTTTAACGTGTTTAGCATGATTCGAGAGCACGACCGTGTGCAGTGGTTAGTTAATGATGAGCTGTACCACGAGCAATATTTGCCAGATTCCATAGATTTTAAGCCCTTTGACAACCCCTTTTTCCTTATTTTTAACATTGCTGTTGGCGGCAATTGGCCCGGCTCTCCAGACGGCTCCACTCAGTTTCCCCAGCGCATGGTGGTCGATTATGTTCGGGTATTTTCGGCGAACAATGGGAATGAGGATTCTGATGGTGACGGCGTGCCAGACTCAGACGATGCGTTTCCCCTAGACCCGGCCGAGTCACTGGATACCGATGGTGACGGTGTGGGTAACAACGCCGATACCGATGATGATGGCGACGGTGTTGCAGATTCTGAAGATGCTTTTTCCTTGGATACCAGTGAGTCACTGGACACAGATGGCGATGGGGTGGGTAACAACGCCGATGCAGATGATGACGGTGACGGCGTGCCAGACTCAGACGATGCGTTTTCTCTAGACCCGGCCGAGTCACTGGACACGGATGGCGATGGGGTGGGTAACAACGCCGATTCTGATGATGATGGCGACGGCTATAACGATCTAACAGACCGCTTTCCATTCGACCCTAATGAGTGGGTCGACACCGACGGTGATGGTGTGGGTAACAACGCGGACGCAGATGATGACGGGGACGGCTATGACGATGCTACCGATCGTTTTCCACTCGACCCCACCGAGTGGCTTGATACCGATGGAGATGGCATAGGTGACAACGCAGACACACCCTTTAATGCCGGTGCACTACTGTCTACTTTTAACCAACTCTTAACGACAATAGCCGCTGAACGTAACGGAGCCCCTATAGACAAGGCCGCTTCAGCCGCTGAAACTCGACTTCCAGATAGCTCGGGTCAACGCCAATAGATGGTGTGACTTCCAGGGATGATTAACTCAATGGATAACTCGGCGCTAGCCCAACAATTTTATCGCGACGGCTATATCGTTCTTGATAATTTTTTTGACAAAAAGCAGATGACAGACGCCGACCAGAAGGTTCGTAGGCACTTCGGCGAAAATCCAGCATTTCAACATAACAGCGAGTTCCTCAATAAATCTCAGACCGACGTGATACCTTGGTTTCCCCAACAGGAAGGCGTCAGTGACTTTGATGCGATCGAAAACGATCAAAGGCTGCAAGCTTTAAGCGAGGCCATCCTCGGCAGTCATTGGTATCGCGAGTACTGCATGGTGATGTGTTCAAAGCCGGGATCCCTGGGTCAGGCTTGGCACCAAGACTGTCCTCCCGAGAGTCCCGAATGCTTTAATCTGAACCGTCTTGTCTATACAAGTGATATAAACAATGCATCAGGTGGCCAGGTTGTGGTTGTGCCTCGATCACACACGATGGGCCTACTGCCCTCCGGCGATCCGGTTGGCCAATTAGATGGCCAGGTCGTACTCCACCCAAAACAGGGCACGCTAATACTGCTTCACGGCCACACCTGGCACCGTGTGCTACCTAATAAGGGAACAGTGCGTATATCGACTAACTACAGGGCGGCACCGGCGGCGACCCCGCACGGGATTACCGACATCTGTGTCTACCGCAATATGCGCTACCAGTTTTCGACGTCTACAGTGATAGAGGAAAGAACTGTTTAATACCCATGCCAAGGTGAGTCATTTCCAATAAGCCCATTGCACCGGGAGCTTTAGTAGGATCTGTGCCTAAGGGCTGTCGGGGCAGTAGGGGCTTGGCGTTGCGAAATCGATTATGTGGGAGGGGTTGCGAGGTCGACTAGATGTGAGGGGTCGATTAGATGGCCTTTACTCGCAAAAGCCTCGTTTTACTGCGGCAATCAAACGGTGGCGTATCGATAAGTGAGGAGAACCACCGCTTCGCGGCCCGCTGCTGAAAGAGCCGCTGCTTCAAGGGCCATTACTTGAAAAGCCATTAGTCGAAGCGCGGCTCGTTAGAAAGCCACTACAAAGCCGCTAGAGCAATTTTTGCGCAATCAGCCCCTGACACCAGTCTGTCAAGCGTTGAGGATACGCCGGTATGGCAGGGTCAGCTTGGTCAAACCACGCAGCTTTTCAGACTAAGGCGTCAGGCTAATACGCATACTGTTGCGGCAACTAAGACGGGAATCTGTTCGACGGCCCAATGCTGTTATCAACGAGGTTGCTAGGCGTTCTACCTGTATTCGTGGGAGACTATTTAAAATAAAACAACGGCCTGCAGGTCGGTTTTTTGGGGCAGGCTTTGAGTGTTTTCGTATAAATTGCAGCGACGTTCTTTACTAAAGTGGCTCTCAGCCGCTTTGCCCGCGTCATTTTCTCACATCGCGATGGCAGGACGCGCAGACGATATACGCCACATTTTGCCTACGGTCACCGATACCGTCTTTTCGATCTCCGTGTCAGTAGCAAAGCCTCGCAGTGCTCTTGATCTGTCTGTTGATGGTAAGACAGTGGCCGGCACAAGAATCGACAGCAAGGGCCGATTTTGGTCTTTCACCGCAGAGGGACTCACCCCGGCAAGAACCTATGAGTTACAGCTGTCTGACAATAATGGAGCCTTTGGCGATCCCTGGCCGTTGCGTACATTCCCCCATCACGATTCTGCACCTGAGACCTTTAAGCTACTGGCTTTTACCTGTGCTGGTGGTGCCGATGGCCTCGGCCTGCCGGGCAAACAGTTCTTCAAGCCCCACAGGTTTCGCCAAAAGTTGTTTGCTGAAGGTTTAGGTCAGCAACCCGATGCGGTTATCGCGATAGGTGATCATATTTACTACGACTTGCGTGGCGAGGAGCACCCCGCCATTGGCAGAAACTCCCGGTGGTTAAAGTACTTTTCTGGCAAGTATTTCAGTTGGTTCTATGGCAGTTTTGACCGATCTAAACCCGTGATTGGCACTGAGAATGAAGAGGTATTGATACGCATTGGTGACGAGCAGATCGCCAGCCTGTACGGCACGCGGTTCAAGTCGACCCCGATCTATTTTCTGTCAGATGACCACGACTATTTTGAAAATGACGACGCTGAACCGGAGATGGTCACTTTCCCCCCGGACGACTTTAGTCGAGCGGCACACGCCGCCATGGCCGACCTGTATTACCCAACGTTATCGGGTGCCTCTAGACCCGAATGGCGTCGCGCCTTTGGTAGTTTGAGATATGGGCGACTGTTCGAGGCGTCTTTGTATGACTGCGCGGGGCACCTGAGTGTGGGTGAAAATGCCAAATTGATTCCAGAGGAAGCAGAGCAGTGGCTAACAGACCGCATTAAGCATTCATCGGCAACCCATTACGCCATGGTCCCGAGTCATCCCTTTGGCTGGACGGCGGGCAAGTGGCGAGAGTGGTATCCCGATGTGGTGGCACCGCCGGGATTCACCGGTGTAGTCACCAATGAATTGATGACTGGGGTGCAGGGCGACCTCAGCGTTGAGGCGCAAAAATATTTCTGGCAGAAAGGTTGGTGGGAGCAGCATCAGCGGTTAATGACGGCATTGGCAAGCCGGCAAAAGGGTTCTGGGATGATTTTTTCAGGAGACATCCACGCACAGGGCGCAGTAAGTATAAAAAGCAGCGGCGACCTTACTTTCGAATCACCGGTAACGTCTTTTCTGGTGGGGCCAGTAAGTACCTCCGACGGTACATGGCCCTCTGCGGCAAGAGGTATCGTCGCCAATACGCCCAAATGGTTGAGTATCGATGAGCTGTTGGTCACACAAGAGGTCAACGGTTTTGCCCTATTTGAATTCACAACCTCGACAGCCGCAGCGCGATTGTTCAACTGCGGTGGCTATGATCGTAGTAAGGGCGAAGATGGACGTATACAAAATGTAGAGGACATTTTGATTAGCCATGCTTAATCAGCCCGCCACTTTTAGATCGGTATTTTTTGGCGCTCTCGCCGTCGCTGCTGCCTACAATGTTGGTCTATGGGGTTTATATCTCCAGCCGCAATTACTTTCGCCCTTAATGGAAAAGCTTCAGGCGTCGGAAACTGATATTGGGGTGCTGTACGGTGCGGAAAACTTTGCCTATTTTCTGGCCTTACTTCTAACCGCAATTCCGGTGACCAAATATTCCAGAACAAAAATGGCAATAGCGGGTACGGTCATTGCGCTTGTTGGCAGTGTTGCCTCAGCTTTTACCGATAACTTTTCCATGTTGCTATTCTATCGATGTGTCGTATCGGTAGGCGGCGGGATTGCCTCAGGTGCCGCGACCGCATCGGGAGCTGGATCTAAAGACCCGGTGAAAACCTTTGCTATAGCGGGCATGGTCTATCTGTTTATTTTCTCGCTGGGTAGAAAATTAGTTCCTATTGGGCTGGAGCACTTCGGAGTGAGCGGTATTTTTTTGGGCGTTGCAATTTTCTGCGCCGCAACAATTCCCCTCTACTTTTTTCTTAATCCGCCTATAAAAGCCCTATCTGCCAAAGTTAATCTGTGGACATTAGTTCGTAATGCGCCCTACAGGCTGTATGCAATTTTGGCCATGTCGGGCTTGTTTATTTATGAGCTTGGGCAAAACGCGGTGTTTACCTACATGGACAAGTTAGGTGAAAAAACAGGGTTAACGGGTGATGACAGGGGCTCGATATATTTACTGTCCTTTACCCTGGAATTGCTTGGCGGCGGACTAGCTGCATGGCTGGGCTCACGTTACGGAAAATTTAAGCCGTTGTTTTTTGGCTTGGGTTTAAACATTACCAGTGCCGCCATGTTTGCTGTCGTGGAGGATCCGGTCTATTACATTTACCTGCTGTTTCTCTGGAATTTTTCTTATGCCTTTTCTATGCCGTATATCACGGGCACGTTGTCTGCACTTGATAAAGAGGGTAGGTGGGCTGTGGCAGGCGATGCATTTTGGAACTTTTCTTCAACCCCTGGGCCTATATTTGCCACGCTTATTATCACCCACTTTGGCTACAACCCCTTGGCGCTATGGGTTTTCACATCGGGCGCCGTTGGCATTACCCTGTTTTGTTATACGGCGAGGAAGGCTGATAAGTTGGGCTTGGACGGATAACTGCCCCTGAGTGCGTTTAAAGGCACCGCTGAGGACACACCATAAACCTAAAACTACAAAGTGCTTCTTCTTATGTCTGATTACAACAACGCCATTGAAGTCAAACCGCTGCCCAGCTATGAGCGCGTTGGCGCTGCACTTCCGCTGTGGACCTACGGCAACGAAGAGCTTCTCGAGCTTGAGTACCAAGCGTTTTTCCTCAATAGCTGGCAAATGGTGGGGCATACCAGTGAGTTGAAGAAGCCGGGCGATTTCATCACCTTCGATATGTGGCGTGACAGCGTGATTGTGGTACGTGGTAAAGACCAAGTGATCCGTGCGTTTCTCAATGTTTGTCGCCATCGAGCCATGCGTCTACTCGATGGTAAAGGTAACTGCGGTGGCGCCATTCAATGCCCTTATCATGGCTGGACCTATCATAATGATGGCACCTTGCTCGCAGTGACTCAGGCTGAAAACTTTCCTGATGTTGATAAATCTACATTAGGACTTCAAGAGGTTGGTTTAAGAGTTTACCGAGGTCATGTTTTCGTCAATGTGTGCGGAGGCGGCGCATCCGTTGAGGATACCCTGGGTGCGGTCAGTCAAGAGATAGACCTCTATGCTCCCGAGACTTACGAGCCGCTTCAAGAACCGACCTTTGAAATCTGGAACTGCAACTGGAAGTTGGCCTGGGACAATTACCAAGAGAACTACCACATACCGATAGGACACCCTTGTCTGCACCGAATGGTGGAGAGCACCGAGGAAGGCGTTGAATTTAGCGGGGGCTTTAACTACGGTTACTTTGCCATGCGAGAGAAGTTTTCAAAGGTGCCTCAGGAACGCCGCTATCAGGAGCTAATGCCGTGTACCGACCATCGGTTTCCCGCAGGCAAAGGGCGAAAGTGGCTACAGCTTGCCTTGGATCCCAACATGGGTATCGAGTATTACCCCGATCTGTTTGCACTCTTCCAAGTGCTTCCACTTGGCGTTGATAAAACCTTGATTAAAATCTCAACCTATTCCCCACCAAATCTATCGGCGGAAGAGAAAGAGATGCAGGCCATAAATTTGGCGCTGCTTGATGAAGTGAACGATCAAGACAAGACTTTGGTTGAGCGAATACAAAGTGGCGTCAATACATCAGGCTACCAACCGGGCCCCCTCGCTCTGGAAGAATCCTCGGTCTATAGTTTTCATGAAAGGGTTCGTGAACTTATACCGGTAACGCGACTGCCCAACGCACCATTGAGAGGAACGCTTCATCAGGAGAATGAACGCTTGAGGTAGGGTTTGCCAGTGATAGGCGCTAACTGTGGCTCAGTGAGCACAAAGGGTGAATTTCCCGGTCGAAGCTGCTGGTCATATTAGGTTCGCCATCAGAATCTTTGATACGAAGGGCGATTTACTGCGGGTAAACCACACCTCGGTAGAAGAACAAGCGGTGAAGTGAAAATTACTTTTGCATTTTTCTTGCCTCGGCTAGTATGAAAGCACCAGCCGAGTTTGTGTTGTAGACCTACCATGAACCATCAGCCAAATAGCCCGCCGCTCTTGGGTATTCTTCAAGGAAGATTGATTCCGAGAAAGGCCTTGTTAGAGCTAGCCGATTCGCAGGGGCTTTTTGCCGTAGCAATAACCCCCGATTCTGAAATAGACCTGACAACCAAAACCCTAAAAAATGTGATTGCAGTAAAAGAGGGCAGTACCGTTGCCCTGACGTCGGTGTCTTTTCCTCGCGTTGTGTACGACATGCAATTTAGCAAAGGCAAGGGGAGCAAGCGCAGAAAGCATTTCAGAGGAATAGCCAAGGCGCTTCACAAAGCGGGCAGTCATTTCATTAATCCTTACAACAGCTTGGCCTTAGTCAACGATAAAGTTGCCTTTGGCGAACTCATGGTTACAAAGGGCATAAGTTCACCGAGCTGCTACGCATACAACCAAGAGTCACTCGAAAAATTGCTATCGGAACACGAATCTGTGTTTATAAAACCGGTAAGTGGAAATCAGGGATTTGGCATCATTACCACCACGCGCGCTGAGTTGGGTATTGAGCTGATGTACATCATTGTGGCGAGTTGCAAGACGGAGATAGAGCGAAGGCAGCGCTGGTACAAGCCTGAAAACGTTTTTGCCGCTATTGAGGATATTAGATCAGACGAGGGTTGGAGTAAGTCGAATTACTTTCTTCAGCCCGCTGTTAACTATTTTCCATGGCATGGACGTTGGACTTGGTTAAGGGCTAGTGTCCAGCGTGCTCGGGAGGGGCGTCTAGACTTAACAGGTACTGTTTTCAATTACCTACACTGCTCGGAATACGGTGGTAGGCACGATGATCCTAAAATCTTATATGCAAAGATTGCTGAGGGCTGCGATAAGTCCGCTCAGGAAATTGAACAGGCGTGCAGCCAAATAGCCTTGGAAACCCATCGGGCTCTTGAGGAGGCGCTAGCATTAAAAATAGGTGAGCTGGGGATCGACATTATTGTCGATAAACAGGGAACTCCCCATGTTCTGGAGGCGAATAACAAGCAAGGCAACTTGATAAACTGGGATCCGCAGTACGCGGGAACACAAAACCCTGGTGGCTTTATGAATCCCGACTTTAACGATCATGCACGGTCCCTAGATGTTAATCGCAATAGGGCAATCCTTCAGTATGCCGAGTTTCTCGCGAGGTGAAGAGCACTGCTCCGTCATAGGAAACCCGTGATTCAATGACCCGAGAACCCGAGAACCCTTTCAAAATAAACTCGCTAGAGTGGCCTAGCCTAAAGTTTGTTGCAGAGGTTTGATTCTAGGCTGGGTCTCTGTTCCAGCATGAACTCGGATGACGTCACTCAGGCTTCAATATGACACCAATACAGCGTCGTAAGCGCGCCGCCGCATCGCTCACTGGGCGCTCTGCTCTGTGACACACGCCAACACGGCCGCCTGTAAGAGCTTCCCGCGCTCATTGAGTAAATCCAACACGTGTAGTGATGTGGGTACAAAGGCAAACCCTGTGTCACTTTCTGGATGCCACTGGAAGACGGAGCCACCCAGGCCCATCCAGCCGTAAAATCCCTCGCGGCCGTCATTGAAGGCTCGGGTGAACCAGTGCGTATCGCCGGTGCAGGGCAGGAATTGATCCACGCCGCCCTGGGTAAACCGAGTGGGTAGCGCCCCCCCCATGGTCGCCGGCTCCGGATCTTTGTGCAGAGCATTCCAGGCTGACTTACTTAGGCATTCCACAGACCCCAGCCGGCCACCGGCGGCCATCATGGCGGCGATGCGCGCCAGTCCTCGTGCCGAGGCATGGATATTGGCCGAAGGGGTCTCACCCCGACGCATGCGATTGTCATTAAAGAAATTGATCCCCCGCATGCCCCGAATGGGTGCTGTTCTGTCAGCGCCGCGCCTGCGTGCCGCCAGCAGAATTTTAAGCACCCGCGCCATCAGCTGCAGGAAGTTGTGTAGAACCTTGCGCCCAAAAATCTTTGGCCGAAAGCTGGCCAAAATATGGCGCCAAATGCTCAGTGGCAAAATATTACTGACGCGTTGAAGCTGCTGGTCATCCAGACCCAGTATGACGTCAGCATCAAGAGGACCGCTGATGTCGTCACGAAGGTACTCGCCTATTGTGCGCCCTGCAGGGTCGGCTCTTCGGAAAATTTCGTTGGCAATCCAGCCTCTGGTCATGGCGTGATACTCGCGCCGGCCGGTTTCAAGGGATCGAAAGCGCTGTTGCTGGTTTTCAATGATACGGCCCAGTCGGTTGGCTTTGAGGTTAGCTGGCAACAGGTCGTCGACGTCAATGGCGGTATCAAAGGTGGCGAGCCCGGCTTCGTGGCGCATGACGTCGGCAATAAGGGTCTGATCTTTCCCACCCGGCTGATACTCAGGCCAGACCTCGGTGACAGTTGTTCCGTAGCTTAGCAAGCCCCTGTCCACGAGCGATGCCATGGCAATGGCCTCGAGGCTTTTGCCGCTGCTGAATACATTGACCAGTGAGTCGGGCCCGAAATTTGGGTCATTGGTTGTCGAAGCCCAGAGATCCACAACCTTTTCACCCCGGTGATAAACACAGAGCTGGGCATTTTCTTCCGCCAAGGTGCGCATTTGCCTCTCGAAGAGTCGTTGAACGGGCTCAAAACCCGGTGCCGTTGTGCCGTTTATCACGTGCCTAAAATTCCCTGTGTATTGGTAAAGTAAGGCTGGCTGCAAAAAACAGCGAGCTGTTGCCTGTGGGGCACCATAGCCTGAAGTTCAGCATCAATCGAGGGAATCCTTGTTTCCGATACCCAGTTATAAAACTTCTACGGTGCCTGAAAGACAAATCGTAAGGTTCACCTATACAATCACTCAATCTATTAAAAGAGATCAGGGTTGAGTAGTCGAATGAAGTCTTTAGCTGATAAGTCACAAAGCAGATTTTACGGTCTCTACTGTTTCTTTATTGCGGCTAGTTTTGCCGTGCTCACGGGTTGCTCCAATAACACGAGCGAGCAGCCAGAGAGCCAGCCAGAACCGCCTGTCGAGGTCACTGGCAGATTGATGGGGACAGCGGTTATTTTCCCTGAATACCGACCTTCGGAGGGGTACTTACACGTCAGGGTTTTTGATGTCTATGACGTCGAAGCCGTCGTACACGAGTCCAGTGTTGCCTTCAGCAATGCTGATGAAGGGGTTGTCTTTGAAATTACGCTGCCAGTGGGTAACTATGGCGTCGCGCTTGCCGTTAACGACCAGCCAGCGGCCAACTGGGCAGACGAGGCCAGCTTCGATCTCTCGAGAACCTATCACTGTGACCTGGGCCCGCCCGATACACCCTGCAATTCAGAAGGCATCGTCATTGCCGAGAATTCTGACTCGTTGATCAACCTCACCTTGTATTCGTCGAGCCAGAACCGCGATTTATTCCTGCAGCCCGGAGTGCTTAATGTGGCTCATGGCGCAGGGCAGGGTGAGCGTCCTGACTTTACCCTAGTCGCTTATGAGTACCTTCAGTTACTGGGCCCTCATATTGTCTTTGAGGCTGATATCAACGGCAGTGCAGACAACATTCCAGTCGTTATGCACGACTCAACTCTTGATCGTAAGACCAATTTTGACGAAATAAATTGTCCGGATAAAGCCCCTCCTCCAGCAGATAAACATTTTACGCATAACGACTGTGGTCGCATATCAACCCTCACCTTCGATGAGATTTCTGAGTATGACGCTGGCTACCATTGGACACAGGACGATGGGGCAACCTTTCCTTATCGAGATCAGGGGCTGGGTGCCGTTTCACTCGAAAGTTTGTTCAAACGTTTTCCAGACGCGCACTACGTCATTGAGTTAAAGCCAGAGGAGAATGATGGCGTAGGTTCTTTCATTCAGGAGGACTTGGATACCGCTGTTGAGGTGGCGCGGCTGGTCAGCGAATATCGTATGAGTAACCGGGTTACAGTTGCCTCATTCACAGACGAAATTATTAAACATTTCAGGCAACAGGATGACGATATTTTGACCGCTTTTTCGGAGGCCGAGGCGCTGCCTTTGATGCTCGCGGTTTTCAGCGGTGATGATTCCTATGAGGTCCCTGAACCTGCCGGCGAGTTCCTACAAATCCCTGAAAATTACTCCCTTGATGGACTCGCTTTGAATTTGGTTAACGACAATAACGTGGATTTTTTATTGTCCGCTTTTGATCTGCGTGTGCACGTTTGGACGATCAACGACGACGAGGCTATGGATAGAATGCTGGATATCGATAATTTGTCGGGCATCATCACCGATTTCCCTAGTAAGTTGATGCAGAAAATGGATGCTCGGGAAAGCGGGGCCCAGTAAGTTCTGGTTGCCGGCGAGGCGGATCTGGGCTTTGTGTCTAACAGGCGCCTCAGGTCTCAATGTTATAGGTGTCACTTAATATTACGTTCAAATGTTGATCTAAGGGTTTTGCTCTTACAACAAAGCGACTGACAAGGCGTAAAACGCCGCTTCAGATCAACGCCAATGTGGGAAGGTTTTCGAAATGCCCGAAGGTCCCGAAATACGCCGCGCCGCCGATAAAATTGAGGCGGTGCTGAAACATAAAACCGCCGAAAAAATTGAATTTGGGCTGCAGCCACTGCAAAAATTTGCCAAGCCGCTCAAAGGCAGCAAAGTACTATCCCTTGAGACTCGCGGTAAAGCGCTGCTGACGCATTTTGATTCGGGCTTTACGATTTATTCACACAACCAACTTTACGGCGTGTGGCGAGTTGTAAAGCGCGACAAGCTGCCCACGACCAATCGTCAGCTTAGACTGGCCATTCACACTGACCAGCACAGCGCGCTTCTTTACAGCGCGTCAGACATCAGCGTGTGGAAAACCCAGCACATTGAAGAGCACCCCTTTTTAAGGCGCATTGGTCCCGACATTCTCAACACACATCTAACGTGGCGTGTTGTGGCCGAGCGCCTACAAAGCAAAGCCTTCTCTGGGCGGGCGCTGAACTCGGTATACCTTGATCAAGCCTTTCTGGCTGGGTTGGGCAATTACCTGCGCAGCGAAATTTTATTTATTGCGGGTATCAATCCTGCACAGAAAGCCCGTGACCTTAGCAAAGGTCAAATTGGCAAGCTGGCCCGAACTACTTTGGATATTAGCCAGCGTAGCTATGCTCTGGAGGGAGTGACCCTCCCTGAGCGTCAATACAAGGCATTGAAAAAGCAGGGATTGACCTATGGCAAGGCGCGATTTTTTGTTTTCGGTCGCGCCAGTCAACCCTGCCGCGTTTGCGGAACAAAAATTCAACGCACTACCGCTAACTCACGAAGAATTTACCTATGCCCTAGCTGTCAGGCGACTTAACTGATGTTCACAATTACTGTATTGAGGCGAGTGTTATAAAGGGTTTTTTGCGCCGATGGGCTCATGTGAGGGTATTGCGATAGCGGTTCACAGATTTGCACGAGTTTTATCGTCGGTGAAAATACCCGCTCCAATTTCTACAAAGCTTTGGCTATATCAATGACAAGGGTTTCGGACAAAAGAAAAGGGGGTATTACATTTACTGAATTGCACACCTTTAGCCTTAGAAGTTTGGGTTAACGAATGTCACAATACGTTTTGTCATTATTGGCGCTGTTTTTTTTCAGTGCTAACTAAGCGCTTCGATCACCATTGGCGTTGACTTCTGATTCAAGGGAGGCGTTGCGTTCATAAAAAATCCCGTTACGTGAACCGGCCAATCACTCCGAACTAACTTCTACGCAAGTTCGCCAGACACCCCACAATGATTAATCCAGTGCCCAGCAGAGTTTGTAGGGTAAGACCTTCGGCAAACAGCCACCAACCCAACAGTGCGGCCCAAATAAAAGCGGTGTATTCAATGGAGATTAGCTTCTGCGCTTCGGCCCGTGAATACGCCATCGACATCAGTGCAAGAGACCCCATGGCAAAAGCAGCCGCTAAGGCTGCACCGACCCATTGCATTGCATTGTCAGGTAAAGACACAAAGAAGGGCGCCCCTATTAATAGGATTACAAACACCATGATATTTTGGTAAAAAACGATCTCCATGGGCCGGGCCATGAGCGAATGTTTTCTTTGTAGAATGAGATAAAAAGCGTAAAGCACGGCAAATAAAAGAACCGCTGACAAACCCAGAAGATCACTGTCTGCATCGAGACTGAGTAGCTCGCCGCCCACGACCACAGCAACCCCCAAAAATCCCAGCCCTGCGGCTATTTTTGCGTTGCTATGAATGCGTTCACCTAACAGGGGCACTGCGAGGAAAAGGGTGATGATGGGGGCTATAAAAGAGAGGCCAATCGCCTGAGCCAGAGGAATGCGCGTGAGACTGAAAAAGAATAGATAGGTCATGAGGGTGGTGATCACCGCCCGTAGAATATGCATTTTCAAAACTTGACCAGAAATGGGCGCAACCCGGGCCGGGGAATACAACATTAGAGCGAACAGAACGCCAAAGGCCATGCGCCAGAACATGGCGCTGTAGGTGCCCATGGCTAACGCCTGCGCTTTCATGACGGCATCTAGCAGTGAAAATAGCAGTACGCCAAGTACCGCCAGAAAAACTGGAAAGAGTGCACTTTGCTTCATGGAAGAGCCGTCTCCAACATTGCCGTACTGATGGTCTGGATACGTTGTGTCTATGTGCGCAGATAGGACCACACTCTTTGGTGCCAGTCTATGAGTTACTGCTCATGGTGAGGGGTTTTAGGCAGGTGTAAGTGATTCGAATGACACGGAAATTTAGGGTCTAGTGGAGATGGTGCAGAATATTGAGTAGCACAGGCTTTATGCACTAAGCACATACTAAGAGCCTAGGTCGCAATAATTTTACGGCTTATATACCGGTGGATTTAAGTAACACGCACCGTAGGGCTTGAGACCTCGACCAATGAATTATGATCTGCGTACGAAGCCTATAAAACGTAATTTTAGTTAAATAACCTTAAATTTTTTATCAAGACTGTGGTCGTTTTGGGCATAGGGCTATCACCCTACAGCGAACATGGGTCGCGGCTGGGTTCATGTTTTGGCTAGGGAGGCGCGAGGATCATAGAAGATTAATGTCATAAAAACTCGATTGAGGCCCGAGTGGGCTACCTCACTTTAGTCGCACGGTTACCATTTTGCCCGTCCAGTTATCCGCTATGTTTTATGCGGGCACACCGAATTAGTGCGCCCTAGTGTGTGCTTGTTGTCATGGCTTGCTCACCTCATAAATTAGCCATACGGGTAGCCCAGTCGGTAAAGCCTCGGGAGTGACGGGCACCGTAGGGGCTGATGCGCTACCCATGCCTGCAGCATTAGAAGCACGAACCTGGCAGATATACGCAACACTATCTTTCAACCCCCCTATAGTGATCAGCGATGTTTGGGACACGCTCGTTACACTTACCAGCGGGTTCGCAGCCTCGACACAGGTAGCAGTATAGCTATCTACACTGCCCGTCTCGTCTGGAGACACATACAGTAAAATTTGATTTGCCTCATAATCGATGCGCTCTATCACCGGCTGTGCTGGCGGCACAGTAACTGATGGCGAGGTGTCACAAGGCGCAGCGCTACCAGCTATTAGATCATGGAAAACAGGGCTAGCCGTCCCAGAGATCGTGAGGTTATCAATAGCCCAACCATAATCGCTTACGATCTGATCAGAGACCATGCGAAAACGAAGCTTAACAGTGCTTCCCGCGAGGCTTGTGCCAAAAGCGATTTGTTCCGGACCACCCATTGAGGTCTCGAAGTCACCATTAATGCCGGTAAAGGTGTCACGGCCTGGCAACAGGATAGATAGCGGTCCCGCGTAGCCTACTGAGAAGATTCCACCGGCCTCAGTGACATCCTGCCAATCGCCGCCATCAACGCTTATCTCGATTACCCCGCCGTCCCAGCCCGCCTCTATCCAGTAAAAGTGCCAAAAACTGACTAGCAACGGGTCCGTCTCACTCACCAGAAATGGAACCGTTTCAACGCTGTAGTCATTGCTAAAACCCGTGTTTGGCAGCTGAAGAGTTGCTGAACCAAAGTCAACATCAGGATTAAAACCGGCAAAGAAATCTGTGTTGACGGAGTCTTGGCGGGGTGTTGATGCAATTGTTTGATCTGCAGTTAGAGGAAAATGGAATGCGGGGCTTAAATCAAACTGCCACGCTAGAGTCTCAATATCGGCAGTATCCAATCCGTTTGTTGGATCACGCAGCGTCCCCGCAAAGTTGGTGACCAAAGAAATTACAGTGCTAGCATTGCTAACTTGTATGCTCTGCCCACTAGTTCCCTCACCGCTAACAGATATCGAAAGTGTCAAAGATGCACCCACATTATCGTCAAGCAGCCTGACAGGTAGCAACGCCTCAGCACTACCGAAAAGTGGGATAGAGGGTAACTCGACGACATTACCCTCAGGAAAGCTGACCTGTGATTCCGACTGCGGCGTAACGGTCGCCCGCAGGGCATCCAACGTCTTACCACCGGTGTTTTGCACCGACACCCTTATGAAACCGGTTTCTCCTGCGTCCAAGATACCATTCGCCGTGCATTGATTGGTGTCGGCCAAAAATAGGTTTTGGACAAATTCGGTTGAGATCACGGTAGCAGCTGCCGTATCTTCACTGAAGGATTCGATCACCTCGGTACCAGGAATTAGGTTGCTATACCGTGGTGGCGAAGAAGCACCAAAGCCAAGGCCACGCCGTGCAAATACCGAGACAGCAGCGTCATAATCTTCCTCATCCCAAGACAACATAAAATAAAGCATCGCGTCTCGCGCTTCAGTGTATGTGGGAGCTATCGGCGTAAAGGCGTAGCCCGCAAAAAGATACAACGCCATTCGATTTTGAGCTTCTTCAAAATCGTACCGATTGAGCAGATTTACGTACAAATCCCAGAGCACTGCTCCCCAAATTTCCCCTGCAGCGTGAGGCGAAAAATTATTGGTGGGAACCAGCCCCGGTGGCTCTGCTCCAGCTACAATGTGTGCAAACGTGAGGGGGTTAATAGACATATTCGGGGTATAGGGTGCTCGCCTGATACCATCGTAAAAATCTGTGACATATGTTCCGGTTGAATAAGGCTTCTCGAATGTTTCGTTACCCTGAATACTGCGTTGGCTGGCCTCCACGAGAAACATCATAGAATGAAAGTCGGCCCACCCCTCCCCCATTGCTCGGCCCTGAAAGTTGATCAGCCCAGCCCCGTTGCCAATCATCCTGTTTTGCATGTAATGACCCCACTCATGGGCGACAATGCCATTGTCAAAAGACGAGTCATTCATAGATCCGATCAGGAACATGCGAACAGTGGGCGAAGCGCCGCCCTCGATTAGGACACGGAGTGTGCTGCCGTCAACAGAGGTCAGTCCCATGCTAGGGATGGTAACGTTTGGGTCGTATCCACCCATTGGGGAAGCCGTACCATCGTCTACGTTATTGAAGATTAAAACACCTGCCGCACCAGCATTTTGGGCATTCATAACTTTTTGGGTGAAACCACAGTTGCCGCGGCTTAGCAGGACAATTTTTTCACTAAGTGACACCTCCGGCTCAAGCGGTTCACACCCGTCGTCTAGGGTGTCCACATTATCAGAAACCAGTAGGACTTCAGCATTGGTTAGGTCAAAGTCTGAAGGCCCAAATGAAGCGATCCCTACGGTTTCAAAGTATTCACTTATTAGGGGCGACATTATTTTTACGCCGTAATCGGTACCGTTTCTCCACTTACCCGTCCACAGATATTGCTGCATTCTGGGAGAGGATCCATCAGCTGGCGTGAACATATTTGCATTGTTGATGCCGCCATAATCCTGCGCTTCGGCCTTCAACGGATCGTTTTCCTCGCCACCACGACCGTAGTTTGAGAACTGGGCGTTACCAAACTGCTCGTTAAAGCCAATGGATTCCTCAGCGTCAAACAATTTTAATTGATACCACCAGTCATGAAGATAGTTATTGACTACAAACATATTGACTGCTGCAGCACCTGCGTTTTGATCCGAGGTGTCCTCTAGTGAGCGATCAAGCAGATAATCAAAATTTCCAGCCTCATCGACAGCGGGCAGAAAATCTCCCTCATTAAAGCCATCGGGTTCCACCCTATCGGAATAGGCAATAACGTTGTTGCCCGCGGTTCGGGTTGATGGGGAATCCGTTATTCCATAAAACTCATCTAAAATGGCGGACGAGGTATCGCTAGTTAACCAGGGATCAGAAATTTGAGCGCCAGCCCAGCTGGATACATCTGCAATGACTTGATCATCAAGCTCCCGAATGTCTGGCTGACTAGGGTCTAGCTTGGGTACAACGTCTCCGTGGGGGCCCTGCGCTGGAGTTCCTGCAGACGCATCTTTAAAGAAACCCCGATACCCGTGTGAAGCTTCACTGGCGGTCTGATTCGCACGCATCAATATTCTTTGGGATGCCTGCTCGATCACATAAGCAAAGCCAAGAAACACTCCTGAATCATTAGGAGTGATCTGAATTTCAATGTAATAGGCGGGAATTAAAGTATCATCAAGGGCATACCAGATTGGCTTGGCTCTGGCATCACCATCGACACTGTACGGGAGACCGGCCCCAGTTGTTGCGAATAAAGTGTACGCGCCGCGGCTTTTTGGAGCGTCCAGCTTGGGAAATAATTTGCTGCCACTCAGATCCATATAAGCGGCCTTTATTGCAGCAGTCATCTGGTCAGCGCCACCTCGTTGGGCATCGAGGGCGGCTGGGTCAACCGGTTTTGCGTTACTCACCGAACCTGCTGACATCAAGGCTTTGTCAGTACGATCATACAAAACCGTTACCTGATTATGGAACACCTCCCTACCGCGGAAATATTGCTGCAGCCGCGCTATCTTGCGACCTTGGGGCAGGTCCATGGACAACGTGGATACCAAGCTTACGTCTGAGTTGCGTCCCTGTTTAGCCGCAGCCAACAATGGCTGTACATTTGTTTCCACAAATGCGGATCCCAGCCTGACTTTCTGTAAATCTTTAGCCGAGGGACTTGTCTTAGCCGCTTGGGAAGTCAAGCGGTTATTAGGTGGCTGTGACCGATTGAGCAGTGCTTTACGAGCACTTAAGTCCGCGTCAATCACATAATTAGGAGGAATATGAGCGGGCTCACTGTCGGCACTTGCCGCTGAGGTGTCCGTTTGTATGGGCTGCACGGCTAATGATGCCGGGGGATGAATCGCCAAAATCAGCAGGGCCAGGAAGCTGCCTAAAAATAAGGGGGCTGAGTCTCTCGTTGAAATCCACCGGTGCTGCATATGTTCATACTCCTTAATTCATTCACCATTCGACTATGTATGTGCGGCGCCAGGCTAAAATATTAGCTCTTTGGAATCTGCGAGCTTTAGTTCATATGTATCGTTTAAATCCTAATTCTTTGAGAGTACCAGCTAATGAGGTACGGGTAATGTGAGATGACCTTCAAAAAACGATTTTTATCGCAATGTATTGGCCTTTCTGTGGTGTTCGGTTGCCTTAACCTCCGTTTTATCCGGCTTTTTATAAAAAGACAGTCGTTTGCGAGCGTTGAAGCTGTCACTGGCTGAGACGCTAGTTGTCGGGAATACGTACCCTGTAGCAGTCGGCCAGCAGCAATTGAACAGCCTCATAAAAAGAGCTGGTCGAAGCCCCCCTGACCACAATATTTTCTGTGGGGCGTCCATGTTGCACGGTTCCATGTTGCACGGTTTATTGTTGCGTTTGTATCAGCATCGCCGGTTCCTGAGGCTCGGTTGCTCGGATGACGTCGACAACGACTGCCAGCACTTGGTTAAGGGGTTGTACTTGCGCAGCAGCATGCCTGCCGCAGTGGTTGAGGCGCGGAAGCTGAGAATTGTAATCACTTTTGTAAACGTTAAAATGTCATGTGCGGCTGTGGAGCATAAATGGCTCAGCGGTTTCTGCGGGCGGGCTGCTGAGACTCGCAAATAAACGGGCCACACTGGTAACGGCTGCGGATTGTAAGCGCTTAATATCCCTCAATATAAGTGTTGTGCCAACGTCACGAGAGGCGCTTTGGGATACAGCTTCGAGTAACCAGATTGGCAGGCCAGGGAGCGCCTCTGGGGTTAGGGTGTCAGAAGCTGCCGAGGCGCTGCTGGTGCCCGCGGAGTTGGTTGCTGTGACTGTGCAGGTGTAACTGTCGTCATTTTCCAATCCTGAAACCGTGATGGTTGTGGTGGTGCTTTGGCCGGTGAAGTCACTTGTGCCATCACTGCATACAGCCTCATAGAAACTGATGGCTCCGCCGCCATCGGACGCCAAGCTGACTGTGAGATAGATTTCTCCATCACCGACATCCGTCTG
>Ga0213863_10000633_pt1 | contig 26313 bp, 29 predicted proteins | sample PICome_8_FD_160128 | JGI IMG/M metagenome (GOLD analysis project Ga0213863, IMG submission 160128) | Coastal seawater microbial communities near Pivers Island, North Carolina, United States - PICO497 | ecosystem: Environmental > Aquatic > Marine > Coastal | place: USA: North Carolina... | reverse complement strand
TAAAGTTGATTCACTAAAATTAAGAGTTTCTAAGCCAGGCGCGCTAAGGCATGCGGAAGATGTTGGAGTAATTATCCACAGATAATGAAGTACTACCTTTCGCTTGGGAGTAATATTAACCCAGAGTTAAACCTAGATTTGGCTATTGCTTCGCTGAGCAAAATCCTTACCGAAACAAAATGCTCCTCAATATACAAAACTCAAGCGGAGGGTTTTGATGGAGACGATTTCTTAAACCTTATCTTTTGCGGGACATCTTCACTATCTTTTGAGAGTCTAAATCAAAAATTAAAAGATATTGAAAATAGCTCTGGAAGAGATAGAAATAGCCCAAAATTCTCCTCAAGAACTCTTGATATAGATATAGTGTTGCAATTAAGCAATGATGAGGAAATACTTTTTGAGAGTGATGAGATAGTTAAATATCGCTTTGTATCTGAACCACTTGAAGAAATATTATGAGTTTATTTATAGTTTTTTTCTACCAAATCCCAAGCAGCTTCTGCTAGGGGGGCAACTTGATTTCCCCGATCTTCAGCATGCTTACTTGCTGCAGTTCCATCTCTTACTCTGCCCATAATTCCCTGGAGAATCCCGGCCAGTTTAAAGATATTAAAAATGGTATAAAACTCCCAATGCTCATCAAGGTTTTTGCCAGTAATTTCAGAATACATATTTCTGTATTCTTTTTCAGTTGGAATGCCATTTTCTTGACAGAATTTTTCATCACCAAGTTCTGGAATATTTCTCCAACTAATGCAGTGATAATTGAAGTCTGCGATAGGATGTCCGAGAGTTGAAAGCTCCCAATCCAATACTCCCATAACATTATTATTTGGATTGAAAACCATATTATCGAGTCGATAATCTCCATGAACAATTGTGGTCTCATCTTCATCAGGAATATTAGATGGAAGCCAATCTATCAAGTTGTTCATTGCCGGAATATCCTTTGTCTCTGAAGCTATATATTGTTTGGTCCATCTAGAAACTTGTCTAGCAATATAATTTCCAGGCTTACCATAATCAGATAATCCAACTGATTGATAATCCACCATGTGAAGCTGGGCAATGACATTATTTTTGCTTGCATAGATTTCTTTTCTTTCTGCTGGAGACTTATCACTCAACAATAGGTCCCAATAAATATTTCCATCAAGGAAATCCATAATAAAAAAAGGCGTCCCTATAATTTCTTCGTCCTCACAAAGGCCATAAGTTTTAGGCACAGGAACTTTGGTTTGTTGAAGAGCGGTTATCACCTTGTATTCTCTATCTACGGCATGAGCAGATGGCAATAAAACCCCAGGAGGTTTTCTGCGTAAAACAAATTTTTGATTTTCGGTTGTAATTTTATATGTGGGATTTGATTGACCCCCTTTAAATTGAGCAATTTCTATAATTTTTCCAGCTGAGGAAATATTTGCTTCTAGCCACTCCTGTAATCCAGACTCATTGAACTTAAGATTCTCGGCGACCTCTTTAGTGCCTGAGAAAATTTTATTACCGTCTGGATTATTTGAATTAGAGTTATTCATTATAAAGATTTCCCTCCGTCTATATTTAATATCTGACCGGTCACATATTCTGCCTCAGAAAGGTATATTGCAGCATCTACAATATCTTTTTCGGTCCCCATTCTCTTCATAGGAACTGCATTAATAATGTTATTTTTTTGTTCTGATGTCCATTCTGTGTTTGGTGGCTCCAAGATTGCACCAGGAGCTATTGCATTGACTCTTATGTAAGGAGCCAATTCTTTTGCAAGTGATTTTGTGAGAGTTTGCAAACCAGATTTTGCGGCAAGATAAATTGAATGATTGACCAAAGCCCTATCAACATTAATATCAGTGACGTTGATAATAAAGCCTTTATTTTTTTCTAGTTCTTTATGAAGTGACTGAATTAAAAAGAGCGGTGCCTTTAAATTACTGCCCATGAGAGCATTCCAATTTTCTTCTGAGAAAGTTCCAACTGGAGTAGGGTAGAAGGTCGAGGCATTGTTAATCAATGCATCAATGCTGCCATTTTTTGATAGTATTTTTTCTGCTAACTTTTCAACTTCATTTGCATTATCAAGATTTGCTTGAACAAGCATGGCACTATTACTTCTTTCAGAATTCATTTTATGAGCCAGAGCCTCAGCTTCCTCTTTGGAGCTATTGTAGTGAATCACAATGTCCCAGCCTTTATTAAAAAATGATAAGGCCATTTCTTTTCCTATTCTTTTTGCTGCTCCAGTAATAAGAATTCTTTTGTTCATATGATCTCTTGTAAGGCTTCATGATAAAGCAATTGTTTATGATTCGAAACTTCAGACTCATTCACGCCTGCCAATACTGAGAAATCTATTGCCATGACAGATTGAAATATTTTCTCTAAGTAGTCCCGATGCTCATTCAAGGATTCATATTGTTTGCAATGCATCAATATTTGATAATTGCGAGGTACTTGCATCTTTTCAACTAATACCAATTTTTCTGATTTATTTTTACAGTCAACGAAATTAATCACTTGCTTTAAAGATTCCAGAACTTTTATAAATGAGTTTGGGACTGGCAATGATGCACAGAGTTGAAATTGATTTATTCTTTCCATATCAGCCCATTTAAGTTCAGGCAAATCTCCATCACACGAAACGCTTTTAAGATTTTTAAACCATGGGTCTGTTAAATGGTACTGAATTAAAGTTTCAAAAAATTGATCACTAAAATTATTCTCAAGAGCTTTTTTGGTTTCCATCCATACTCTTTCAGGTGACAGATCTTTTAGTTCTGTTGAAGCAACAATATTGTCAAACAAAATTTTTGTTTCTTCATGCAGATAAAAATCATGGAGTTGTTTATATGATTTAAATCTTGCAAACCTTAAGACTCGAAGTGGGTCTTCTTCAAACGCAGGTGAGGCATGTTTAAATATTTTATTTTTTAAATCTAATCTACCTCCATAAGGGTCAATAATACGACCATTATCATCTTTGGCCATTGCATTAATTGTAAAATCCCTTCGTTTTAGATCTTCTTCTAGGGTGACGCTTGAATCAAAATAAAATTTAAACCCTTTATAGCCAACACCAGATTTTCTTTCAGTTCTAGCCAAGGCATATTCTTCATTGGTATCTGGGTGAAGGAAGACTGGAAAATCTTTACCTATGGGTTTAAATCCCTTTTCTTCCATTTCTTCTGGACTAGAATTTACTACAACCCAGTCACGATCTTTGGGTTCAACCCCAAGTAATTCGTCTCTTACAGATCCGCCAACCTGGAAAATTTTCATGCTAATACTTTACCGAAATTTTCTCTAAATCATCCATTCTAAGAGCTGTAAGCTTACCTTTCCAGACGCAGCCAGTATCTAAACCAATAAAATGAGGATTATTTGTTTGACCATTTAAAGATGCCCAATGACCAAATACATAATATTGCTTCATTTTTTTATAGGATGCAGATTCATAGTGAAACCACGGTTTAGATCCTTTAGAAGCTTTTGCACTTGTGTTTTTCAAGTCCAAGCAAGCAGCATTGCTCAGAAACCTCATTCTAGTAAGGTAGTTGATAATAATTCGATATCTCTCATTGCCTGTTAATGATTCCCTCCAAGACTTAGGATCATCGCCCCACATTGCTTTCAGTACCCTGGATGGATGATTGGTCAGCGCTTGGGAAACTTCATCAGAAAGATCTTGAGCTTTTTCTAGAGACCAAATTTCTGGAATGCCAGCATGAGTGATAATGAATTTATTGTTTGTCGATTGATTGAAAGCCTGAATGAGAAGGGGGCGTGTAATGAGCCATTCAAAAATTTGTTTATTGTTTTCTGCTTCAACTATTTTTTTTAACTTACCTTTGCCCTGGTTAATACTTATCAAGTAAAGCAAGTAAAGATCGTGATTACCCAACACAGTGGTAATATTTTTGTCTGCCATGCAGTAATTCAAAACATCAAGAGATTTTGGCCCCCTGTTCACTAGATCACCCGTTAGGATAATCTGATCTTTTTTACTGTCATAATCAATTTTTTTTACCAATCGTATAAATTGATCAAAACAGCCATGGACATCCCCAATAACATAGGTGCTCATTTAAATATCTGTGGTTTGAAAAACTGCAATAAAATCTTCAATAGATAATTCTTCTGCTCTTGCAAGTGGATTGATATGCAGCTTTTCATAATTGATTTCAAATCTTTTGAGATTGTTTTTAATCCCTTTTCTTTTATTAGCAAAAGATTGATCGACTAAATTTGAAAACTCCATGAATCTGCTTAAGGCAATCAAAGGATTGACTCGAGGGATGAGTCTAATAAATGAGGACTGGACCTTGGGTTTAATGTCAAAGGATTCAGGTGGAACATCAAACAAAATATTTGCCTCAAACAATGCAGCAATTTTTACTCCAAGCCTGCCCCAATCTCCAGATTGATTTGAAGCACAGATTCTTTGCGCCACTTCTTTTTGAACTAAAAAATGCATATCCTCAATTCCATCGAAAAAATTAATTAATTTAATAATTATTTGCGTAGAAATATTATAAGGAAGATTCCCAACGACCCTGTGTTTAGTTTTATTTAGAAATTCTAGAGGTGCTTTTAACACATTCCCATGAATGAACTCATGCTCTTCATCTTTATACCTTTCTGAGAGTGCGATGATATTTTTTTGGTCAAGATCCATTGCTATGACCCTTGTATTTTGACTCATTAAGTATTCTGTTAAAGCGCCAGTACCAGGACCAATCTCAAAAAAGAGATTATTTTTTTGAGGATTTATTGCTCTTTCAATTTCAAATAAGATGACTGGATCAATAAGGTAATTTTGGCCTAGCTTTCGTCGATGTGCTCTATCACTCATTTAAGCTGAACTTCTGCTGCTTTTATAGCTTCTTTAATTGATCCAAGATTGGGCTTTATTTTTCCAGCTATGTCTAAAGCTGTTCCATGATCTACAGATGTTCTTACAATTCCAGTTCCCAGAGTAATATTCACTGCTTCACCAAAACTTAGGGCCTTCAAAACTGGTAAAGCTTGATCATGATACATCGCAAGATATGCATCGGTTTGATTTAATGTTTTAGCTGTAAAAGCCGTATCAGCTGAAATTGCATATGAGGCATTTATACCCATACCCCTACAAACCTCTACTGCTGGATTTATTTTCTTGATTTCTTCTTTACCTATTTTTCCATTCTCACCAGCATGCGGATTTAAACCCAGGACGGTTATAGATGGATGCTTAATTTTAAATTTTGTTTTTAAACCTGAGTGCAAGGTTTGAATTATCTCAACTAATTTTGCTTTACGAATATTTTTTGCCACTTCTGTTAATGGAATATGAGTTGTAGCAAGGGCAACTTTAATATTTTTTGAAGAGAGCAACATGACTACATTCTTGGATTTAGTTTTCTTCTGAATCCACTCAGTATGACCTCTAAAGGTTTTAAACCCGCCATCAATAATATTGCTCTTTTGTATGGGTCCAGTGACTAAGCCAATCTTTTTATTCTTAAGGCACTCAACAATCCCTAGATTGAGATTATCTAAAATATATTTTGCATTTTTAGGATTAAGAGAACCTGGGGATAAATCTTTACAATTTGCAGATTGAATAAATTGGATCGTTCCAAGTTTATTTTTTTGTGCCGATTTTAAGTTTCTGATTTCAACGAACTGAATCTTTAAGTTAAGAATCTTGGATCTTGATTTTAATAGCTCCACATCAACAATACAGATCAAACAAGAATGCATTTCTTGCCAAAACTTCGACTTTGATAGATAAAGAATTAAATCAATACCTATGCCTGCGGGTTCACCATGAGAGTAGAGGAGTCGATTCAATCTAGTTTTTTAAATTCTACAAATGCTTCAGCTCTTGTTGTGCGAAGAGAATTTTCTAGCTCCTCATCAAATTTTCTAGCAAACAAAATGCCATAGGCCCTGTCTTTAATCATCTCTTCAGTCAAGTCTTCCGTTCTAGTATCCAGAACTTGAAGAAAATGAAAACCAAATTCAGATTCAAAAACAGGAGAGATTTCACTAACCGGAGATTCCAGCATCATTTTTTCAAAAGCTGGAGCAGTTTTACCTCGACTAAGCCAATCTAAATCACCACCTCGACTTGCAGAGCCTGGATCTTCAGAAAATTCTTTAGCCAGCAGGTTAAAATCCTCTCCATCTAAGACCCTTCTTCTAACTTCTTCTAGTTCCTTTCTTGTAAAAGTTTCATCTCTTAATTTTGTTGTAATCATTAATATATGACGAACTTTCCACTGATCTTCAAAACGCACAAGATCACCTCGTTTGTCCTCAAGTTTTAGTATGTAAAATCCTGAGCTACTTTCTAATGGTGGAGAAATGTATCCTTTTTTCTTATTTTTAAGGGCGCCAGCAAATATGGTTGGTAGATCAGAAAAATTTCTCCAACCCATTTCACCGCCAGAAGAAGCATTGCTACTTTTTGAGTTTTTTTTGGCAAGCTCTGAAAAATCTTCTCCATTCTGTATTTTTATAAGGAGTTCGTCAGCTTTATTCTGATCCGGTACAAGGATTTGACGCACGAATAGCTGGGGCGATAATTCATTGATAGCTCCTTCTGTTGCCAAGAAGCCATCCAATTCTTGTTCAGTAATGTTCACTTCATTTCCCACTTTACCCCTTTGAACTCTTTGAATGATCATCTCTTTCCTAACTTGTGATCTTAATTCCTCATACGATGCACCCTCTACTTCCAATGTTTTTATAAATTCATCAAGAGACAATCCATTCGTCTTTGCAATATTTTGAAATGCTTGATTTAGTTCTCCGTCTCCAACTTTAATCCCAGCTCGTCTAGCCATTTGTAGCTGCAATTCTTCTACAATGAGCCTCTCTTGGACTTGATTTAATAGCACCTCCTGGGGTGGCATAGGGGCACCTTGTTCCTGATATCTTTTCTTAACATTTTCAAGCATGTAGTTCACTTGTGATTCTAGGACTACACCCTCTTCTACAATGATTGCGATCCTATCAAGAATCTCAATCTTTGCATTTAGCGGAAGAGCAAGGAGAATGGATAAAGCAATATTTATATTTTTTTTCATAATCACTATTGTACTTAATTAAATGTTTGCAAAGGTATTGAACACGAGAATATTAATAAAATACTAAGACACTTTATTTTCTTAAAGGTTCAAAAAAGCATTAGAGAAAAACCTATTTTTCTTATTATTATATCCGCCTGTCAGCCCCTTTAACTCGAACTCAAAATTAATTCTACTTTTGTTTTCTATAGCAACCATTTTATCCCAACTTGCGTTATTAAATTGTCGAGACTGAAAATTAAGAAGATTATATTTTGATAGCCTTTTGTCTGATGCATAAAATTTAAAAGCCAGACAGCAGTTTTCAAAACCAAATCCGAAATAACTCTCTAAATTTTTCTGTGAATCCAGATCCTTAATTATACCGCCAATAAATTTATAACCCTTAGACATTGATCGTTCAATTGAAAATTCTACATAGTCTAATTTATCTTCAGAGTTTAAAAGAGGGACATTAGTTTGAAAGTTTCTTAATAAGATTAATCGAGTCTCTGGAAGCTGAATTTCTATTCCTGTCTGGCCAAAATTGAGTTTATTTCTTTTTTGAGAATAGTTAGCTGTAAAATATGTTTTAAGAATTTTATTTTCAAAAGATACATTCGTACCAATTTGGCTATCTTTTCCAATTGGCCGATTAAGCATTGAATTAATTATTCGACTTTCTTCTAGCTCATTTTTTTTGATGACTTGCAAATTTAGCTTAGAGCCGCCATTCATTCTTTTTTGTAACTTTAATCTAGCGAGCAAAAATTCTGTATCAGACACCCTATCTTTACCAAAAAAATAGTTAGTATTTAGTCTATTAAAGTTTCCAAAATTTCGTTGGTGAAGATCAAAGATAGGATCCATAGACTGATCTTTGTAAGAAGTTCTTTGATAAATAAGTTCAGGTATAAAAAGTGAAAAGCTGTCTTTAGAAGATTGGTTGAATAAAGATGAAATTTTTATTTTAACTGTAGGGATTGAGGCGGCTTTAGAGTTTATTTTAATGTCATCAAGGTTATATTTTTTATATAAAAACGATCCATTTATTGAGAGATCAAAATACCTAAAATCTTGAAGAGTTTCTGCTCCAATTTCTGTAAAAAACCTTTTTCCAATCTGTTGTGCTGTTTTGCTATTATCAAGAAAAAAATGATTTTTATTTATATCAAAGTTTGCATAATTGGCTCTAGCAAAATATGTGACTGAAGGGCCATATTGCTGATATTCAAGATTTAATTCAGGTTTTTTGATATACCCATTATTAATAAATGGATTCAAGCTGTGAAAGCCCTCGCGCAGAATGCTAATTGAGAAATTATTTATTAGCATATTCATTGATACAGATTGCTGCAGATAATGATCTCTTTGATTGGCTATATTTGTTAGGTTAGAAGGTAAATCAAGCAAAACCATTGAGTCAGAGGATTTAGCCCAATCAATTGAAGTAGTGAGATTAGAAAAACTTCTATTTTCTTTCAAGCGAAAAGCCCATCTGTCAACATCAGCTATTTCATAGTCTTCTTTAAATTCTTTGTCCTCTGGAAAAAACATCAGATCAAAATAATTCACAGAACCTGCATTAGGTTTAGTTAGATATCTATAATTTCCCTCCAATCCTATACCCCTATCTTTCAGAACTCTTGGAGCAAATGTTAGATCTGATTTATCAGATAGCACCCAGAAGTATGGTAAAAAAAGATCAACTCCATCAGAGGTAAAGCTCAATTCGGGTTCCAGAAAACCACTCAGTCTTTTTGTTGTTGCGGGGAAGGGCAAGTAAGGGAGCTTTAAAATTGTTCTATCAAGAATCTTTAGGCTCAGATCCTCAATGTAACCGCGACGTGACTCTTCATTAATCTTGATAGATTTAGCCTGGATTTCCCAGCCCTCTGAGCTATCGTTGCAAGAAGTAAGGCTAGCATTATTAAATTCAAGGCTTTGATTTAAATTTCCTACCAATGATTGATATGTAACCAATAAATTTCTTTCTCTTAAATAGGCTGTTCCATCAATGAGATTGATCTCACCAGAATCTTTTACTAATGAGCCGTTTAAAAATTTATAGTAATTATCAGAATGGTAGATATCCCCATTTTTTATATCTTGAATAAAGTTCTGATTTTTAGAATAGATCGCACTAGAGGCCATAACCTGACCATTGCTTAATCCAATTAAGACATTTTCATCAAGTGAAATATCACCGTTTGATTGAATGTCTATTCTTCCAGCACCAATAGATCCAGATGCATGCTTATTTGTTAGTTTGGGATACGTTGCATTACTGCAACCTTGAAATTGATATTGCTTCAATTGATCAAGATAAGATGCACTTAATTGCAGATTAGCAAAAAGAACAAAGATAAATGCAAGGAAGCTCTTTGTGGGCTGGTATTGTGGTTCTTTAAATTTCAATAATTAAAGCTTTAAGAAGCCATTTCTTTAAGTTCTCTCAAGGTGTCTTTTCCGTAGAACATTTCGTCTCCTACAAAAAAAGTTGGAATTCCAAATGCCCCTTTTTCAGCAGCCTTGCTTGTATTAGCAATTAATTCTTCTTTTATTTCATCTTGAGCAATTCCATCAATGATCATATCAGCATGACAATTATTTTTTGTTAACAGCGCATGCAGTGCTTCTGGTGTATCAAGCTTAAGAGATTTCTCCCAAAGCCCACTCAAAACTATTTCTATATAGGAATTAAAAAAATCATTTTTTTGCGCAACTATCGCACCTCTAATAAGAGATATAGTGTTGACGGGAAAATGCTCATTCATTTTAAATTTTTTAATTTTGTGTTCCCTGATGAATCTGTTAAAGGCAGTATCGAATTCATATTTCATTTTATTAGGAATTTCAGCCAAAGTTATCATGGGAGGTTGGTTGTTAGTCAGTTTCATGATGCCTCCAAGAAGGCAGGGCACATAGTTAAATTTTATATCATGAGTTTTTTCAAGATTTTGAATTGCTTTGTGGCATAGGTATGCATTTGGACTCGCAAAATCAAAAATAAAATCTACATTCATAGTCGTCCTCATTTCTAAAGCTTATAATAATCCCTTAACTTGCATCAACCTGTTTAAAAATGCAACATCAAGCAATAATTATTATAAAAGTTGGAGACATAAAATGAGTTTAAAAGGCAGAGTGTTATTTATCACTGGGGGCAGTAGAGGAATAGGTCTTGAAATTGGCAAAAGAGCTGCTAAGGATGGTGCGAAGGTTGTATTGGCGGCAAAAACAGCAGAGCCTCACCCAAAACTCGCTGGCACTATATACACTGCAGCGGATGAAATCGTAGCTGCGGGCGGAGAAGCTTTGCCAATTGTTTTAGATGTACGTGATGAAGCAAATGTTAGAGCTGCTGTTGAGCAAACTGTTAGCCACTTCGGTGGAATTGATATTTGTGTCAATAATGCATCTGCAATTTCATTGACCAGCACACCAGACACAGATATGAAAAGATATGATTTAATGCATCAAATTAATGGAAGAGGAACTTATTTGGTAAGTAAGTACTGTATCCCACATCTTAAACAATCAAACAATGCTCATATATTAAATTTAGCTCCGCCTCTTGATATGAAACCGAAATGGTTTGGCCCTCATCTAGCATACACAATGGCAAAATTTACAATGAGTATGTGTGTTTTGGGTATGGCCGAAGAATTAAAACCTGATGGCATAGCAGTTAATGGTTTATGGCCCAGAACCGCTATAGCAACTGCAGCAGTAAAAAATATTTTAGGCGGAGAGGAATTAATGAATATTTCAAGAACGCCTGAAATAATGGCAGATGCAGCATATGAAATCTTTAATAAAAATTCAGAAGATTTTTCAGGCAATTTTTGTATAGATGACCTGATCTTATATGAGGCTGGAATAAAAGATTTTAGTCACTACGCTGACGTTCCTTTTGATCAGCTAGCGCTCGATTTCTTTTTACCGGATGACACGCCTTTGCCAGATGAAATAAAAAATAGTTAATTTGAACGAAAAAGATATTTTAAAACTTAGCGCCAGTTGTGGATATGCATCTCAGCAAGCCGTTGCCTTAAAAAATGAAGCAAGCGGAAGAGAATACTGGAGACTTATTCAAGATGATGCTAGCTTCATCTTGTGTTTTTTAGATCCGCAAAAGGGAAGTCATGCTCAGTTCATTAAAATTGCAAATATTTTTTTAGAGCATCAAATTAATTCTCCCAAAGTGTTATGCAGCTCTTCTGAATTGGGCATTACCATTCAAGATGATCTTGGGGATTTGAATCTATTGCAGGTTGGAAATAGCATCGATTACAAGGAATTAACTATCAAGTGTCTAGATCTATTAATAGACATTCAGACGATTCCCAATTTAAATATCCCACCACTTGAAAGCGCCGATCTCATAAATCAAATGATGTTATTCAGCGAGATTTTCTGCAACCAGTTTTTAGATGTAAAGGTTGATCCCTCTATAGAAAAATTAATAGAAAAAACTTTGAGCGAATTGTCCATCCAACCATATGTTAACTGCCACTTTGATTTTGAAAGAAGAAATTTAATTTTATCCGAAAGAAATGAAATTTTTGTAATAGATTTTCAAGATCTATCCAGAGGACCAATTGGTATAGATTTAGCAGGAATTTTGCTAGATCATTATCGTTTAGCTGATCATGGCGCAATAAGAAAAGCCTTGAAATATTTTCAAGAAAAATCACATTTCCTTGATGCCTCCATTGATGCATTTGAGATTTTTAGATGGGGCGGCGTGCAGAGAAATTTAAGGATTTTAGGAGTTTTATCAAGACTGCATCTTTATGAAGATAAAGGTTTTCGCCTAAAGGATATGCCATTAATTTTAAAGAACTTGATTTCCATTATTCCTGATAATTGGGCTTGCAAAGAATATTTAATAGAAGAAATTGAACCAAAATTAAAAAGTAAATTATTAATGATATGAAAGCGATGATTCTTGCTGCTGGAGAAGGGAAAAGACTTCAGCCTTTAACTTTAAAAACTCCTAAGCCCCTATTAAAAGTTGGGTCATCTTCCTTGCTCGAAGATCAGATCAATAGACTTTCAAAACTTGGCATCAATGAGTTTGTAATTAACATTTCATATTTAGGCGAGCAAATAAAACAATCCTTAAGAAACCATTCTCATTATCAAGATATAAGTTTTATTGAGGAGCCATTTCCTTATGGGACTGGAGGCGCTTTGGTGAATGCCATGGATCACCTAGGAGAAGATCCATTTATATTATGTAATGCAGATATTTTCTCTGAGATTGATCTAACCAGACTGCCCAGCTCTACTGAGGCAGCACATTTAATTGGTATCTCCAACCCAAATCATAATCAAGACGGAGACTTTTCTCTTCTTGGTAGCTCAGTGATCGTAAATGAGGGAGCAAATGATCTGACTTGGTCAGGCATCTCATTAATTAATCCAAAAATTTTAAAGGAGTATTTAAACCTAGATTTACCATTTGATCTATGGAATACAATAATGAAGCCACTTATCAAAGAGCAAGAAATTACCGCTCATCAAGATCGCTCACTCTGGATAGATATTGGTACTATTGAGAGGTTAGAGCTTGCAAGGGCATCACTAAAAGAAGAAAATTAATTAACTATGAAAAATCAATCTCTCATTGCGCCATCCATCCTTTCCGCAAACTTTGCACGCTTAGGAGAGGAAGTTAATTCTGTTATGCACGCTGGAGCCGATTGGATTCATTTTGATGTCATGGACAATCATTATGTTCCAAATTTAACCATTGGCCCTATGGTGTGTAAATCTCTCAGAGATGATGGCATTAAAAATTTTATTGATGTTCATTTAATGGTTGAACCGGTTGATGAAATTGCCAAAAGTTTTGCTGAGGCAGGTGCAGATTTAATTAGTTTTCACCCAGAGGCCACTAAACATGTTGCAAGAACTATAGATTTAATTAAAAATCTTGGCTGTAAAGTGGGTATTGCATTAAACCCAGCCACATCAGCATCTGTTTTAGAGAATATCATTCAAGATATTGATTTAGTTTTATTGATGAGTGTAAATCCAGGATTTGGCGGGCAGAAATTTATTCCGAGCACTTTAAAAAAAATACAAGATGTAAAAGCAATGATTGATCAGCAAGATAAAGATATCCACCTTGAAGTTGATGGCGGCATCAATCTTGATACTATCGCCAGTGTCTCTGAGGCAGGGGCCAATGTATTTGTCGCGGGATCAGCAATTTTTGGGTCATCAGATTATGAAGAAACTATTCAGAGTTTCCGTCAAAAAATTTCTTAGCTTAAGTTTAATTATTCTTTCTACCCAATCTTATGGGAACTTAGAGGCGACTTTTGAGGGAAAATCAGCAAAGCTGTCACTAAGTATTGCAAATACAAATGAATCTCGAAGCAAAGGTTTAATGTTCCAATCATCTCTTAACAAAAATCATGGAATGATTTTTATTTGGCCATCCAGTAAAAAACAATGCATGTGGATGAAAAATACTTCAATTCCCTTGAGTGTTGCGTATCTCTCAGCCGATGGAAAAATACTAGAGATTTATGATATGGTCCCCTTTTCAGAGGAGTCCGTTTGCTCTTCCCAAAAGGCCAGGATGGCGGTTGAAGTTAATCAAGGGTGGTTTTCTAAAAATCAAATTGCTGAGGGCGACAAAATCAATCTTTAAAAATAAATCTAATGATTGCAAAAGAAGAATATAACAATTTTAAAAAGGATAATTTTACAGTTCTGCCTATTAGCAGAAAAGTTTCAGCTCCTGGAGATACACCACTATCTTTGTATTCAAAAATAGCAGACCAAAAAAATAATTTTTTATTTGAATCAGTGGAGGGAGGTGAGAGATGGGCGCAATACTCAATTATTGGGTTTGGTTGCATTGATACCATTAAAGTTTCAGGCAATATCATTGAAACATCAATTGATGGGGCTACCAATAAATTTATTGTTGGAAATCCTTTGCAAGCAATTGAAGAAATAACCTCTCAGAATCGATCACCAAACTTAGAAGATTTGCCAAGATTTCATGGGGGCTATGTTGGTTTTTTTGCCTATGAAAGCTCTCAATATGCTGAAGCTAAAATAGCCAAGCTGCCTAGCAAGGGGTCAAAGTTTGCCGAGCACATGCCTGATATTATGTTAGTCAAGGCTGAAAAGCTTATAGTCTTTGATAATTTAGATAATACAACACAAATTATTTTTAATGCTTGTCTTCAAAATATGACGCATGAATTTGCTTGCTCACAATTAGATGAGATTGAAAGTCTTATATCTAAACCAGTTTCCTCAGAATCTGACAACTTTAAAGACATAACAAACACATTTGAATTTAAATCAAATTTCCTAAAGGCAGAATATCTTGATGCTGTGAGCAGGATTAAAAATTACATCGCAGAAGGGGATGTGATGCAGGTTGTTTTAGCGCAAGATTTTTCAGCAAATTTTGATCGTGATCCCTTTGATTTATATAAAGCAATAAGAAAATTGAATCCTTCCCCATATATGTATTATCTTAATTTAGATGAATGTCAGATTGTAGGGGCATCTCCTGAAATCTTAGTTAGACTAGAAAATCAAGAGGTAACGCTCAGACCAATGGCTGGAACAAGAAAAAGAGGAAAAAATTCAGCTGAAGACCAATCTAATCAAGCAGAATTACTTAATGATCCAAAAGAAATAGCTGAGCATCTTATGCTTATTGATCTTGGTAGAAACGATGTTGGGCGCGTTTCTGAAATTGGGTCAGTAAAGGTTACAGCTAAAATGATTATCGAGAAGTATTCACATGTCATGCATATAGTATCGAATGTGGTTGGCAGATTAGCATCAGGGCTAAATTATTTTGATGTTTTAAAAGCAGCATTGCCTGCAGGAACATTATCCGGTGCTCCTAAAATTAGAGCTATGGAAATTATTAACGAGTTAGAGCCAAGCTCAAGAGGTATTTATGGTGGAGCAATAGGATACATAGGATGGAATGGAAACATGGATACAGCTATAGCAATTAGAACAGCTGTAATTAAAGATCAAACAATTCATGTGGGAGCTGGAGCGGGAATAGTTGCTGATTCTGTCCCAGAAAAGGAATGGTTAGAGTGCAGACAAAAATCCAAGGTATTCATGGATGCCATGGAGATGATCTCATGATTTTAGTAATTGATAATTACGATTCTTTTACCTACAACTTGGTTCATTATATTGGAGAGTGTGACCAGGAAGTCTTGGTCAAAAGAAATGATGCATTAACAGTTTCCGAAATTCATTCTCTTAAACCTGAAAAAATTGTTATTTCCCCCGGACCCTGTACTCCAAGTGAGGCTGGAATTTCTGTGGAGATTGTTAAAGAATCTCAAGTACCATTATTAGGTGTTTGTTTGGGTCATCAGTCAATCGGTGCAGCTTTTGGAGCTAAGATCATTAAGGCTCCTGAAGTTTTTCATGGTAAAAAATCTAATATTAATCACTTCAACTCGATATTATTTAAAGACATCCCTGATCCATATTCAGTAGTGAGATATCACAGCCTAATTATTGATAGTCTAAGTTTGCCCAAAGATTTAAAGGTAATTTCTACAATTGTTGATGACCCTTCAATCATTATGGGCGTAGAGCATGTCTCTAGACCTATATATGGTGTTCAATTTCACCCTGAATCAATTGATACTCATCATGGAATGCAATTAATAAATAATTTTTTAAATATATGATCCAAGATTTTATTAATAAGCTCGAAAAGAAAGAGGATCTTGATTTCCATTCTATGCAGTCCGCAATTGAATCAATTATGACTGGAGATGTTGACGATCTTTCTATCGAAGCATTTTTATTGGCCTTAAATGCAAAAGGCATCAAGGAAACTGAAATCACTGCTGCAGCTAGAGTTTTGAAAGAGAAATCTCTCACTTACTCATTTGGAGATGGAAATCATATAGATACTTGTGGTACAGGTGGCTCGGGCTTGCATACTTTTAATTGCTCAACTGCCTCATCCTTTGTGGCCGCTGCTGGAGGCGCCGCTGTAACTAAGCATGGTAATAAGGCAGTATCTAGTAGGTCTGGCAGTGCAGATCTTTTATTAGCAGCTGGTGCCGACATAGCCCATGACAGAGAAAAGCTTGAAACTATTTTTAAGAGAGTTGGTTTTGTTTTCTTGTTTGCACCTTTGCATCATCAATCTATGAAATATGTGATGCCAGCAAGGCAGAAAATAGGTAAAAAAACCTTGTTCAATTTGCTCGGCCCTCATACAAATCCTTGTGATGCACGAAGGCAGATTTTAGGCGTCTATCAGAAAGACTTGGTAAAAACGTTTGCATCAGTTGCCAAGAATCTATCTATGGATCATGTGCTGATTGTGCATGGATTTGATGGGCTAGATGAAATAACTATCACAAACTCAACTTACATTGCAGAACTAAAAGATAACTCTATCTCTGAGTATGAAATTTCTCCGAAAGATTTCGGCCTATCTTTGTCGACACTCTCTGAAATTTCAGCTCAATCACCCGATGATAGTTTGCAATTAATTAGAGAAGCTTTTGCTGGAGAGAAATCAGCTGTGCAAGATATGATTGCCCTTAATGCTGGCGCAGCTTTGTATCTTTCAAAAAGAGTCAACTCAATTGCAGATGGAGTAGAGCTTGCATTTGAGTTAATGAATAATGGCATGGCTGCAGATAAATTAGCTTCCTACGTACGAGTATCAAATAGCTAATGAGTATTCTGCAAAAAATCGTTGCTAATACTAAAACCAACCTTTTTCACAAGAAGGCTGAATTTCCATTAGAGAAAATTCAAAGTTCTTTAGAGAATCTCAAGCTTCCTAGGGGTAAATTTAAGGATAATATCTCAAACAAAGATGAAGCCATTATTGCAGAAATCAAGAAAGCCTCGCCAAGTGCCGGAATCATCAAAGAAGATTTTGATCCTATAAAGATAGCAATGGAGTATGAGAGTTTCGGTGCATCGGCTTTATCAATCTTGACTGAAGAAGACTTCTTTATGGGTAGCATTGAATATTTAAAAGACGTTAAGAAAATAACTTCATTACCTATTCTTAGAAAAGATTTCATGATTGATGAATACCAAATTTACGAATCTAAACTCATTGGTGCGGATTGTATTTTATTAATCGCTTCCATTCTTACTGATCAGCAAATAGAAGATTTTATCACCATTGCTAAAAAGTTAGAGCTTGATTATTTGATTGAAGTGCATGATGAAAATGAGCTGAAGAGGGTTGACCGGTTTGAAGATGCATTAATTGGTGTAAACAACAGAAACTTAGAAACATTTGAAGTAGATTTGAATAATTCGGTTCGTCTTAGAAATTCATTCAGACAAAACAATATATTTATTGCAGAATCTGGAATTAAATCGAGAGAAGATATGAATTATTTAAAAATGAATAAAATTAAGGTATTTCTTATTGGAGAGAGTTTGATGAGGGGCTCTTTCTAAATATAAGCACTTGAGGATGTCATTACTTTAGCGGTAAGGCTCATAATTTTTTTTGTCGGTTCAGATAGTGACTCTCCACCATTTTCTGAGGCTTCTTGAGCATGCTCATCTTCATCAGCTCTCATGGTCTTTAAAATTTCAATTGTCTCAACATCATTTTTAGAAACTTTATCTAAGTGTCTCTCAAGGTGTTTAACAACTTGTTTTTCAGTTTCTTCAACAAAACCCAAGCTAGTTTTCTCTCCGAGACTTCCAAATATTGCACCAATAGCAAAGGAACCAGCATACCAAACTGGATTAAGAAGAGAGGGCTTGCCATTTAAATCTTCCAAACGTTTTTTGCACCAAATTAAATGATCAGTTTCCTCTTCTCCAGCTTGAACAAGATGAGCTTTTACTTCAGCATCTTTACAAACCATTGCTTGCCCTCTATAAAGAGCTTGTGCTGCTACTTCGCCAGCTAAGTTTATTCGCATGAGTTGAGCTGATAAATTTTTTTCTTTTTTAGAAAGTTTTGAGGTAGTTTGATTGCTTGGGTATGATCTGCCAGTCCCGCTTTTTTTAAATGATAATGTTTTTAATGCAATGTCACATTCATTTACAAAATTATCCAATAAACTCATTTTATTCCTTTGTTTCCAATATCCTTTCGATAGAAAGCTCCATCAAAGGATACAGATTCTACCAGATCATAGGCTTTTGATTGCGCTTCTTTAAGATCTTTACCTAAAGCAGTAGCGCAAAAAACTCTACCTCCTGAAGTTAAAACTTTTTCATTGTAAAGTTTTGTTCCCGCATGAAATAGTTTTATTCCATCCATACTTGGAGATTTAAATGAAACTTCATTATTTTTTGAGTATTCTTCGGGATAACCCTGACTCGCAATGACAACACCACAAGCATGTTGTTTAGACCATTCAATTTGATAAGAATCTAACTGGTCTTCAACGGCAGCCAGACAGAGCTGAACCAAGCTTGATTTTAGTCTGAGCAAAATAGGTTGAGTTTCCGGATCTCCAAATCTGCAATTAAATTCAAGGACTTTTAATTCTCCGTTATTTATCATGAGTCCAGCATACAAAAATCCAAGATAGGGCGAACCTTCAGTAATTAAACCTTGCATGGTAGGTTTCATTACTTCATCAATAATTTTTTGATGCATCTTTTCATCAACTATTGGTGCGGGTGAATATGCACCCATTCCGCCCGTATTTAAGCCCACATCACCATCACCCACGGCCTTATGATCTTGGCTGGTTGCAAGAGGGATAATTTTATTTTTACTCACCACCGCGATAAAGCTTGCCTCTTCGCCAATTAAAAAATCTTCAATAACCACTCTTGTCCCAGCATCTCCAAATGCTTGGTCTTTGAAAATACTGACCAAGGCTTCCAAAGCTTCATTTTCAGCTTGGCAAATAATCACTCCTTTACCTGCTGCTAAACCATCTGCCTTGACAACTGTTGGATATGAAATCTTTTTTAAGTGCTCTTTTGCGCTGTCAAAATTATCGAAGGCCGCGTAGGTTGCTGTAGGAATACCATATTTAACAAAAAAGTCTTTTGAGAATGTTTTGGAGCCCTCTAACTGAGCAGCAGCACTGGAGGGACCAAAAGTTCTGATGCCATTGCTTTGCAAATAATCTACTAGACCATCAACGAGAGGTTGCTCTGGTCCAACAATTACAAGTTCAATATTTTTTTGAATACAAAAATCTTTAACTGCTGCAAAGTCATCAACATTAATAGATACATTAGATACTTTATTTTCCAAGGCAGTTCCGGCATTTCCTGGGCAAACAAAAACCTCTGATACAGATTCATCTTGCGCACATTTCCAAGCTAAAGCATGCTCTCTGCCGCCTGATCCAATAACCAAAATGAACATTTTTAATGTCTAAAGTGACGCGTTGCAGTGAAGACCATAGCAATGTTATTTTCATCAGCAGCCGCAATCACTTCCTCATCTCTTATCGAACCACCTGGCTGAATAATTGCTGCAATCCCACTTGAAGCAGCTTTATCTATCCCATCCCTGAATGGAAAAAAAGCATCTGAGGCCATTGCCGCACCTTTGACTTCTAAACCTTCTTCATGCGCTTTAAGATTTGCAATTTCAGCACTTATGACTCTGCTCATTTGACCGGCACCAATACCGATGGTCTGTTTATTTTTGACATAAACAATAGCGTTGGATTTAACAAATTTGGCAACCTTCCATGCAAACATCAGATCGTTGATTTCTTCACCGGTCGGCTGTCTTTTTGTAACACATTTAAGGTCTCCCTGGGGGACAATATACTTATCATCACTTTGGATTAATATCCCACCAGATACTTTTTTAATTACCCCTGGGTAAGGATTGTCTTGCTCCAAGTCAACACACAAAACCCGAACATTTTTCTTTTTAGCTAGTTCCGCCAACGCAGCCTCTTCAAAACCTGTAGCCAAGACAACTTCAACAAATTGACGAGTATTTATTTCTTCAGCGGTTTTTTTATCCAGCTCTCTATTGAAAGCTATAATGCCACCAAAGGCAGAGGTTGGGTCAGTCTTAAATGCTAGATCATATGCATCAAAGACAGAGCTTGCTTCTGCAACTCCACAGGGATTTGCATGTTTTACAATCACACACGCTGGCTCATCGAATGCTCTGACACATTCCCATGCAGCATCAGCATCAACAATATTGTTGTATGAAAGCTCTTTGCCTTGAAGAATCTCTGCATTGGCAATATTTTTATGTTCCAAATTAGAAAAAGTTAATAAATCTGCAGTTTGGTGAGGATTTTCTCCATATCTTAATGATTCACTTTTGCTGAAATTATATTGATGTGCATTCGAAGAGATATCTTTTAAATAATTTGCAATAGCAGAATTGTATTCAGCCATAAGTTGAAATACTTTTTTTGAAAGCTCCTTTCTAAATTCGTAACTGATTCCCCCTTGATTTTTCCATTCCTCAATTAAATTTTTATAGTCAGCAGGATCAGATACTACAGCTACATCCCTGAAGTTTTTAGCTGCTGATCTAATCATGGTGGGCCCGCCAATATCAATTTTTTCTATAGCCTCTTCAAATGAACAATCTGACGCGATTGTTTCTTGAAATGGGTATAGGTTAACAACTACCATATCAATAACCTCATACCCGCGGTCAGTTAAAACCTCTAAATCTAAATCTCTTCTGGCTAAAATCCCAGCGTGAATTTTAGGATGTAAAGTTTTAACTCGACCATCCATCATTTCTTCAAATCCCGTAAATTCAGACACCTCTATGACCTTATCTGTAATTTTTTTTATGGCATTGTAAGTTCCGCCAGTGGAAATTATTTTGACCTCTTGGTCTAGCAAAAACGTTATCAATTCATCTAAATGAGATTTATTTGAAAGGCTAATAAGAGCAGTTTTTGGAGTAATTAGACTCATGATTTTTCTATTATGTTATGCCGATATAATTTTTTTCTGAGGGTGGCTCTATTTAATCCTAGAACATTTGCAGCCTTAGACTGGTTATTGTTTGCGTACTCCATCACTGCTTTTAAAAGCTCAGGCTCAACCTCAACCATTACCATTTCATAAACATTTGCTGGAGCTGCATCACCAAGAGCGGCAAAGTATTTCTTCATAGCCTTTCTTACTTGTTCACTTAGAGGCTTATTTTTTGGTTTTTGTGAGACTGTTTTAGTCATTTATTAGATATTTTTCTGCAAAATATAAATTCTACAGCTGATTAAAAATTGCTCAACTGATTTCATAGATTAATTACAGTTTTTTTATCATCACCCAAAATTAATTGAGTCAATTCTCCGTTCTTTATAAAAATTTCCGTCCTAGAAGCATAATCAGGGTGAAAATATGAGATGGCATCATTACTTGTAATATATGAGACCAATGCATTAATCACCATGAAGTGCGTGGTCACAATAAAATTGCCATCAGCATCTTTTAGCCAGTTTATTAAATTACTTCGCCATTCTTTTACAGCTTCAGGAAGCTCTTCTATTGGGGTTGTAAAAATCCTTGATAGCCACTCCCTTTTTTTATTAGCATCAATATTGTCTGATGGTATTTCAATAAATCTTGAGTCTAATTTAAAAGGGAATTTATTTTTTGTATGCATTATTTCCATAGTTTCAACAGCTCTTTTTTTTGGACTAGAAAGAAGCTGATAGGAAGCAATTTGATTGATTAGGCCTTTGCCAGAATTTGCTGCTTGCATGCGACCCAGCTCGCTTAAACCAGGATCTGGATGAACGGACCATCCTGAAGATGCCTCTCCGTGTCTGACAAGAATGATATGACTTTGACGCATTATAAAAAATACCAATTATAATTACTTGATGAGAAAGCCTAGAATTTTTTGCCCTGAATTATCCTCATCAAGCTATAAGTGCACCAACATAAAACAAATACATCATCTTGCCAAGGTTCTTAGGTTGAAAGCGAATGATCCTGTGGAGCTATTTGATGGCCAAGGAACTATAGCGAATGGAATCATTCAAGAGATTGAAAAAGATTATATAAATTTTCATATCGATGATATTTCATTCATGCAAAACCCTTATCAGAAATCTTATCAAGCAATCATCCCATATATTAAAAAAGAAAATTTAATATATTCATTACAAAAGCTTATTGAATTGGGGGTTAACTCAATTCTAATTTACAAACCTGATCATTTAGATCAATCATTAGCAAAAAAGGATTTATCTAAATTAAATCTTCGATTGGAAGAGGCAATGATAAGTGCATGTGAGCAATCTGGCTGTAATCATGTCCCAACTATTCATTACTTTAATGAGCTCAAAGAATGCCTGCAAAGCATAAAAATAACTTCAGATACTGAGGGGTTATTCGTTCTTGATACAATTGCTAATCGATTCATCAAAGATCATGAAATTTTGAGTTTAAATAGTATTACCCTTATCACCGGCCCCGAATCAGGTTTCTCAGAAACTGAGCGCTACATCATCAAAGAATTAGGATTGCAGTCTCTTAAGATAGGGCATTATGTATTGCGCGCTGAAACAGCTCCAGTTGTTGGATTATCTAAGTTTCATAGCTTATTTGGAGAATATTAATGCAAGGCACTTCTTCACTATTTATTACCGATCCTTTAGATGAATTAAATCCAAAAAAAGACACAACTATTTTGTGGATGCAGGAGGTTTTTAGCATGGGCGGTCAAGTTCTCCAATGTGAGATGAAAGATTTAATTTATAAAGACCAAGAAACTTTTGCTAATTTCTCTGAAATCAAAGACCCTATCACTAACCCACAAATTAGTGAGATAGTTCATCAGGCTCAACCACTTAAAGATATTGATTATGTTTTTATGAGGAAGGATCCGCCAGTAGATGAAGATTATATGAACGCGTTGCATTTGCTTTCTCAGGCTGAAGCCGAGGGCGCCAATATAGTTAATCGACCTTCAGCTTTAAAAAAGTTTAATGAAAAGATTTTTGCCCTTCAATTTTCGCATTGGATGCCTGATACAAGCGTTATCTGCAAAGAAAAAGACTTCGAGTTATTTAAACAAAAATACTCAACTATTATCCTCAAGCCTCTTGATGGCATGGGTGGAGAATCAATATATAAGTTTGATGAAAATTCAGAAGATCATTTAAAAATTTTTAAGTCATTAACAAATAATTATCAAACCATGGTCATGGTGCAAAATTTCTTGCCGGAAATATACGATGGTGATTATCGAATACTCATTATTCATGGCAAACCATTTCCTATTGCATTGGCAAGAATACCTCAAAGTGGAAGTTTTAAAGGCAATCTTGCAGCTGGCGGCAAAGGTGAGGCTCGGGAATTATCTGATGATCAACTTGAAGTAAGCATAGAGATTGGCAAGTTGCTTGCAGAAGAAGGCATTATGTTTGCTGGAATAGACATGATTGGAAATTATTTAACTGAAATTAATATCACAAGTCCTACAGGTGCAAGAGAGATTCTATCTCAAACTGGTCAAAACCCAATTAAGACCTTGCTTCAATCAATATAAGATGCAGCCACTGATTTATAAGCAGAGAATTCAAAGATGGGGATTTAGAAAATCCATGCTAGCTTCTTTAATATTTCATGGAGTGGTTATCTTTGGAATTAGTTTTGCTGTCATTAAGAAACCATGGGACTTTAACAAAGAAGCAATTGTGAATATTAAATTTGCCAATGAAGAGTTTGATATGCAAGGCAGTGCGCTGAATGGATTTGAGTCTCTGCAACAAAATAGTCAACAAGCTGCAATGGTCTCTCGAGATATCAAACTTCAAGATCAGTCTCAACTTAGCGTTAGGCGCCTAGAATCTAATTCAGCCTTAGAAAGTTTTGAGACTATTTATCTGAATGCTTGGCAAAGACAGGTTGAGACAGCTGGTTATTACGAAATTTCACGCTCAGATATTATTCAAGGTAATTTTAGAGTCCAAATTAAGTCCATAATCGATCATATGGGTAACTTAATAGGCGCTGATATTTTGCAGTCCTCAGGGAATTCAATCTTGGATGCTTTAGCCTTGAAAATTTTGCATCAATCAGCTCCATTTGAGCCTTTTCCTGAAGATATGCTGGCAAACTATCAGCAGCTTGAAATAATTCGAGACTGGAATTTTACAAACTCTTAACAATGCAGATTTTAGCTTTTGATTTTGGTACCCAACACATCGGGGTAGCTGTTGGACAAACTATCACCAAGACCTCTTCTCCATTAATTGTAATAAATGTAGCTCGCGAGGGTAAAGAAATCTGGAATACAATTTCTAATCTTATTGATGAGTGGAAACCTGATCAATTGTTGGTAGGTAAGCCGTTAAATATGGATGGAACCCCAAGCGACATGATGAAAAAAGTTGACCCATTTTTTCAAAAATTGCAAAAGATGAGTGACATCCCTTGTGAATTAGTGGATGAGAGATTAACCTCATTTGAGGCAAAGCAGCTAATGCAAAAAGATTCAAAAGATGATCGTATCGATGATTTGGCAGCTAAAATATTTTTAGATAATTGGATAGAGCATTATGTCAATTCCAACTAGTTTCATTGACCAGTTATTAGACCAAACCGATATTGTTGATGTCGTAGGTCGACGCATACCTGTGAATAAAAAGGGATCAAATTTCTGGTGCCAATGCCCATTTCATGATGATTCAAACCCTTCCATGGCAGTGAATCAAGAAAAACAGTTTTTTTATTGTTTTGTTTGCCAAGAATCTGGCAATGCTATCCACTTTATCAGGCGTTACGAAAATTTAGAATTTGTTGATGCAATAGAAGCTCTTGCAAGTTCAGCAGGGATGACCGTTCCCTATGAAAATAACAGGCTTGAAAAATCTAAGCCAAGCGGCTTGGTAGAAAAAGCGGTTAAATTTTATCAAGCAAATTTAAATGAAAAAATTGCTCCCAAGGCAGTTCAATATCTAAAAGATAGAAAGATTACTGGAACTACAGCAAAGAAATTTAACATTGGCTATGCACAAGATAAATGGGACGGTCTTTTAAACCATTTGGGGTCTGATACGCCAAGCAAAGAGTTGGATGAGTCGGGGTTATTTAGCAAGAAAGATGATCGATTCTATGATCGATTTAGAGGCAGAGTTATCTTCCCCATTAGAAATATAAAAGGTGATTTTATTGCTATGGGAGGGAGAATAATAGATGAGGGAGAGCCGAAGTATCTTAATTCTCCTGAAACCTCTTTTTTTAATAAATCAAATGAGTTGTTTGGTTTGTATGAGGTCAAAGAGTTAGAAAAAAATATTGCATCTTTAATCGTTGTTGAAGGGTATATGGATGTTATAGGCCTTTATGAGCATGGCATCAAAAATGCAGTGGCAACACTCGGAACAGCTGTTACACCAAATCATGTTTCTAAAATCATGCGTTACACAAATAAAATATTTTTTGCGTTTGATGGTGATCTGGCTGGAGGTAAAGCAGCTTGGAAAGCAGTTGAAAACACTTTTCCAATTATAAGAGAAGATATGAATATTCATTTCGTCTTTTTTGAAGCAGGCCATGATCCAGATTCATATATTAATGAATTTGGTTTAAAAGCATTTCAAAAATTGTTAGATGAGTCCATCTCTCTCTCATCCTATTTTTTATCGAAAGTTAAAGAATTTAATTTAGAAACATTGGAGGGTCGCGCACAAGCTGCAGCATTTGCTATACCCATCATTAATAAAATACATAACACCGTTATTAAAGAAGTTTATGCCAACGAGGTTTCAAAATTATGTGGTATGGATATCAAAAGCATGGACACACCCTCAAGTCCTTCTGCCCGAGATGACCACGAGCGTGTGATTAGATCAAGTTCTAACACCCCGGTAAGAGTAAAGGCAGTGATTAATATTTTTAGCGCTTTATTAGCATTCCCAACAATAGCTCAAGAATCTATCTTTGATGAATTAAAAGATGATCCCAAATTTAGCTTTTTATTTGTAATCCTAGATTTATACAGGCAAACACCTGACATCAAACCATCGAGAGTAATTGAAAGCTTAGAATCAGAGCAAATCAAGGGATATTTTTCAGAAGCGGTGGTTGCAGGACTTGAATTATCACAAAAGAACGCATTAAAACTTGTAAATGACTGCATGGATATTTTATTAAAAAATCAAAAAGATAGAGAGCAAACACTCAAAGACAAGTATAATATCGGATCGATTACGCCAGCAGAAAGAAGAGATTTACAGCAAATCATCTTAAAAAAGCAAGAAATCACTGACGATGATCGAAATTGGTTAAAAAAATTAAGTTCAAAACAAGATTGAAAAAATCAAATTTG
>Ga0213863_10000632_pt1 | contig 26350 bp, 23 predicted proteins | sample PICome_8_FD_160128 | JGI IMG/M metagenome (GOLD analysis project Ga0213863, IMG submission 160128) | Coastal seawater microbial communities near Pivers Island, North Carolina, United States - PICO497 | ecosystem: Environmental > Aquatic > Marine > Coastal | place: USA: North Carolina... | reverse complement strand
TTTCGATAGACGAACGTAAACAAAACTCAATCATATTTTCATAATAGTGAATGTGTAATTTAAGTTGATCGTCAGGATGAAAATCCGATACAAATGTAAAAATATAATTCCCTACGTTAAAAAAGTTTGAAGAGGAACTATATAAATTATTTGACACGTCATAAATACCAACGTCTACTAAACTTTGAAAGTCGGTTGCTAAATTTTGATTTTGATGAGATTTCATAAATTATTTTTTGTCTAATGCTTATTTTTAGATCACTGTTGTACTGATCCGAAAGTATTCTGCTGATTTATAAAATTCTGATTCCGTATAATAAAACTAGATGACATTGAATTTAAAAGTTTAAAATTAATTATTTGGGAATAATTTAAAAAATTGAAAACTCGATGTATAAAAAAACACATTAAAATTGCCGCTAATAAACCAAATAGTAAACTAAAATTAACTAAATAAAATTCAAACGAGTTTAATAAAAAATATGTATCCCTTAAAGTATTTAATTCAGTAACCTCATTTGTATGGAATAGCGAATAATAATCCATATAAGTGATTTTAAAAAATCAGTTTTTGTATAAACTTGAGTTTGAAGCACCTTCAATATAATTAGAATTAAAATAAAATAAAATAAAATAAAATAATGTTAATAGAGGAATTCATATAAAATGGCGGGCGGACAAATTAAAATAAGATTTTTGAAATAAAAATGATGTAAAATGTAGTATAAAAATAAAAAAAACAAGACCTACACCTAAATCTATTACCCATAAAAAACCTATATATATGTCAGCGTCATTTATTAACGCAAAAGACCCTAAAAGTAATAAATATATACCTCCTGTATAAAGTAATATTAATAAGTTAGTATTACATGAATAAAAAAAAATTGAAATAAGAATAAGAATTTCTAAAATAAGAATATTATTAAATAACACGTAAAAGTTTAAAGATAATAAGTATGTAAACTTTATATTAATATAACCTCAATTACTTTACAGTAAATTTAGTAATAATTATATTTGAACTATAGTCTTTAGTTTGTTTTTACGAAAAATAAATAAAAAAGCTTCCTACTTAAAATTGATTTCAGTAGTTATCTTGTCACAATTTAACTTTACAACATGCTAAGTTTATAACAATTGTCTAATCAGTGATTGTTCTATCTCAGTCCTCTCGTACTAAAGCAAGGTTTTATTATTTTTCAATTTAATAGCAGATAGGGACCAAACTGTCTCACGACGTTCTGAACCCAGCTCGCGTACCATTTTAACGGTAGAACAGACCGACCCTTGGAAGATTGTTCTCAACCAGGATATGGTGAGCCGACATCGAGGTGCCAATCAATTCCGTCGATGGGAACTCTTAGGAATCATTAGCCTGTTATCCCCGGCGTACCTTTTATTCGTTAATCGATAAACTTATCAAGAAGTATTACCGGGTCACTATGGCAAATAAACGTTAATTTATTCTTTAAAAATAGGTTTATTTTTAAATCAAACTTAATTTTATTCATTATAATAATCACGTAGTTCACACGTTTCATAAAGTTTTTGCACACCCCCGTTACTTTTTAGGAGGCCACCGCCCCAGTGAAACTAGCATCCTTACAATGTAAAATATAAACATATTTTATATTCGAAACTAAAGATTATAATAATTACGGTAAAACAGTTAAACTTTCCGTAATATAAAATAACACTAAAGTAATATAAGGTTCTAGTAAAGGTGCACGGGGTCTTTCCGTCCCGCTATTCAGTCTAGGCATTTTCACCTAGTATTCGGGTTCACTAGATTATAGTTGGAGACAGTAGGACAGTCGTTACACCATTCATGCAGGACGGAACTTACCCGCCAATGAATTTTGCTACCTTCGGACCGTCAGAGTTACAGCCGCCGTTTACTTGGGCTTCAACCACTAAGCATAACTTAGAATTGTTTACCTTAAAGAACTGGGCAGGTGTCAGACTTTATACATAATTATAAAATTTAGCAAAGTCCTGTGTTTTTGATAAACAGTCGCCATCCTCTCTTTTTTGATACTCTAGTCACCTAAAGTCCTCCTTATCCAAATGTTACAGAGTCATTTTGCCGAGTTCCTTCAACTATATTCTTCTATCGCCTTAGTATTTTCAACGAATTCACTAGTGTCAGTTTTAATACGTTAAGATTGAAATGTACATCTTAATTTAAAATTAAGAGCTATTTATTTTTTTTTAAATTTTTACAAAAGAAATACCAAAAAAACTATAATCTAATATTTTAATTGAAAAATGTCAAATAAATAGTCTACTCATTAAACTTACGACGTTAGTCTTTTTTTTAGAGAACGTATTTGACGTAGAAGTTTTCCCTTACCACGAAACTCTAGAATTTTCAGCGATTACGATTTTTATATGTTATAATTTTACGTTACTATCACTAGCATAATTAAAACTGATCTTTCAAAATAATTTCACAATTATTCTTCATTAAGTTACAGAGAACTCCACTACCAAGTACACATATGTACTTCCGCAACTTCGGTTAATAGTTTTACTACCCTTACATTATCGATTTTTCAAAAGCTTAACATTTATTCTCGTTATGTTATATTAACTTAGTGAGCTTTTACTCTTTCTTTAATGAATGGCTGCTTCCAAGCCTATCCCCTAAGTAATTTACTTTAAAAAAATCTTCTGACTTAACTATTATTAGGTACCTTATTTAACGGTCTGGGCTGTTTCCCTTTTGACATATCACCTTTGCGCGAATACGTCTAAATTTTTGTATAAAAAAATTTATATTAAAAGTTTCTTGAGATATGGTCGAATATTCTATCACCTTATACAAAGATTACTTAACCTTAAATTTTTAATAACAAAATCGTTACTAAAATAATTTTCGTGGAGAACCAGCTATCACTAATCTTGAATGGCCTTTCACCCCTAATTACAGATCCTCCCAAACTAATGCAACAGTTACGGGTTCGGTCCTCAAATAAATTTTTAACCTGTCCATAATTAGATCGATTAGCTTCGGGTTTAATAAATATAACTTTAAATAATTTCTTTCTGCCTACACTTATACAGTTTAAGCTTGCTATATTTATTAACTCGCTAGTCCATTATACAAAAGGTACGTTATTGCTGATGCTTTAACAGAATACACATTAAATTTCAGTAAATATTTCATTTCTCAAAATTGATAAATTTTCACCTGTTCGTTCACAATACTGTTTACTATCGAAACTAGATAATTAGCCTTAGAAGTTGATTCTTCTTTATTCATCCATATAAGTTCATTCTATAGACTACTTAGTTAATTATATAAAACACTACATAAACTTTTAAAAAATTTAAAAAAAATATTATAAAAATTTTTTAAAAAATAAAGTAAATATATTTGAATAGAAAAAAAAATTTGCTTTTAAAGTAAAAATTTCGTATAAGGGGGTTTGTGGATTTAATATTGTAAGTAAAGGTCGAACCGAAAAAGATATAAAAACAATATACATAATTAAAAAATAAAAATCACCTGAATCTACTAATTCCATTCCAAATTTTTCAGATACAAGAAACCCTAGAAATCCAGCTAAGATTGCAGCAGCACCTCCTGAAACTGTATCGTACGCGGGTGATCTTGAATATTTTAATTTTGTATAAAGTCTCTCTTTTCGTAAGAAATTAATATTTATTAAATTATATCAAGAGGGGGTTGAGTAAGTGTGATTTTTTAACGTAGTTATATTTAACAGTAAGGTACTACTATTAATATACTCTGAGTTAATTCTTGTTAAGATTTGATTTGATTGTGTAAAATCATTCATACTTTTTGATGAGTGTAAAAATTTTTTATGAATATTCACGTTTTTTAATATATGGTTTTGTTGATTTTGTAAAAAAGTTGTAGCTCAGTATTCAGATAACTGGTTTTTATTAGTGTTTTCGAAATCAAGTATAATATGTTGTAAAGATCTCATAAATTAATTTAATTAAATATATATGAGAATAACGGGATTCGAACCCATAACCAATAGGTTAAAAGCCTACTGCTCTACCATTGAGCTATATTCCCTATTTAAAGTAAAAACAATAATTTAAACAATTTAGTATTTACCGGTAAATTATTTCCTGATTGTTTAACAGATTGTAATGTTCAAATTTTTTTTTTTAGATGCGAATATAATTGCTTATACTTATAAAAAAAAAAAGATATTTTAAAATAAGTAAGTACAAAATTATAATCAACATTTTTTGTAAACGCAATTAAAAGGTGTAGGTTTTTATTTTTAAAGTTAAATTCATTTAAATTTCGGAAAAATTTTTTTTTAATTGAATTTATTTTCAAACGTTTAGATAACATAATTAATTTTTACTTACCATAAAGAACGGTAATTTATATAATTCGCATAAGCAATATCTTTTTTTATATTTAAAATAAATCTAATAAAAAATAAATGCGAATAAGTATTTGTTGAGTTAGAAGGTACTGCAAAATCTACAATGTGAATATTATTCGTAACGGGAACAACGCCTATTGTAAAAAAATAATATTTTTTTAAATAAAATAACGTGTGTTTATGATAATTTGTATCCATAACGAAGGCAATATTTATTTTCTTTAATTTCAAAAGTGAAAATATTTGATTGTTGTAATTATTAATTAAATTTTTTTTTACAAAAAAATAAGGACGCAAAAACATTCAATGTGTGTAAAGTAACTGTTTAAATTGAAAATTTAACGTTAATATTTCTTGTTTAAAAAAGTTATTTCCAAAAAATAATAAAGGTAATTTATAAAATAACAAATAATATACTAAATTATAAAAATTTAATCATTTTGCATGTAAGTGAGTTATACTATATACAGAGGTTGAATATTTAGTATATGATACAAAAAATTGTTTCATGGATGGGTGAACTTTATATATACTTTTAATTGGTTTTAATGAAGTTTTTAAAAAAATAAAAAAATAATGTTTTTTATTCAACGAATTTTTTTTAAATACTAGACACGTTTTTGTTGTTTTTATTAATTCATTATTATTGGAGCGTATAATATGTTGTTGATATTTTGAATGTAGTAAAGGTGAATTTACTTTATGTATTAATTTAATAAAAATTGAGTATTTTTTTACATACGACCATAATGTATAAATTTTAGAAATGAATTTGAGAATTAAAAAATATTGTAGTGAACTTTTTTTACTAACTTGATCATCTGTTATTAATCACATAAGGGTGAATAGAAGGATTCGAACCTTCAACCTCCAGGGCCACAACCTATTACTCTACCATTGAGCCATATCCACCATATTTAAATTGTAAAATAAAGAAACCAGACAAGTACGCCAGGTAATAACTGTAAAGTATAAGTATGTCTAAATAACCAATATTGTGATCTGAAATTTAAATTCAATAAATACAAAACTGCGGATAAAGTTAAAAAGTAAATAAAAAAATTTATCTGACTTAATAAAAAATTAGACCCAGTATTTACATAAAAAATGATATGTTGTTTAATAATAAAAAATGAATGAGAGTTTATGGAATCTACCACAGTTGTATAATTTAACATAATTAAAAGTAATGATTCCCCAAAAAAGAAAAAAAATATTCAAAACGTAAATAAAACGTATGACGTAAGTCTTGAGGTAATAATTGTAAATTGGTAACGTACTAAAACTTGCTTAATATTAAAAAAATTTAAAGTAGCGTTTTTAGTAATCAAATTTGATGAATCTCAACCTGAAGAGTAAGTATTTATGAATCCTTTCTTAGGACCAAACATAACAAGAAATATAAGTATAAACATATATATGGGTGTAAAAAAAAAACTAACTAATCAACAACCACGAACAAACAATGATATAAAGTCGTCTCTTAATACTTGAAATAATAAAAATTCTTTTCCAATAAACCCCGCACTATAAGGTAAACCGGCTAAATTAAAACAGGCTCCTAAAAGTAATACAGTAATATCAAACGAGTAAAGATAAGCTCCACCCATTTGCCGCATGTCTGTATTTCCACTAAAAAAGTGGACTATATACCCTACAAGAACAAATAAAAAAGCTTTATTAAGTGCGTGTATAATTAAATAAATCAATACCTCTTCATAACAACAAAAACCACAACCACAAACAAGGTAACCTATTTGACTAATAGTCGAATAAGCAACTAATTTTTTAATATCATTTTGGAACGTAGCTGTAATTGCACCGAAAGATAAAGTCAAAGCACCAACTAATACAAGATAATAGTTTGTAAAGATAGTAAATTCAAATAAAATTGAAAAACGTATAACTAAAAAGATACCCGCTACGACTAACGTAGATGAGTGGATAAGTGCTGACGCTGGTGTTGGAGCTTCCATCGCATCAGGTAATCAGACATGCGAAAAAAACTGTGCAGCTTTAATTGCACCTGAAGTAACTAAGCAGAAAGAAAATAATGTAAGAAAATGAATAGCATGGTTTCCTATAAATATATAATGAAATGTGTAAAACGGTATTTGTAAAAAAATTAAAGAGAGATCAGTTGTACTAAATGTATTTATTGTTAAAATAAATGAAAAAAACATAAACATATCACTAATACGGGAAAATACAATGTTTTCATAGCAGCTTTTATTGTATAAATCCTAGTAGAGTAAAAATTAACTAATAAAAACGAAAATAAACCTATACATTCTCATGAAAATAAAATTAAAAAAAAATCATAACAATAAAATAAAAAAACAACACTTGTTGCAAATAAGTTTAATAAATATAGTAACCTGTTAATAAACGCCTCTCTATACATATACTCAACACCGAAATATAAAGCGAACATTGTTAAAGTTAATACAAGAGACGAAGCTATTAAAGCTAAACTATCAATACAGAAAACAAAATGCGAGTCAATTACGTCTAAACAGAAAAATCAACGACCGAAATCAACATAACTATAACTACCGTGAAGAGAAATTAAATAAAATTCATTTAAAGATAAAAGTAACGTAAATGTAAATGACACTAAAGATGCGTAAAAAGTTCCTATAGGTCCTAATCATTTTTTAAATAAAAAAATAAATAAACAGTGTATGACCAAGATGACCGGCGCAAATGTAAAAAGAGGGTGTATAATAGCAGTTAAAGATGAAAACATTATACTAAATTTATACCAAAAGATGTTTAGTAATGACGTATTTGAAAATAATATTTATTCGAAAAATTATATAAATAATAATTATTTATATGAAATAAAAAACTATACGATAAAAAAAACGACCTCGATACTGTATAATAGTAATCTACGCATAATTTTAATAATAATACAATAAACGTATTATACCGAAGTTTATTAAAAGAAAAATATAATGTAGGTACGGGCTTCAAATATTTTAAAGGTTTTTTTACTATATTATTATATTTAATTTGCTTAAGTGAGGGGTTTAATCGTCAGTAATTTAAACTACTTGTAAATGTATTTATATAAACCCCTCTAGAATTAAAATTTAAATTATAAAACTTTAATCATATTTTATTATAAAAAAATACTTTTAAAAGATACAATGTTTTTTCTTCAAAAAACATAAAATACTTTACGTTTAAGTAATGTTGTATTAACCAATTTAAAAAAATTTTATTTATGTTATTTGAATTTAAAAGTATAAACTCATTATATTTACGTGTTTTTATTAATGTCGGTGAATTTTGTTTATAATTCTGTACTACAAAACTTAGAATAAAATTATATTATAAATTGAATTTTGAGTTATTTTTTTTCTCTCTAACTTAATTTTCAAATTTTTCTAAAATATAATTTTTTTTTTTTGTTGAAAAAAGGTTAATCCGAGATATAAAAATATACTAAATAGATTTAAAATTGATTGAGTACAATACTCGTATGTGTTAACCGTATAACGTAAAAATAACGTACCTAAAGTTAAAGACTGTTGTTGATTATTCATTTTATTTTGATAAAAAAATGAATAAATCTCATTTGTAGTGTCATTTAAGATAAAGTTGTACAAAGAATCTAGTTTTCAACCTCCCATGTAAAATGAAATTACGTCAATGAAGTTATTATTTAATTTAATATTTTCGTAAAAAAATATATTCTGGTTTAGTACCGTAAGTGGTAGTATACTTAAACCTCAGTCACTAAAATTAAATAATGAATTTATAATTGATAATATTAATGAGAAAAGAAGAATTAAATGTATAAATCAAAATTTTGTCGACCTAAGTAGCATAAAAAGTAGTAAGAATGAATTCTTAAGTAAATTAAATTGAAATAAAACTAACAACAATATATTACATTTTTGTACTTCTCAAAATGTTATTGAAGTAAAACACACTAGTAATAAATTATAATAAACCCAGTTAATATTTTGATTTGTTATATTAACATTATAGAATTTCCATAAAAAATCATTAACTAAAGGTATAAAGGAGAAGCATAACTCTAAGCATATTAATAAAGTAATACTTAGTATAAAATAATATAAGTTGTTTGAATTGTTATAATTATAATTTAGTTTAAAATTATACAAAATTAAGTTAGTTAAAAAAAACGACTTGAATTTAATAGACATCATTAAAACAGACATAATACAAAATAACTCCATACTTAAATAAAAATGTGATATATCAATAAATGTATCAGTTTTAGTTCCAAAATTGTGAGAAACTAAATCAAAATTTAATTGTATAAATATGTAAATACTTGTGATGAGAATAAACAATGTAAAAATTATTCAAATATTATATCATAAAAATTTCTTAAGAAAATTTTTATGGTATATTAACGCAAATAAGAATAAAAATAACAATCCAAACACTTCAGAAGGGTCCCAGTTCCATCAACCTCCTCACGAACCCTCTTGTAACGCCCATCAACTACCTAAAAATAACGTAATTATTATAAAAAATAAATGAAAATTTTTTTTAAAAGTAAAAAATGATACTTGAAAATATAAATGATTATATAATACTAGAGGGTTTAGTAAATAAATAACACTAAAAGCTTGTAAGCTCGCGTAATAGAAAATTCCTGGATGAAATTTGTTAACACTATTGGATAATAAGTTATTAAAATTTTCATTGTAATAAAAAACATCTATAAAACTTAAATTGAATACTCAATAAGAATTGATATCGTAACAAAAATATAATATAAGAGTGGAATAAAAATAAATGTATAAATTATCTTTAATTTGTCGAGTTAAGTAATTAAAAAATAATAAAATAAAAAGTAATAATGGAATATATCAAAATGAGGTTCACATGTAATAAAACGAGTTTATAAAAAAATCATTTAATAAAAGACGTGAATAAAAATCTTGTATATTCGTGTATAAATTATTCAAATTAAAAGGTATTTTAATTAATAAAACTAAAATACAGAAATAATAATATTTAAAAAATAATGGAAAATAATTTAATATCATAAACAATTTTAAAAAAACACAGTAGAATATATAATACTGTCGTGATAACTAGATCAGATAGGTGGTAAGAGGGTAAAAAAATTTAAACTTAATCAACCACCTAAAAAAAATAATATAAAATGTATAACAGAGATAATTAAGTGTAAGTACTCAGCTAAGAAAAACATAAGTAACATAGGTCCATTATATTCAGTAGAGTAACCTGCTACTACTTCAGATTCCGTCTCAGCATGATCGAATGGTGCCCGTTTGGACTCAAGAAATAGAACAACAATGAAGCCTGATGCGGCTGGTGCATAAATCAAAATATATCAGTAACTTGTTTGTGTTAAAACAAAATCATGAAAATTTGATGTCTGAGACGTTAAAACTAACATTGAGTAGAGAACTGTGATAAAAATATCTAATGATATCATATGTACAAGACCTCTTACGGTTCCTATAATAGCATATCGTGACTGCGAAAGTAAGCCAACTATTGAAAAAAAAATATTGGATAATAAAATTAAAATTAAATGATATAAAATCATTGAATCAATGGAATCAACTAAAAATAGACTAGGACCTCAAACAAAATTTAACGAGAATAACAATTGCGTTGCAAATAATAATGATAAAAATATTGGTGCCATTACAGTAGCCGGGCGTGGGATTAAAAAAATTTCTTTAGTTAGCATTTTAAATAAATCTGCTAAAATTTGAAATGCACCATTACGTCCCATAAGTGTAGGACCCATACGTCTTTGTGCAAAAGCTAAAAGTTTACGTTCAGTTAAAACAACAAATAAAGTTAAAAGTATTACTAATAGAGATGAAAGTAGTACTGTTTCGTGCATTAAAAACTATAATAAAGTTTTAATAAAGCGAGTCGACTGGAATTGAACCAAGTCACGATTGAGTATGAATCAATGTGGTAACCATACTTCGACTCGTTTTAATTTTAAAGTAAAATTAAGATGTATAAACTTACATAAAGTAATAAAAACGTTAAAATAATATAAATAATAATGTTTAACATTTCTGAAACATTTTTTGTTTCAAAAATAGAAAAATTGTGTAAAGGTCAAACTAAATAATCAATATAAAATCTAACAACATTTTCAAATACTAATCGTTCACTAAAAAGAAAACCAGTATATATAACAAATTGACGTACTCAAGCATCTGCTGTTTTTTTTTGTAAAAAATCAAATAAAAAGCCATCTTGCCACACATATTCACTACGTATATAATATAAAACTAGAAACTGTGTTTTATACACAATAAATTCATAAAATCATTTAATTAAGAAAATAAAGTTAAAAAAAAAGTAATATTGAATAAAAAAATTAAATTGAGTTCAAAACCGTATATAATTAAATACCATTTAAAATCTAAATTATTTTGATTTAGAGAAATTTTCTTTTAAGTCTTTAACTATTTTAGAAGTAAAAGATCAAGTAATTTCGATAAATTTATTTTTTGCTAATTTAATGGTTGTTGGGAAAAAATCAAAGAACTTATCTATATTAATAGTTAAAGATTTTTCAAACGAATCATTATTACTATTTAAGTCTGTTAATGTTGTTTGTTTAAATTTTTTAACGTTAAAAATTGTAGATCTTCTCGCAAATGATTGAGTAAATTGAAAAATATAATGATCTAATAAATCTAAATGGTGTAAAATTCAACCTAAGTATAAATAAACAAATTGTAAAGAAAATTTAACTCAAGGATTTCCTACATAACCACCTTCAGGCTCATAATAATAACGTCCGGCAGGTAACATACTAGCAGTACAGTATAGTGATAACATAAAAATAATAAAAACTGTAGTCTGTAAAATAGAATTTTGCATTGGAATTGCAGCAACATATTTATGGAAACCATTATAAAAATTATAAAATAATGGTAAAATTGCAAGTAAAATAAAATATAATCCAACCCACATTAAACCTTCATAATGTGTAGGTGAAATAACTAATATACCCATGAATGCACGGAAATATCAGTGAGGTGCTACACCATAAAATCTTATTTCATCTAATTCAGCAATATTTCAACGTTCAAAAAAGAAATAATTTACCGTATAACCAGAAAAGTGATGTAAAAAAAAATATACAAAAACAAACATAACTCAATATCAAGCATCTTGAATTTCTTTTAAAAATGCATCATAAAACCATGATACATACGAACCAGATTTATCTTCATAAGTTGTTTCACCACTATCTGTATCTCAAGACTCGTGACAAAATAAAGCATGTAATTGGATTAAATAAAGATAGTATCAAGGGGTAAAATAATGTAAAACCATTAAACGAGTTAATTGATCAACATTTAAATGTTTATTAGTAAATATTATATAATATGTTTTATAAATATTATTAAAAAGCGATCAAACAACATTAGCTACAATAGTTAAAGTTAAATCACTTAAGTGTGAAGCACTTAACGAAATACCTAATGCGATAATGTAATGGAATCATAAAAAAGCATAACCTCCTAAAAATCATCCGTCGGATTCAGATGTAACATAATTTTTTAAATAAATTTTTTTCATAATATGCATATATGAAAAAACCATTAAAGCATCTACTCCTCTAACGTGCATATAAAAAACTTCTGCACCGAAACGTGTATCATTAAACATTTCTTCTCTAAGTTCAACTACTAACCCTGGTTCAGGCATATAATATCAACCTAAAAAAAAACCTGATAATAACTGTAAACCAATACAAATTAAAAGCATAAATCCAATAATTGAAGTTACACTAGAAAAAGGTAAGATTAATCTATTTACAAAAAAATTTAAGTATGAAAATACCACTGAAGATAAAGAAACTAAATTTCAACTTCAATTAGTTACAGCATCAATATTTTGAAAACTAGGGTGATAACCTCATAAAACTCGTCTTATAGTACGACCTTCTAACATATATTATTTATTCTTGTCAATAAAGAGCATGACGTTCGTAATCAATCTGTAGACTTACATATAAAACTGAAAAAAATAGTGTTAATAAAAATAAATCGTATAGTCCTAAAAATGTTAATCCTGAAGCGAATGGGAATAAAAATACAAGTTCTATATCATAAAGTAAAAAAAAAACACATATAAGTAAAAATTGAATTGAGACTTTAATTGGTTTTTGTGTTTGAGGTTTAAAACCACACTCATAAAAATCACGGCGTGAGATTTTCATAAAACCAAATCTACGTAAAATGTCTTTAAAAGACAAAATTGTTATTACATTATACACTAAGGTAGCTAAAATTAAAATAGAAAATGTAGATGAGGCTACTTCATAATCTCCGATAAAATAATAATACAAAAATTTTAAATTAACGTGTAAATACTAAAAAGCATAAAAATTAAAATCAGTAAAATAAAATTAAATCTTTTTTTTACAACAAATAAAATTGATGAAGGCATTGAATAATAATTTAAGCTCCGGAATTGATGTTTAAAGTTTAATAAAGTAGATTTAAATAACATATAAAAAAATTATCTGTAAGAGCTGACTTTACCTGTTTTTTTGTAAATAATTTGTTTATTAAAACGTACTCCACGGCCAGTAAATATATTTATAGGTCGCATTTGTTTTATACGTAAACCAGATGTTTTTAAATCTTTTAATAATAAACCGAATAAAATAATACTTGTTTTTGTTCGAAATTTTACTGAGACATAAAAAGTATATTTATATATACGGTGAGCGTATCCAAATTGTGGTGTGATAGTATTCCGCTTGTTTTTAAAAATATAATAACCTTTACCTTTGAATTTTAATTTAAGAAAAAATGGGCGATTAAAACTTTTAAAAATTTTTAATAGTTGAGTTCAGAATACTAAAGTAAAATTGTTTTTATAAATTGACGAAATTATAAGTGATGATGTATTTGCGTCATATGAATAAGATCAATTTAGAGCAGGTAATGGTATTATAAAAAAATATGTAGAATTAAAAATGTAAAATCGTACTTCGTTAGACCAATTAAAAGACTTAGTTGATTTTAATATGATAAAAGATCAATAATAAGGTAACGATAATACAAGCTGAGTTTTATTAAAATTTAAAGTTCTTGTATTTAAAAAATTATTTTTATTAAGAAATTTGTTTCGAGATTTAAGTTGATTACGAATAATACTTGTATTAACGAAATTATTAGAATGTAAACCATAATATATCATAAATTATTTTGTAACCGTACGGTAAGATTCAGCTAAAGTTCGACGACAGTTCCTATAAACATAATTATTCGAAAAACGTTTAACTCGATAAATTCATGTTTGGGATGGGTTATGTAGTAGATTTGTTAATAAATTTATTAATCGTGAGGTTAAATCAAGCCCTGGTTTTAACTGTAACTCTTTGACTAATCACGTAAAAATTAAAAATTGACGTTTGTACACTGGTATGTACTTTCATAAAAAAGTATATTTACCAGATTTTCCTCGTGTATTTTTATAAATTTTTTTGTCTACTTTATAAATATAAAAAGAAAAAATAGGTTCTAATTTTTTTAAATTACGAAAAATAAGATAATAATAATTAAAATCAGAAGTTAGGTATTTTACCTCTGAAGTTAATCGACTATTATACGATAAGATTTCATTTTTAAAAGTAAAAATTTGTGAAAAATTTTTTGTATATACAAGAGAATTAAAAGATATGAATACGGTTTTTCAATTTTTTATTAGTGTTAATGAATTTAAATTGTGGTAATCTGTTAAAAGTGAATACATAGACTTAAACAAGTGTTTATTTATTTTTTGTTTTAAACCGTGTCGCATAATAAACGTACTGAATTTTAAAAAGGGTAGATTATTTGTTGGGTTGATTAAAGATTTACTTTGAGAAAAACATTGAGGTATATCAACACTATTATATTTAAAAAAATTATAAAACCCTGAGTATTCTAAATAAGTAAAATTAGACAATAAATCCGAATTATTCCCATAATTATTATCCAAAGTATCTATAAAAGAAGATGATTCATTTATTGACATAATTTGATTTGTATTAATTTTACCAAAAAATTTCGTTGTTCCCATAACCTGAGTGTGGTCGGTATAAAGTATTTTTTCTTCATTATATAACTCAATATGATGTTCAGTATTTTTATTTATAAAAATTGGTGAATGAGTAACATACATTAATTATGTATTCGCAATACATATCAAAATTTAAAAATAGTAAGATTTACTATTTTTATTTAATTGTAAAAAATATAAATAAACTAATTTTAAACGTTTTTTTAAATTTTTTGGTGATGAAAACTTTGTTATAGTGTTAATAGCACTTGCTGATGCTACGCTATGGGGTTTTTGAGTTTTTTGTTTTAAAGGTTTAAATCAATTAACAGAAATTATAACCCAATTCATGTATTTAAAAAGTCATAAGTTCATAGGAAAATACTCAGGCGTTTTATTACGTAATAAAAAAGTATGTTCAATACCTACAACATCGTTAGAATAAAAAAAACGACGAAAAAATGAATTATAAGCCCTAAATTCACTTTGTAATTTAATTTTTTTACTATTATTAAATTTGTATCAGTACTCATGTACAAAAATATTTGATTTATGTGATAAGCCATAATCAAAATAAAGCTTTATTAATAAAGTTAATAATTTGTCTTGTTGTAGATTTTGTGAATAATTTAAATCTGATATCCAATGTTTATATCAAAATTGGTTAATACCTAAACGTGTAATAGAAGGATTGCTCATATTTCCCAAAAAAAAAAATACCTATTGATAATTTTTTAAAGAACGTAAATAAAACCTGCAACGAAAAAAAGTAAGAAAGAAAAACTTTCAACAAAAGCGAAACCTAAGGCTGCGTAATTGAATAATACTTCTTCGTAATCAGGAGCATATGACATACTTTTAAGTAAAGATGCGAAAATTAATCCAGTTGCGATAGCACAACCAGTTAAAGGTAAAAAAACAAGAGCTAATGCAATAACTTTAGCGGCTTTAACGAATAACATATAAAACTGTATTATTAATAAAAAATTCAAACTTGAAATCCCATAACTCCGGTAAATGTTGAAATAACTTTTTGGGTATGAGAAACCCTTAAATCAATTTTCGAGTGAGACGTTTCCCCCGTACGATACAAAATTGTCCTTTTCCGTGAATTACCTGCAACACTTATCTTTCCTTTTAATTTTATTTTTAGTCCTTTTATACCTAATTCTTTAAATGTTGGCGTGAAATAAAGTAAGAATAGATATCTTATAAACCGGAAAATTGATCGTGTTTTCCAAAAACTAATTCTTAATATTATTGCTTTGAGTCAATTTGAGAATAAGATTGAATCTCGATAAATAAAACTTAAATGCATTACGTGTAATGCTTCTTCAAAAAAAAATTTATGACCTAGCCGTCTTTCATATGATCCCATCCGAGGTATTCAAGATTTATAACGTATAATATAGAATTTCGTAACATTCTGGTTTAAAAATGGGTAAAATTGAAGTAAAAATTTTTTTCCAGTTATATGCTCCACAAACCGTATTAAAGTGTGATAAAGTAAAGGCACTACATCTTCACGAATTTTATTCATTGAAAATAAACTTGAAATTTGTTTAGTAAGTATATGAACAAATTTTGAATGGGGTAATAAATTTGAGCTTGATAAATCTTTAAAGGTATTAGAGTTATTCGCTTTAAAATTATTTTTAGTAAGTAAATTTTTTCAAATTGACGTTTTTGTGTGGTTTAGAAAATAAGGGTTTCAAAATAAAAATAGTAAATAATGATGATGGTTAATTCTATTTATATTAAAAAAATTTTTACTTCAGTTTTTTTTTATCAATCAGTAATTACTGTTCATTGATTGTAATTTATGAAAATTATTGTAACCTGAACTATTTAATTTTAAGAAACGTTTAGAGTAATTTTTTATTAATCTCTTAGAGTTAACTGGTAATTTTTTTAACTTCATAAAAAATTTTTTTGCTGTTTTTTTAGATTTTTGTGAACAATTGTATAAATTATATTTTAACAATTTATTATAAAAATTTTGATTTGTTTTTTTATATAATAAGCCCTTTACATAATATTTTGTAAATTTAACTTTTTTTAAATTTAAACCTACTTTAGACAAATTTTTTTGTAAAAATTTTTTTTTAAGTTTAATATTTTTATTATATTTTTTTATAAACTTACGAAATTTTAACATTTTATATCTTAATCTAATTCAATGTTTTCTAACAATTAAAAATGTATAAATTTTTTTTACTAAATCGTGTCAACTGCCAACATTACTAAATTGATTTATATTCAAATTTTTTGAACGTTTATACTTATAATCTTTTAACTGAATTTTTTTATTATTAAAATAAAATAACGATTCAAGGTAAAAATTTTTATGCTTAAGCATATTAGTTTTACAGAGTTTAATCATATTACGCATTAGTTTATTTTGAGATAATGATAAATAAACTGGGTTTAAATTTAAAAATATATCTTTTGTTACTGATGTTAATATAACAGATGCTTTTTTAGAATGTATAAAACGTTTACTTTGTATATAATTAAAATTTGTAAATAAAATCATATAGTGAAAAAGAGATTGATGAAAATTAAAAGAAAAGTTAAATGTATTAAAATCATTTAATTTCGAATTTATTTTATATACATTAAATTTTGGATTAGATTGTTTAAAGTAAAAATTTTGTTTTTTGTAAAAAAAATTAAACGGTAACGGAGTTAAATTATTTAATAAGTTAGTAGTATTAAAAGATATAAATAACGTTGAGTAGAGGTACAAATTTAACTTTTTCTTAAATACAGATTTTTTATTAAATTTGATAAAAATTTGATTTGAGGATGAGAAGTTAACTTGTTTAGTAACTTGAAGATTTTTATTATACTTTAATAACACTTATAAAATACACAAGGGTAGCAGGAATCGAACCCACGCATACGGTTTTGAAGACCGACGTTCTACCATTAAACTATACCCCTATTACTTCGGTAAGGACTTTTACCTTCTTTGGTTATTTTTTCAAAAATATTGAAGTATTTAAAATTTTAGGCTTAAAAATTTCGCTCACCGCTACTTTTTTAAAAATCAGTTGATATTTTAGAAATAGTTAATAAGATGTTTCTCTTCACTATTACATATATATTTATTTTACTTGTCTTTACATTATTAAGTGCTCAAAGTAAATATCGATCTTTATAATCGTTTTTTATCTAGTATCAAGGCATCCATTTAATGCTACGTAACTTATTATTTGTACAGTGTATATATATAAAATTAAAAAGAAAAGAATATTTGTACTCCAACAACAGGTTCCCCTACCATTACCTTGTTTCAACTTCGCTCAAATTACCACATCCTCCTTAATTCGATAATCTTGAAATAAACTAAAATTTTTTTAAATTTCGTTAAGTTTACATATAATAAGTACAAAATTTATATTTTAAAATATATTAGTAATTAGAACTTTTAAAGTATAAATATATACATATATGTAAATATATTTAAGAAGAAAAAATGTCCAGCTGACACAACTCTTCGAGCGTGATGGGCGGTGTGTGCAAAGTTTGACAGATCATTCACCGTAACATACTAATTTACGATTACTAACGATTCCAACTTCATGTAAATGAGTTTCAATTTACAATCCGAACTTAGGCAATTTTTTAAGATTTATTTTAGTTCACACTATAATAACTTTTTGTTTTTACCCTTGTAGCGCATGTGAAGCCCAACATATTTAGACCATAATGACTTGACTTCTCCTTTACTTCCCCAAAATTAATAATTATTTAATTGAAAATTAGGAATAAAAATTTACTATCAAAAGTTGTGTTTAAAAAAAATAAAACGGTAAAACTTCATAAAAGTTATTACATTTTTAAAAGAAACTTTTTGAGTTATTAGTAAAGTTTTAATAACTTTTATATATAATAATTATGTTAATTAATTTTGTTGTATTACATAAAAAATAAATAAAATATAATTTTATTTAAGCTTAAATAAAGTTTCTTTAATAAAAAAAATATTTGAAATTTATTTTAAAGGTTACGTCCGTTGAGTAAATAAATAGAACATTCTACAACACGGACTGACGACAGCCATGCAGTACCAATTAATTAATTTACATAAAATATAACTAAATAATATATTAAATTAATTTAATACGTTGGTAAGATTAGGCGCGGATTATCGAATTAATCCACACGCTCCACCGTTCAAACAAACTCCCGCCAATCTGTTTAAGTTTAACCTTTGCAGCTATACTCCCCAAGCGAGGCATTTAAGCGTTAACGTACACACAAAATTAAATTATTTTACATGTAATGCCCATTGATTCATAGTATAAACTACTAGGGTCTCCAATCCTATTTGATACTTATACTTAAATGGTTCAACGTCAGATAAAAAAATAGTATACTGCCGAGGCTTTTGAGAATCCTTGATAATCTTACAATATTTTATCTCTAGATTATAAGTATTATATACTTCTTTTTATCTCTAGTATTAAGGTTTTATAAAAAAATAAATTAGTTTTGGATTTATTTTATAACTTCTTAAACAGTCTAGCCATACTTTACGCTCAGTAAAGACTAGTAACGCTCCCCCGTCAAGGTATTACCGCAGCTGCTGGCACCTTGTTAGCCCGGGATTCTAATAAACATAATATCATTTTTTTAGTTTACGGACAAATTTTACAGCTTTCATAGCCTTCACAACTTAAATACTAAATTTTTCATCTTACGCGAAATGCTGGTTCAAACTTTCGTTCATTGACCAATATTCTCCACTGCTGCCAACGGTGGGATGTTTTTCAGCTCCCATGTGACTGGACAATCTCACAACCCAGCTAAAGGTAATCGACTCATTTATTGTTATGAAAATCTACCTTAATACTAAATTACCCTAAAGCAGAGTTATTAAATTAGTTTGTTATTTTTAATTCTAAAGCGAATTATATTTGTTATAACACAATACTTACATTTTTTAAATTTTTATAAAATTAGTTAAAAATTCATAATTACAATATTTAATTTTTAACTACGTTTATTTAAAAATAATAAACTTACAAAAATAAATTTCATCAGTTCTTTAACAAAAGTTTAAAAAACAGGAGTTTCTAATTTGTATTTACACTTAATGTAAACTTTAGGAAAAAATAAGTATATTACTCACCCTTACGCTATATAGTTTAATTTATAAACTATATCAAACTCGCATGTGTCAAGACACCGCGCACGCGTTCACTTCGAGCCACAGTCAAACTCATAATAAATAATTTTAGTAAAATCCTCAAATAAGTAAATATAACATAAGTGTAACAGGTTAATAATACTTAGTCTAGTATTTTGTTGAGTTGAATAATTTTTTTAAAAATTTTTCTTTTTAAACGACCTTTTTGTTTTCGTTTTACGATTCCGTAAGGTTTATTATTCGTAAAAATAATATGAGAGAATACAAATGGGTTATTTAACTCACGCTCTGTTATAATATTATCAGAAAAGGGATGTTTATATTGTGCTACGCTAGGTGTTGTTAATGTATTTAACATTTCAGAAAGATATTTTGGTTTTTTATTAATGAAAAGTAAAAATTTTTTAAATGAAGAAAAAATTAAAATTTTTCTTAAAAAAAGCAATAATGTTAAATAAACAATTTTTGATTTTAAAAAAAATTTTCCTTTTTGAAAAAATTTTGACAGCAAACCTAACGATAATGATATAAAAATCTGATTTGATAATGTTTTTAAAAGAGGGAAAAACCGTAAACGTTTGAAATTTAGTACAAGTATATAATTTTTTATATACGTATTATTAAAATTAAAGTAGAAACCTAAATTACGAATTTTTTTAAAAGTAAAAATTTTTAAGAAATTTAAATAATTTTGTATAAAAAATTTTTTTAGTTTTGTAAAACTATTATAGCTAATTATATATTTTCTTAAATTTTTTTTTTGGAACAGTTTAAAAGTTAATGTTAATTTATTATATTGTTGAACTATATTGAGAAGAGTTGGATTCGAACCAACGTGAGAATTACTAACAGATTTACAGTCTGCCGCTTTCGACCACTCAGCCATCTCCCCTAATTTAGAATAGAACTAAACTAAATATATAATTATATAGTGGTGATTACTGTATACCCTTGTTTTTAAGGGGGTAGTATATATATATAAATATATAATTATTTTTTGTCTAAAGTAAAAATTTTTTTAAATTTTTTTTTATCTCCATTTATGTCTAATTCTAAAGTTAATAATAATATTATTTCTTATTTAAAAATATATTTTGAACGTAATAATAAATCTAATAATACGATATCAACATTTGGTAACGTTTTTAAAAATTCAAAATGATCTGATTTCAAAACTCAAAACATAAAAAAGTCTTTTAGTAAACAATGATTTTTTTTGATTTTGAGTGTAATCTTCCCAGTAACACTTTTATGGTATTTCAAATATTTACCTTTACTAAATATATTAATAATTTTTCATTTAGTAAAACAAATGGTTTGTGATTTAATATACGATCTATACACATTATTATTGTATATTATTTTGAGTTTTTCTATAACTTCACCTTGAACAAAAAATAATTTTAAAAATCCCGTACCACTAAACCAATTATCAAATAATCAAAGTCAAATTTTTTTTAAAAATTCAAAATTAAATAATTCTTTTTGGGACACAAATGTATTATATGTTTTAAAAACTAAAAAATCATTTAACTTTACAAATTTTGTAAATCAGACAAACGAGATTTTAAAAAGAAAATCAATTAATTACAATTTATCCTTAAACTCTAATAGTAGTTTAAGTTATAATATAACTGATTTTAATAATACCCAATTTGTTTTATCTTCGAACCTGAATTCACAATTTAATAATGTTAATTTTATTAATTCTCAAAATCAAAATGTAAGTTCTCTAAAAAATTTTTTTACGAAATACGCATTTTTAAACGAAAGTTTAACAAATCAGTCCCTCAATTTAATTAAACAGTATAGGTGGTTAACAAAAAACTATTTAAATTCGTCACAGTTAAATAAAAACTCAAATAATTTAACACAAAGTAAATCATTAATTTCGGACCCACTCAATGACATCAATATTTTAGACCGTAATGTATGATTAGCTAATAATATTAATAATTTGTCATCTAACTTTTTATCCTCGTCCAATATATCCCAATCAACTGATTTGTTAAAAAATTATAATTTTTATGAAAATAGTCGCTTTTTTACAAATATGCGATATTATTATTTATTAAATTTTACAAGTTTGACCCCTACCTTAGTTACTTCGTCCTCTGAAGTAGTAAACCCTAAAGTAATTAATTTTTTTAACCAAACACATAACACGGAATTAATTGATTTTAATTTTAATAATTTATTAATCAATCCAGAGAAACTTAAAATAAATAATGTTTTAAAAACTTTTAGTCAAGCCTCTTCACAATCCGTACATGTTCAGTTACCCGTAAACGAATTGTTAACTAATCATACACTTGAGTCATTTAATTTTATAAACTCAAACACCCTTAACTCTAATAACACTTGATCATTTAATAATTTAAGGGAAGAAGTAATTTATAAAAGCTAATTTTGATTTAATTGATAGTTTTAGTAGCTCAGTTGGAAGAGCACAAGGCTGAAAACCTTGGGGTCGCTGGTTCGAGCCCAGTCTAAAACAATATGTCTTCCAACACTAAACTTTACTTTAAGTACATTTTGTTAAATTTAAAATATACTTTTATAAACAATTTTACAAATAAAACAAAAAATGTAAATATATTTTTACCTAAAGATACGTTATTTTATTTGTGCCTCCACTTAAAACTTGCATCACCTTTCTATTTAAGTCAACTTTCGGATATTTTTGCCTATGAAATATTAATACCTTCATTTAAAAATGAAAATAAACTATTTGATTTTAATAGATCCAAAGAAACTTCATCTGTAAATGTTTACAATTTTCATAATTTACAATACTACGACCGATTTTTTATATTTACCGTTAATACATTGACTACGACTAAATCCACAAAAAACTATGCAAACGCGAATTGTTTTAGTATTACCGAATTATTTCCCGCAGCAAATTGGTTAGAACGTGAAGTATCAGAACTTCATGGTATTAACTTTTTAGGTAAGTCTGATTTACGTAATCTTTTATTACAATATGGGGATTCAACAGCACCTTTCCAAAAATCATTTCCCACAATAGGTCTACAGGAAATGTATTATGACCCTGTTAAAGATACATTAATTCAGAATCCTGTTTCTGTACAAATTTAATTTTTTTATAAATGTTATTTAATTCTATCCTATTTAAATTAAAAAATTTTTACCAAATAATTTTAACATATTTAAGTTACGAGGTTATAAAATATAAATTTGTGCTAAGCATAAATTTAATATATATCATTCTTTTAATCTTTACGTTTACGTTTGTATTATAAATGGCACTTTTTTTGTTATGCGGGTTTTGGTTTTCAATTATGCAAACTTTAAATACTTTCAACATACACTCGACTTATATAATACCATTTGACCATTTATTAGAATTTTTTTGATTTTTATAAAAATTGTACGAGCTATCGTCTAATGGTTAGGACATTAGATTTTCACTCTAATAATGTAGGTTCGATTCCTGCTAGCTTGAATCTTAAATAATACTCAAAGTTTTTCGAATTTTAAAAAGTTTAATACATTAATAGAAAATAATACAAATTGATATTATAATAAATATCATTACTCTTTCATCTCTTTCATTGCACCTGGAAATATTCAAAATTTAAATAACTTAAACTTAAGTCAAATCCGACAAAACAATAAAAAATTACTTATTAAACAATCTTATATTATACTGATGTGGTTTAAATACTTATTTAAAAACAGTACACGTACAGTACACCGGCCAAAAATTTCATTTTTACCAACAAAACGTTCAAAATATACATTTACTAAAGCACCTATGGCGCATAAAACTTTTTCGCAAGAGCAGTTTATTTTTAAATTTTATAAATTCAAAATTTGTTTTAAAATTAAAGTTTTAAAATCAAATCTAATTATAGGACTTAATAACTCGATTTACTTACTATTGTTTTTACGTAATTGTTTACCGGTTTTAGAAACAAATATATTTTTCTTAAAAAAATTTTCTTTTAAACTATTTTCGTCTGATACTAAATTCTTATTACACAATTTTTAAAAGCCTGTATGATGAAATTGGTAGACATGCAAGGCTTAAAACCTTGTCCATAAAGGGTCCTGGTTCAAGTCCAGGTACAGGTAGTCTTATTATACTGTATTTATAATTTATTTTTATTATATTTATGTAACATTATTATTCAATTATATATTTGTAATTTTAATCTAATAATTCCTAAATCGCTTTATATAGTACCTTTTTTATTTAATTTTTGATTAGTACATTTTTTATTTACAGTACTTGTAATATATTTATTTTTAAATATTATATTCGTAACAAAATTTTAATTAACTTTAAATTATGTTTTTTATAACCTTTTCAAACTTATGGAGTTTTTCTATTTTTTTTTTTACTTCTTATTTAATTTTACTTGTTTCATTGATTACGTATTTATTACCGGTTTTGAATAACTATACAAAATATACTGTAACTAAAAACAAAACGTATTTCACTTTTATTAACTCATTTAATATATTTTATATTGTAATAACACCCTTTATATTAATGCTAATTGTTTTATTATTATGATCAGCGCCTACTGTGTCTGTATGGTTCGGTCATGTAGTATTTACATCATTTCAGTATAAAATGTTTATTTTTATTTTACTTAATACTATTGTATACTACTGTATATTCACGTCAGTTAATTATTTCTCATCTCGCGAAGTTTATGATTATATTATAGTATCATTCCACTTTGTGTATTGAATTTTATTATTATTCGCATCTAATACTTTATTTTCCGTTGTCTTTTTAATCGAAGTTATAGGTGCTTTACTTTTTTTATTAATAATAACCTCAACTTTTTCCACCGGTTTTTTTTATAATAATTTAAATTTGAATTACGGTCATTTATTTCAAAATGTTACACCTTATCCGTTATTACAGTCGATTTTATATCTATTTTGAATATCTTTAATTTCCTCGTTAAATTTATTTGTTTTTATCCTATTTTTTTATTTTAAATTATTAACATTTGATTGGTACTTAGTTGAATATATTTTTTTATATTTCATAAATACTTCATCTTTTAAAGAGCTCTTTACGCTAAGCATTTACTGATTTATAATTTTATTATGCATATTTGTTAAGTGTGGTATAGCACCATTTTATATATGAAAGCCTACATTTTTTAAAGGATTACCTGTTTACACGTTGTTTTTTTATATTACATTTTTTTATTTTCATTTTTATTTATTTATTATTAATTTTTTAGTAGTGTACTTATCTCAATTATTTTACTTTTATTTGGGAGTTTTTTGATTACTTATTATTTTAGGACTAATGGTTTTACTAATGATCATGTGTGAGTCTTATTACTTAAAAATATTTTTAGCAATAAGTAGTATTTTAAATTCACTTCTTGTTTTTTTAATTTTAACATCCCCCCATTTCATAGATACGTTATTTATAATTTAACTCGAAATATTTTATGGCAGTAGTTAAAAGTTTAAAAAATGCAAAGCATAAACGTTTATGGGTTAAAAAATTTAAAACGAATAATAGTAATAACTCAAGTTTTACCGTTTATAAACATAAATTAAAATTTAAAACAAAAAAATCTTTTGACTGGATAGGTCATAAAAAAATCAATAAACAACTCTATAATTATTGTAAGACATATAATTTAGTGGTTTAATTTAATTGTTATTAACTTATTTTACAGTTGAACACGTAATTAACGTTTATATTTACTTTTTTATATATAATATTACATTAGTAACAATGTTTTGATTACTTTTAACGTTACTAAGTAAACAATTTTTAACTCTTCAGTCCTTTAACAACTTTTCATTTAATAGTTACTCTGTGTTTTTAATGACTATACTATTATTTTCAATGGCTGGTGTACCACCTTTATTAGGTTTTTTTTCAAAATTATTGGTCTTTGTTAATAACATCAATAATAGTTTTGTTTTACTCTATCCTTTACTTTTTTTAGTTTTATTCTTAGGGTTATATTTTTATATTCAAAATATTCGTTTTCTACATTCTACAAATTACCAAACTTTAAACTATACTTACTTAAATACTGATCGTACAATATTATTATACAATTACTTTTCTATTTGGATTGTAATACTTCTTTTAGGGGGTTTTGTAATAATTAACGACATTGATTTGTACTGTACATGGCTTTTCTTTTAACAAACTTAAAGATTTTTACTTGTTACTAAACCCGCGTAAATTTAATTTTAAAAACAAATTTAAACGTAGATCATTTTTTAAATTACCAAAAAATAATAAATTAACATACTCGAATTATGGTTTACAAATACTTCAACCTTTACGGTTGAATAATAAACATATTTTTAGGTTTAAATTATTTTTTAAAAAAGCATCAAGACGTACTGATAAAACATCGCGTTTTGTTTGGTTTAATCTCTTTCCACATCTACCTCTTAGTAAAAAAGTCGCTGGATCTAGAATGGGTAAAGGTACTGGTAAATTAGCAGCTTGGGTAGTAGAATTACCTTCAGGTGTTAATATTTTTGAGTTTAAGAATTTAAGATACGGTCGTATGTCATATTTTGTTAAACAAGTACAGTTTAAATTACCAATAAAATCTCGTATAATTAAAAATACTCAAATAAAACCAACTTTATTACCGTTAAGTTCGTCTAAAAAAATAATATTAAATTATTTTTGATAAGCTACAATATTTTATGTTATGGTATGGATATATTTACCTTTTTTGTTTTTCAATTTGTTTATTTTTACTTCTTTTTTTTTTTATAAGAT
>Ga0213863_10000630_pt1 | contig 26370 bp, 30 predicted proteins | sample PICome_8_FD_160128 | JGI IMG/M metagenome (GOLD analysis project Ga0213863, IMG submission 160128) | Coastal seawater microbial communities near Pivers Island, North Carolina, United States - PICO497 | ecosystem: Environmental > Aquatic > Marine > Coastal | place: USA: North Carolina... | reverse complement strand
GTGTATGCCATGTACGCAGATATGTCTGCCATTGGCCCTCCTTTATAATAGCTGAGTGGTTTTTCACCATTTTTTTTTCGACAATTATTTATTGCTAACTCTAGCGTCATCACCATATTCTTGTCTTCATCGAAAAATGGATAATTCTGGCGAATTCCAATCCCACCATTCTCAAAACATTGAGCATATGTGTTTCCATTTTTAAAAGGCGTGTTGAATAATTCTTCTCCATTTTCCACATTAATTTCATATGGAGGAAAATCTTCTATTGATTCCCATTGTTCCCTTGATGATGGATCTATGGAATAAACGCCATTTTTATAGTCACTATACTCAGTATTAGGAAATAACCTTTCGAAATGTTCATGGAATAATTCTCTGTCTTCTTCGGGACTGGCATAAATGCTAAAACTAGCAAAGATCATACATAATACAAAAATATTAGAAAAATTAATTTTCATACAGTATTATTTGACCTCAACTGTTTTTGAGTCAGTGTTACCCTTATTGTCTATCCATTTTAGCTCAACTTTATCACCTTTTGAGCCACTATACACAAAAGTCAAATATGGATTTTTAGATACCGCTGGACCCCAATGCACAGTTATCACTTCATCTCCATTAGCTTTGCCTATTACTTCTTGAATAAAATGAGCAGGTATTTTTCCACCAGTCTTTTTATCTTTTCTTTGCCCAGTTTCCATAGGGTGTTTCATTAAAGCCTTTACTGTTACGGCTCCGTTACTTTCTTTAGCTCTTATTTTAATAGTACTCATTCTGATTAGCCTCCACAGCCGCCAATTGTTATTTTAACTTCTTTAGCTGAAGTATAGATTTTACCATTACTTTTTACAGCTGCCATAACCGTTGATGTCTTGCCCATTTTTATTCTAGTACCGATAATAGGTTTAGATTTTGATGAAAAATTATAACCACTAGATAATGGCTGAGGATTATTCTCAACAAATAGCATTATAGATTCAACATTATCTAAACTACTTTTAACATTAACAGGTACAATAGCTCCATTCTCTGCAATATCTGGAACTTTTAGCTTAACTTTAGAGCTTTCCTCAAGATTATCATGACCATAGACACTTTTAATTGATTCGCTTAGATCTGTGATATCAAAAGATTCTTTGGGCCAACCAGCGTAGACGCGTTTAGGTTTAATCATTAAGCCAGCAAGCGTTGTTATTGTTGCTGCAGTCATTAATGAATTTTTTAGAAAATTTCTTCTGTTCATATTTTTACCTCAAAGAGTATAGAGATACTCTATTATTTTGTTAATCTCATCTTTTGTTATGGCACCATGCTTACCGAACGGCGGCATAAATGTATTAGGGTTATTCTCTGTCGGGTCCCATATTTGATTAAAAAGAACTTGTTTGTCTGGAAAACGCGCCTTCATAGCTATTAGCGGAGGGCCACTATTTCCAGCTAGTTCACCATCGTCTATCATATGACAAGCCAAACAGTTACCTTTTTTTCTATCAAAAGCTAGTTTCTTACCTTCTGCGATATCATTAGAATATGTAGGCATATTGATGCACAAAATCAATGATAGAGACAGAGTTATGTTTTTTATAGCGTTCATATTTCTCACTTATTATAGTACCGATAGCATAATAAAAAAACTACTTTAATAACATTCTTTTTCGCCAAACATTGGCTCTAATCTTCGTGGATTTTCGCATATTATCCTTTGTTTTTTTGATGATAATATTTTCCTTTGGGTATTGTTGATTTCTTTGGACCTAATAGAATTTTCAAGTACCTCAATAGCCAAGTTAACATCACCAAGAAGAACATAGTAATCTGATAAAAATAAAGAGGATTTGAAGTCATTATTAGTTAATGTGTATAACTTGGATATTAATCTTAAATAGTCAGGATTGAGTTTGTAAGTATCCTCAATAGGTTTCATCAGTTTTGATGCATATTGTAGATTGAGATTATTTTCTATTAGTATTTCAGAGATAATAAATGAAAGTGTCGTGTTATGAGGATAGATATTTTTGATATTATTTAATATGGTTAGAGCGTCATCAATATTACCCTTTTCTGCTAAAACTTTTGCATAGAGAATTGTTATATAAATATTATTGGGATTAGCATTATATACAGGATAAATTTCTTTTTCAGCCGAACTATAATCAGATTTCTTAAAATATAGAAGAGCTCTCTTGTAATTATCTAATATTTTATTGCCAGTGATATTCTTTAGAGAATAATTTATATCCGATATAGAATTAACATCTAAAATAGTTTTCACAAAAAAATAATCATCAGTACTGTTAGTAATGGGTCTATCCTGAAAATTCGATTTATTTTGTATATGTGAAATTCTATTCTCATACATGGGGTGGGTTGATAAGTATGCTAAATCTCTCTGTATTTCCCCTGAGGCATTATTCATGATTTTAAAGAATCTAGACATTTCAGAAAGGTCATAATTAGATCTTGTCATAATCTCTATTCCATAATCGTCTGCTTCTACTTCATTTTCTCTTATCAAATTAATATTGAGTTGACTAGACTGACCAATACCTAGCCTCAAAGCAGCCATTGAAGCTTGTGCGTTACCAGAAAAAATACCAGCCAATATGCCCGCCCACATTGGTATATTATTTGAGCTCATATTTTTAATCATCTCTGCAGAATGCCTCAATTTTACATGTGATATTTCATGCGCCACAACACCAGCTAATTGAGCTTCATTTTCAGTGAGTTTTATCAAACCAGAATTCAAACCAATATATCCACCCGGTATAGCGAATGCATTAACTTGTTCTGAGTTAACAATAAAAAAAGTATAATTTCTATCATCATCCATTATGCTTCTTGATAATTTATTACCAAGATACTTAATATATGCATTCACTAGAGGGTCATTATTTATATAATTATATTTTTGTAGTCTCTTATATGAGGATAAACCGATTATTTCCTCAGTCTTCAAAGACATGCTCTGACTGAGTGGATCGCCCAGATCTGGTGGTTCAGCGGAAAAAATAATCGATGGCGACAATATCAAAAACATACTAATGAAGTAAATAATTCTTGAATATTTTTTGATAATAATTAACATGTTTATTATATTAATAAATTATTATATATTAATAATAAAATTTGTTTTTAACCATTATAACTCAAAGGGAAATAAGATGTCAGAATTTGATAAAGAATTAGATACTAGCGGCCTAAATTGTCCGTTGCCAATAATTAAAGCAAAAAAAGAAATTAATACAATGGAGTCAGGGCAGGTGCTTCATATAATCTCTACAGATCCTGGAGCTGTCAAGGATTTTGAGTCTTTTGCGAATCAAACAGGCAATGAGTTACTTAAATCAGTAGAGAAAGACAGTAAGTTTTATTTTCTCATGAAAAAAAACTAGGCAATTTTGCTTTATTTTCGCAAATTGTTAGAGGCAATAGGTCTTTTCTCATTTGTGATAATTATTAGTTCTTTTTTTTTCGTATATGAAATCACTAGAGAGAATTCAGTTAAGATAAAAGATCGCTATGACGCGATTGTAATTTTATCAGGAAATCCTGAAAGGGCATTTAGAGCTAGTAAGTTGTTTTTCGAAAAGAAATCAAAAATTATTCTTTTGAGCAAAGAACAGAAAATTTTTAAAAATTATTTTAAACCTAATGATTCAAAAAAAACTTATGAGTTATATTTAGATATTTTAGTTAAAAGCGGTATAGAGCCTAAAAATATTATCCTTTTTGGCATTAACAATAAAAGTACAATTGATGAGGTCAATGAGTTACATAAATTAGATCTATCAGGATATAGAGATATGTTGATTGTTACAGATCGCTACCATGTTTTCAGAGCTAATCAAATACTAAAAGATATTAATGTAAGATTTAATTATGATTTTGATATTACAATCCATTCAACTGATTGGTATGAGAATAAAGGGTCAATATTAATTGTCTTTTCTGAGTTATTAAAGACTTATTTGTATTATATATTTGGAGATTTTAACTCTTATAAGCAATATATCTCTGAATAGTATATTTATATAATGATGATTTTACAAAAAAGATGTATCATGTACAGGTTATAAAAACTGAGGAATTATGAAGCTAAGTGGGTCAGAAATAATTATTGAATGCTTGAAGAAAGAGGGCGTGGAATTCATTTTTGGATATCCTGGTGGAGCTGTATTACATATCTATGATGCATTGTTTAATGCAAAAAAAATAAAACATGTTCTTGCTAGACATGAGCAAGGAGCAACGCATGCTGCTGATGGATATGCTAGAGCATGTGGTAAACCTGGAGTTGTACTTGTTACGTCTGGGCCAGGCATTACAAATTGCGTAACAGGATTAGCTACTGCGCATATGGACTCTATCCCAATGATTGTAATTTCCGGACAAGTTTCTAGACAATATGTTGGTAGTGATGCGTTTCAAGAAGCAGATGCAACCGGTATCACAAGACCGGTAACTAAACACAACTTCTTAGTTGATAGTCGTGAATCAATTGCTGAAGTATTTAAAAAAGCTTTCATAATTGCAACAACAGGAAGACCCGGCCCTGTTTTGATTGATATACCAAAAGATCTCACAGATCCAAATGTAAAAATTAATTTTGATTATCCAAAGAAAGTTAATATAAGATCATATAAGCCAGTTCAATCTGAATCCGAAGATAAAATTATTAATGCTGCTAAGTTATTATGTTCTGCAAAGAAACCGATGGTTTATACTGGTGGCGGTATAATACTGGGTAATGCCTACAAAGAACTTAATAAATTAGTTAAAAATTTAAATTATCCTATAACAAATACACTCATGGGTTTAGGTGGTTTTCCTGCTACAGATGATCAGTTTTTGGGCATGCTAGGTATGCATGGGACATATGAAGCCAATATGGCTATGCATGACTGCGATGTTCTTCTTGCTATTGGAGCTAGATTTGATGATCGAGTAACTGGTGATACATCAAAATTTTGTCCTTCTGCTAAAATAATACACATTGACATTGATCCATCATCAATATCTAAAATTATAGAAGTAGATTTATCTCTAGTTGGTGATACAGCTAAAATTTTAAAATCACTAAATAAAGAAATTACACCCTACCTTTCAAAAATAAATAAGACTGGTTTAAATAAATGGTGGAAGACTATTAATAAATGGAGATCAAAAAAGTGCTTAAGCTATAAGAAATCTAACAAAATCATAAAACCTCAGTCTGTGATTGAAACGCTCTATGATATTACCAAAGGCAATGCTTTTGTAACTTCTGATGTAGGCCAACATCAGATGTGGGCTGCCCAATATTATAAATTTGATAAACCAAATCGATGGATAAATTCTGGTGGTTTAGGAACAATGGGTTTTGGTTTGCCGGCGGCAATGGGAGCGCAATTAGCATTCCCTAAATCACAGGTTGTATGTGTCACAGGAGAGGCAAGTATTGTGATGTGTATTCAAGAATTAGCAACATGTTTACAATATAGGTTGCCTATTAAGGTTATAAACCTTAATAATAGATACATGGGCATGGTAAGACAATGGCAAGAATTTTTTTATGAGGGCAGATATGCAATGTCTTATATGGAGGCTATACCTGATTTTGCCAAATTAGCTAATAGTTTTGGTCATATCGGTATTAAAATAGAGAAACCATCAGAGTTAAAAGATAAATTATCTGAAGCGATGAAGATGAAAGATAGACTGGTTTTTGTTGATGTAATTACTGATCAAGAAGAGAATGTCTATCCTATGATAAAAAGCGGTCAAGCGCATAATGAAATGCATCTATCGCCAACAAATGAAGATACAGAGTTAGCATAAAAATGGAAGACAGAAGACATATAATATCGTTATTAGTAGAAAATGAATTTGGTTCACTATCGCGTATTGCTGGACTATTTTCTGCTAGAGGCTATAATATTCATTGCTTGAATGTAGCACCAACTAATGATCAATCTATATCAAGAATGACCCTTGTTACTCTATGTAATGATCAAAAAATAAGCCAACTGATGAAACAATTAGATAAATTAGTTGATGTGGTTAATGTTAGAGATTTAACTGAAGAAACTCATATAGAGAGGGAAATGCTGCTGATGAAACTCAAATGTAGCAAAACACAAAGAGATGAGGTTAAAAGATTAACAGATATATTTAGGGCTAGGATTATTGATGTAACAGATACAACTTATACAATTGAGTTAACAGGGGCTTCCGAGAAAATATTAGCTTTTATTAACTCCATGGGTAAAATTAAAATTATTGAAATGGTAAGGTCGGGTGCATTAGGGATTAGTCGAGGAATTGATAGTTTAGAAAATATTAAATGAGGAATAAAATGAAAGTATATTACGATAAAGATGCAAATTTAGATAACATTAAAAAACTTAATGTTTCAATTATTGGTTATGGCTCACAAGGTCATGCACATGCTCTAAATTTAAAGGATTCGGGTGTAAATGTAACAATTGGACTTAGAGAGGGATCATCCACTATTCAAAGAGCGGAAAACGAGGGCCTAGAAGTTTTATCGGTAGAAGATGCTGTTGCAAAAGCGGATGTAGTTATGATACTAGCGCCAGATGAATATCAAGCAGCTATTTTTAAAGATAGCATTGAATCAAACTTAAAAGATAATGCTGCCCTAGCATTTGCTCATGGTTTTAATATTCATTATGGTCAGATTAAACCAAATACTAAACATGATGTGTTTATGATAGCACCAAAAAGCCCCGGTCATTTAGTTAGATCAACTTTCTTGCAAGGAAAAGGCGTGCCTACTTTAATTGCAATTCATAATAATAACTCTGGTAACGCAAAAGATGTTGCTCTAGCTTATGCTTCAGCAATTGGCGGTGGTAGAGCAGGAATAATTGAAACAGATTTTAAAGAAGAGACTGAAACAGATTTATTTGGAGAGCAAGCTGTTTTATGTGGTGGTGTTACTGCTCTTGTAAAAGCTGGTTTTGAGACTTTAGTTGATGCTGGTTATGCTCCTGAAATGGCATATTTCGAATGTCTTAATGAGTTAAAGCTAATTGTTGATTTAATGTATGAAGGCGGCATGACTGAAATGAGGTATTCCATATCGAATACTGCAGAGTATGGAGATTTAACTAAAGGACCGTTCTTGATAGATGACCATGTAAAGGCTAAAATGAAAGTTGTTCTTGAAGATGTGCAAAATGGTAAATTTGCAAATGACTTTGTTAACGAAATTAAGAATGGCTCAAAAGAGTTTGATAGACTGAGAAAAGAAGGATCAGATCATTTAATTGAAGAAACAGGTAAAAAGCTACGAGATATGATGTCATGGATGCAAGATAGTAAGCTTGTAGATGAAAAAATAAAGTAATGGCTGAAATAAAAAAAAGAAGGATGCCCGGAGTATTCCTTCTTCCTAACTTAATAACTACTGCTGCATTGTTTAGCGGTTTTTATTCGATCATCGCATCAGTTAATGTTGATTTTGTTTCTGCATCAATCTCAATACTTGTTGCTATGGTTTTAGATGGCTTAGATGGTAGAATTGCAAGACTAACCAATACTCAAACTTCGTTTGGCGAATATTTTGATAGTTTATCTGATATGGTATGTTTTGGATTATCTCCTGCAATTTTGGTTTACATGTGGTCTGCTTCACTATTTGATTTACAAACATGGCAAACAAACAAGTTACCTTGGATTATTTGTTTTGTTTATGTAGCATCTGCCGCAATAAGGCTGGCTAGGTTTAATTCTAAAAGCCAGACTATTGATAAAAAATATTTTATAGGACTTGCGAGTCCTGCTGCAGCCGCAGTAATAATAACTTTTATATGGATGATCGAAATGTCTAGCACAACGTTGCTCGGGCAAAAATGGATCGGGTTATTTATGTTGCCAATACTTTCATTTTTAATGATAAGCAACATTACTTATTATAGTTTTAAAGATTTTAATATTAGACATAGAGTCCCATATATATTCTTATTTATAATTTCATTAGTAATAGCATTTATCTCATTTGACCCACCACTAGTTCTATTTTCATTTTTCTTGTTGTATGCTTTGTCAGGACCTACTATGTATCTCATGAGTCTTTTGAGAAAGAAAAAATCATTTTCTCAAGAGAAAAAACCATCAAAATTCTGATTTTTCTTGCATATTTACATATTTGATATAGAGTTTGAGGTATGATTAAAATGATATCTATAATTAATCACCTCTTTGTTAATTGGCTCACTAGACTGCCTTTGTAGCTTTTAACTTTATTTTTAAATCTAATAATATGAACAATAAAAATTTAATAATTTTTGATACTACTTTAAGAGATGGAGAGCAAAGCCCAGGCGCATCGATGGATATTGATGAGAAAATGCAAATTGCTTATGCTCTTGAAGAATTAAATGTAGACATCATAGAAGCAGGTTTCCCTATTGCTAGCCAAGGAGACTTTAAGGCCGTACAAGAAATTTCAAGAAATATTAAAGCTTCTAGTATTTGTGCTTTAGCTAGAGCTTTAGAACGTGATATTGAAAGAGCGGCAGATTCTCTAATTGATGCTAAGTCACCGAGGATACATACATTCATAGCAACATCTCCTATCCATATGGAAAAAAAATTAAAGATGCAACCTAAAGAAGTTATAAAGACGGCTATTAATGCAATAGAGTTAGCTAGAAAATTTACTAATGATGTTGAGTTTTCACCAGAAGATGCTGGTAGGTCTGATTTGAATTTCTTATGCGATGTTATTGAATCAGCAATAGATGCAGGTGCAAATACCATCAATATTCCAGACACTGTAGGATATAATTTACCTCATCAATTTGGTGATTTAATTGATAAAATTATCAAAAATGTTAGTAATTCTCATAAAGCTATATTCTCTGTTCATTGCCATAATGATTTTGGATTAGCAGTAGGTAATTCACTTTCTGCTGTGCTGAATGGAGCTAGACAAGTAGAATGCACAATTAATGGTCTTGGAGAGAGGGCTGGCAATGCTGCATTAGAAGAAATTGTAATGACAGTCAGAACCAGACAAGATATTTTTGATTGTGATACGAGAATTAATTCTAAGATGATAATGAAATCTTCAAGATTAGTTTCCGGTATTACAGGATTCCCTGTACAACCTAATAAAGCTATAGTTGGCAAGAATGCATTTGCACATGAATCAGGTATTCATCAAGATGGCATCATAAAGTCCCGAGAAACATATGAAATCATGAGAGCAGAAGACATAGGGCTGGTTAGCAACTCTCTTGTACTCGGCAAACATTCAGGTAGAAATGCTTTTAAACAGAAATTAGTAGATTTAAATATTATGCCAAAAACTAGCTCGGAATTAGATGATCTTTTTTACAAGTTTAAGGATTTAGCTGATAAAAAGCATGAAATATTTGATGAGGACTTAATAAATTTATCATCTAATCTAACCGTTACTACAAACATTATAAATTTTAATTATATGAGTGTTGTAACTGAGAGCGGAAAAAAGCCCAGCGCACATATAAAGCTTGACGTAGATGGAGAGCTTCTTGAAGCAAAATCCATGGGAGATGGCGCAGTAGATGCTGCATTTAATGCAATAGAGGAAATAATTCAGAGTAATTGTAAGTTAATACTATATTCAGTAAACAATATTACCTCAGGTACAGATTCACAAGGGGAAGTAACCGTAAGAATTACAAAAGATACTAGTACTTATAATGGTCATGGCGCTGATACTGATATAGTCAAAGCTTCTGTTTTAGCTTTGATAAATGCATTGAATAAACTTAAGCAAAACCCTAACCAAGATTCTTCAAAAAAACGTGGAATCTAATGCCTTCATTGTTACATAAATATTTCACTGAAATGGGTATAGATGTAAATTGGTATAAAAAAAGTTCATATAAAAACCCAATAATATCAAATTATGGATTTGATGAACTAAGAAATGTAGTTAGCAAATGTGAAAATTGCAAACTTTATAAAACACGAAACAAAACTGTATTTGGTAGTGGTTCAATTAATGCAGAAATAATGATTATAGGTGAAGCTCCTGGTAGAGATGAAGATGAACAAGGAGAACCATTTATTGGTAGAGCAGGGAAGTTATTAGATGCTTTTCTTAAATCTATAAACTTAAGTAGAGAAAAAGTGTATATAACTAATACAGTGAAATGCAGACCTCCTGATAACCGTAACCCATCCGCGGAGGAATTAGATCAATGCTCGTCTTTTTTAACTAGCCAGATCAATGCTGTGAAACCAAAAGTATTAGTATTACTTGGCAAAGTTGCGGCAAAAAGTTTATTAGATGATGACAGTCCTATGGCAGAGTTAAGACAAAAAAGATTCTTTATTGATAAATATAATATTCCAATAATTGTTTTTTATCATCCAGCATATATATTACGTAGCCCGCTTAAAAAGTCTGAAGTTTGGGAAGACCTAAAATACCTTAATAACCTTCTTAATGAAAATGTCTGCTAATTTAATTGAATATATTAACTATACTGATGCCAAGTTATCTGATCTCGATAATATTTTTTATCTTGAGACAAATTCATATGATAATCCATGGACAAAAGGCATACTCAGAGATTGTTTAATAAACCATTATGATTTTATTAAAGCAGAATATAATAATAATTTAATGGGTTATATTATTGCAAAACTCTCTATTTATGAAACACACATTTTGAATCTAACCATATCAGAAGATTATAGACAGAAAGGCATAGCTACAGAGTTATTGGAAATGATATTTGCAAAATGTTATCTAGTGAATTCTTTAAATATTTTTCTAGAGACAAGAGTTGATAACACTCCAGCAATTAAGTTATATGAGAAACATGGTTTTCAAAGAATCTCTGTCAGGAAAAATTATTATCAAACACCGAATGGTAGAAAGGATGCAATAATCTTTAAAAAGATATTATCTTAAGCTTCACCCTTATGTTTAGCTTTTATAGAAATGGCATGAATCTCTGTATTCATTAGATCTCCAAGACATTTATAAATAATTCTATGCCGTTCCAATGTCGTTTTATCCTTAAATGATTCTGATGTAATATTAAGTTTGAAATGTCCCCCCGATTTTGCACCAGCATGACCAACATGCAGATGACCTTCATCCTCAATATCTACTGAAGAAGGACTGAGCTTTTCTAGACTCTCTTTGATCAATTTCATTCGTTTCTCACTCATGTATCTATTATATGGTAAAAGCTAAAAATATATATAACAAATGAGAGTAATCTGACTTTATGATAAACTATTTATAGTATATATTAGTTCTATAAAGCATGAGTAATAAAATTATTTTTTCAGGTGTTCAACCTACTGGCGAAATTCATATAGGAAACTACCTTGGTGCTATATCGCAATTTGTATCTAATCAGGATGAATACAAAAGTATTTTTTCAATAGTTGACTTACATGCCATAACTATACCGCAAGATCCGAAAGAGCTTCTAAACAGAACCAGGCAGGTATTAGCCATATTCCTGGCTTCTGGTATAGATCCTAAAAAAAATATTATATTTAATCAGTCTCAGGTTCCAGAGCATACTCAGCTCGCATGGATTTTAAATTGTACAGCAAGAGTTGGCTGGTTAAATAGAATGACTCAATTTAAAGATAAAGCTGGTAAAAACAAAGAAAATGCATCTGTAGGTTTATATACTTATCCTATCCTTATGGCTGCTGATATTCTACTTTATTCAGCATCTCATGTTCCTGTTGGTGATGATCAAAAGCAACATCTTGAGCTAGCAAGAGACATAGCGCATAAATTCAATACTGATTATGATACTGACATATTCAGGTTGCCCGAACCTCTTTTGAATAAATCTTCTACTAGAATTATGAGCCTTAGGGATGGTAGTAAGAAAATGAGTAAATCTGATATATCTGAATATTCTCGAATATTAATGACAGATACTAATGATGAAATATCTATCAAAATTAAGAAAGCTAAAACAGATTCTATGAATATGCCAAGTTCTTCTGAAGAAGCAAGTAATAGACCAGAAATTGATAACTTATTAAATATCTATTGCGCATGTTCAGATATGAAGAAGGATATTGTAATTTCAAATTTTTCTGGAAAAGAGATATCTAATTTTAAGAATGATTTAACAAAAATTATTATTTCTGTAGTTGAACCAATAGCTATGAAAACTAGAGAATTATTAAATGATAAAGATTATCTAGATAAGATACTAAAACAAGGATCAAATAGTGCTAGAAAAATAGCAGAATCAAAAATTGAAAATCTATATAAGATAATTGGTGTGAGTGAATAGGTCTATGCTTGAAAATAATTTTAATATAACTCTGAATGGTAAGGAAATAAGAGAGATTCCTGAAGATTTATTTATTCCACCTGATGCTTTAAGGGTAATTTTGGAGCAATTCGAAGGTCCATTAGATTTATTATTGTATCTCATAAAAAAACAAAATATAGATATCATTGATATTCCAATTTTACCTATCACTACTCAATATGTTAACTACATTAATATGATGCAACAAATGCAGTTTGAATTAGCATCGGATTATCTTGTTATGGCATCAACATTAGCTGAAATAAAATCAAAAATGTTAGTGCCAAATGACATTGAAGAGGAAGAGGAAGAAGATCCAAGAGCAAATCTAATTAAACGCTTAATGGAATATCAAAAATATAAAGATTTGTCTGAAAAATTAGATGTGATACCTAGACGCAATCGCGATACATTTGTCGTTTCAGGGATTATGACTAATTTTAACAAGGTGGATAATTTACCAAAGCTTAAACTTGATCAATTAGAAGCGGCTTTTCAGGATGTCTTAAAAAGGGCTGAAATATATGCTAGTCATACTATTGAATCAGAAGCTTTGTCTGTAAGAGAGAGAATGTCGAGTATATTAATTAATATAAATAAAAATGGTACCATCAAATTTATTGATTGTTTTACCTATTCTGAAGGAAGGATGGGAGCTATTGTTACCTTCTTAGCTATTTTAGAAATGGTAAAAGAAAGTTTGATTGATATAATACAGAATGAAGATTTTTCAATGATCTATCTTCAAACAAAAACATCATGAGCAAACATAATTCATTACAAAAGATTATTGAAGGCGCCTTAATGGTTTCTCATGAACCCTTGAATCTTCAAGAGATTGCTAATCTTTTTGATGATGATAAGCCTTCTAAAAATGAAATCAAACAAATGATAGATAAATTAAATGAGAGTTATAAGAATAATTCTTTTGAGATTGTACTGGTTGCGAGTGGATATAGACTTCAAGTCAAACCTGGTTATGATCAATGGTTGTCAAAACTCAATAAACAATCATCCACAAGATATTCTAAAGCATTCCTAGAAACATTGGTAATCATTGCCTATAAACAGCCTGTAACAAGAGGTGATATAGAAGACATACGGGGTGTATCTGTGAACCCGCAAATTATTAGAAATATGATTGAATATGAATGGATTAAAGTAGTAGGTCATAAAGAAACACCTGGTAAACCAGAGCTGCTTGCTACAACAAAAAAATTCTTAGATTATTTTAATTTAAAATCTTTAAGTGATTTACCGCCACCGTCTGAGTTAAACACTCAGTAGTTACTCTTTTAATCTCGGCATGAGCATGACTAGGTTGCAAGGTTTTGTTCTATCATCTAATTGGTATTTTATTATCTTATTCCAAGCTGTAGTACATGCATCAAGTGAGCCAGGCAATATAAAAATAAATTTAGAATTAGCAACCCCAGCTAGAGCTCTTGTTTGAATACTAGATGATTTTATTTTTTCATATGATATAGCTCTAAATATTTCCCCGAAGCCCTCTATTTTCTTATCGAGCAATAGGCTTACTGCCTCCGGTGTACCGTCTCTGCCTGTTATACCAGTACCACCAGAAGTAATTATAACGTCAATGTTTTTATCTGCAATATACATTGATACTATATATCTAATCTTATAAATGTCATCAGGGACAATAATTTTCTTTACGACGTTATGCCCTGCTAAAGAGATTAACTTTTTAAGTGCTTTACCAGATTTATCTGTAGCAGTTGTCCGTGTATCTGATACGATTATGATTATAATATTTAATGTTTTCATTTTTTAAAGAAGTATATAAATATAATATAATCAATAATGTATTAAATGTATAGAGTTCAAAAAATTTTATCCTTATTAGGTGTCTTATCAAGACGTGAATGCGAGAAAAAGATTAAGCTTGGTCTTGTATTTGTTAATAATCTACCTATTGACTTGGGTGCTACTGTTAGCATTGGTGACAAGATATCTTTTAACAATCATGACTATATAATCACAAAAGAACTTTTAAGCATTAATACTAAACTTCTTATGTATCATAAGCCCATAAATGAAATCGTTTCTAGGAATGACCCTCAACAACGGAATTCAGTTTTTGATAACTTGCCAGGTATTACTGGTAAATGGATTAATATTGGTCGATTAGACTATCAAACATCAGGACTGATCTTATTTACGAATAATGGAGATATTGCAAATAAAATGATGCATCCTTCTTCAAATATTAAAAGAACTTACGAGGTAGTTATTAAAGGAAACTTTGATAAATCCAAAATTCAACTATCCTTATCAGGAATCAAAATAGGAAATTCGGAGATAGGAAAATTTATTAATGTTTCTAGTGTCAATTCATCATTAAATAAGTTTAACGTTCAACTCATGACTGGTAAAAATAGGGAAGTCAGAAGAATATTTGAGAAACTTGATTGTAGGGTAGTTAGTCTCAAAAGAATCAGTTATGGAGATATCTATTTAGGAGATTTAAAATATAAATCATATAGATATATAGATCTCCAAAAAATATCGAAATACATATAAAAAACTATTTTTTTATTAGTAGCACTGTAGCGCCGCGCCCGCCATTATTCTTATTAGCAGAATTTGCTGCCAACACATATGGGGATGTGAGTATAATTTTTTCCACTAAGTTCTTTATAGGAGCTTTCTTACTCTGATTTTTTGTTCCTTTGCCATGTATTATTAATATATATTTTGTATTCTTATTATAATGATATTCTATAAAAATATTTATTTGCTCTTCTGCTTGAGTTGGATTCAATCCATGAAGGTCTAATATATGACTGTCTTTAAAATTAAATTTTTTTGTTTTGAGCTCATTAGATATTTTTAGTTGTATGCCAGGTTTTTTATGCACAAAATCAACGTCTTCTATATCTTCATAAAGATCATCATGACTAACTAAAACTTTTTGATAATATTTAGTATTTTCAACTGACTCTATTTGACCAGATTTCTCTTCTAATATATCTGTTGTATCTGCCAACGATCTTTTTAATAATTTATCAAATTCTGATTCATCATTCATTGCTTTATATAATTTTCTAGTTTTTTACTTAGTATAATGTAAAATATGTGTCTATAGTAAATTTATGAAAATTTTATTAACCAATGATGATGGATATAGGTCACTAGGGATTAAATATCTTCATGAAGCTTTATCGAAATATGGTGATGTTGTTCAAGCCGCTCCTTTAAAAAATATGAGTGCATGCAGCTCATCACTATCTGTTCACACAAAAGTAGAAATTAAAAATCCATCTAAGAACTTTTATATTATAAAAGGCACACCAGCCGATTGTGTTCACATTGTTTCAAAAGGTATTCTCAGGAAAAAGCCTGATATTGTATTTTCAGGCATTAATTTTGGAAGTAATCTGGGAGATGATGTAATTTATTCTGGTACTGTTGCGGGAGCAATCGAAGGAAGAAATCTTAAATATTCTCCCATATCAATTTCGATAACCTCAAGAGAACCTAAATACTTATTAGATATAGACGAAAAGCTAAATTTTATTTTATCGCATATCTTTGATAAAAAATATAGATCTAAAAATATCTTTAATATTAATATACCCGATATTCCTTTCAGTAAAATAAAGGGAATTAAATACACTAGCTTGGGAAATAGAAAATCATCTCATAAACCGATTATAGCTATTTCTAATCAAAAGATTTCAGCAAGTATAGGACCTGTTGGTTTACCAGAAAAATCAACTAAATCTAATGATTTTAATGCAATAAAGTCAAAATATATATCAGTCACACCCTTAACGATAGACATGTGTGATCACAAGAAGATAATTAATAGAATATATAAACCAAAATAAGTTATTATTATAAATATGATAAATGAAAATATCTTTAATGAGAAACGGTTGAATTTAGTCGACTATCTCAAAAGAGCAGGTATCACGAATCAAGAAGTATTAGATGCTTTTTCAAAAGTACCTAGACACTTATATGTCGACCCAGCTTTTTATCCAAGAGCTTACGATGATGATGCACTTCCCATTGGTTTTGATCAAACTATTTCATCTCCAACTATAGTGGCTAAGATGACACAGCTCATCTATGAGGATAATAAAATGAAAAATGTTCTTGAGGTTGGTACTGGCTGCGGATATCAGACATCAATTTTGTCAAAACTTTTTACTTCTGTTACTACTATAGAAAGAATAAAGTCTCTGCATTTATCAGCCAAAAAAAGGTTAAGTGACTTAAATTATAATAATATAACCTTTTTGCATGGAGATGGTTTTTATGGTCATAAATCTAACTCACCTTATGATGCTATTATTATGACTGCATCTCCTAGTGAAATTCCATCTAATCTAGTAAAACAACTTAAACCATCAGGAAGAATAGCTTTACCTTTGAACATCAATGGAATTCAAAAACTATTTAGAATTAAAAATACTAAAAATGGCTTATTAAAAAAGGAAGTTGATGATGTTTTATTTGTACCAATGCTAGAAGGAATATGTTGACAAGATGTCTATCAGAGAGAGAATATTATTTTTCAAATCAAAAAAAATACTCGGTTTTCTAAGTTTTATTGAATCAATATTCTTTCCTATACCAACTGATATTCTTCTGATTCCCATGGCTATTTCAAAATCTTATAATTGGGCTAACTTGGCTTTCATTGCTACGTATATGTCTGTATTGGGCGGCATAGTAGGTTATTTTCTTGGCAGTTTTTTATTTTTAGAGCTCAATCCATACATAATGGCATATGGATATTCTGGTCACTTCCAGACAGCACAAGAGTATTTTTTGAATTATGGAGTCATAATACTTTTTATTTCTAGTTTTACACCACTACCTTATAAAGTTTTTGTAATAACAGCTGGTTTTTTAAGCGTCAACATTTTACTTTTTATTATCATATCTTTTATAGGTCGAGGATTAAGGTTTTATCTAGTATCTTATGTTTCAGATAAATACGGAGCATATATGATTGATTATATTAATAGATATTTTCTTTATATAGCTATCTTTACTCTTATACTTTTTGTATTGATTATTTAAACCAGCAAAATACAAGCTACATTCCTCTCTTCAGATAATAATAAATTAAAGGTTTTGCATGCTGATTCAGTGCTCATAAATTCGATGCCAATATGCTTTTCTTGTATATATTTGATTATTTCTAATTTTGGCATCAAAGACTTTTTACCTGTCCCTATTATGATAATTTCAGGTTTCTGATTTATAATATCATCAAAATCATCAACTTTTAGATTAACGATATTTTTGATATTCGATTCCGATATAGTATTACCAGCAATAACTATATTGTGATGATATGTCTTATCAGCTATGTATAAACAACTATTTTCATAATTCTTTATAAATAAAGCAGACTTATTAGTTTGTAAAGTAAGTTCCATTATAATAAGAATTATAAATCAATTAATGATAATATATAGTTTTTTAATGGATAGGGTAGCATATGTTAAAAATAGGTATTTGTGGATATGGAACAGTGGGACAAAGCTTAGTTGACCATGTTTTATTATATAATAAAAAGATTAGATCAAATGTATCTTCGAATTATACTATCGCTAAAATAGCAGATAGATCTATAGATAAAAAAGAGCATCCTAAGGATATTGAAGTAACTAAAGATCCAATGGATCTTCCTTTAGACTCGAATATTGATATTGTTATAGAATTGCTCGGTGGTATAGATCTTCCATATAAAATAATAACTGAATCTATTAGAAATAAAAAACATGTTATTACTGCAAATAAAGCCCTCATAGCTGAGCATGGCGATGAAGTATTCCAGCTTGCAAAAAAAAATAATGTCTATTTTGGTTTTGAAGCATCTGTCGCGGGTGCAATTCCAATAATCAATACTCTTACTAAAAATATGGCAAATGAGAACATTATTTCATTAGCAGGTATCATCAATGGTACTTGTAATTATATTCTAGATCAGATGGCTTCAAATGATATGCCGTTTGACGATGCATTGTCTTCAGCAAAGGAATTAGGATATGCTGAAGCAGATCCAACATTTGATATTAATGGTATGGATGCTGCTCATAAAATATCTATCTTGTCTTCACTAGTGTATAAAATTAAGTCGCCACTACAGAAAACTTATGTTCAAGGTATTGAAGATATAACCTCTATGGATATCAAATTTGCCAGTGAGTTAGGTTATTGCATTAAGCATGTCGGGATATCAAGAAAATTGGATGAATCTATTGAATGTATGGCTCATCCGGTTTTAATAGAAAAAGATAATATATTTTCTAATGTTAGCGGTGTAATGAATGCTTTAATGATTAGAGGTGACAGGTTTGGAACGTCGATGTTATATGGTAATGGTGCTGGCGGCGATGCAACAGCATCAGCAGTAACATCAAATTTAGTAGATGCCATAAACTTTGCAACAGGAATCGATACTAGCAGTTTCAATATATCGAATGATTCAGGCTCAGAAAATATATCAATTAAAAATTATGACGACATTGAAAGTCCATTTTATCTGAGAATATTTGCCGAAGATATTTCTGGTGTTATGGCTGAAATTACAAAAATACTAGCTAAGGAATCAATTAGCATAGAAGCGGTTACTCAACATGAGCCAGCTGATAAAAACTTACTTATACCTATAGTGATGATTACTAATTCAGTTAGTTTTTCATCTATAAAAAATTCAATTAAAAAAATTGAAAGCCTAGAACATGTAAAAGAAACTGTTTTTTCAATTAGGGTATTAAAGTCAGATGAGAAATAATATCAAATATATTAGTACTAGAGGTCAAAGTGAAACATTAGGGTTTAAAGATGTAATATTTGAAGGATTAGCCACTGATGGTGGTCTTTACATACCAAATGAGTGGCCTGTGATAGATGAAAAAACTTTATTAAACTTTAAGTCGCTGTCGTATCAAGAAATTGCTTATGAGGTTATCAAGCTTTACATAGATGATTCGTTATCATCTAAAGATCTCAAAGATATAATTGAGAGATCATATAGCTGTTTTGATCATAAAGAGATCACACCATTATCCAAAATTGACAAGAATAAGTACTTACTAGAATTATATCATGGCCCAACATATGCATTTAAAGATGTTGCAATGCAATTTATATCTCAACTTATGGATTTTTATCTTTCAGAAAATAATAAAACAATAAATATCCTCGGCGCTACCTCAGGTGATACAGGGGCAGCAGCTATTGAAGGCTTCAAGAGTGTCAAATCTTCAAAAGTTTTTATATTGCATCCATATCAAAAGATATCTGAAGTACAACGAAAATTTATGACCACAGTAAAATCAGCTAATATTTTTAATATTGCTATTAAAGGTAGTTTTGATGATTGTCAAAATATAATTAAAGAGATATTTTCTGATGAAGATTTTAAAAAGTCTAAAAACTTAACTGCAATAAACTCTATTAATTGGGCAAGAATAATGTGCCAAATGGTATATTATTTCTATACATTCAGTCGAATTGAAACAACTGATAAGAAGGTTTTATTTTCAGTTCCCACGGGGAACTTTGGAGATATATTAGCTGGATATATTGCAAAAAAAATGGGATTGAAAATAGATATGCTAAATATTGCAACAAATGATAATGATATTTTGACACGAACATTGAATTCTGGAAAACATGAATTAAGAAAGGTCAAAGAGACTTCTTCGCCAAGTATTGATATTCAAATATCTAGTAATTTTGAAAGACTGCTATTTGATATCATAGGGGATCCTACTATTGTATCTAACTTAATGATGAAACTTAAAAAGACCGGGTCTTATGAATTAGATAATAGTATTTTAGAAGGAATCCAAAAACATTTTTGCTCTTTTTCTGTAAACCAAGATGAAGTTAATTCTACTATAATTAATGCATACGAAAAATATAAAATAATCATTGATCCTCATACATCTGTTGCTTTAGCATCATCTCAAAAGTGCTCAGAAGAATATGATTTAAATATCATCCTATCCACTGCACATCCTGCAAAATTTAAAGATACTGTTGTAAACTTACTAGATAACGATAATTTTGTTACAGAAAAAGTAAAATCCATCATGAATATGAAAGAAGAAATGATTATACTTGATAACGATGTTAACATGGTTAAAGAACTTCTTAGAGAACATATTGTATGAGAATTATATTATTACTTATTGGGCTTATATTGGGACTATATATACTTAACAAAAAAATTCCTAATAAGTATATTCTTATTAAGACATTATTGACCTCAAGTGTTGCAGCATTGAGTGTAATATTAGTTGCGGTTATATTGTTACATTTTTCAGGTAGTTGAGTTGGCACAAAAAACTATTATTATTCGTCTAGATATTTTTCTGCGTCGAGTGCAGCCATGCATCCAGAACCAGCAGAAGTGATAGCTTGTCTATATATTGAATCTGAAACATCACCTGCAGCAAACACACCTTGTTTACTTGTTAAAGTAGCCTCTCCCTTGTTGCCACCTTTAACATTTAAATAACCGTTTTCGTCCATTTTTAAATAGTCTTTGAATATTCCTGTATTTGGTTGATGTCCAATAGCAATGAAAACACCTGCGCAATCTAGCTTTATCTCCTCGGTGGAATTACTTTTCTTTAATAATGCTCCAGTCACTTTTGTTGTATCTCCAAGTACTTTACTAAGGTTTGCATTCCAGATAATTTCTATTTTTTTATCAGCAACTTTCTGATCAAGCTTATCAATTAGCATTGCTTCAGCTCTCAATTTATCACGTCTATGTATTAATGTTACCTTCGAAGCAATGTTAGATAAATATAATGCTTCTTCAACAGCAGTATTTCCTCCGCCTATAACAATAACCTCTAGGCCTTTATAAAAAAAACCATCGCATGTTGCACATGCAGAGACTCCTTTTCCTAGATACTCTTTTTCAGATTCTAGGCCTAAATATTTAGCGCTAGCACCTGTTGCTATGATTAATGAATCACAAGTATATGTAATGTCATCACCAATTAGTTCATATGGTTTTTCAGATAGATCCACTTTTTTTATATGATCTATGATAATTTCTGTATTAAACTTCTCAATATGGCTTTTCATCCTGTCCATCAGTTCCGGACCTTGGAGCCCATCACTATCTCCAGGCCAATTCTCCACATCCGTAGTCGTGGTGAGTTGCCCGCCTATTTCCAGACCTGTAATCAGAAGGGGTTTTAAATTTGCTCTAGATGCATATAATGCAGCTGTATATCCAGCTGGGCCTGAACCCAAAATTAATAATTTAGTATGCTTTTTTTCCATTTTCTATATCCTATATTAATCTTATTTTTATAACAACACTTAAAGAATATTTACCTCATCTTAATGGAAAATGTGATAGTTTTATATTAGAATAAAAAGAAACGAGGCTTAATGGCTCAAGTTAGAAAAAATAAAAAACTTTCCACTAGCAGGTTTGCATCTTTAAAAAGAGAAATCAGCACACTCTTTTATATAGTTGTTGCTCTTCTTTTTTTATTATCCATATATTCACATGACCCAAATGATCCTAATTTTCTAAATTCTGGTCTATCTTCCTCTGTGAATAACTATATTGGGATATTCGGCGCATATACTTCTTTTATTTTTATAGAAATCTTCGGTTATTTTGCATTTATACTGCCAATCATATTTTTTCATATAATCTATAGATCTTTTAGAACTAATGATATTGAATCTTCACAAAAAATCATGCGTCTTGGATTTTTATTAATCACTATATTAACGACATGTATAATTTTTACTTTTTCTGGCTTTTATATATTCAAAACCGATGTAGACGGAATACAGCCCGGTGGTGAAATAGGTTATATACTGTTTTCAGAGTTAACGACTTATATTGGCATATCTGGAACAATTGTTGTCTCAATATTTTTATTTATATATTCTTTATTGTCATACTTGAACATATCAATAAAAATGTTATCTAAAAATATTTATATTCTACTTAAATATATATATCTTAAATCTAAGTATACTGTTAATTTCTACTATGAAAAATTATCTCTATATATTCAAAAAAGAAAAGAATTATCAAAGATTTCCAAGACGCCTAATATAGAGAAAGATATAAAAACATCTATTGATGCTCCTGAAAAGTCAAAGCATGTGAGTAAGAGAGAATTTAAAGAAAAACAGACAGAGCTTTTTAAGTCTTCAAAAAAAACAGAATTACCTCTACTAGAATTACTCATAGATCACCCCAGTGATGCAGCATCATTAGATAACGATTCATTACAGCTTATGGCTAGGTTGCTTGAGAGTAACCTTAGAGATTTTGGTATTGAGACTGAGGTTACCTCTGTTAAACCTGGGCCTGTCGTTACATTGTTTGAAGTAACTCCTGCTAAAGGAATTAAAGTCAGTCAGATAATTAATTTATCAAAAGATTTAGCTAGAACGATGTCTGTCCCCAGCCTAAGAGTTGTTGATAATATTCCTGGAACTTCTGCTGTGGGCATAGAGGTGCCAAATGATAATAGAGAAATAGTTTCATTAAAAGAAATAATTGTATCTAAAAACTATGAATCTTCTAAGTCACCTCTTACAATGGCTCTTGGTAAAAATATTCAAGGCATGCCTGTTTGCACAGATCTTCAGAAGCTTCCACATCTATTAGTAGCTGGCACGACAGGATCAGGAAAATCAGTAACTCTTCATACAATGCTTGTAAGTTTATTATACAAATCTGACCCATCAGATCTGAAAATGTTATTAGTTGACCCTAAGATGTTGGAACTTAGTGTTTATGATGGCATCCCACATCTTCTAAATCCTGTTATAACTGATATGAATGATGCCTCTAGCGCACTTAGGTGGTGTGTGCAACAAATGGAGAAAAGATATCGAATAATGCAGGAATTAAAAGTTAGAGATATTAAGGCATACAATAAACTTATTTTAGATAATGAGCAGGCAGGTGAAAGACTAGAAGTCCAAAGTAATCAATCAGATGATATTATTTATCATGAAAAACTACCATATATTGTTGTTGTTATCGATGAGTTTGCAGACATGATTCTTGTTGTTGGCAAAAAAGTTGAAGATCTTATTACGAGATTAGCTGCTAAAGCAAGAGCAGCAGGAATTCACCTAATATTGGCGACTCAAAGACCATCAGTAAATGTTATCACAGGTCTCATAAAAGCTAATATACCTGCAAGAGCAGCATTACAAGTAACAACTAATATTGATTCCAGAACCATAATAGATACGATGGGTGCTGAAGATTTATTGGGCAATGGAGATATGTTGTTCATGAGCCCAGGATCGAGAGTTCCACAACGTGTTCACGGTGCTTATGTCAGTGATAATGAAGTCAAAGATATAGTAAGCTTTTTGAAGAAGAGTAGCGAGGCTGAATATATTGATTCATTATTATCTTCAGTAGATGATGATCAAGTAAACCCGGTAGATATTGAATCCAATGATGACCCCTTATATGCTGAGGCGGTTCAAGTGGTCATGGAAACAAAAAAAACATCGATTTCATATATTCAGAGAAAACTTAGGATAGGATATAATCGTGCAGCAAATATTATTGAAGCAATGGAATCTAATGGTATACTCTCTGCTCAGCAATCAAATGGCAACAGAGACATTTTAAAAAAAGAAGACTAGATAATTCATAATGTTAAATATAAATACAATCATTAATAATCCAAAAGATGTTGAAAAGAAGCTTATGAAAAGGGGTTATTCACTTAATTCTGCTCTTATCATTGAAATATATAATCAGAGAAAAGATCTTATAAAAATAAAAGAGAATATAGCTGCTGATAAAAATAAACTAAATGATAAATTTAGAGATGCATCGTCTGAAGACGAAAAAAATGAAATAAAAAAACAATCTCAAGAATTTGAAAAGAAAATTAGTCATAATAAGACTCTTTTAGAGGAAAAAGAATCTGAGTTAACTAAGTTTTTGTTAGATATACCAAATATCCCTTTAGATGATGTTCCAATTGGCGATGATGACAAAGATAACAAGATCATAAAGACTTGGGGTTCGCCAAAAATACATAATTTTGAGCATTCATCCTTGTTTACTAAAAATGGATTATTAAACTTTGAGCTTGGAGCAAAATTATCTAAAACAAGATTTGTTGTTATGAAAGGGCAAATCGCTAAACTACATAGATCTCTAGTCTCATATATGTTAAATCAACACACAGAGGTTAATAATTATATTGAGTATAACGTACCATATATTGTTAATAGCGAATCTATGTTAGGTACTGGTCAACTTCCAAAATTTGAGGAAGATTTGTTTAAGATTAGCGATAGTGATCTTTATCTCATCCCTACCGCTGAGGTCCCACTTACAAATCTATATAGAAATATGATTATTTCTGAAAATGATCTTCCTATATATATGGTTGCACACACTCCATGCTTCAGATCTGAAGCTGGTTCTTACGGAAAAGATACTAAAGGTATAATTAGGCAGCATCAGTTTGAAAAAGTTGAATTAGTTCACATTACTCGCCCTCAAGAAGCTGAAGAATCGTTAGATATAATTACTAGTCATGCAGAAAAAATAATGGAAGATTTAGAAATACCATATCAAAGAGTAATGCTCTCCACGGGAGATCTTGGTTTTTCTTCATGCAAAACATATGATATAGAAGCATGGTTCCCAAGCCAAGAATGTTACCGTGAAATCTCTTCTTGTAGTTATTTTGGTGATTTTCAATCAAGAAGGTTAAATATTAAATTCAAGGATAATGTAACTAAGAAAAAAGAATATATTAGCACTCTTAATGGATCCGGTTTAGCTATAGGTAGAACTATGGCAGCACTAATAGAGAACCATACAGATGGAAAGGTAATTAAGATTCCAAAAGTACTCCAGCCAATTACTGGGTTTGATATTATTAAATTATGATCTTGTGTAATTTTACTCTATAATAGTTTATCGAAAATGGAAGCGTGCCTGAGTGGTTGAAGGGGCCGGTCTTGAAAACCGTTAGGGTGTCAAAGCTCTCGTGGGTTCGAATCCCACCGCTTCCTTATTAATTGTGGAAAATAAAAAATATTATAGTTGGGTTTTGTATGATTGGGCTAATTCAGCTTATGCCACTATAGTATTGGCTGGTTTTTTTCCAATAATCTATGCTGAGTATTTTGCTGTATCTATAGATCAGTCAGAAAGAACACTTTATCTTGGAATTTCCAATTCTGCTGCAAGTCTATTACTAATTATTTCAGCTCCTTTCTTTGGGCTTTTAGCAGATAGATTTAATAAAAAGAAATTATTTTTATCTGTTTTCGCTTTAATAAGCATAGTTTCAACATTTTTACTTTCATTCATCTCTACAAACAGCTTCATATTAGCTTCAATTTTATTTTCAATATCATTATTGGGTTTTATGATGGCGAATGTATTTTATGATTCTATGTTACTGGATTTTGAAAATGATAAGTTTAACAAAATATCATCTTATGGTTATGCTTTTGGTTACCTTGGAGGCGGTCTTGCTTTTGTAATAGCACTTCTCTTTCTTTACTATGCGGGACACTCAGAAATAGAGCTAATTGCATCTAAAAAGATTGTGTTTATACTTACATCTTTATGGTGGCTTTTATTTATGATGCCTTTGATTCTTTTTTGGAAAGATGATGCTAGGTCTGATAAATTAAAAATATCTATACCTCAATCGTTTAAAGAATTATTTTCTAATAAAAAGATATTCTATTTTTTACTTGCCTATTGGGTATATATAGATGGCGTTGATACTGTAATTAGAATGGCTGTGAATTATGGATTAACGATTGGCTTTTCAAGTACTGATTTATTGATTGCTTTATTAGTTACTCAGTTCGTTAGCTTTCCTGGAACATTAATTATACTAAAAATATCAGACCTGTTTAGTATAGAGAAAGCCATCATATTTTGTCTTTTAATTTATCTAGGCATTACATATTTTGCCTATAGTCTATATTCAGTTCAACAGTTTTATACGATTGCTGCTTTGATTGGATTTGCTCAGGGTGGCATACAGGCATTGAGTAGATCGTACTTTGCAGC
>Ga0213863_10000627_pt1 | contig 26428 bp, 17 predicted proteins | sample PICome_8_FD_160128 | JGI IMG/M metagenome (GOLD analysis project Ga0213863, IMG submission 160128) | Coastal seawater microbial communities near Pivers Island, North Carolina, United States - PICO497 | ecosystem: Environmental > Aquatic > Marine > Coastal | place: USA: North Carolina... | reverse complement strand
ACAGTATACTTTGGAGATCACAGTACAAACCGGTGGGTTCTAATGCTGACATCCTGCATGGGCAGAAAAAGTTTTGGGGTCAAAGTAATATTCACTACCATCAACACCTGCAAGCGGGTGAGAATACTTTGAACCTACAATTAGCCGCCGAACTCTACCGTCATATTATTCTAGCCGGGGATTTCAGGGTAGAAGATTGGTTGCAGAGATATGTTCAGGTTATGCTCACCCCTGGTTGGCACAACGATACCTATGCGGAGGAATACCACCGGTCTTTTTTCTCCCATTATTCGGCGGGAAAGTCACTATTGTCATGTGGCACAAGTGATCACCATATCGGTGCTCTAAGTATGATTCCTGCTTTGCTTGCCGGTCTTGAAGCGGTTGGAAAAACTGAAAATGCTTATCAGATGGAATGCGTCCTTGCCTTGGTGCGCACCACCCATGACCATCCCGCATCCCTGCGTGCTGCTACGGATCTTACCCGAATCCTCATCCATCTATCCAATGGTTCGGAAATTCGTGAAAGTTTTTCCGAGCTTTCTCTCCCCGGGGTTTCGTTAAAGAAACTGCGAAAATGGGAGCAGCTTGAAGACCGGACTGTGGTAGGGGATAAAATTAGCCCTGCCTGTTATTTACCCGAATCTTTTTTAGCCTCCTTATATTTCGTTTGGAAATACCACGATGATTTTTCTCAGGCGGTTATTTCTAACGCCAAAGTGGGAGGTGATAATTGTCACAGAGGTGTCGTAATTGGTTCCATCGTAGCCACACAGACTGGCATACCAAACTCCTTACTTCGTGGCTTGAAAACGATGGAAAAATTGCGCTGCGATGTACAGTTACTATCCAAACCTCAACTTTTAAAAAGAAGTAGTTGACCCTCATCTTTCCTCGTCTTTTTGCGGGACGGTGTTTTTTTAGAGCCATGATCCTTTAATGTTTGCTGGGTGGCTTTTTTGCCTCCGGTACTTTTTCGAATACTGTAAATACGATCTTTCATTTGTTTGGAGCGATCTGACAGTGATACTATTGGAGATGTATACCCTTTGATCTTCCTATTTTCTGATTTTGCGATTTCTGTTACGGTTTGGTCCGCCAACTCTGGAACCCAATTTTTAACGAAATATCCATTCGGATCCTGATCCATGAATTGCTTTGTCGGGCTATATACACGCAGGGTATTGAACCCGATCACCCCAGCTTGCATTTGTAACTGGGAAAGGTGAATACCAGGCTCATAATCAAGGAATAAATTAGCCAATGGTTGGTGTATTTTTCTCCACGATAAATGTAGACCAAAACAAGCAAAGCTTACCACCATGGCCCGCATCCTAAAATTTAAAAAACCCGTTTCTGCTAGGCAGCGCATGCAGGCGTCAACCATAGGAAATCCAGTTTCCCCCTTTACCCAAGCTTCGAGCAACTCATCGCTCTCTTCATATTCGATTTTATCAAAAGCAGGATTCAGCGTACGAACTTCCAATTCGGGAAAAGCTTCCAAACGCTGGATAAAATGATCTCTCCAATATAACCTAGACTGAAAAGCACGTAGACTCCTTAGCCATCCGGATGGGGTTCCAGATTTCTTAATTTCAGAAATTCGTTTGTCTAAAGCATGAAATACCGAGCGTAAACTAATCGTACCCCAAGCTAGATGGGGGGATAACCTAGATCCGTGAGTGAAAGCTAGATTGGGAGAAGAGATTCCCCCCGAATAACCAAGTGCCCGATCTTCGAGAAAGCTTTCAACCGTTTTCCAAGCATTCGATTCATTCACCTTCTGAGTAGCAGATGGAAATCCAGACCGGGTAAATTTTGAAAAACGGGAGACCAACTCTTTCCAGGTGGATACTCTATTGAAAATATTATCCTGCTTCGGCTTGGAAAAATCTAAGGGAATGGGCAGTGGATTTTGTAAGCGATAATCCTTTTGTCTTAGTTTCACTCTTCGAAGGTCCGCATTTCCTCCCCTCAGAACTGAACTTGCATTTACTTCAATCCATTTAACCCCTTTTTGAGTGCACCAATCGGCGACTTTTCTGTCCCGAGCAAAGGAGACTAGATTTCCAGTCTCTTGATGAGAATATAAAACCTCAAAATTAAATTTTTGAAAGATTCTATCCAGGACTTCGATAATCTCACCATATTCTTCACACAGCCCAGAGTTTCGTTTTCTTAAACTCTGACAAATTCCACTCAACCCTTGCCACTGTGCCTGCAAATGAAAAACCGAATAATCAGAATGATTGATAATTTCCGGTTCCCAGCAAAAGAAAGGCAACAACTCGGAGCACTGTTCAGAACCAATACTTAGGCATTCATTGTCCGAAAGTCTAAAGTCTCTCTTTATCCACCAAACACCTTTCATTTTTCATTCACCCTCTTTGCCTTCATTCGACATTTTACGGAACAATATACCACTTGATCCCATTGTCCCCGTGATTTCCATTTTTTTCGATTTTCAAAAGGGCGCACACAAACTGGACAAATCTTTGACTCTCGGGATTTTATATTCTTTTTCACTAATAGTTCCAAAAGGAGACAAAGAAAACAAGGGTCCAAGCGATGCTTCGAAGCAGATTTCCCCTAAGTAAGGATTTAATATCACCATCTACTTTTCCATTCAAAGACAGTTTTTTGTGAAGAGGTGCGGAATGTAAGAAGGTGACCATCCAAGCCAAAAGCACTCCAGCAAATCGAAACCATTCCGATTCGGTGCCGACGAAAAAACAAGAACTTACCGTCTCCAGTACCTGTATAATCATTAAAGGAAGAACGAAATAGGAAATTCTACCGCAATAACAAGTATGCCAATGCTGGAAACTTTTAGGTTCAAGAAAAAGAAATGACGGATAGACGATTACTTGAACAATCCATATAACCACAAACATGGCAAAATCGACCGCCAAGGCATGTTCATGAATAGTTTCCAAAAAAAAGATCATTTTGGAGCGAGTTCCGTTGGTTTTTTCTCTATGATCACTAGATTCAATCATCGACTTATAAGAATGACAAATTCCCTCTTATCCAAAACAGCATCCATAATTTTTTTTATTATGTTCTTGAGTGGATGCTCGAGTCCAAACAGTGAGAATAAATCTTCAACGCCTGCAGAGCAGACTTTACCGGAATCTTCTTTTAAAATTTTAATTTTAGGAGATTCCCTGACCGAGGGATTTGGAATCACGGAACAAGAAGCCTATCCCTATTTACTGGAAAATTTATTGAATTCAGAACTCTCCCCGCAAACCGGAAAAACTTATCAAGTAATAAATGGAGGCATTAGTGGAGCAACAAGTAGTGGTGGAGTTTCCCGGATCGATTGGTTTATCAAGGCAAATCCTGACTTCCTCGTGCTTGCTCTTGGAGGAAATGATGGTCTACGGGGAATCCCGATCGAAGAAATCAAAAAAAATCTTGCCACGATTCTTAAGACCGCAGGGGAACAAAAAATTCCAACCTTGCTTGCAGGCATGAAAATTCCCCCTAATTATGGCCTTTCCTACACCCAGAAATTTTCCAAAATGTTCCCTGAACTGTCCAAAGAGCATCAGATTCCACTTATCCCTTTTCTCCTCAGCGGAGTCGGCGGGGTTCCTGAAATGAACTTACCTGATCGGATCCATCCAAATCCTGAAGGCCACCAAGTCATTTCTAAGACGGTCTATTCCGTTCTCATTGATGTCCTGCATAAAATTTCATGAATACCATTATTTCACTTAACAAGATTTCAAAAACCTATTTTCAAGGAACCCAGAGAATCGAAGTTCTGTATGGGCTGAATCTAGATGTTAAAAGTTCTGAAGCTGTTGCGATTCTTGGTCAAAGTGGGACCGGTAAGTCCACCCTACTCTCTTTGCTTGCTGGTCTTGATGTCCCTGATTTTGGGACCGTCTCAGTAAATAAGCAGGATCTGTCCAAACTCTCCCAAGATAAACTGAGTCAATTTCGAGCAAAAAATCTCGGAGTCATTTTTCAACAATATCACTTAATGAGTAACCTGACTGCTTTGGAAAATGTCGGCATCCCCCTCGAGCTTCAAAAAGTAAATGATTTTCAATCTGAAGCCCTAGAAGCTTTGAAAATGGTTGGACTATCTCACCGGATCTCGCATTTTCCTTCCCAGCTTTCCGGAGGTGAATGTCAAAGAGTCGCGATTGCCCGAGCTATTGTGGGCAAACCAAAACTCATACTCGCCGATGAGCCATCCGGGAACCTGGACGATAAAACAGGGAAGGAAGTCATGGATCTTCTCTTTAAACTTTGCAAGGAACGGGAGCAGACTTTGATTCTGGTTACCCACAACCATGACCTTGCTCAAAATTGCGACCGCACACTTGTCCTCAAGGATGGCAAACTCGGGCCCCATAAGTAATGGGTTTCGTCATCCGCAACGCTTGGCGAGAAATCCGTAACAATCGCCCCTTTTGTATCTTTTATGTGATCAATCTTTCCCTCGGGTTGGTTGGGTTCATCAGTGTCGATTCCTTTAAATACAGCTTGGAAGAAAAAGTTGTGGCTGAATCCAAGCAACTGCTCGGGGCGGACCTGGCAATTCGGGCTAGAAGAATCATTTCAGAAGAAGAGCTTGCGGTCACCCGTACAGGTTTGCCTTCGGGAACGAAAGAAATCGAAGTGGTCGATTTTTTCTCTATGGTCGCGGGCCCATCTGGACGGAGTCGTTTAGTCAAAATTATTGCGATGGAGAAAGGATTTCCATTCCATGGGAAATTCGTTACCTCCCTAGCGGGAGAAATTAGGGGAGAGGACGACTCCCTACTGCATGAAAAACCATTGGTTTGGATCTATCCAGAGTTGCGAAGCCAGTTGGAAATTGACTTGGGGGAGGAATTGAAGATTGGTAAAAAAATCTTCCGGGTTTCTGATCTAATCAAGGATGAAACCGCCTTGAGTTTTCAAGCGGCTGAATTAGCACCCAAAGTTTTCATAAGTAAAAATTTTTTAGAAGAAACCCAGTTACTCACTCAAGGAAACACTGCCTTTCGCAATCACTTATTCCTCCTGCCAGAGGGACAGGACTCCGAGGCGCTTGCTGGTAGCCTTTCCTTGGCTCTTAAATCACCCGACATACGAGTCTATTCTCATCAACGCGTGGGAAATCGAGCCAGTCGCTTGCTCCGATACCTTTCAGATTTTCTGGGACTTGTATCCATGGTCGCCCTCTTTCTTGCCTCCCTGGGAAGCGGATACCTTTATCAGGGGTTCGTCAATCAACGCATGAACGATGTCGCAATTCTTGTTTGTATGGGAGCTGAAAAAGGAACCGCAATCCGAACCTACCTCATGCAGTTGTCAATTTTGGGAATCGCCGCCGCCTTGCCCACAATTTTCATTTGTTTTTTTATCATTCCTTTACTTTCCACGGTTTTAAGCGAATTCGTACCCATTGCCCTCGAGGCATCGCTCCAACCACAAAGCATAGTTCTGGCCCTGCTGGTTGCTATTTGCGGGGGCTGGTTCCTGGCCCTTCCCAGCTTGTGGAAAATCCGGCTCCTTCGACCGGCTGAATTATTTCGTGAATCAACCCGTCCAGGTGACCGCTCTTTAAAATCCTCTTTAATCTTCGCAATTCCAGGCATTCTCGCCTTTTGGGGAATTTGTCTTTTTCAATCCAACTCATGGAAATTGGCGAATTATTTCTTCCTTTCCCTTCTAATTAGCGTGGTCGTTCTCTACCTGATTGGGATTTCTTCCCTTTGGATCTTGGATCGCTTCTTTCGGAAATCCCCACTCAACCTACGCCTTGCAACCCGATCCTTATCTAGGAACCGGGCGAGTACAGTAACTGGGTTTCTAGCACTCGGAACCGGTGTCTTACTCCTCAATATCATTCCTCAGTTTCAATACAGCTTGGATCAGGAAATCGGATCGACCGGAGATTCTGGCAAGTTGCCTAAACTCTTTCTTTTCGACCTTCAAGAAGACCACTTACCAGAATTACTCACTACCCTGGAGAACCAAGGTAAACCAATTCAAAACCTGACCCCTTGGGTCCGGGGGAAATTAATCTCGATCAAAGGGAAGAAATACGAGGAGCTTGCAGAGACCGATCGTGAATATGAAAATCCCCGTGAACAAAGGAGAAGTAGTTTTCGTAATCGTGGCTTCAACCTCAGTTATCGAGATCATTTACTGGAAAGTGAGGAAATCATAAGTGGAAGAATGGTCCGAATGAATTACGATGCGAACGCATCTCTCCCCGTCGAAGTTTCTCTGGAACATAAGTATGCTGAGTCGCTCGATCTAGACCTGGGAGATTCCATGCAAATTGAAGTGGGCGGGGTACCAATCGATGCTCAAGTCGTGAATCTGCGCCGTGTAAAGTGGACCAGTTTTCAGCCTAACTTTTTTGTCCAGATGCAACCGGGCGTCCTTGAAACGGCACCCAAGACATTTGTAGCGACTCTCAATGATTTATCTAAAAAAGAAAAAGAGGACATTCAAAACTTATTGGTTCGGAAATTTCCAACCGTCTCGATCGTTGATGTTGAGCGAACCGGGCGAAAGGTATTGGAAATCATCTCCCAGATGACTTGGGCACTGCAAGTCATGGCCGGACTTTCGATTCTTGCTGGCATTATTGTGCTTTATTCACTCGCCCGCGAAAAAGCTCGGCAACAGAGATGGGAAATTAATTTGCTTAAAGTATTGGGGGCTTCTTTTACCGACCTCAAGATGCAGGTAAGAATTGAATTTGGCCTGCTCGCTTTCTCCGCTTCTGTACTCGGGATTGCTCTGAGTATGAGTACTAGTTATTTGCTAGCAGAAAAAGTTTTTGACCGAGTCTGGAGTTTTCACATCGCACTTCCTTTTACGATTATACTCGGGGTCGTACTTCTTTCGATCTTGGTCAGTGAAATTGCAACTCGAAGTGTTTTGAAAGAAAAACCTTCAAGCCTTTTAAATTGATCAGGTCCGCTAACTTAAATTTCGTGAATAAAAAACCAGCTTATTTAATGCACGAATTTCAAGTTCAATTCTTTGATGATGGGACCCATTATTAAGGTGAAACCTGAGAGAGCTCAAACTTCTGAGAAATCGATCCACAAAAATTCTGCTCCTTTTATCCCCTCCCTCTGCATTTTGACATAGCTTGGAAAACCTCTCACTATTTGACCAAGATATCAGTTGGTGAATACTTAGCTTATTAATCTCCATTTCTATGTGTTGTTAAAGGCTAAATTTAAGTTAACCACCGTTATGTTTAATCGAATTTCGATAATCAGATGGGTTCACGCCATAATACCTGCGGAAAGTTTCTGCAAATTTACTGGCATTTTGAAACCCTACAAAAGTAGCAATCGAAGTTACCAGATTATCGGACCCGACGAGAAGTTTCGCCGCCGTTTTTATCCTTTGAGTACGAATATATTCACCCACATTCATGCCAAAGTTTTGTTTGAATCCTTTACGCAATGAATAATCCGTAATGGAGAAATAACCACAAAGATATTCCTTCGTTGGAGGGTTTTGCAGGTTCTTCCTTACAAATTCAGCTATTTGAAAAATTTTATAACTCACGGTGATTATTTATATTGAGACTGAGACTCAGTCTCAATAATAAGATAGAGCCCTTTTGGTTGATGAAGCAAGAGTAACTTATTTTAAATAGTTAAAAGAAAATAAAAGTTACCAACTCTGAGGAGTAAGGAATCCTAAAATTTTAAACTTTTTCCCGCCTAGTGGTTCTAAGACATAACAAATTCCCATCGGCTCGGGATAAATGCCAGTTGCAGATTCAAAAGGATCATCGTGGGCAACAATTGCCAAATTTCCTTTCGACTTCAATTTAGTTGATAAGTAAGGAGTGATCCTTTTCTTCATCAAAGCAACCTGAGTATCCGTATAATCTTCATAGGGTAAGAAATTAAAATCTTTATTTTTTTCATATTCCCCAAAGGCAAGCCATGCCGTTTGCCATGCTCGGAAGTACTCACTGCTTAAGACTTTTGAAACTGGTATTTTGTGAAATTTTATTGCTCGACCGATATGAACGGCTTCGTGCCATCCCTTCTCGCTTAGTACTCTCTGGGTAGATCCGTCCTTAACATCTGCATCCACTTGGTCTGCATAATCTGTCTCTGTGGAAGCATGTCTGAAATAAAGAACCAAACCACCGGCTTGCATTCTCTTGATTAATGACTCTTTATCGAGGTAAACATCATAAGAGGTAGCTGTGAGATTGAGTTGTAAAAGTGCAATACCTAAAAGGGATAAAAGTAGTGGTTTCATAATGTAATATTCTTAATAATTTAGATAAAAAGGGCTAAATAAATCCTCTCCTTGACTCAACCCCCTAATCGAGCCCTTTCAGGTGATGTTAAAAAATAAACTAATCCGCTAAAGATTCTCGTACACAAATTAACTCTGCACCCGTTCTCAGTACCAATGAACGATTCAAAACAGCAAACCCATAGATTCGGCCATTGATGGCCAAATCATTTTGAGCCAAAATTTCTTTCCCGCCTTGATCGTCTAAAACGATAGCACTTCCTTCTTTAGTAAAAAAATAAACCCTGCCTGGTGCATGAAGTGGGGATGCCCAGCACGAACCAGGGAGGCGAAGATCCCACTTTTTTTTCCCATCCTCTAGATCATGGCAAGTGGCAACTCCCGCCCGGTTGACCAAATAAAGCAGATTTCCTGTGCTTAAGGGCGAACCAAAACTGCAAGTCGCATCCTCCGCGACCCACAAGATCGAAGCTTCTTTTTCATCTGCTTGATTTCTTTTCAATGCCATGGTCTGATTAGGTTTTGAAGATCCCACGATCACTTTATCATTGGAAATCGTAGGTGAAGCTACCGTGTTACCTTCAATTCCTTCCTTACTCCAAATTTTCTGACCTGTTTTAAAATTAAAGCATTCAACCACACCATTTGAACTAACAAAGAGGTTTTCTTGATCATCTTTGCTTACAAGTGTGGGAGAACTCCAGGAAACCCTTTCAGGTCGCTCAACCCTCCAACGATTCTCTCCAGTTTTTTTATTAACGCTCAGTAAATAAGAGGGTCCGGCATGATCTACGAGTAAACCAATACTATCCATCGATTGGGTAAGGGAACCTCCAATTCCGTGATTCCCCAACATTGGACCATACTCTTCAGTCAAGGAACGCTTCCAAAAAACTTCGCCATCGTGATCCAAGGCTATTAACAGACCGCTCTCAAAGAAGGCATACACCCCAAATTCATCGGTTACTGGACTCGGAGCCGCCTGCGATACATATTGGGATCTTTTTATTTTGACTGGAGAATCAAATATTTTCTTCCATTGCAGGGTACCACTGGATAAATCATGGCAACGAATGATTAATTTCTCGCTCTCTTCTCCAAGAGTGGATGTGGAATAAATGTTGGTACCGTAGATGACTGGAGTGGATTGCCCGTACCCTTCAAGGTCAACCCGCCAAGCCAGATTTTTTTCATCGGACCATTCCATCGGAAGTCCGATTTCCTTGGTTTGACTGTTCCCCTCCCCTCTAAAACCACCCCAATTGGAAGATTTTGAATTTTTTTGCTTATTACCACTCTTGGGCAAAGCTTTTATTTCGGGGTTAAAATTCAATATTTCAATGGAATTCAAGTGACCATCCCATGTTGCACCTCCAATGAAAAGGGCTTTGTTCGAGTTCAAGGGAACCACTCTGTGGAAGAATCGCTTATCCTTAACTTTTTCTTCGGTCGCGACCCAAGTGGAATTCGATTCTTCGAATATCCTTGGTTGGTAACTGAAAGGACTAACCAGTAATTTCCCACTGATTTCTGCCGATGCACTTCCAAAGGCCTTAATTGTATTTGTTCCGGGAAAATCTGGTACTTCTTCCCACTTCATTGAATTTAGATTCAGGCGATGTACTGCATTAGAAGTACCTTCATTATTAAGTCCCCCGATCACATAGACATAATCTCCGACCACCGCGGCCGAGTTTGCTCTTACCGTCCATTTTGTCTTGGGTAATTTTTTCCATTTTATTCCTTTTTTAGTAATTTTCCCGACCAAACCGTAATGAGGCCAAGTCACTCCTTTTCCGTTCTCCATTTGCCACCCTCCGAGTACATACAGCTTATCTTTGTGGACTACCATTTCGTGAGAGGATCTTGGCTGAGGTAATGGAGTAGACTTGATCCACTTTTTCAATTTCACATCGAAATAAGAAACCTCAGAAAGTGAACTCAAATTGGATTCGGAATCTTCCTCATTCGTGGCCTGCGAGCCGCCTGCAATAAAGATTTTACCCTTGTGTGCCGCCATTCCGAAACCCTGCAAGGGCTGATTAAAGGGTAGGTGCTCCCATTGATCAGGCTGATCGAAATTTATTCTAACGAAACTTTTAGAATGAGTTTCTTTGGAGTAAACATGTGCTTCCCCAACATGACCTCCATAAACATACAAAAAATTGCCATCTCTGCATGCTCCAAAACTCGTAATCGCTTCAGGAAGCTTGAGTTTTTTTAATCTCTCTTCCGTAGATTCGACTGCTTCCAAGCCACTAAATGAGATAGCACTTAGGAATAACAGGGATTGTAATAATAAAAAGGGATTCGTTTTATTCATAAAATATTTCAAAAAGTTAAAAGGCAGGATGTAATCATATCAAAGAGGGATGATCAAAAAAATCCATTCATTTACGAGGCAATTTCTTGAGGGCCTTATAGTTTAACGAAAAATTCATCTTCAATAGGATAATTCTTTTGGCACGACTTCCCAAATATCAAAGTAAGGATATCCGCTCCCGTAATATAAATAGGGAATCTTATCTTTGGTTGGCAGTCGGGGGTCGGGAAGTCATGACCTAATTCATTCGGGTACAAAACCTGAAGAACTAATCTCATTTGGCTTTCAAAATAAAGTATAATGGAGTCACCTTCATCCATGAAGCCAAAGGGAATTGTATACCCGTCAAGATTCCGGCAGTCGGGGCCTAATACAACCAATGGTAGTTCAATCTGAAGAAAGGGTTGATTGGGCTGAAGCTCAATTGGAACTTATCAAAATCGTAGGTTTAGAAAATTATTTATCTCAACAAATAAGGGAAAAAGCATAATCCCCAACTCTTTCGGTTGCACATTGGCAAGCGAATGCTGATGATTCATCATTGAATTACTTTGATGAAAAACAGCACACAAAGAAAAAAACAATTCTATCCAGTCAGTGCTGGGTTGAGAGAATATTTGAATCATTACAAGCGTGAAATGCTTTTGCCGGTCAAATATGAAAATTTGCTTCAGAGCGTGGACTCTTACCCTCTGATGAATGAAAAAAATGAAGATACGCTTTGGCAAACCATGGTTTATGACCAACACTATGGAAGGGATATCTTCGAAGGTCTTAAGCAAATTTATGTTCTTTTGCGCTCTGGTGGGGATAAGAAAATCTTACCTAATTTGTATGTGGATCGGGTTGACTATTGTACTTTCGGCAACACCAAGCCCTTTCGGATCCGGATCGTCAATCAGTACAATGACAACCATGATTATTTCTATGTAAAAAAAGCGGACGCCTCCCGAATATATGGGTTAGAGCTTGAACAACTTCTTTCTCCAAACGAGATTAATTTTCATGTCGATCGGGATTCCCTGGTTGAAGAACATATTATTGGAGTGCCAGGTGATGATTTTATCGAGAACTACCTGGAAAGGGATGACCTCAACGAAGTCCGGCTTGCCAAAGAATTTATCAAATTTAATGAACGCTGCTTTGTACGTTTACTTGGCGATATGAGAGCCTACAACTATGTGGTAGAAATGACTCCCGACTTCGAGCATAATCAATACCGGGTTCGAGCGATCGACTTCGATCAGCAATGTTATGAGGGACGGAAGTCCTTTTATTTACCCCAGTTCTTCAAGAATAACCTCCCAGTAGTAAAACTTTGCAGTCGCTTGATAAACCTCGAAACGAGCCACCAGTACCAGAGGGAGGAGCGAACCTTGATTAAGCGCCGGTTCAATGTAGCCCCAACTCGAATAACCAAGCTTCGAGAATGTATGTGTAAGGATCAGATTTCGAGCGATGAAAAACTACTCGCACTTCGCAAAGAACTTTCGCGGATGCATCAAGATTCTAGGTTCGAGCAATGCCTAACCATGGGAGAACTTACCTTTTTAAACATTGCGGTATCTTTAGACCTCACTAATGAAGTCCCGGACAAGTTTCTCTAAATTCTTGCTAGTATTCCTCTTCGCCGAACCTACTTAGTGGAGAGCAGATCCAGACTCGGCCGAAGAACGATTTATCCTGCTTCACGGACTGTCCAGAACCACCCAAGTCCATCATCAAACTAGAAACCTACTTGAGGAAGAAAAATTTTCTCGTTCTTAATTTAAGTTATCCGTCCAGAAAATTTAAAATTGAAATACTCAGTGAAATGATTTGAGCACAAATCCAAGAATTGCCTCAACCAAAATCAACAAATAAAATCCACTCGCTAAGAAAATTTTGGCATTTGGATAAGTTTAGCTTGTCCTCGTTGGGATTGAATTTCACTCTTGCCATAAATCCTATATGCCAATGAAAAAAATTATTTTTGCCTTATGCTTTCAGTTCTTGATATCCGGCCTGGTGGCCAAACCAGACAAGCCTAACATTATCTACCTCATGTGTGACGAGCTTGCTTATTACGAGCTCTCTCACATGGGAAATTACAAAATAAAAACTCCAAACATTGACGGCTTTGCACGGGAGGGACTGCGATTTACCAGTGCAATGGCCGCATCTCCAGTATGTGCCCCGCTACGATGTAACTTAATGACTGGTAAGCATGCCGGTCATGCCTCGGTCCGGAGGAACGATGGTGGAACTCCGCTCCGGGCAGACGAGGTGACCATTGCTAGCCTACTCAAAGAAAGGGGATATGCCACCGGAGGCTTTGGAAAATGGGGTTGTGGGGGGAGGGATTCCACGGGCGTCCCTGAAAAACATGGCTTTGATGAATTCTTTGGCTACTACGATCAAGTTCACGCTCATACTTTCTACCCTCCTTATTTGATTCGGAACAGTGAAGAAGTCCCCTTGCCCGGAAATGACGGGGGTCGCTCCGGACAGAGCTATTCTCATTATCGAATTTTTGAGGAAGCGGTTCGTTTTATCAAAGAAAATAAAAAGAAGCCGTTTTTCTGCTACCTGCCCTTTACTCCGCCTCATGGAATGTTTGATGTACCTGTCAGTGATCCCGCATGGAAACTTTACGAAAAGGAAGCCTGGATCCAAGACCCAAGTATTCCACAAGATGCGAAGAATTATGCGGTCATGGTTTCCATGATCGATCGACAGGTTGGGGAACTGATGAGCCTGCTTAAAACACTCGGGCTCGAACAACTCACCGCTTTTTTCTTTACCGGTGACAACGGTGGGCAAGATCGGTTCAAGAGCGAAAAATATCCGAGGGGATTCTTCGGTCCCAATTTGTGTCCCAGTACCGGAGTTGAATTTAGAGGGGGTAAAGGGAATCTTTATGAAGGTGGACTGCGGATTCCTTATCTTGTTCGCTGGCCCGGACATATAACCGCGGGTAAAGTCAGTGATCTTCTCTTCTACCAACCCGATGTCCTCCCCACTCTTTCGGAAATCTGTGGTGCCGATATTCCTGAAGATGTGGATGGAATTTCTATTGTACCCACTCTTCTAGGAGAAGAAATGTCTGGTCGTCTCCAACTTACTCATAAAATGTTTTATTGGGAATATGGCTCTCAAATAGCAGTTCGCAATGACTATTGGAAGGCAATAAAAACTGGCAAGGGAAAGCAATCCGCATGGGCCCTCTACGACTTAAAAAATGACCCAGGAGAGTCCACCGATATTGCCCGTTCCCAACCCGCAATTCTAGCCAATATGATCGCATTTGCTGAATTCTCTCACGAACCAGCTCAACCCGGTACTTTCCTTGATCCAGCTAGAGCCCGCCATAATCGTGATCGCCAAGCCAAGTTTGGCTTTTCCAAAAATGCGTTTAAGAAATGGAAGAAATAAATCTTTTCTCAACTTTTTTGGCTATCTTACAACCTTGCCTATTTAAAAGTTTTGTATATTCAAGAAATCAGGATGGAAAATAAAAAAGCACTTAAATCGGTTGCCGAATGGAAAGAATTGGTTGCGGAATTTCAACATCCGCACCTTGGGCGGGCTATTTGGCAAATTGTAAACACTCTCGGTTCAGTTCTAGCAATCTGGATTGCACTCTATTTTACCCTTGGAATTTCTTGGTGGCTGACCATCGGGCTATCTGCTCTGGCAGGTTTATTTTTGGTTCGTTCCTTTATTATTTTTCATGACTGTGGACATGGTTCTTTTTTTAAATCTAAAAAAGCAAATGATATTTTGGGCTTCATTTCCGGCTTAAGTGTTTTCACTCCTTATCATCATTGGAAATGGGAACATGCCAGGCATCACGCCACCAATGGTGATTTAGATCGCCGTGGCATTGGGGATATTTGGACCTTAACGGTCCGGGAATACCTGACTTCTTCCAGGATGACCCGTTTCAATTACCGACTCGTCCGAAATCCATTTATTCTGTTTGTTTTTGCACCCCTTTTCCTGTTTTTAGTACTGGAGCGTTTTCCTTCCAAGAAGGCGAAACCACGGGCAAGGCGTTCCGTATATGTGATGAATCTTGCCATCGCAATTTGGTGTGTGAGCATGGGATCGATTTTTGGCTTCCTTCCATTTTTAGTCATCCAAGTTATTATGATGGGAGTAGCTGGAACCTGTGGAATCTGGCTTTTCTATGTTCAGCATCAATTTGAAGATACCTATTGGGCCCAAAGCGAGGAGTGGGATTTTACTGCGGCTGCAATGGAAGGAAGCAGCTATTACAAACTACCCAAAATCCTTCAATGGTTCTCGGGTAACATTGGTTTTCATCATATTCATCATCTCAATGCAATGATTCCAAATTACAATTTGGAACGCTGCCATAAGTCAGATCCTTTCTTTGAGGTTGCTCCAGAACTCAATATTCTAAGCAGTTTAAAATCGATTAATTATCGGTTGTGGGACGAAGATGACAGTAAAATGATTGGATTCCGCGAGTTGAAGCGTAAACTCGCTATGAATGATCTGGGTCAGGCTGCCTGAAGTTTGAAGCTAGATCCAATTATCCAGTCTGCCTTCGAAGCATAAGTAGACGAAATTCCATCGCCTGACTTCCAGGAATTTTGGTGGCTCTTAATTTGAGTTCGCCCTTCCCTTTAACCAATTCAATCGTTCCCATTTTCATGGGGCGAAAATCTTTGTAGTAAGACTCACTTCGAGGGGAGCGATCCTCCTTCATTCCAACAAGGGGAGGATTATTTGGTATAGTGATGGTTGCAACCACAGACTTTCCATTCAAAGAAAGTTCAATTTCAGCACCCAAATCTTTTTCCGGACAAGTATACCAAAGCTCCACTTCATAGTTTCCAGACTTGCCTACTTCCACATCCCAAGAAATAAAATCCTCCTCGTTCTTCCAGTTCAAAAAATGACTGCAATTCGGAAACTTGTTCGACCTCGTAATCTCCCCATGTGCGATTGCATCCCGGGCCGGAATCTGAGTCCAAGAAACCTCGGGATGACCGATCACGAAAGGCCGGTTATCCTCCCCCTCCTTATCCAAAACCTTACTCTGAAAGAAATCCCTTCGCTTCTGCAGCCGTTCCACGACTTTTGGGAATTCCTTGCTTACATCCACCCGTTGACCGGGATCCTTGACCATATCGAAAAGCCTTCCCTTATAACCAAGTCGAAAACGAGCTTCTCGCACTCCCACTTTCCCCTTCCAGGTGGAAATCAAGGTCCTGGGCTTCCATCCATTTACATTTCCCAAAAGGAGTGGCTTCAAACTTTTCCCATCGATAAATTTACTTGGTTTCTCCTTTATCGCTGCGAGTTCGCACAGGGTTGGCATTAAATCCCGAACCGAGGCAATTTGCCTCACTTTCGTGCCCGGCTTGATTCCATTGGGCCACTTGATCAAAAGCGGGGAACGGGTACCTCCCTCCTCCGTCGATCCCTTTCTGCCCTCCATATCCCCATTCCAGCGGTCCCCATTGGGACCATTATCGTGGAAAAAGGCGACGATCGTGTCCTCCGTTACTTCTAATTGATCCAATTTCTTCAGCAGACGCCCCACATTCCAGTCAATATTTTCACACATCGCAAGTGCGGCTAGGAGATGCAATCGATCCTCCTTTTGGGGATTCCGGTTTCGCATCATCTCCTCCAGTTTCCTGTCTTTAAACTTTTTCCACCAACGATCGGGTACTTGCATTGGACTATGAGGAGTGTTGTAAGGAACATAGACAAAGAAAGGCTTATCTTTTTTTACCGAGCTTTCAATGAAGCCCATCGCTTCCGAAGTGAAATCATCCACGCAGAATCCCTTTCCCTGTACAAGTTTTCCATTTCTCTCCATCAGGGCATCATAGTAATGCCCCCAATGCCCTGAACAGAAACCGTAGAAATAATCAAAACCACGACCCAGTGGATGGTAGGGATATTGCATTCCATTATGCCATTTACCGAAGGCTCCGGTTGCGTACCCAGCTTTTTGGAAAAGATCCGCAACCGTGGTTTCATCAAGGTCCATCCTTTCCCCCCCTGCCGAGGTGCTGTAGACACCGCTGCGAACATGATGCCTTCCGGTCAGGAATTCCGCCCGCGTTGGGGAACATACCGGACAGACATAGAAGCGATCAAACGAAGCACCATCCTTGCCCAGCGAGTCAATATTGGGAGTGGACAAATTGGTGTTTCCATTGAGGCTCAAGTCGCCCCAACCCTGATCATCGGTCAAAAAGACCACCACATTTGACTTGGCAAAAAGTCCAACGCTAAAAATCAGGGAGAATACGGATAATAGAAATAAACGGGTCATTTATATTACAGGGTTTTAATTACTGCATAATAACATCCCAGTTCCCCCTCGGGGACGCTGAAAAAAGGAGCCAATTCATGCTTCCCTTTGGTTAACCTGGCTTCAAAAACAATTGACTTTGCTCCGTCTGTAACCGGTTTGGTCTGTAAAGCCTTTCCGTTCAACCGCAGGGTTACAGATTTCGCACCAATGGACTGTCCGACCTGAGCCCGGAAAGCCTTGCTTGCCCCGGGCACATCTGCCCCTGCAACCAGTTCTTCATTAATCGCTTTACCCGATTCTGCCGGCCAGCGCATCACTTCAATTTGATATTTCCCGGTCTTTAAGACCTTCAAGGCCCAGTGCCCTTCATGTTTGGTATCTTTTCCCTTCCGCAAAGGATATTTACTCCGGTTGTGGCCCTGATTCCAGGGTGTGGGTCCCCCGATCCAGTCGTGACTGGTAAGGCTGACCACGGGATGATTCTCGTGCCCTACATGCAATTCGGTAGTCTCCGCAAAAGTAGGCTCCAATTCCGACCACCATTGATCGTAAAAAGCCTGCATTTTGGCGACCCGATCAGGATGCTGGGCAGCCAGATTCTTTTCCTGTCCTGGATCCGCCTTGATATCGTAAAGTTCTTTCTGATTCACCAGTCTCCAGCCTTGGCTCATCACCGATGATTTCCTCCACTTGACTGGATCTTTTACCCGTTGGGAATCTGTAATCAACATCCGGTCCGGCCAATCTGCCTTGCTTTTTGCCTCAAGCACCTGACGAATTGAAGTTCCGTCAAATTTATACCCTTTGGGCTCTTTTCCTCCGGTCAGATCGAGCAAAGTCGGAACCACATCGACTGCATGACAAAGGGTATCTATTTTTTTTAGCTTGTTCATGCCTCCGTTCGGCCAGTGCATAAAGAAAGGTACCCGATGCCCCCCATCATATTCACTGCCCTTTTGCCCCCGCATTCCCGCGTTGAAAATTTGCCGTCCGCTCGCGGTTCCGTTGTCGGTGGTGAAGATAAAAATGGTGTCTTCATAAACTCCCAATTTTTTAAGCAGGGCCCTGGTCTTGCCAACATTGTCATCAATATTGGTGATCATTCCAAAGAAGGAGGCGATCTTTTCCGACTGGTTCTGATACATATCAAGATATTTTTGGGGACAATGAAAGGGTCCATGGGGTGCATTCGTGGAGATGTAAGCAAGAAATGGCTTCTTTTGCTTTACACACTTGCGAATGAATCTGTTCCCGAATTCAAAAAACACATCTGTACAAAACCCATTGACTTTGACAATTTTTCCATTGTGAAAATAACCCCCGTCAAAATAAGCGTTGTCCCACACATCCGGAGTTTGCCCCACTCCTCCCCCTCCATGACGATAGACTTCAGTAAATCCACGATCCTCGGGCCGATAGGGATAATTGTCGCCAAGGTGCCATTTCCCAAACATTCCAGTCTCGTATCCGTTGTCCTTGAAAAACTGCCCAAGCGTCCCCTCATTGGCCCGTAACATGGATCTCCCCATAATCGTATGCCATACTCCCGTCCGGTTTGTCCAGTGGCCGGACATCAATGCCGCCCGAGTCGGGGAACAGGTCGGAGCTACATGATAATCCGTTAACCAAACTGATTCTTTGGCCAATTTATCGGTGTGCGGAGTCTTGATCACCGGATTTCCGGTGCAACCCAAGTCTCCATATCCTTGGTCATCGGTAATCACGATTACGATATTGGGCGGGTTGGTACGCTTATTTACTCCCTTTACTTTTTCAGAAATATATTTGGCACCACCAACGACTTTTTGCTTCACGGACTTGCTGGCGTCGGTCAACGAGCAACCACAAAAAGGTAAAGCAAATAGAAATATAAAAGGAAAGATGGATTGTTTCTTCATGGATATGGGCTGGATGGAGAGTAAGGGATTAATTTAAAAAAGAGGTCAAGAATAAGACATTCCCCTTCCTTTTGACCACCAAGAAATTCAATATTAACTCAACTTCTCCCAGACCCTTACGCTTGATCCACCCTCATTTTCAAGATAGATAGCAATGGTATGAAAACCTACTTGATTCCCATTCTCTTTATACCTCTATTTTTTATTGCTTGTGGGAAAGATTCTCACGAACATATTTCTGAATCCGAACATGGCCATCATGTCCATGTTGCCCCCCACGGTGGACAACTGGTCGAAGTTGGAGAACACGGAGCAGGCTTCAATCTTGAACTTGTACTACATCCTGACGGCTTTCTACAAATTTATGTCCTCGATGCCCATGCAGAAAATTTTGTGCGTATCCCGGCATATTCCATGACTTTCGAAATTCAAGACATCAACAACTCCACCAAACAAATTTTATGTGAAGCGGTTGAAGACCCGGTGACTGGGGAAACGGCTGGTAATAGCTCTCTGTTCACTTCCACCGAACGCATCCAAGAATTTATTCCTTTCAAGGGAGTCTTCACCCAACTGGACATTATGGAATTTAGTTACGAAAATCTTTCCTTCGAATTATCCGAAATCCCTGCCAAGCCAACTGAATGAGTATAGAGGAAAAAAGAGATCAAATTGTCGAGGAATTGATCCCATTTGAGGATCACCTCGAACGCCTTACCTATGTAATTGACCGGGCGAAGGATCTACCCGGCTTAGCGGATGATTATAAAATCGAAACTTTTTTAATTAAAGGCTGCGTCTCGCAGTTGTGGATTTTCCCTTCATTTAAGGATGGAAAATGCTATTTCGAGGCCGACTCCGAGGCGTCGATAACAAAGGGAACTGCAAGCCTTCTATGCGACCTTTACAGCGATGAGGAACCCGGAGACATTGTTCGACTCGAACCCGATTTCCTTGCAGATGTCGGAATCACCCAACACCTCTCACCCAATCGGCGAAACGGATTGACCGGAGTGCGGGAAAAGATCAAAGCCTACGCTCAATTGCAGATTATGAACCAAGCAAGTTAAGTGCTTTGCTAAGACTACGGCTCTATTTTCTTTTGGAAAGACAGGCCCGAAACCCTACATAACTGTATACATCGCTAGGAGCAGATTCAAAGCGCCAAGCCGAACGTAAAAGAATAGCGGGGTTCAGCCAAGAACCACCTCTTCGGACCCTTTTTGTTCCAGCAGTCGGCCCGATGGGATCGATTGCCACTGTACTTGGATACTCGCCGTACCAATCGGAACACCACTCCCAAACATTACCATGCATATCGTGAAAACCCCATGGATTGGAAGGATAGCGACCCACTTCAGATGACTGACTTGGACTTTTTCCATCACTCCATCTGGCATCGGTGGGTAAAATTTTATTTCCAAAAGAATAGGAGGTCTCAGTTCCGGCTCGGCAGGCATATTCCCACTGGGCTTCTGTGGGTAAATGATAAGTCCAACCAAGTGGAATCTGATCCATATTCCGTTCTTGTTTGGTTAATTCTTTACAAAATTCAACTGCCAGGGACCAGGTTACCATTTCCACCGGCATGTTTACCCCGCTAAAACTACTGGGATTACTGCCCATGACCTCCTTAAACTGTGCCTGAGTAACTTCATATTTCCCCATTAGGAATCCATTTGAAAAAGTAACCTGATGGTGGGATTCATCTTGGCCCCGCCCAGTTTCATCATTCGAACTGCCCATCATAAAAGTTCCCTGCTTACACCAGATCATCTCCATCCCGGTTGACAAGGAAGACCATGACTTCCCTTCTGTAAGTTCAGCACTTCCTTGATCGGCTTCATTGATACCAGGAATTATTTCATCGAATCCAACCTGTTTCATTTCTAGAAATTGATAGGTTCCGAACACCCCAATCAAAAGGGCAACCATCAAGCCTAATACCATGGGCATCTTACTCTTAGTGGCTGGCCTCACCACCGTAGTTTGCCGGGATGTAGCTAACTTTTTTTTCCTCGGCCTAGAGGAAACTTGGCCCGTACCAGAAGTTTGAGCAAAGGTAGTAGGGCTCGAAGACTCTGGCCTCGCCTTCTTCTTCTTTTTGCCCAGTAACTGATCGAGTGTGTCGTGAAGCTTTTTTTTGTATCGATCCTGGGGGAGCTTGTACTTGAGAATCGCCTGAAGATCCCCCATCCGTAAGCGTAAGCCCGGAGGCAGGGCTGACTCCTCCATATGAACCGCCAGAAATGGTTTATTCTCATTTAGGGCAAGATTGATTTCATTTCGGCAATTTACCGAGGCCGTTGAGCGTGGGGAAACAAAGACAAGAAAGGCCGCACATCCAATCACGGCATTGGCAATTTCTTCGGGCCATTCGTTACTGGCTTCAATCCCTTCATCGTACCAAATATGGTAACCCGCTTCATGTAGAATACTAATTTCCTCAAAAACGAACTCTGAATCCTTATGGGCATAACTAATGAAAACATAGGGCTCATCTCCAGTGTAAGCTTCAAAAGGGGGAACCAAATGTCCTCCAACAATATGCCCTCCGCTTATTTCCTGAATACCTGGTATATCCATAACCGTAATCCAGTCCTGACAACCCTCGTACCAGGCAGGATCATCCATTTTAACATACCCGGCACTGATCCAGCCCTGTACATCCTCGAGCTTATAAGGACCGACTTGGGTGCCGTTAAGCATCAAATAAATATCCATTTAAATAATTAAATCCAAAAGTTGTCTTATTGTAAAGACTGTGGTCCCAAATAGTTAATACCTACTTTGGGCCTTATTGTCCTGATTTTCTCATTTCAAAAAGTTCGGCCACTTTATCTTTAAAATTAGTATCATCTATTTTGAGATAGCCTCTCATCCTGGAACCCGCTGCCATCGTAAAAATAAGCTGATCGCCTTCCGCTTTTAAAATAATAATTTGCTTTTCGGGATGAAGATAAGTGGATACTGCCAACTTGCTTTCATCCACATTAGTTATGTTCAAACCCTTGTCTGCATATTCCAGGAGCTTCTTGGTGGAGGGGGTTTTATTTCTCTCTGCCATAACCTTATCACCGCTCATCTTGGCCTGCATCGGACGAAGCACACTTACTCCTCCGAGTGGAAAAACGGATTGCGGAATTTTTTTCCAATTCAGGACTGCGGCAAGAAGATCAGGACTAAACTTGTAGTTGGGATCCTTGGCTTTTAATTCCGCCTCTTTCAATTCGTTGGCTTTTTTCGTTTCCTCTTTACTACGACCTAAGCTTTCGAAATCTGCCAACTGAAAAAGATTTTGAACTTCGTCACGTATTATGGCCCGATCATAAAGTCGGAAATCATCAAGGGTTCCATGAAAATAAGAGGTCTCTGACCAAAAGGATTTGCCGATAAACTTCTTTCTCCGAAATTTTTCTTCGGCAAACCCTTTTATCTCCACAGTTTGCTCGATCGCATCCCGGAAGAGTTTTGTTTCCCCTGCCTTATTTATGGAGCAAGTAAAATGAATCCATTTACCCGGCTCCCAATAGCCAGCATGCGAAACCACTTCCTCACTTTCCCCAACCCAGTTCTCAAATCTTACAGTAGAAAATTCCGCTGCACTCGAGAGCAAAAGATTGTCACTTTTCCGACCGTCTCCAAATTCAAAGATTCGGGCCCATGGTTTAGGAGATTCAAACTTGGCCCATAAAGAGATCGATAGCTCTCCACCCCAACTAAATCCGACCAGATCGATAAAATCATTTTTACCATCGAAGAAAAGTGCCCCGTCTACCGGGCCCGCACACCATGATTTCTGATCAACCTCATAGCCGTAAAGGTTTCCTTTCCGGTTTTCCCCACTTGAGTCTAAAACTTCAACACCCTCTAATTCGTCAAATTTCCACCACGCCACCAATCCCCTGGCAAGGTCAGGTTCATCTCCCATGCTTGGGAGCTCAATTACATTACCTTCAACCGATTGATTCCATTGGCTTAATGATTCCACTTCTTCGGGTGCAAGGGCACGATTATAGATTCTAAATTCATCCAACAGTCCTTTAAAATATTGATTCTCCTTAGTATTTGATTTTCCAAGATATTGATTTTTCCTAAAAATTTCCGGAGAAAATTCGCGCTGAAGGCTAAGCAGGAGTTTTCCATCCTTAAATACAACGGAATTTCCACCCGCAAGGCCGAGCACTGCAAAGTGAACCCATTCATCTTGTTTCCAGAAATCAGGATAAGATATGGTTTGACTCGACTGGGAGTAATACTTGGAAAAGTATAGATTCGCACCGTAATCTTGGTTTCCTACCATTATATTTTGCTTGGCTTCTCCATTCCCAAAATCAATCACGCAGGAGCCTTGATGGAAGGAGTGATATTGTACCCATCCAGCAATAGAGAATTCTCCACCCCATCGAAAAGCACCCAAATCAATGTAATCGTCAATCCCATCAAAAAGAAGGGCATTCCCAACTTTTCCTTTCACCCAGTGTTTACTCTCGCTTGTAAATCCTTTAAGAGCTCCATTTTTGAATAAACCACTTGCATCCGAAAGCCTCAAACCGGTTGACTCATCAAATTTCCACCAGGCCACTAACCCTTTTTCTAGCTCGGTATCCGCAGGATCAACTTTCATATCTTCGCCCCTTGAGATCGGCGGACTACCAGCTTTTAAGAGATCTAAGACTTCAGCGGGTTTAATAGCACGATCATAAATCCTCAGATCGTCCATCAAGCCCTGAAAATTTGAGTAATCAGAAAAACGATCTTTTCCAATGATTAAATCTCCGGCAAGAGAAGACTTTATCGACCTCTTAGCCTCAATGAAATTTTTACCGATTGGATTCCCATTTATGTAAAAGTTTAAACTTCTTACGGAGTTCTGCTGACTGGGAAGAATGATTGCCAGATGATTCCAACCCTCATCCAGCAATGAATCCGTCAACACATAAGAGCCTTCAATGTCCAGATGAAGCAATCCATTCCTACCCAATTGATTACGAACTCGCATTAACCACTTTTCAGAACTTTTCTTTTCCCCCCAACTTAAGATGGTGGCATCCCCATGACTTGTCTTTGTCCAGAGTACAATCGATCGAGGATTAGAGCCTCCTATCCCCTGGTAACCATTCACCCGAATAAAATCATCCATTCCATCAAAGCGCAAAGCTCCACCCATAGGTCCCTGAACCCATGGAGATTTTTTACCCTCAAAATTAGACAGTTCACCATGCCTTTGATTCCCACTTGAATCGATGGCAACCATACCCTGGCCATCATCCATCTTCCACCATCCCACGAGGCCTTCATCATCTAGATGCCCCTCGATTTCTAAGGCTTGATCCCCAGATCCAAACTGCTCTATTTCAATTGGAGCAAGACAGATTCGAAACCCCTGAGCAGGGTGAATCAGGTTCATTTTTTTGTATACTCTCCTTGCCACTCGCATTGCATTACTTTCATCGACCCAAGCATTTCCACGAACAACGCGATAAGTCCCGACTACCGGACCCTGTGGATCGGAATTATCGGATAAATCAAAGGGGCCGTACCAATCCTTACACCACTCGGATACATTACCAAGCATATCATGAATCCCCCATGGATTTGGAGGGTAAGAACCTACTGGTCGGGTATCCTCTAGCCCGGTGACCGAGTAGTTTGCTTGACTAATGGTGATGGAAGACCCCCATGGGAAAACACTTTCCGTACCAGCTCGACAGGCATATTCCCATTGAGCTTCCGTAGGTAATTGATAGATCCAGCCATCTGGCAACCTTCCCTGGTTTCTCTCTGAATCGGTCAGCTTCTTACAAAATTCGTCAACCATATTCCAGGAGACTGATTCTACTGGAAGGCTAAGCCCCTTGAACTTACTGGGTGAAGTTTTCATAACGGTATCCCACTGTTTTTGGGTAACCTCATACTTGCCAATAAAAAATCCCTTCTTGAAAAATATTTCCCTTTGAATCTCGTCCTGATTTCTACCGCTTTCAGTGCCAGGACTTCCCATTATGAAACGACCAGGCAAACACCATACCATTTCGGCATCAATCGAGGGAATGGTCCAGGGGACTCCTTCTTTAAAAACTTCAGATTGTTTGACTTTCGCTTGTTCGGAGCCACGCGACTGAATGAATTCATATGCCCCCCAAACACCCAAAAAAACCAAGCCGACCATAGGCAGAACCCATTTTGACCAACCAGACTTTTGGGGAATCTTGTGCTTCGATGTTTTAGAATTTAAAGCATTGGAAGAGTCGTTTGGAATGCTTCTTAAAGCTTTTCCTTTAGCAACCTTTTTTCCTAACAAAAGATCCAGAGAATCATCTAACTTTCTTTGATAACGATCTTGTGTATTCTTGTACTTAAGAATCGCCTGTAAGTCTCCCATGCGCAGTCGCAATCCTGGAGGAAGAGTGGAATCCTCAAGGTGAACCGCAAGAAAGGGCTTATTTTCATTAAGGGCAAGGTTGATCTCATTTCGACAATTTACTGATGCCGTAGAACGGGGGGTTACGAAAACTAAAAAGGCGGCACAGCCAAGTACTGCATTGGCGATTTCCTCAGGCCATTCCGTACTTGCTTCAATACCCTCATCATACCAGATCTTATAACCTGCCTCATGCAACCTACTAATTTCCTTAAAAACCTGCTCAGAATCCTTATGGGCATAACTTATAAAAATATAGGGATCTTTTCCTACATAGGCCTCGAAAGGGGGCAATAAGTGCCCCGATAAATTGTGCCCAACCTTTTTATCTTCAATCTCTGGAATATCCTTAACTTTTACCCAGTCTCCACAGCCTTCATACCACGCTGGATCTTCCATTTTAACATAACCAGCTTGGATCCAACCTTGAACATCTTTAATTTCATAAGGTCCCACTTGGGTACCGTTAAGCATGAGGTGAATTTCCATCCGACATTATACAATCAAAATGATGATTGATTGTAAAGTCTTGGGTAGCTTTCATAAAAACCCAAGAGTAAGAAACCAAAAATACTCTAAAACCGTATTAATTAAGCATAAACATCCGAACAGATGCTCAAACGAGCAACTTAACGCCCGATTAAGTAAGTTTTAAAATAGCTTACTTCTGAAAAATTCTGGAACTTATAAACTTATAAGACCAAGAAAAACAACCGATGCACAAGCAAAAAATACCCCAGCCGAAATCGCTACGATGAAACGAATGAAATCTTTGGTTTTGCAGTTCTCTATAATGTCGAAATCTTCCATGATAATATCCCCCTTTTTTGAATGAAATGTAACAACCCTTATTCATAGTTCGTGCCAAACTAGATTTCGGGACTAAAAAGCAACGAAATGGTAAAATAATGAACAGGTGCTATTGATTCATTTAAATATCAATTACTTTCATTCATTACGCAGGTGAAAGGCTTTCGTTCTTCGTCAAAATGTTGAAGCCCATGTATAAAATTTATACAGGCAGAATTTCTTAAAATTAGCGGTTTACAGCCGGGTTCCCCACTCCCCCTCCTCCAGGTGTTCGGATAATCAACCTGTCTCCTGGATTCGCAAGACCTGTGCAACGTCCTTGCAGCCTTTCTTTTTGTCCGTTTTCCCGGATAATGAATTGTTCCCCCGGCAAGCCTGCTCCTCCTCCATGAAGTCCTTCTGCACCTTTTCTCCGACGTTCAGTTAGAAAAGAA
>Ga0213863_10000624_pt1 | contig 26489 bp, 23 predicted proteins | sample PICome_8_FD_160128 | JGI IMG/M metagenome (GOLD analysis project Ga0213863, IMG submission 160128) | Coastal seawater microbial communities near Pivers Island, North Carolina, United States - PICO497 | ecosystem: Environmental > Aquatic > Marine > Coastal | place: USA: North Carolina... | reverse complement strand
AACAATTTTTGTAAAACCTTTTTCTTTTAGTTCCCTTGCAATTGGTCCAAATACTCGTGTCCCTCGAGGATTATTTTCTTTATTGATAATAACAGAAGCGTTATCATCGAAACGTAATCTGGACCCATCTTTTCTTCGAACCGGTTGTTTAGTTCTAACAATCACCGCCCGAACGACATCCGATCTCCTTACAGTAAGGTTCGGAGTTGCATCTTTTACAACACCAATAATAATGTCACCTACATGACCATATCGCCGATTGCTACCAAGCACTCGAATGCACATTAACTTCTTAGCTCCACTATTATCGGCTACCCTTAAACAAGTTTGTGGTTGTATCATTTTTTATGTTACAGACTTTCTTAAAACACTAATTAAGATCCAATTTTTTGTCTTACTAATTGGTTTTGTTTCACGAATACGAACCTGATCTCCAACGGAAGCATTAAATTCAGAATCGTGGACCGAGTAACGTTTTGTACGAGTAATAACCTTTTTATATCTTTTATGTATAATACGGTCATTTACTGCAACAATACGTGTATCTTTCATTTTATTACTAACAACAATCCCTACTTTTTCTTTTACAGCCATATATCTAAATTTAAGAAACTACTGAGTGTCTAAGTTTAAGACATTTAATTTTTGCATATAGTTCAATTTAAACCTTCTCTAAAATTTTTGTCCTGATAGGTAATTTGTAAGAGGCTAATTTTAAAACTTTATAAGCCATCTCTTTATTTAAACCATTTATCTCAAAAAGAACTGTACCTGGTTTTACAACAGCGACCCAGTAGTCTACTGCACCTTTACCTGAACCCATTCTAGATTCTGCCGCCCTCTCGGTGATTGGTTTATCTGGAAAAATTCTAATCCAAATTTTTCCTGTCCGACGGACGTATCGAGTGATACTTCTTCTCGTAGCTTCGATTTGACGTGAAGTAAGCCAAACCGGTTCTAAAGCTTGTATACCATATTCCCCAAAAATAATAGTGTTTGCTTTCGATACTCCTCTAAGTCTCCCACGATGTTGTTTACGAAATTTTGTTCTTTTAGGCAGTAGCATAAATTTTACTTAGATAAATCTTTGTTAATTAGGAAACTAAAAAATTTCTTTATTAAATATCCAAACTTTGATACCTAAAACACCATAAATAGTATTCGCTCGATGTGTTGCGTAACTAATATCAGCTCGAATAGTTTGCAGAGGTACTCTTCCTTCACGTGCCCATTCGGCACGAGCAATTTCAGCCCCATTTAATCTACCGGCCACTTGAATTTTAAACCCCTTTACACCACTCTTTTGAAGTAGTTGAGTTGTTTGTCGGATAGCTTTTCTAAAAGCTACGCGTTTTTCAAGCTGTTCACCTATAGATCTCGCGACTAAGGAACTTTCATTTTCACTTTTTGCGATTTGTAAAACTTTAATTCGAATTTTTTTGGTGTTGCCAACGAAGTGTTGCAATTCCTGCTTTAAACTGAAAATTAAATTGTTAGATTCAGTCTCAGGTGTAAAAGCTTTTGGTCTAGCAGCATGTACAATTAACTCGAGTTGATTAACTTTCCGTTGAATTTCTAACTTAGAAATACCTCCTTTGCTGTAAACTGGTTCAAACTTTTTCTCAAAAATTTTCCTTATTGTGTAATCTTCTTTTAATACTTCGCTATAAGCATTATAACTGGCAAACCATATTGCATTATGTGCTTTATTAATTCCAGTTCTAAATCCTGTTGGATGTGTTTTCTGTCCCACGAATGCAACCCTCGTAATTTTTTAGTTTTTAGTTTTCCATAACAATCGTTATGTGTGATGTAGACTTTTGAATTCGATAAGCCCTACCTTGAGCTCGCGGCCGAAATCTTTTCATTGTCGGTCCTTGATCAGCAAAAGCAGATTTTACAATTAAATTTTTTTCATCAAAACCACAATTGTTTCTAGCGTTCGCTGTTGCTGAACGTAGAACTTTTATAATTGGGGCGCATGAAGCGTAAGGTAAAAATTCTAATAAAAGTAATGCCTCAGGGTATTTTTTTCCTTTTATCTGTCGAAGAACACGACGAACTTTATTAGGTGCCATTCTAACATATTTAGAAACAGCAAGAACTTCATTTTTTTGTAAACGATTCTTTTCCATAACGTTTGATTATCGTTTCCCTTTTTTATCTTTCTTTACGTGCGAGCGAAAAGTTCGTGAAGGGGCAAATTCACCTAGTTTATGCCCAATCATTTGATCACTTACAAAAACCGGAATATGTTGCTTGCCATTATAGACAGCAAATGTATGTCCAATCATATTTGGAAGTATAGTTGTTGAACGTGACCAGGTTTTAATAATATCCTTCTTTCCATTGGCGTTCATTTGTTCAACTTTTTCCACTACGTAAGAAGCTACGAAGGGACCTTTCTTTAAGGAACGCGGCATATTGAAAATTTTAGTTAAAGAGTATATTTAGTTTTAACGTCTTGAACGTAAAATGTATTTTGTACTTGCTTTTGTCGGGTTTCTTGTTTTAATACCTAAAGCGGGTTTACCCCATGGAGTAACAGGTTTTGCTCGCCCAATTGGAGATCTACCCTCTCCACCTCCATGTGGGTGGTCAATGGGGTTTTTTACAACTCCACGGACTTTTGACTTTTTTCCAAGCCAACGTTTGCGTCCAGCTTTACCTAAGGTAATATTTACGCTGTCAATATTACCTACCTGCCCTAAAGTAGCGAAACACTTCTTATTTACTAAACGAACTTCGTTAGAGGGCAATTTTAAAGTAACAAAATTACCTTCCTTAGCAATTAATTGTGCATATGTACCAGCGGCGCGGGCAATTTGGCCACCTTTTCCAAGAGTTAATTCTACATTGTGGACTATACTGCCCAATGGAATAGATTCTAGAGGCATTGCATTCCCAACTTCTATAGGAACATTTATACCCGAATAAAGATTAGAACCTACCTTTAATGAACGTGGGCAGATAATGTATTTTTTAGAGCCGTTTTGATAATGTAATAAAGCTATTCGCGCATTTCTATTTGGGTCATAGGCAATATTAACTACCTTGGCAACTATGCTGGTTAATATTCCTTTACTGTTTATTGTTGGTAAAGGGGTTTTTCTATGGAAATCTATGACGCGATATTTTCTTTTGTGCCCACCACCTCTTCCTTTTACAGTAATAACCCCACGATTATTACGACCATTACAACTACGTTTACCAACGGTTAAACTTTTCTCTGTTTTATCCTTAGATAAATAATCAAAATATGAAACAGATTTAGTACGTGTGCCTGGACTATAAGCTCTATAGAGACGAATTGCCATAAAATTTATTTTTAGAATGCCTAAAATTTACTAATAAACTAAATAAGTTAGTTCTCATCAAAAAGGGTGATTGAATCTTCGGAAGCTAACTTAACAATTGCTCGTTTATAACGAGCTTTTTTTCCTATAAACTTACCTACTCGACGTTCTCTTGAGGGTAATAAAGAAGTATTCACAGAAATAACTCTTACATCAAATAACTGTTCTACAGCATCTTTAATAAGGCTTTTGTCAGCTTTTCTAACGACAGCAAAGCTGTATTGATTTTGTTCAATTAACCTTATTGTCTTTTCAGTAAGGAGTGGGTATTTTACTATATCTAATAAATTTTTTTGACTAAAACTGGTGTAATGCATAAAGCGTATACGATATTATTTGTATAAACTAATATTTCTGGGGCTGGAGTTTTAATAAAGTATTCTTTTTACCAGGTACAGACCCTTTTAAAACAAGAATATTTTCCTCATTATTAATATAAAGGACCTTACTACTTTTAAGTGTTACTGTAGTATTACCAAGTTGCCCAGCCATTTTTTTACCCGGGTAAACACGTCCTGGCGTACTACCTGCACCAATACTTCCTGGTAATCGATGGTTTTTAGAACCATGGGTCATAGGCCCTCTACTAAAGTTATTTCTTTTTTGGTTTCCAGCAAAACCTTTACCAATACATTTTCCTGTCACCCGAATTTTTTGCCCAATAGTAAAAATATCTGGTTTAAGAAGTTGACCTAACGTAAAATCTTCTGGAGTTGTTACACGAAATTCTCCAAAAGCACGTAAGCCAACGCCATCATTAATTTCAATTTTTCTCAAATGTCCGGTAATAGGTTTGTTTAGGCGTTCCAATTTTTTCTCTCCATAGGCCACTTGAACAGCATTATAGCCATCTGTAATAGTTGTTTTGATTTGGCTTACCCGACAAACTTCTATTTTTAAAATAGTTACCGGAAGAATACTGCCAGACTCATCAAATATTTGAGTCATGCCAACCTTTTTTGCAAATAAACCTGCTTGCATAAAGTTACTTAAATACGTCAATTTTTCTTATTAAGCAGTGCCATTTTTTAAAAATTCACCTTTTTATGTTTAGTAATTATTACATAGAGCCCTAAGAACATTAGAAACATATATGATGCCCATTATAAATTATTTAATATGTATTTGCAATTAAAGATCTTCGGTAAATACTCCCTTTCTTCATCTTCAAGTCTATTATAGACTTTTCTTAAGGTTTTATTAATTGAGAAAATCCAATCGGAAATGGTTAAAGTTATTGGAATTGATTTAGGGACTACAAATTCAGTAGTTGCTGTTATGGAAGGTGGTAAACCTGAAGTTATTACTAATGCCGAAGGTCAAAGAACGACACCGTCGGTAATTGCATATACAAAAAAAAGGGAATTACTAGTTGGTCAAATTGCAAAACGCCAAGCAGTTATAAACCCAGAGAACACATTTTATTCAGTAAAGCGTTTTATTGGTCGTAAAACAAGTGAAGTTACCGAAGAACTTCGTCAAGTTTCTTATAAAGTATTACAAACGGAAGATATTATTAAATTAGACTGCCCTGCTTTAAGCAAACAATTTGCAGCAGAAGAGTTGTCTGCTCAAGTTTTGCGTAAATTAGCAGACGATGCCTCAAAATATCTAGGGGAAACGGTTAAGCAAGCTGTAATAACCGTCCCTGCTTATTTTAACGATTCTCAAAGACAAGCAACAAAAGATGCCGGTAAAATAGCTGGTTTAGAAGTTTTAAGAATAATCAATGAGCCGACAGCAGCATCCTTGTCTTACGGCTTAGACAAAAAAGATAACGAGACAATTTTAGTTTTTGATCTTGGTGGAGGTACCTTTGATGTTTCTATTCTTGAGGTGGGTGATGGTGTATTCGAAGTACTTGCGACTTCTGGAGATACTCACTTAGGTGGTGATGATTTTGATGAAAAAATTGTTCAGTGGCTTGTTCAAGAATTTAAAGATCAAGAAGGCATTGATTTAACCCAAGACATCCAAGCTTTACAGCGACTTACTGAAGCCGCAGAAAAAGCAAAAATTGAACTCTCAACATTAGCACAAAGTTCAATTAATCTACCATTCATTTCTGTAACTCCAGAAGGTCCAAAACATTTAGAAAAGGATCTAACGCGTGTAAAATTTGAAGAACTCTGTGCTGATTTAATTAATCGTTGTCGCACTCCAATTGAGAATTCTTTAAAAGATGCAGAATTAACGCCATCTGCAATTGACCAAAATGTACTCGTAGGGGGATCAACTCGTATACCTGCAGTTCAAGAACTTGTAGAAAAATTACTTGGGAAAACACCAAATCAAACAGTAAACCCGGATGAAGTTGTTGCTGTTGGCGCTGCTGTTCAAGCAGGGGTTCTTGGTGGTGAAGTCAAAGATATTTTACTTTTAGACGTCACGCCATTGTCATTAGGTGTAGAAACGTTAGGGGGGATTACAACAAAAATTACTCCGAGAAACACCATTATTCCAACAAAAAAATCTGAAACTTTTTCGACTGCTGTTGATAATCAACCAAACGTAGAAATTCATGTTTTGCAAGGGGAAAGGGAATTATCTAAAGATAATAAAAGTTTAGGTACATTTCGTTTAGATGGTATTGCACCTGCAGCCCGTGGGGTACCACAAATCGAAGTAACGTTTGATATTGATGCAAACGGGATTCTTTCAGTGACAGCAAAGGATAAAGCTACGAATAAACAACAATCAATTACCATTAGTGGGGCATCAACTTTACCTAAAGATGAAGTTGAACGTATGGTTAAAGATGCTGAAGCGAACGCAGTAATTGATAAGGAAAAATCCGAGCAGATTGAGTTAGTAAATCAATCTGAAGCCCTTTGTTACCAAACGAAAAAACAACTTGAGCAGTTGGAAAATCAAATTAGTTCCGAAGAAAAACAAAAAATCGAAAATCAAGTTGAAGAACTAGAAATAGCTTCCAAAAATGACGACTATGTTAGGTTGAAAGAACTTATGGAGCAACTTAAAAAAAGCGTGATGGAAGTTGGGGAAAAGGTTTATAGTTCAGGAAATGTTGAAGATTCAGCTAATGGAGCGGTTGAAGATGTTATTGATACAGATTTTTCTGCTGAAAAGAAATAATATTTTACTATCGAAATTTAACACATTCATTTGAAGAATTTCAATTTGGACGCCCAGATGATTTCTGCTACCTGGTAAACGAAGAAGTGAAGTTTCCAGATACTCCTGGAAACTTGCATTTAGAATTTGCTTACTCCGCTTCCTAATAACATTAGGACAGACGTAACGCTTCTATCGGCGACCTTCTCAGGGCTACTTTTAAGAACATGTAGCTCACCCTTTATTATTGAGGAATGTAATGGCACGGAGGTCGTCAATGAGTGGAAAAGTCTGTTCACATATTTCATGGACGAAGAACGTTTTTACTATTTTCTCACTTTCGACGTTCTTTCAATCGGAGAAGACGGAGAAGAATTTTTAGAACCTCAACGATAACTTTCATGATTTGTTTAAAATTTGTTAGGTAAACAGTAAAACGATGAAAATAAAGTACGAGATATTATCCGTCGATAATATATTATTCTACAACATGCCTGTTATGATATATTTTATTCGCTGTTTGTCGCTAACTTTCATTTAGTTTTTATATAGCTAAAAGCAAAACTTAACCCAGTTAAACCTGCAACGGATAACCAAGGAGGTAAGGATGCGACCGCAGGTGGAATAATAAAAGTGGCTGGTACACGAGCTAATCGACCGTTAATATTATTGCGTACATACTTTCCGGCGTTTTGAGCAACCCATTTTTTATACCTCCTCTTCGTTATGTAGTGAGTTAGGGAACTAGTATATAGTCCTGCCGAACTCCCAGAAACCAATCCAGAAATCGACGATGTCGTTAGCCCACAGCCAACAAAACTACCCCAACATTGGGCACAAACAACACCCGCGTATGACCCTATAATCGGCGTCGCTGTAATAAATATTGCTGTGCCAGTACCTGCTACTAAACTTGCTTCAACGATAGTGTATGATATAAAATCGTCAGCTAACTCCTTTTTTTCCAAAATATAAACATAAAAATAAATTGGCAATTTATTTTATATTAGAATATTAATAAGATAATTTAGATTTACTCCCTTATCAAGAGTTCGTAAAAATTAAATTTTTAATATCTAAAAAGGTTCGCGGCGAAGTGTGGTTGAATCTTGTATACGCCTGGATCAAAATTTTTATATCCTGTTCTATTAATATTGGTCCAGCAAGTACGAAACTAAATGATGAAAGCCCGGAAATGAGGCCTGCTTCCTTCATACCAATTGGTATGAAGGGGTCGGCTAAAAAATACCTCGACAACTTCGACAACTATATTATGTCCACTGCTTTTAAACGTGCTGAAGAAAAGGAAGGTCTACTGGCATCCAATACACCAGATGGTCGTAATTGTGATAAAAAGCCAACATGATATTCCTATTGAGACTCCTCGTGTAAAGGATCCTCTAAAAGCCTTAATAGGCAGTGATTCTTAATCAACATAACCAGTGCAATCAGATTAAAATTAGATTGCACTGGTTATGTTAGGTGTGTAGTTTGTAAATATAGTTCGTCGCACCACATACTTCTTACATGTAAAGAAACTTATCGACATTTTATGAAAACTTTTCGTTTATAAATGAGCATTTTAGTCTGACAATTATTCTGTTACTTCACATTGATGTTGCCTAGTGAGTGTTAGGATATTTAAACTTTATTAAAAAAACTGTCGGACGTAGGTTTTATGATGCAACAGTAATAAGGGTAGAGATTTCGACTTTCTCCTTTTCAGCTCCAACTACGCAAGCTTGGCTGCTACCTTTTGCTGTAATTGGTTCAGGATTATTTTTTCAGCAAGATTATGTACTTCCTTATGAAGACGCACGCCGTATTCCTATACGGGTTGCATGGATCAAGATAAGTCGGCCGTGATTTTTAATGAATAATCTGTACTCATTCCGTCTTCTTATATATCCAGTCCTAAAAAATACCTCCTTATGGATTGAAGGTTTCGGTTTTGCATGGTTGCTAAGTATGCATTAAATCTTATCTCAGCATGACTTAATTGTTTTTTTATTTTTAAGGTGACGCTTTAAAAGAATTGTAGACGTTAAACAAAATTCCATGTACCCTTGATATTATCCTTGTGAGTTATTAGAGTCTTTAATTTAAAATTGCCAGGATCCAGATTCGAACTGGAGACACGAGGATTTTCAATCCACTGCTCTGCCAACTGAGCTACCCCGGCACTACCAATATTACTGTGTCTATAGTAACCTAAGGGTTTGATTTTAGCAAGTATAAAATTCAATGAGAAGTTTCAGTAAGAAAAAAATTTTGGGAAGTTTAGCTAATTTGCAATTCGCCATAGGATTGCTTTTTACCATAGGTTTCGTAATAGCACTGGGTTCAATTATTGAACAAGACAAAAATTTAGCTTTTTATCAAGAAAACTATTCCGAAATAACACCTTTATATGGATTTTTAAGTTGGAAAACAATAATGTTTTTTAATCTAAATAAAATTTATAGTGCGTGGTGGTTTATCGCAATCCTTTTTTTATTTGCTAGTTCGCTTTCAGCTTGCACTTTTACTACCCAATTACCTTCATTAAAAACTTTTAAGCTTTGGAAATTTAATGCAAACAATATACAATATAAAAAACTGGGTATAAGTGATAGGTTAGACATAAGATGTTCAAATAATACAGCGTATAATTGTAACGACCAAAATTATCATTTTTTTCGCCAAAATAGAAAAAGTTATGCATATTCGGGTTTATTAGGTCGTGTCGCCCCAATCGTTGTTCACCTCAGTATTATACTATTACTATTGGGTTCCACTCTAGGATCTTTTCAAGGTTACATCGCACAAGAGATAGTTCCAAGAGGTGAAATATTTCATGTTCAAAACTTAACAAAACTTGGTGGTATCAGTTATATTCCTCAAGAATTTTCCTGTCGTGTTAACGATTTTTGGATTACATACACCAAGGAATTAAAAACCGACCAGTTTTATTCTGATTTATCGATACTTGACAGAAATGGTAAGGAATTAAAAAGAAAAACTATATTTGTAAATGAGCCTTTACTATTTAAGAATTTAGTATTTTACCAGACTGATTGGGATATCCTTGGCCTTTCCTTACGTTTTGATGAGAACAAGTATTTTCAACTGCCGCTAAAAAAAATTGTACAAAATGGAAGGAAGTTTTGGTTTGGGTCTTTGGATTTAGGAGAAAAGCAACAACTTAAGTTTACTGTTTTGATCAATGATTTGAATGGTAAATTATACATTTATGACTCTGAAGGAATTTTAAAAAAAGAAACGGTTATTGGTGATAATTTTCTTATTCGAAAGGCCATTAATATTCAATTTACAGGTTTCTTAACAAGTACGGGATTACAAATGAAGGTAGACCCAGGAATAGCTATTATTTATTTCTCTTTTCTTCTTTTAATGGTTGCTGTTTACGTAAGTTTTTTTACCTATTCCCAAATCTGGTTAGTTGAAAAAAAAGCTGCTGTTTATATAGGAGGGAAATCGAATCGTGCTGTTTTATTTTTTCAAGAAGAGTTCAGAAAAATTTTGAAACGTTCCCTCCATTATTACTAAGATTACTTTGAATTATTAACCTAAGGGCAAATTATATAATTTTACCGAGTTACGAAAATAAAACAAAAATATCGATATAATAGTAGCTAATAAGTTTGTTAATAATACTACTCATTTTTTTATGAAGCGCTGGTTTTTAATTTTTACGGCATTTACGATTTTTGTAGGGACCCCTCATTTAGTTCATGCTGACGTTAGTGGTTTAGTACCTTGTAAGGATTCGGCAGTTTTCAAACGTAGACTTGATGGTAGTGTCAAAAAACTATCTGTGCGTTTAGAGAATTACGAGGAAGGGACACCAGCTTATTTAGCCCTTCAAACACAAATTAAGCAGACACAAGAACGTTTTGATAAGTACGGTAAGCAGGGTTTATTATGCGGTGCTGATGGTTTGCCACATCTGATTGCTGATGGACGACCAAGCCATGCAGGTGAATTCGTTCTCCCAGCTATAGGCTTTCTTTATATAGCAGGTTGGATTGGTTGGGCTGGCCGTAGTTATTTACAATTCACAAAAAAAACAGATAAACCAAACGAGAACGAAATCATTATAAATGTTCCAGTAGCTATTGGAATGATGTCGGCTAGTTTCCTTTGGCCATTTGCTGCTTGGAAAGAGCTTGTTTCAGGTGATTTACTTGTACCTAGTGATGAAGTCACAATATCACCTCGTTAAATATTTTTCTAGTTACTTAAATTAAATTATGGATCAAAATTTCCTTAAATACTTATCTACAGCCCCAGTCTTAATTACAGTTTGGATGAGCTTTACAGCAGGTTTTATTATCGAGTTACAACGTTATATGCCTGATACGCTCTCTTTAGCTTCGTATTAGAGCATTAAAAAACACATAGAAACTCTTTGGATTTTATCTAAAGGGTTTCTGTGCTGATCTACAAACTTTTTAAAAATTTCTAGTAACCGTTATGTAAAAACGAGTCCATTAAACATGTTTCCAACTAAAGATAAACAAACACCCCGAATTGATCCAAAGCGACTATCAGCCCTTATCTTTTCTAAGGTTCTATATAAAACAAGATTCTGTAAAAGGAAAGGTAATGAAGCTCTATTTTGTATTGATCTTTTAAAAGAGGATGTGAAAACACAATTGTTATCTACAGCCACCCTTAAAACTGAAGAAATATATACTTGTTTGATCGAGAAACATCGCCATTACCCTTTTTATTTTTCAAAAATCGAGGGTAAAGAAATTTTTTTTTTGTTATTACAAAAAACTTGTGAAGCATTTTTAACAAGTGAATATGGTTATCAAGTTAACATTGATCTAAAAGCTTTAAAAAAATCTTTCTACACTAAAGAATTATTAAATAATACCGAGATATTATTTAGAGTTCCGTTTTATACTTTACTGGACCAAAAGTCCCCTCTTTTTCGTTCAATCTATTATCCAGTATATAGTTCTGCTTCGGAAGATTTTGTGGAAGTTCTTATTCATAATTTAGTTTTAGAAATAAGTAATTGCGTAACTTATTATGTCATTATGGATTTTTCCTCCATCTATGCATTTCGACAACAGTTATATAAATCAAAATTTTTATCTTTGCGGAATTTCGAACGTTTTAAAAATAATATCGAATGGAAATTACGCATATCTGCGTCTATTGAGCATCCTCTAGATTTATATAATAACCGGTCTAAAATTTATTTACTGCGAACAAGTGGAATCCACTGTAAAAAAGTTTACGCTAATCGATCTAAGGAAGTAGTTAATCTAGAGAGATTACCTCTCTTAGCAATAGTTTTAATAGAAATTTGGGATTTTATAATGAGTCGGGTTGACGAAATTTTTTATATTACGAGTCGAGTTTTACGTTTTACTTTTACTTCGTTTCTTGGACAAGTTATTGGGTTAGTTTGGCAGGGAATAATAAAAGGTTTGAAAAAATAATAATTCCTATAAGTTCTTTAAACTATACTACATTATACGAATGTATAGTATAATAGTATTATTAACTTAATTTTTTTTAGGTAACCTCTATGAGTACTCTTCTCGGTTATATCTTATTAATGACTCTAATGTTCAGTCTAGCATCTGGCCTTTATTTTGGTTTAAAAACTATAAGGTTAATCTAGTTTATTCGTATTTCTACAGATATTCCAAATTGATCTGTAGAAGTTAAATTAACCAAAAAATACTTAACTTAAGTAAATGGACTATATAGAAAAAAACTTTACTATTAAATCATATTCTAGTGGGTCTAGGCGTCTAAATAATATATTCTGGGCGGTGACAGTTAGCTTGGGCGGTTTTGGATTTTTCTTAACAGGTTTATCAAGTTTTTTTAGCACCCGGTTTTTGCCGTTTGTAGATTCTAAAGAAATTTCTTTTATTCCTCAAGGAATTATAGTTTTATTCTATGGCACAGTCGGATTAATCTTAGGAATTTTTTTACTGTTATCAATCTGGTGGAATGTCGGCTCTGGTTATAACGAGTATAATCGAGCTAAGAAAGAAGTTAAAATTTACAGAAAAGGTTTTCCTGGAAAAAATCGAGAACTACTCTTTATTTTTCCGTTTAGCAAGATTAAGTCTATTAAAATGCGAATAAAAGAAGGTTTAAACCCTAAACGACAGTTACTACTTTGCTTAACTGATAATCGCGAGATCCCCTTAACTGGCATTGAAGAGCCTGTTGCTTTGAATGAAATTGAAGATGATGCAATACGGCTAGCCAAGTATTTAAACGTGTTTTTAGAAACGAAATAAAGCGGGGCGAACGACGGGACTCGAACCCGCGAATGCTGGAACCACAACCCAGTGCCTTAACCACTTGGCTACGCTCGCCTTTTACCAATTTCCAGTATGTTACATAGATTACCATTTTATCCAAGTAATTGAAACATTTTCCTTTCTATTAAGTAGTAGGTAAATTATTCTTTTTGATATATTTGCTGATTTTTCCCAAGAACAAGATATTTTAAGATTAAAAATTAAAATGAGTAAAATCTTAATTGTTGATGGCGATAAAAAATTTTGTGAAATATTGAAGACCAAACTTACTTTCCTTGGTTACAACATATTTTTAGCTTTTAATGGTAGTCAGGCATTGAATATTTTTAAAAAGGAGCAACTTGATTTTATCATTATCGACATTATTTTACCGAAATTAGATGGTTTCAAAGTTGTCCAAAATATTCGAAGAGTGTCTATGGTACCAATTATAATTGTAACTACACTTAGCAGCCTTTCACATCGTGTACTAGGTTTAGAACTCGGCGCAGACGATTATATCCTAAAACCCTTCGCCCCCAAAGAATTGGAAATTAAGATCCGTTCAATTTTACGACGTATAAACAAGAATTTCTCGATTTCCTATAGAAAAAGGCGAAGCATTTTTCGAGTCGGAGAATTATTTTTTATTCCAGCTCAGAAGAAAGTTCTTAAAAAGGATAGAACAATTCGTTTAACCAAAATTGAGTATAGTCTTTTTGAGTTGTTAATAGAAAATTCTGGAACTCCATTATCACGAGAAGTTATATTAGCCAATATATGGGGTTATATTCCCGAACGTTATGTTGATGTCAGGGTTGTTGATGTTCATATTTCTAGACTTCGCTCAAAGTTAGAAGATAATCCGAGTAAACCTGATTTTATTTTAACTGAGCGGCGGGTAGGGTATATGTTTCGGCAATGTTAACTTTTTTCACGAACAAGTACTTTAATTGTTGATGCTGACAAGTGAATTTTTCATGTTAAAAGAAAATAAAAATGTTTATAAATACCTTCTACCAAATTTACTAGAAACACAGCGGATTAGTTTTTGTTGGTTTCTTGAATTCGGCTTTCTTCACGAATTAGACAATTTTGCTTCGATTCGAGATAGTCTCGATGAACTTGAATTAAACCTCTCTTCGAAATGTTACAAAATAAGACCACCAAAATATACCCTAGTAGGTTCAAAATATCGCGACGTAACGTATAGTGTAAGGATTTATACATTAGCTAATTTGGTTTATTTAAAGGGGCAAAATGCAAAAAAAGAAAGCGAAATCCTTTTATGTGATATCCCATTAATGACAAATGTGGGTACGTTTTTAGTTAATGGGATTGAACGTATTATTATTAACCAAATTGTTCGTAGTCCTGGAGTTTACTATAATACTTATTTTGATAAGCAAAATAATAGATATTATACTGCAAGCCTAATTTCAAATCGCGGCACGTGGATAAAATTTGAAATGGACAAAGATAACTTTATCCACGTAAAAATTGACAAGGCTAAAAAGATCTCTGCTTATGTCTTTCTTAAATGTATGGGCTTAAATGACCATGAAATCTTTAAAAAACTTGATTTTCCTGAATACTTCCAAAACACGTTTACTGAATATCAAACTTTATCTTTAGAAGATATCTTCTTAGAATTGCATGACAAATTACGACCTGGTGAACCTGCTACTCTAAAAGCTGCTCAACAACTTATTTATTCTAGATTCTTTGATCCGAAGCGTTATGACTTGGGCAATGTCGGCCGCCATAAGATCAACAAACGATTAAATTTGGACATTCCAAAAAATATTCGCATATTGACGGCGCGCGATGTACTCTATATTGTCAATGAATTGATTAACTTTAAATTAAATTCTGGCTTTGAAGATGATATTGATCATTTAGGTAATAGAAGAATAAGATCCGTGGGCGAACTTTTACAAAACCAAATACGGGTTGGGTTAAATAGGCTTGAACGTATTGCTCAAGAACGGATGAATATATCTGAACAAAAATATTTAAGGCTGAATATTCTTTTGAATTCTAAGCCGGTTATATCCTCTATACGTGAATTTTTTGGTTCAAACCCTCTTTCTCAATTTATGGATCAAACAAACCCGTTAGCAGAATTAACACATAAAAGACGTTTATCTGTTTTAGGTCCTGGCGGAATAACTAGAGATAGGGCAGGTTTTGCTGTTCGAGATATCCATCCAAGTCAATATGGTAGGATTTGCCCAGTAGAGACTCCAGAAGGACCGAACGCCGGCTTAATAGGCTCCTTGTCTACGTATGGCCGAGTAAACTCGTATGGTTTTATCGAAACGCCCTTTTATCGAGTTGAAAAAGGTAAAGTTTTTTTTCATTCTTACCCGGTCTACCTAGATGCAACAGAAGAGGATAGTTGTAAGCTGGCTGCTGGGGATATAGAAATTAATCCTGAAGGTTTCATCAGAAGTAAAAGTATTCCTGTTCGTTATCGTCAAGATTTATTAAATTCAAGTTCATCAGAAGTAGATTATATTGCCGTATCGCCTATTCAAGTCGTTTCTTTAGCCACTTCCCTAATCCCATTTTTAGAACACGACGATGCTAACCGTGCATTAATGGGTTCAAATATGCAACGGCAATCTGTGCCGCTATTATATGCGGAAGCCCCCTTAGTAGGTACAGGGCTCGAGGGGCAAACGGCACGCGACTCAGGCATGACTATTCTAAGTGTTTGCTATGGTAGAGTTAAATATATAAATAATGGAAAGATTGGTATTAAAGACAATAAAAATATTGTCTTCTCTTATTGTTTAACTAAATATCAAAGATCAAACCAAGATACTTGTATCAACCAAAAACCTTTAGTTGGAATTTACGAAAAAGTATCTGTAGGTCAAGTTATTGCCGATGGCGCTTCAACTCAAGGTGGCGAATTATCTGTTGGACAAAATATAATAATTGCCTACATGCCTTGGGAAGGTTATAATTATGAAGATGCTTTTGTGATAAGTGAGCGGCTACTTTATGATGATCTTTACACATCGTTGCATATTGAAAAATTCGAGCTTGAAGTTCGTCAAACGAAATTAGGGGTAGAAGAAATAACTCGTGATTTGCCTAACGTTAGTGAATATTCAATTAGAAATTTGGATAAAAATGGTGTTGTTAAGGTTGGCGCATGGGTTAAGTCAGGCGATATTTTAATAGGAAAACTTACACCAAAAGGGGAGTCAGATTATCCTCCAGAGGGGAAACTATTGCGAGCAATTTTTGGAGAAAAATCTCGGGATGTTAGAAATACCTCTTTAAAATTACCTCATTGTACATCAGGACGTGTTTTAGATGTTAAGATTTTTTCTCGAACTAACAGAGAGGATTTAGCTCCTGGAACTGAGGAAATATTAAAAATTTTTATTGCCCAAACCCGTAGAATTCAGATTGGTGATAAAATGGCAGGTCGGCACGGCAATAAAGGAATTATTTCCAAAATACTTGCTCGAGAAGATATGCCATATTTAGAGGATGGTACTCCCATCGATATGATTTTAAACCCCCTAGGAGTTCCATCGCGAATGAATGTTGGACAAATTTTTGAATGTCTTCTTGGTTTATCCGCAGAACATCTCAATTCTCGTTTTAAGGTAGTGCCGTTTGATGAAATGTATGGGTCGGAAGCTTCACGAGCCCTAGTAAATAAAAAATTGAAAGAAGCATCTACTAGCAAACCCTGGATTTTTTCTCCAAAGCACCCTGGCAAATTAATATTGCGTGATGGTCGGACCGGACAAAAATTTGAAAATCCAGTAACTGTCGGTCGAGCCTACATGCTAAAATTAGTTCATTTAGTTGACTGTAAGATACATGCACGTTCTACAGGACCTTACTCTTTAGTGACTCAGCAGCCGTTAGGAGGAAGAGCACAACAGGGTGGGCAACGTTTAGGTGAAATGGAAGTATGGGCACTGGAAGCTTTTGGGGCAGCTTATACTTTGCAAGAACTTTTAACTATCAAATCCGATGATATGCAAGGTCGGAATGAAACTTTAAATGCAATTGTTAAAGGTCTTCCAATCCCTCGCCCCGGAATCCCAGAATCATTTAAAGTATTGCTGCGCGAACTCCAAGCTCTTTGTTTAGATGTTGCTACATATAAGTTATTTGTTCATAATAATACTGAATTCACTGAATTAAGAGAGTGTGAAATTAATCTAATGAGTGAAACCAGAGAAAATACTGATAAAAATCTCTCCCAGAATAAACCGAAGAACCCCAAAGAAAATTTGAGTTTTTTAAAGGAGGATTTAGGTAATCTTTAAGCTGTAGTATCTGAAATCACCATATTTTATTTATGTTTGAAACTGAACGATCTTTTGATTATGTAAAAATAAACTTAGCGTCTCCAACGCGAATACGGTCTTGGGGTGAGCGTACTTTACCAAATGGTGAAATTATTGGTGAAGTTAGCAAACCGGAAACGATAAACTACAGAACGTTGAAACCCGAAATGGGAGGGTTATTTTGTGAACGTGTTTTTGGGCCAACTAACGATTGGGAATGCTATTGTGGTAAATATAAACGCGTTAGGTATAAAGGTATTATTTGTGAACGCTGTGGGGTAGAAGTAATAGAATCGAAAGTGCGACGCCATAGAATTGGCTTTGTTGAACTTGCTTCGCCCGTAACCCATGTTTGGTATGTAAAAGGTCGTCCTAGCAAGATTGCTTTGATTTTAAATATATCTTTAAAAGAATTAGAGCAAATCGTTTATTTTAATTCTTATGTAATCATAAATCCTGGTAATAGTTCAGAATTATATTCTAAACAGCTTTTAACGGAGACTGATTGGCAAGTTTTTACTGCTTTAAAGGAAGATACAAGTAATATTGAAATTTCAATTGGGGCAGAAGCTATTAAAAAGCTTTTGACTGATATGAAGTTGAAAGACGAATCTCAAGAGTTAAGACAAATTTTAATACCGTTAGCTAAAGATTCTGATCGAGAAAAATTAATTAAACGTTTAAGAATAATTGACCAATTTATAGCTTCAGGTTCTCACCCTTCTTGGATGGTTCTTGATATAATTCCTGTATTACCTCCAGATTTAAGACCGATGGTGCAGTTAGATGGTGGTCGATTTGCTACATCAGATCTTAATGATTTGTATAGGCGAGTTATAAATCGGAATAACCGTTTAGCACGATTGCAGGAAATTATGGCACCTGAACTAATTATTAGAAACGAGAAGCGCATGTTACAGGAAGCTGTTGACGCACTTATAGATAATGGAAAACGTGGTAGAGCAGTATTTGGTTTAAACAACCGTCCTTTAAAATCGTTATCCGATATTATCGAAGGAAAGCAAGGTCGTTTCCGTCAAAATTTATTAGGTAAAAGAGTAGACTACTCTGGTCGGTCTGTTATTATTGTTGGGCCAGAATTAAAGCTTAATCAATGTGGTCTACCTCGCGAGATGGCCATTGAACTGTTTCAACCATTTGTTATTCATAGGCTAATTTACGAAGGTTTAGTCAATAATATTAAAGCTGCTAAGAATATTATTCAAAATAACGAGACTTTAGCATGGGAAATGCTTACACAAGTTATGTTGGGACACCCAATTTTATTAAATAGAGCCCCTACTCTCCACCGTTTAGGAATTCAGTCTTTTGAGCCTATACTTGTCGAAGGCCGTGCTATTAAATTGCATCCCTTAGTATGCCCTGCATTCAACGCAGACTTTGATGGAGATCAAATGGCGGTGCATATTCCATTATGTTTAGAGGCACAAACAGAGGCGAGAATGTTAATGTTAGCGCCCAATAATTTTTTATCGCCAGCGACAGGTGAGCCAATTATTACACCAAGTCAAGATATGGTACTTGGATGCTACTATTTAACTGCTAATAACCCAACTGAACAAAACATCAGGGACCAATATTTTTATGATTTTGATGATGTTATAACAGCATATAAACAATCAATTTTAAAACTCCACACTTTTGTCTGGGTCCGTATTACTAAGAAGGCGTTAGATATAGAAAAACTTTTTCAAACTTACACATTTAAAGAAAAAAAAGTTAATAATCAAATTTTTTACTTATCCTCTGATTTACAAATAAAGAAGGACTGTGGCAAGAATATTCTGCAAGTTTATTTAAAAACGACTCCTGGACGAATTTTACTTAATCAGTCCTTTGAATATAATTCATAGATTCAAAACAAATTCATGGTTGTTGAGATAAAAAACAAAATCATTTTTAATAATGAAATAATTAATAAAAAAAAGTTGCAAAATATGATGTATCTAACATTCCGTAATTATGGAGTGATCAAATCATCATTAATTGCTGATAAAATTAAAAATTTAACTTTTCACTACGCAACTTTATCAGGTATTTCACTCAGTGTTGAAGACCTTAGAGTTCCATACATAAAACGCAGTTTAATTGGTTTAACGTGTGATGAAGTAGAGCTCACGGAACAAAATTTTAATGGTGGTAATATTACTGTTGTTGAACGCTTTCAAAAAGTTATTGATATTTGGAATAATGCGAATAATACATTGAAAGATGAAATTTTAACTTATTTTCGAGAGAGTGATCCATTAAACCCTCTTTATATAATGGCTTTTTCAGGAGCGCGCGGTAATATTTCACAAGTAAAGCAGCTTGTTGGAATGCGTGGGTTAATGGCTGATCCACAAGGTCAAATTATTGACTTACCAATTAAAAGTAACTTTCGAGAAGGTTTAAAGGTAACCGAATATATAATTTCTTCCTATGGAGCAAGAAAGGGTCTTGTAGATACGGCACTTAGAACAGCAGACTCGGGGTATTTGACACGACGTTTAGTAGACGTTGCTCAGGATATTATTGTTCGGGAAGAAGATTGTTTAACTCAGGAAGGGTTGTCTTTTGAAGATTTATTCAAAAGATATAAGGTGCCACTATCGTTAGAAGATCGGCTTTTAGGAAGGCTTCTATCACAACAATTAGTATTACCGATAGGGTTTAATAATTTAGAGGAAGGAAATATAACGTTTCCCAGAGATACTGAGATTGATACGGAAGTACTTAAAAAACTAAGTAAAACAAGTATAAGAAATTTACACATTCGTTCGCCTTTAACTTGTAATTCAACTCGTTCTGTTTGCCGTAAATGTTATGGCTGGCACCTTTCTTATTCTCGAATAATCGATCTAGGTGAAGCTGTTGGTATTTTAGCTGCCCAATCTATTGGGGAACCTGGGACTCAATTAACTATGAGGACATTTCATACGGGAGGAGTATTTTCGGGTGATCTAACAAAACAAATTCGAGTTCCTTTAGCTGGAACGTTAAAATACAATTTAAAATCGAATATATCTTTAACTCGAACTTTGCATGGGGAAAAAAGTTTTAGCTTAATGGAGGATATAACTTTAATCGTTGAAAATTTAAGCGGGACAATTTGTTCTCTTGATATTCCACGTGAAGCTACATTACTAGCGAATGACAATCAAAAAGTCTATGCTAATCAAGTAGTTGCTGAAATAAAAAAAGACGCTAGTTTAATTCTTGAAGAAGATCAACGCGATATTTATACTCAAGTTTCTGGTGAAATATTTTTTCAAAATGTCAAGTTAGAAAAGCCAAAAGATCTTGAAGGTGAAGATTCTGCAAAAAAAATTAGTAAAACTAATGGTCTAATTTGGGTGTTGTATGGCGATCATTATTTTTTACACAGTTCTGCTAAATTAGACATTAAACTTGGGCAAAATTTTAAGGCGACACAAATTTTAGCGAACCAAATCATTGTAAATAAGTATCCGGGGATTGTAGATTTTAAAGACTTAAATTCTAAAGGGGTCTTAAGTATTATAAACTCTTCAATGTTATTGGAAAATGGTATTGTTATTAAGACTGCTAATAACGCTAATATTCTAGAGTTGAAAACAAAACAAGAAAAAAAGTATTTTAAATTACATGTCGAAAATAATGATAAATTAGAACATGGCCAGACTATTGCTAGTTTGACAGACCAAGATTATAAAACTGGGAGTGGTGGAATAATTTTTTATTCTACCATTAATCCTCAAAATAAAAGGAAACGGAACACAAAAAAAATATTTATGGGCTCTTTATATTGGATACCGGAGGAAACTCATTCAATAACTTCGTTCGGTCTAGAAGAGTTAAAGATCCCTACTGGAACTTTTGTAAAAAAAGGTGATCATCTTTTTTTAAATGTAAAAGCAAAACTTTCTGGGATTGTACAAATAGATGTAGAAAATAGCGAAATTATTATAAAGCCAGGTGAACTTTACCAAGCAAAGAATTTTTTCTTAACTTCTAAAGAAAAGGTAAATCAGTTTGTAAATCCTGGTGAAATTCTTTTTTCAACTATAGTGATTCAAAAACTTTCATATCTCGAGTTTGTTGTATTTTCTGGTATTGAGTATATTTTATTACGTCCCGTAACAGTTTTTGAAGTTCCACAGGATAAAGGTTTCTTTTTGAGTTACCGTTTCTTTCCTACTAAATCCAGACGGGATGTTATTTTTCGAACAGTTAAACGAATTTTTTATAAGGATGGGGAGAGGGTAAAGTCGACAGGTAATGGCGTGGATTTACTTCAAACTTTTTTAGTGCTTGATAATAAAAATAAAGATTCGACTCTAAAATCAAAAATCGAGTATGTCCCTTTGAAACTCGGAAAAAATCGTCAAGAATATAGGTTAAAATACAGTCTTTTCGAGCAAATTAAAATTAATGAAGCCAACCTAACCGGTCAAAAATTAAGGAATAAACTTCATATCAAATATTTAATAAAAAATTCACAATATGTTTCCGTAAATACTTTTCTGGCAAAGGTTGAAATCTTCCCAGGTTTAGAAGGTACTCTGGTTTCTACTAGTCAAACAAAGGAGGGAAATCTTAACATATTAGTTTTAAAAGAAAATACAATTAAAAAATGCTACTATAACTCGAGTAGGGAAAAACCTTGTATTAAAAATGGGGACCTTGTTAGAGTAGGTACATATTTAACTCCAACAACTCGCTCAAAATATGCCGGTTTAATTTATAAAATCCTCGATGGACAAGTATGGATTCGTTTAGGCCGCCCTTATTTAATTTCACAAGGAACGATTCTACATGTGTTTCCCCACGCTTTAGTTGAAAAGTCAGATATTTTAGCTACACTTGTTTACGATAAACTTAAAACCGTTGATATCGTGCAAGGATTACCAAAAGTTGAGGAGATTTTAGAGGCACGAAAAATCAAAAATGGGTGTTTACTTTCTCCAGATGAAGGTCGAGCTTATGTAAAAAATGCAAAAATTGAAATCTTAAAACCTACAGGTAATAAATCTATTTTTGAAATTGACCCACAACTTAAAGTAAACTTCAGTAATGGAAAACGTGTTAAGTTTTTAGAGCCATTGACTAATGGTCCAATCAGCCCATATGACAAGCTTGAAATTCTATTTAACTATTATCAATGTAAGTACCTTGTTCATGAAGCATGTAAAATAAGTTTTAAGTACCTTCAACTTTTTTTAGTAAACGAAATTCAAAGGACTTATCTATCTCAAGGGGTACACATTGCAGATAAACATATCGAGGTTATTGTAAAGCAAATGACGTCTAAAGTCCGCATAGTGCATGGAGGTAGTACCATTTTACTTCCTGGAGAGATTTTAGGCATAAACCAAGCAGAAATGATAACGAAGACAACTATTTATTGTGGCGAAGACCCACCATTTTATAAACCTATGTTATTAGGTTTAACCAAAGCTTCGTTAAACAGTGATAGTTTTATATCTGCAGCAAGCTTTCAAGAGACTACGCGTGTATTGACTGAAGCCGCGATTGAAGGGAAAAAGGATTGGCTTAATGGGTTAAAGGAGAATGTTATAATTGGTCGTTTAATTCCAGCAGGCACAGGTTTTAATTGTCTTGAAAATTTAAAAAAAGTTACAAAAGACAAAATCGCAAAACATTTAATTAAACCATCAAAGGAGGTGGCTGTAAAAGCGTCAATCTTAAAATCGAGAATTTAATGCGCCGACTGATAATTAAAATGTTGTTGGTAGAAATAATAAAATCAGGAAAAGTTTAACAAACTTTGAATTTTTATTCTTAATGCATTAAACTAGTTTCTGTAAGTAAATTTAAGTAAAAAAATGTAAATTAAATCTATATGGCTCGATATACAGGAGCAAAACTTCGTATTACAAGAAGATTAGGGGATTTGCCTGGTTTAACTAGTAAAAAAGGAAAACTAACTCAACGTCCTGGACAACACGGCGCAACACAAAAAAAACTAACTCAATATGCAATTCGTTTAGAAGAAAAACAAAAACTTCGTTTTAACTATGGTTTAAGCGAAAAACAACTTATGAATTATGTAAGACAAGCAAAGAAAGTTAAAGGGGCTACAGGAAATATTCTTTTACAGTTGTTAGAAATGCGACTAGATAATATTATTTTTCGCCTAGGTATGGCTCCGACTATAGCTGCTGCACGACAAATTGTTGGTCATAAACACATCATGGTAAATAATTCTTGTGTTTCTATTGCAAGTTACCAATGCCAACCTGGTGATATTTTAACAGTAAAAGATTCTACCTCTAGTAAGCAGTTGGTTACTAGAAATGTAGAATTACCAACCTTGTCTAACATTCCACAAAATCTAGAATTTGATAAAAAAGCAATGATAGCTAAAATTTTAGGGATTGTTGATCGCGAATGGATTGCTTTAAACTTAAATGAACTTTTTGTGATTGAATATTACTCACGTAAAATTTAATTCAAAATATAATTGGTAGCAGTATATTAGCTCGTTTTATATTATTAAAAACGTTAAAGTTACTTAGAAGAAAAATTATGACACTAGTTACCCTTGGAGAATTGTTAGATGCTGGAGTACATTTTGGACACCAGGCAAGCCGTTGGAACCCTAAAATGTTCCCTTATATTTATACAGAACAAAATGGTATTCATGTTATTGATCTAGTACAAACAGCTCGATTATTAACGCATGCCCACAATTATGTTAAAAAAGCTGCAAAAGAAGGAAAAAAATTTATCTTTATTGGAACAAAAAGACAAGCTGCCGAAATTATAGCCGAAGAGGCGAGGCGAAGTGAGAGTTTTTTCGTTAACCATCGTTGGCTTGGAGGTATTCTTACAAATTGGCCTACCGTCCAAGGACGGGTAACCTATCTTAAAGAACTAAATAAAAAAGAGGAGAATGGTGAATTTGATCGATTACCAAAAAAAGAAGCTTCCCTACTACGTCGCGAACATGACAAATTACGTCAAAATTTAGGTGGGTTAACTGAAATGGTTCAAGTACCTGATATTGCAATTGTTGTTGATCCGAAGCGTGAAGCCACAGCTGTAGCGGAATGTAGAAAATTAGGTATTACAATTATTTCAATCTTGGATACAAATTGTGATCCAAATTTAGCTGATATACCAATTCCTGCAAACGATGACGCAATACGTTCAATAAAATTAATAATTTCTAAATTATCTAGTGCTATTATAACAGGAAAACAAGCCACTTCTTAAGCCATTGTTCAGGTATAATAATTTAGTAGAAGGTAAATTAAATATCACCCTTCTACTAAATTTCTTTTGTTTTTCTATGATTTTCCTTGTAAATCTGGTTTTAAGTTAGTAAGGCATCCAATTAGAAAAGGTAGAAAATCGCTCTTTCCAGCTAAATTCCCAGCAATAAATAACAAAATTCCTAAGATTTGTAACACAAGGGCTAACTTATTTTTCAATTTTTTATCGTAACTTAAAATAAACGAACTAGCTGCCCCCCGGTGAAAATCAACCGAGTTATAAATAAGCCAGCCTATTTATAAGTACATCACAATTTTTATCGAAATGTGGGATAATTTACAATTTGGTTCACAAAAGTGTAACTTATTCTGCATTTTGGTAACCGACATACTCTAGCAACAAATTATCTCAATTAAAGGGTTTTGGGGTATAAAATTGAAACATTTAAAGTACTTTTTTTTATTCTGCAGCATAATTCCCTGAAAGTTCTAGAGCCGGAGCTTTAGTGCAACAGATAACAAATTCTTTCGTAGATCTTTCTAAAACTACGTTACCCTGCTCTAGTCTCGTCTAGAAAAAAAAAAATTAGCTTTACTAGCTAAGATATTTGTTTTCGACGTGACAAAATTTTCTTAACTGCCCGTTAACTTTGCAAGTTACTTTAAGTACTGAGAAAACGGCAACATCCGACCGTGCTTTAACATAAGGATTAATCGGTGTGCAAAAAGAATTCTAGGTAAAAATTAATTAATTAGGAAAAAAAGGAGTTAATTTATTAAAGTCTACAAAAACTCAAATAACAAAGGTGAAAGTTCAGCATGCAACCAAAAAGATACATAAACCAGAATTAATGTACGTCAGAAAAATTCTTGAGGTGATACTAACTTAGACTTGATATGAAAACGCGTCCAGCTTTAGTATCTGAAGAGATGCATGAATCTTCGTCAGAAACAACGAGCCCAATTCGCTATAGAATGTACTCTAATTTTTTAAGATAAAAACTGACTCAAAGAATAAAACTTTTATATAAAAGTCTACTCATCATAGGCGTTTTTGCACTCCCGTTTTTATCAAGCATTAGTAAAGAGATTTTTATTAAATATGTACATAGATTAATAACTTAGGTATATGTAATGATAAGGAACACTAAAAATTTGCATTATTCACGTCGATTTCTAATCCGTCTATGTTTTTTTCGTTAGCTGCTGTTGAAGTAGGTGAACATTTATACTGGAACTTTGGAGGTTTAACAGTCCATGGACAAGTGTTATTAGTTACTTGGCTAGTCATAGCTATCATATTAACAATAACAGTACTAGGTACATTAAAACTGGAACAAGTTCCTAAAGGACTACAAAACTTTGTAGAGGCTGTTTTCGAGTACGTTGCCGGTATTGCTAAAGATCAAATCGGTGATTACGAATACCGTCCTTGGGTCCCATTTGTGGGAACTCTTTTCCTATTTATCTTTGTAGCAAACTGGTTGTGTGCCCTAGTGCCATGGAAGCTTATTAAACTTTCAGAAGGTGAACTAGCAGCACCAACAAATGATATTAATACTACTGTAGCATTATCTTTATTAACTTCTCTAAGTTACTTCTATGGTGGTTTAAAAGCCAAAGGTTTAGGATTTTTTGCGCGTTATATATCGCCGACACCAATCTTTTTACCAATCAACATTTTAGAAGATTTTACAAAGCCACTTTCCTTAAGTTTCCGTTTATTCGGTAATATTTTAGCAGATGAGATCGTGGTGTCTGTATTATGTTTACTAGTGCCTTTACTTGTACCATTACCAGTAATGGTTTTAGGTCTTTTCGCTAGTTCCGTACAAGCGTTAGTATTTTCAACACTTTCTGCTGCATATATTGCAGAATCCATTGAATAATCTAAAAGTACTCGTTGAAACTTAACTACGTATAATCGTTAGTTTAACCAACTCAGAAATTTGTTAATTTCATACATATCCTAATTATAAAAATTTAAATAAAAATTTCCTATGAATCCTATCATTTCAGGTGCTTCTGTTATCGCTGCAGGTTTAGCTATTGGTTTAGCTGCTATTGGTCCTGGTATTGGTCAAGGTACAGCTGCTGCTCAAGCTGTAGAAGGTTTAGCACGCCAACCAGAAGCAGAGGGTAAAATTCGTGGTACGCTTCTTTTATCTTTAGCTTTCATGGAGTCTCTAACAATTTATGGCCTTGTAGTAGCTCTTTGTTTACTATTTGCTA
>Ga0213863_10000623_pt1 | contig 26585 bp, 28 predicted proteins | sample PICome_8_FD_160128 | JGI IMG/M metagenome (GOLD analysis project Ga0213863, IMG submission 160128) | Coastal seawater microbial communities near Pivers Island, North Carolina, United States - PICO497 | ecosystem: Environmental > Aquatic > Marine > Coastal | place: USA: North Carolina... | reverse complement strand
AGGGTATAGACAAGCAACAGGTCGGTCAGGTAGCGGCGGAAATTAGGGCCTTTCGTCCACCAGAGCCTTACAAGGGGAAAGGTGTGCGCTACGCCAATGAATACGTCAAGCGTAAAGAAGCTAAGAAGAAGTAATTTTTTGCGCAACGGCGAGGTTTAAGAAAGAAGCGATAAGACATTATTTTTAAGAAAATTTTTAAGAAATCAGTGTTTAGAAAGAAGTCTTTTTAGGAGGCAGAGCGAGATGAAAACGAAGCGGGATGCGCGTTTAAAGCGGGCGCGAAGGGGCCGAGCAAAAATCAGAGAGCTATTGATGCCAAGACTGTGTGTCTATCGGTCGCCTCGCCATACCTATGCTCAGATTATTTCTGAAGACGGCAGTGAAGTGAAAGTTGCCGCGTCCTCTCTCGAAGAAACATTACGCGAGGGTGCTACAGGCAACATTGAGTGCGCAGCGAAGGTGGGCGCAATGATTGCTGAGCGTGCTAAGGCGGCGGGATTCGAGAAGGTCGCGTTTGATCGTTCTGGTTACAAGTATCACGGACGCGTTAAGGCGTTGGCAGATGCTGCACGAGAAGCGGGTCTGCAATTTTAGGCCTCCAAGGCAAGAGAAAATTTAAGGAATAGGCATGGCTTATAACGATCGAGATAACAACGACGAGGGAATCCAGGAGAAGCTGGTCCAAGTCAATCGTGTAGCGAAAGTTGTGAAGGGTGGACGGATTTTTGGTTTCACCGCGCTTACGGTGGTCGGCGACGGCAATGGCAAGGTCGGTTATGGTCGTGGCAAGGCGCGGGAAGTGCCACAAGCCATTCAAAAAGCAATGGAAGCAGCCAGGCGCAACATGATCGACGTTGATCTGAATGGGTCGACACTGCAATACGAGGTCAATGCCCGGCACGGCGCTTCAAAGGTCTTTATGAAGCCCGCCTCCGAAGGTACTGGCATTATCGCAGGTAAGACAATGCGTGCAGTCCTCGAGGTTGCTGGCGTCAGAAATGTATTGGCCAAATGTTACGGCTCTACAAACCCTGTGAATGTAATCCGAGCGACGTTCAAGGGTCTCCAAGACATGCGTTCACCAGAATCAATCGCAGAGAAGCGCGGCCTCCCGGTTGAGCAGATATTAGGGTAACTACCATGGCAGATAAGAAAGTAAAGGTCACTTTGACCAAAAGTAAAAATGGACGCCTGAAGTCGCACAAGGCCTGCGTCGCTGGGTTAGGGCTGCGAAAAATTCGGCAGTCTTCGATCTTAGAAGATACGCCTGCGGTGAGAGGGATGATCAATAAAGTCGCCTATATGGTTTCTGTTGAAGAGATCACGGCGTAAGGGAGACGATCAAGATGCGTTTAAATTCCATAACGGGTGCGCCAGGAAGTCGGCAGACCAGAAAACGAGTGGGTCGCGGTATCGGAAGCGGTCTCGGAAAAACGGCTGGACGAGGTCATAAAGGGCAAAAATCGCGCTCTGGTGGGAAGGTTCGCCCAGGTTTCGAAGGCGGGCAGCAGCCGCTTCAAATGCGGCTCCCTAAGTTTGGTTTTACAACTGAGAAGAGCCGTTTAACGGGAGAGGTCACGCTCTCGGAAGTGGCATCGGCTAACGCCGATATCGTGAACATAGAGGTTTTGAGACAAGCTGATTTGATCAACGGCCAAACCAAGCGAGTCAAAGTAATTTTGTCTGGAAAAATCGATCGTGCCGTAACGATCCAGGGGCTTGGAGTGACCAAAGGCGCGCGCGCCGCAATAGAAGCCGCTGGCGGAAAGATCGAAGAATAATCTAAGGGACGAAGTAGATCACCATGGTGCAGAAAGTCGCGGTCGTTAAAAGATGCCGTCGGTTGTTTAGAAACACCTAGTGAGCATCAGAAGCGATTCAAAATTAACACATTAGTAAGCAGACAAGGCAGAAACGAATGACGAGTGCGCTCGCACAAGGTAAGGCAATGGCGACTGGAGGCGGACTTTCCGAACTCCGGAGTCGGTTGCTGTTTGTGCTTCTAGCGATTGTCGTTTATCGAATCGGTAGCCACATACCTGTGCCCGGAATCGATCCAGAGCGATTGAGATTATTGTTCAATCAGAATCAAGGCGGCATTCTCGATTTGGTCAACATGTTCGGTGGTGGCGCTCTGGAACGAATGAGCATTTTCGCGCTTGGGATCATGCCGTACATCTCGGCGAGCATTATCACTCAGTTGCTGGTTGCCACGACGCCATCACTACAGCAATTGCGAAAAGATGGGGAAGCTGGCCGCAAGAAGATTTCGCAATATACACGGTACGGTACCTTAGCATTAGCGCTGGTGCAGGGTATGGCCATGAGCAGCGGGTTGGTCTCTCAGGGATTGTCTTATACCGGGAGCTTCATGTTCCACTTTGTTGCCGTGGCGACGTTGGTGACCGGCGCAATGTTCATTATGTGGCTTGGCGAGCAAGTGACAGAGCGTGGGATTGGAAACGGCATCTCGATTATTATTTTTACAGGCATAGTGTCTGGATTCCCCGGCGCCATTGGCCAATCCTTCGAGCAGGCCAGGCAAGGTGAAATCCAGATTCTAGCGCTGCTCGGCATCGCTGTTTTGGCAATTATTATTGTCGCAGGTGTGGTCTATGTAGAGCGTGGCCAGCGCCGAATTACGATCAATTATGCCAGGCGTCAACAAGGTCGCAGGATGTATCAGGCTCAAAGCTCCCATTTGCCTTTGAAGGTGAACATGGCAGGGGTGATTCCAGCTATTTTCGCTAGCAGCCTGTTGTTATTCCCAGCCTCCCTAGGACAGTGGTTCGGCCAATCCGAAGGAATGGAATGGATACAGGACGTGAGCCTTCAAATCGCTCCAGGCCAGCCGCTGAACATTATTTTGTTTTCAATGGGAATCATCTTTTTTTGTTTTTGGTACACGTCGATCATGTTTAATCCCAAAGAGGTGGCTGAGAACCTTAAGCGGTCAGGGGCTTTCATCCCTGGGTACCGCCCCGGCGACCAGACAGCTCGATACATTGACACGATCATCACACGGTTGACGTTATTCGGGTCACTTTATATGACCTTGGTTTGTTTGTTACCCCAGTTTTTGGTGATCCAGTTCAATATTACCTTTCAACTTGGCGGCACGGCCTTGTTGATTGTAGTTGTCGTGATCATGGATTTCATGGCTCAGGTACAAACACACTTGATGTCTCATCAATACGAATCGTTGATGAAGAAATCAAATCTTCAAAACTTTGGGCGGCGCTAGGAGTTGATGCAATGAAAGTAAGAGCTTCCGTAAAAAAGATGTGTCGAAACTGTCGAATTATCCGGCGAAACGGCTCTGTGCGCGTCATTTGCTCAGAACCAAAACATAAACAACGCCAGGGTTAATCCGGCGACAAAGGTGGATAGGAGCAACGTATGGCTCGTTTAGCTGGAATTAACATTCCTGACGATAAGCACACAGAGATTTCTCTGACCTATATCTATGGGATCGGACGCACAACGGCAAAAGCGTTATGCGACAAAACTGGAATCAGTCGAACAGCAAAGGTCGGTGAATTGACTGAGGGCGAGCTCGATGACCTGCGGTCTCAAATCAGCCAGCTCAGTGTAGAGGGTGATTTGCGTCGGGAAACCCAGCTGAACATCAAGCGATTGCTCGATTTAGGGTGTAATCGTGGCATTCGGCATCGTCGAAGCTTGCCGGTTCGCGGGCAACGGACGAAGACCAATGCTCGGACTCGTAAAGGTCCCAAACGACCGGTTAGGAAATAAAGTTTTTAAGCGCGAAGCAGTTGATCGCACGAATTCATGAAAGTAGGTAGACAGTATGTCTGAAACAGAAGCACAACAGGCGCCGGTGGTCCGGAAAAAAGGCAAGCGTCAGATCGCCGATGGTCTAGCGCATATTCACGCGTCTTTTAACAATACCATTATCACCATCACCGACCGTCAGGGCGGAGCACTCTCTTGGGCCACAGCCGGAGGTTCAGGCTTCAGAGGCGCTCGAAAAAGCACGCCGTTTGCAGCACAGGTGGCGGCAGAGCGTGCAGGTAACGCTGCGCTTGAATACGGACTGCAGAATCTAGAGGTTTTCGTCAAGGGACCCGGACCAGGACGGGAAGCCGCGGTCAGGGCATTGAATGCAGTCGGTTATCGCATTACGAATATCACGGATGTAACACCAGTTCCCCATAACGGATGTCGACCCCCTAAAAAGCGTCGGGTGTAGAAGAGGAGATTGCCAATGGCCAGATATCTCGGCCCAAAGTTGAAGTTGTCAAGAAGAGAAGGCACTGATCTGTTTCTTAAGAGCGGTGTCAGACCTATTGAATCTAAGTGTCGCATCGAAACAGCTCCTGGTATGCACGGACACCGCCGCGCGCGCGCGACAGATTATGGTGTGCAGTTACGAGAGAAGCAGAAAGTGCGTCGTATCTATGGTGTTTTAGAGAAGCAATTCCGAAATTACTACAAAAAAGCGGATCGTCAAAAAGGCGCTACCGGTGAAAACTTGCTTCGGATACTAGAGCGTCGGTTGGATAACGTTGTCTACCGAATGGGATTCGGGTGCACGCGCGCCGAATCCAGGCAGCTGGTATCGCACAAGTCGATCTTGGTGAATGGGCAGTTGGTTAATATCCCGTCTTATCAGGTCGAGGCAGGGGACACCATAACGATTCGTGAGAAAGCGAAGAGTCAGCTGAGAATTCAAGGGGCGCTGAACCTAGCAGCTCAGCGATCATCGGTGGATTGGGTAGAAGTCAATGTCGATCGATTGGAAGGTGTCTTTAAAGCTTATCCAGAGCGCGACGAGCTGCCGACAGAAATCAACGAAAATTTGATCGTCGAGCTCTACTCCAAGTAAGCGGTAAAAATTATTTAGATTAAGGAAGGATAAGGTATGCCTCATTCGTCATTAGAGTTTTTAACGCCCAAGCATATCCAGGTTGATCAGGTGAGCAACACCCGGGCACAAGTCGTGCTTGAGCCGCTTGAGCGTGGTTTCGGTCATACATTGGGCAATGCCTTGCGCAGAATTTTGCTTTCCAGCATGCCTGGATGCGCGATCACTGAGGTGGAAATCGACGGCGTTCTGCATGAGTACAGTGCGATCGAAGGTGTTGAAGAAGACGTGATTGAAATGTTGCTCAACCTTAAAGGTGTCGCCGTCAAGCTTAATACCGCTGATGAGGCTGAATTGTCGTTGACGAAAGAAGGACCCGGCGTTGTAACCGCAGGTGACTTTCTTTTGGATCATGATGTAGAGATCGCAAATCCCGATCACGTGATTGCGACGCTCAACAGCGCTGGCAAGCTCGCGCTCAGGGCCAAAGTGGGTCGCGGCAGAGGCTACGAGCCTGCTGATGCTGCCACGGATGAAGAGGATTCAGGCCGCATTATTGGTAGCCTCTTGCTCGATGCTTCCTATAGCCCGGTTAGGCGAGTCGCGTATAAGGTAGACAGTGCGCGCGTTGAGCAACGCACCGACTTAGATAAGCTGATCATCGATTTAGAAACGAATGGCACAATCGATCCTGAGGAAGCTATCCGCCGCGCAGCGACGATCCTCCAGCAGCAAGTTGCGGTTTTTGTCGACTTAGAGAGTAGCGATTTCCCGGAAGAAAAGCAGATGGAAGAGGAAATCGATCCTATCTTGCTCCGGCCGGTAGATGATTTAGAGCTCACCGTGCGGTCCGCGAACTGTTTGAAAGCCGAAAACATCTACTACATCGGTGACCTGATTCGTCGGACCGAAGTAGAGCTGTTGAAAACACCCAATTTGGGTAAGAAGTCGCTGACCGAAATCAAAGATGTGCTCGCATCTCGTGGGTTGTCGTTGGGCATGCGTCTTGAGAACTGGCCGCCCATGAGTCTTCGAGGGGACGACCGTTTACTTGGATAAACCAGCGTTCGGACACGTTCGAACTGAGTTAGATTAGGAATTACCATGCGTCACAGAAAAAGTGGAAAGCAGCTTAACCGTAATGCCTCGCATAGAAAGGCGATGTTTAAGAACATGACGTGTTCTTTGGTCGAGCACGAGGTTATTAAGACGACTGTTCCCAAGGCAAAGGAATTGCGGAGATTTGCCGAGCCATTGATCACGCTTGCCAAAGAAGACTCCGTCGCGAACCGGAGGCTGGCTTTTGCAAGAGTTGGCAACAAAGCGGTGGTTGGAAAGCTCTTCTCCGATCTTGGGCCTCGGTTTCAGGATCGTCCTGGAGGCTATACTCGGATTTTGAAAGCGGGATTTAGAGCTGGCGATGCAGCTCCAATGGCCTATATCGAATTGGTTGACCGCGTTATCTCTGATGATGAAGATCTTGACGATATTGAGGACGCTGCAGATGAAAGTGCAGAAGATTCTGGTGACGATATAAAAGATGACAACAGCTAGATAGTAGCAGTTGATGCAAGGGCCGGCTTATCCGGCCTTTTTGCATTATGGCGTGGAATTTTTATAGGGTCTTCGCGCCCCAAATACAGGAACCGCTTATGTTTGTACCGTTTTCCCCAATCCCTAGAACGTTGATGGGCCCTGGCCCGTCGGATGTTCATCCACGAATTCTCACCGCGATGGCTAGACCGACCATCGGACACTTGGACCCTGAATTTATCCGCCTAATGGACGAGATAAAGGTGCTCCTTCAAAGTTTGTTTCAAACAAAAAATGAACTCACGATACCCTTATCTGCCCCGGGCAGTGCGGGAATGGAAGCGAGCTTCGCGAACCTTGTAGAGCCGGGGGATAAAGTCATTATTCTTCAAAACGGTGTTTTTGGCGGAAGAATGGCCGAAAACGTCACGCGGTTTGGCGGCGAATTGGTGCTTTTACAGACAGACTGGGGTCGCGCGATTGATCCTGAACAGCTGCGTCTAGCACTGCAGGAGCATCCAGACGCGAAGATTGTCGGTTTTGTTCATGCGGAAACGTCAACGGGGGTGCGCTCCGATGCTGCAGCCCTTTGCAAGCTTGCCCAAGGCGCCGGATGCCTAACGATTGTTGATTGTGTTACGTCATTATTGGGTTGTGAAGTGAACGTTGATGGCTGGGGCGCCGATGTGGTCTATAGCGGCACGCAAAAGTGCTTGTCCTGTGCGCCTGGATTATCGCCTTTTACGATGTCGGAGCGCGCTGTCGAGGTGACGCAAAACCGCGCCTCAGCGGTGAAGTCTTGGTTTTTAGATATGAATTTAGTCATGGGGTATTGGGGCAAAGGAACAACCCGCGCTTATCATCATACAGCGCCGGTCAACGCGCTCTATGGGCTCCATGAGGCTTTGCTGATCGCCATGGATGAGGGATTGCCTGCAGCTTGGGCTCGGCATGCGCGTAATCACGATGCGCTTAAGGCTGGTCTTGAGGCAATGGGCTTGAAGTTTTTCGTTCCAGAATCCGAACGGCTCCCTCAGCTCAACCTCGTAGAAGTCCCAGAAGGCGTTGACGAAGCGCTGGTCCGCGCTCGGCTATTGAAGGAGTATAACCTTGAGATTGGTGCAGGGCTGGGTGTGCTGGCTGGCAAGGTATGGCGTATTGGATTAATGGGTTATGCCAGTCGTCCAGAGAATGTTCTGCTGTGCGTCAGTGCATTAGAAGCGGTACTCTCAAGCAGTAATGCGCCGATTAATCGTGGGGTTGCACTCGATGCTGTACAGGCAGCAGTTTGAACGATTTGATCTGAATCGACGCGCTGTGGGTGCACGCAGACTAGCTGGGCAACCTGCTCGAGGCCACTGAATTCGAGACCGCCGCAATGGCGTGACCGGGAAATCTTGCAACCGGCAAGCCTACTGCAAATGAATGGTTAGCTGGCAGCTCGTGTAGCAGGCTTTGCAGCATCCAAAACCAACTTCAGGAAACGACCAGTCGTGGAACGGTCATCATTGGCGACATCTTCGGGAGTACCAGTGCTGATGATTTGTCCGCCACCGTCGCCACCCTCAGGCCCGAGATCGACGACCCAATCTGCTGTTTTTATGACATCGAGATTGTGCTCGATCACGATGAGCGTGTTGCCTCGGCTCCTCAGCCGATGAATCACTTTGAGGAGTTGCTCAATATCAAAAAAATGTAACCCGGTGGTTGGCTCGTCCAAAATATAAAGGGTCTGCCCGGTGTCGGTTTTTGCCAGCTCTCTGGCCAGCTTTACACGTTGGGCTTCGCCGCCTGACAGGGTCGTGGCGCTTTGGCCAAGTCTGATGTATCCCAAGCCGACATCGATCAGGGTGCGTAACCGGCGCTCAATGACCGGAACGGCGCTCAAAAAGGGCAGTGCTTCGTCAACCGTCATATTGAGAACCGCATCGATGGACTGTCCCTTATAGCGAATTTCCAACGTTTCCCGGTTGTAGCGTTTGCCTTCACACTCATCACATTGAACGTAAATATCAGCGAGGAAATGCATCTCGACTTTGATCAGCCCGTCACCTTGGCAAGCCTCACAGCGTCCGCCCTTAACATTAAAACTAAAGCGTCCGGCTTTGTATCCTCGCGAGCGGGCTTCGGGAGTGGCAGCGAACAAATCGCGAATCGCCGAAAATATATTGGTGTAAGTCGCTGGATTCGATCGAGGTGTTCTTCCGATCGGGCTTTGACTAATTTCAACGACCTTGTCGAGCTGATCCAATCCTTGAACATCCAGATGAGGAGCGGCCTCAAGCGTTGTTGCCCCGTTGAGCGCTGTGGCGGCTAAGGGGTATAAGGTCTGATTGATCAGAGTTGATTTCCCTGAACCTGAAACTCCGGTGATACAGGTCATGAGGCCTAGAGGTAAGGATAAATCTACGGCCTTAAGATTATTGCCGGTGGCGCCGGTTACGGTGAGCCATCGATCTGGTTGCGGCGGAATGCGCTTTGCGGGCACGTCAATCATGCGCGCGCCTGACAGATATTGCCCGGTAATCGACTCGGGGCATTGCAGGATATCATCAACGCTACCGGCCTGAATCACTTGACCTCCAAGTTCTCCAGCGCCAGGCCCGATATCGACGATAAAGTCAGCGGCTCTGATCGCTTCCTCATCATGTTCGACAACAATGACGGTGTTTCCTAAGTCTCGCAAACGCGTCAGAGTGCTTAGCAGGCGCTCATTGTCTCGTTGATGGAGACCGATTGAGGGTTCATCGAGAATATACATGACGCCGACCAGCCCTGCGCCGATTTGACTGGCCAACCGAATTCGCTGGGCCTCGCCGCCAGAGAGCGTGTTTGCAGGTCTTGCTAGTGAAAGATAGTTAAGGCCCACATCAATGAGAAAGCCTAGTCGCGCTTTTATTTCACCGACGATTTTGTGAGCAATTTCAGCTTGCTGGCTTGGAAGATTTAAACCATCGAGGTATTTAAACGCCTCCATAATGCTGAGGTTGGAAATTTCTGCATAATTTCGATTCTGGACAAGAACCGCCAGCGCCCCTGGATTGAGTCGTTCGCCGTTACATGCGCTGCAAGGGCGCTCGTGAAGCCACTGCCCCAACTGATCTTTGACAGTCTGGGATTCGGTCTCATCGTAGCGGCGCGCGAGATTGGGGATAATCCCTTCGAATCGGTGTGACCTGGTGACCCGCTCGCCCGTCTGATCAGCATAGTAAAAGGAGATTTCGGTATCGCCGCTGCCATACAGCACCGCGTATTGGTGCGGTTCGCTCAGAGTGCTGAAAGGTTGATCAAGCGAGAAACCGTAGTGCAATGCAACCGACTCAAGCAGCTGATAATAGTAGACGTGTTGTCGGTCCCAACCCGCGATCGCGCCTTCAGAAATAGCGAGGCTCGGATCTTTGACAATGAACTCTGGGTCAAAGATCTGCTTGGTGCCGAGCCCGTCACAGCTGGTACAAGCACCTCTAGGATTGTTAAAAGAAAACAGCCTGGGCTCTAGTTTGGGCATGGAATATCCGCAACTCGCGCAAGCATAATTGGCCGAAAAAAGCTGATCTGAAGCGGTGGGGTCATCGATTTGTGCAACCAACGCTAGTCCATCGGAGGCTTTGATCGCGGTTTCGAAGGAGTCAGCCAAGCGCGTTGCAAGATCGGCCCGTACGCTGAATCGATCCACCACGATCTCAATGGTGTGTCTCTTATTTCTGTCGAGATCCGGTAAATCATCTAAATCAGCAACGAGTCCGTCGATCCTGGCTCTGACGAAACCCTGGGCAGAGAGGCCTTTCAAAATCTGTTGATGCTCGCCTTTCTTATCTTGGACAATCGGCGCAAGAATCATGAGCCGGGTTTCAGGCTCGCATGCCAAGACTTGATCGACCATTTGAGCGACTGTTTGCGCTTTGAGAGGCTGTTGATGGATGGGGCAATGGGGTAAACCGACCCTCGCAAAGAGCAGTCTCAAGTAATCCGCAATCTCGGTGGTTGTGCCGACAGTTGATCGAGGGTTGTGGTTCGTTGATTTCTGCTCGATGGAGATTGCGGGTGATAGCCCTTCGATATGATCAACATCGGGCTTTTCCATAATCGCTAGAAACTGACGGGCGTAGGTCGATAGGCTCTCGACGTAGCGTCTTTGACCCTCCGCGTATAGGGTGTCAAAAGCGAGGGAAGACTTTCCCGATCCAGAGAGCCCTGTGATGACGGTCAAGGAGTCTCTAGGAATGTCGAGATCTATATCCTTAAGGTTGTGTGTTCTAGCGCCTCGAATGGCGATGTGTTTCTTGAGCATTGTCGCGGGTCCGAGTCTCAATCAGTGAGCATTTTGATCTAGGTTGCATCGCTCGCCTAAGGCTGCTGATGCTAGGCGACATAAACCCTGTTATGATCCTCCGCCTCGTCGAAATATCAACCGCAGGAACGTAGGTGTGTTGCAGCCAACCGTCTATGGCGTGCTGCTAGGGTGCCTGTTTTGTGCTGTTAGCGATAGTAAGTGTTTGTTCGTCATTTCGCAAAGATCAGATCTTCTTTAGGTGTAATCCATGAATTCACAAGAGCGCCGCACTGCCTTGATTGTGGGCCTTTTATACTTCGTCAGGATGTTGGGGCTATTTAGTATTCTGCCGGTATTCGCGCTTGCCGCAGCCGATCTATTTGACAGTGGCCCTGCGGTTATCGGCTTGACCTTAGGGATCTATGGCTTGTTTCAAGCAGTCTTGCAGATTCCATTGGGGGCACTTTCTGATCGCTTTGGTAGGAAACCGATTTTGATAGGCGGGCTGTTTATTTTTATTGTTGGAAGTTTGATCGCGGGTATGGCCGAACGGGTAGAACTGGTGATCCTAGGGCGTGCGCTACAGGGTTCTGGAGCGATCGCCGGTGTTTTATTGGCTGTGGTTGGGGACGGTTTACGGCTTGAATACAGAGCGCGAGCAATGGCGATGATTGGCGGCGGGATTGGTATGGCTTTCGGGTTTTCACTCGTCGTTGGGCCCTTGTTGTACCAGTTTGGAGGTTTGGCGGCGTTGTTTTTTCTTGCTGCCGCGACGGGTTTTGCGGCTTTGGTTTTGGTGGTGTTTTTGTTGCCAGAGCAGGATGTTGAACACCGGCAGGTGCGCAGCAGCGGCGGTGTCTCGCAGGTTCTCCGAGATGGTGCACTGCAGACTTTGAATCTCAGTATCTTCATGAATCATTTTTTGTTGATGGCGGGCTTTGTAGTGATTCCAGCCTTGCTCGAGGAATTTGGATTACTCATGGAAGATCACGCCTGGGTGTATTTAGGCCTTTTGGTCGGTTCGTTCTTCCTCATGTTGCCGTTAATTTTCAAATTCCGAGGTTCGACTCGATTAATGACCCAGCTATCGCCGGCTGTTTTGATGATCGGAGCCTCGGTGGTGACGATGGCCGTATCGGGTTCTTTGCTGCCATTTCTGTTCGCGTTGTTGATTTTCTTTGTCGGGTTCAACTACTTAGAAGCGACGCTACCGACGCTTGTATCGCAGTTTGCGAGTGAAGCACATCGGGGCGCAGCTATGGGCGCGTACTCTTCAGCACAATTTCTAGGGATCTTTGCTGGCGGTAGCTTGGGTGGATTACTCCTAGCCTCGAGTGACATAACAACATTGGTTTTGGCAAATATCGCATTGGTTGGTTTCTGGATGGCGATATTGTTGTTTCGAGGAGCAATCGAAAAAAAGACAGTATGAAGATGAACGGTTCGAATTGAGTTATCTCCGTCGAAGCGCAGAAATTTGAGCAAAATTGAACAGATGGCGCTCGCGGTATCCCAGCAGGAATGCAATCGCGACTGGTAGGCTTGCGAATTGATCAATTCCTCTGCCCAACAGGGCTCGAAGCGGTTATTATTGTGTCGAACAACCTGCTGTCAAAGCTCTTAGCTGGGTGTCATGTTATTCGAGCTTTGGCCAGGACAACATCAGGGTTATTAACCATCGCCTGCCGATGAATAGGAGTCGTTATGGCAAGAGGTATCAATAAAGTCATTATCGTGGGGAATCTTGGTAGAGACCCAGAGACCCGATATTTGCCTTCCGGTGGTGCGGTGACAAATGTTTCAGTTGCAACTTCTAAGTCTTGGCGGGACCGAGAATCTGGAGAGCAAAAAGAGAGAACAGAATGGCATCGGGTGGTGTTTTTTAATCGATTGGCAGAGATCGCCAGCGAATATCTAAAGCGTGGTTCGAAAGTTTACCTTGAAGGCGAACTGCGAACCCGTGAGTGGGAGCGTGAGGGCCAGAAGCACTACACCACAGAAATTGTCGCCGGTGAAATGCAAATGCTGGATGGCCGATCCGGTATGGACGGCGGTGGTGGTCAAAGTTTCAATAATGGTGGTGGCGCATCCAGCGGTGGCAGCCGTCCGGCTGATGACTTTGGTCCTCCACCCTCTGATGATTTTGACGATGACATCCCTTTTTGATAATCGAGTCTCGGGCGCTGAAAATATCCTTGTTGGTACCACCGCCATTGCAACAGAACCGATGCTCAGGCGTGAGGGCGGGTTGATCGTGACTATTCAGAGCTTCGGATTTCCGTTCACCGCGCAATGAAAACCCAAGATATCCCGCTCTTCCCGCTGCAAGCGGTGCTGTTTCCTGGAGGTGTCGTCAGCCTGCCAATCATAGAAGCGAGACACCTGGATGTCGTCGCTAGATCGACTAAATTCGATACTGGAATTGGACTAGTACTTGCCGAGGAAGATGCTCGCCAATTGACGATCCTGGGCCGTAGCGCGCCAAATATTGCAAGGGTGGGCTGTCTTTGTCGTGTGCTCGATTTCGATCAAGATGAGGCCGGCAGTCTGAAGGTTACACTCATTGCTGAGCGTAAATTCAAGGTGCTTAATACTTACGAAGGTGATGATCGCGCGCTCTTCGGCGAGGTGATGTTGCTTGCACTCGAGCCAGTCATCGCCACCGGACCAGAGGACGAATCCATGGTGGATGTTCTTGAGCATCTGTTGTCCCATCCTGCGGTCGCCCCAGAAGCAAAGAAGATGGGTTACGGGCACCTCGCCGATCTTGGCGGACGACTGGCTGAACTACTCCCTTTAAAAAACGCGGTGCGCCAACGCATGTTAGAAATTAATGATCCCGTGACTCGACTGAGCCACCTTGAAAAGCTGCTGGATCAGATGCAGGCGAGCGCTGAGGCCCAAGGCGTCTAGGGTTTGAGGTTCTTAATTTTGAGGGTCTTACAACCGGCGCCTTGAAACAGAGGCCTTGATCTCAGAGACCTTATTTTAAAGTGTTTTGACCAGTCTCCAGGATCATTGCCAGGGTTGAGTATGTATAATGAACTGGTAAAAAAGAGACAAAGCGATGGGTATCGAGGCTGAGATAAAAAAGATTGGGGTGCAAGCAAAGCTTGCGTCGGCCGGTGCTCGTCGAGCAAGCACGGCTCAAAAGAATCGTGGTCTCGATGAAATCGCACAACATCTCGTCAATGCCTCTGACGATTTGATCGCGGCTAACGCAAAAGACCTTGAGGCGGCTCGAGCCTCCAACTTGGATGCCGCCAGCCTTGACCGTTTGATCTTGACCAAGTCGGGGATACAAGGGATGAGCGAAGGATTGCAGCAGATCTGCGCCCTTGAGGATCCGGTCGGGAAAATCAGTCAAATGGCGGCGCGTCCCAACGGGTTGGAAATCGGCAAAATGCGCACACCTATCGGCGTGATCGGGATGATTTATGAATCGCGACCGAATGTGACAATCGATGCCGCGGGTTTATGTATAAAATCAGGGAACGCTGTGATTTTGCGCGGCGGTTCGGAGTGCATTCATACTAATCGCGCACTGTTTTCCTGTATCTCTGACGGATTAAAAGCGGCAGACCTTGACCCTGACTGGGTGCAACTGATCGCAACGACGGATAGAGCTGCTGTTGGCGCTCTGCTTGCACTAGATGAACACGTCGACATGATTATTCCTCGTGGTGGAAAGAGTTTAATTGAGCGAGTCGCAAAAGAGACGAGAATTCCAATACTCAAACATCTTGACGGTAACTGCCATCTGTTCGTCAATGATGATGCAGACCTCACGATGGCGGAATCGCTGGTTATGAATTCTAAAACTCAGCGTTATGCTGTTTGTAATGCACTTGAGACTTTACTGATTCACAAGGCGCTGCCAGCAAGTTTCGTCAGTGACGTCATCATTCGACTGGTTGCTGAAGGGGTGGAAGTCAGAGCATGCCAGCGAACACTAGAGCAGGTAATCCAACAGAGCGGCGTGGTGCCAGCAAGTAGTTCGGATTGGTCCACCGAATACCTAGGGCCAGTGCTGGCGCTTAAAATTGTCGACGATATTGATGACGCAATTCGACACATCAATGAGCATGGTTCTAATCACACCGATACCATCGTGACTCAGCGTTTGGCCGATACCCAAAAATTTATGCGAGAAGTTGATTCAAGCTCTGTGATGGTGAACGCATCGACTCGATTTGCCGATGGCTTCGAATATGGTCTGGGCGCGGAAATTGGTATTTCTACCGATAAATTGCATGCCAGAGGTCCTGTCGGATTAGAAGGATTAACCAGCGAAAAATATGTGGTATTCGGGCAGGGGCAGATCCGCGGATGATCTCATCCCAACGCGACTTCGCGGTGTTGGGAGGTAGTTTCGATCCTGTTCATCAAGGCCACATTTCGATCGCAGAGACAATCTCAGAATCCCTGGGTGCGAGGGTGTGTCTGGTGCCGGTTGGTGTTCCTGCGCACAAGTCAAGCTTGGTTGCCTCCCCGAAACAGAGGCTCAGAATGTTGGAGCTGGCCATTCGCAATCATCCAGGCCTGGTTGTTGATGATTTAGAGCTTGTTCGGGACTCTATTTCCTACACTTTTGAGACGATGAGGATTCTGCGGGAGAAACTGGGTGAATCAGAAAATCTCTATTTCATTTTAGGAATGGATGCTTACTTGGACTTGCCCACATGGCATGAGTGGCAAAACTTGCTGAACCTCACGCACATCGTCGTTTGTCATAGGGTCAGCGCGAAGGCCTTTCCGCCCGAGCTGCGTGTGTTCGAAGCAAATCATCGGGTGCGTACAATCGATGAATTGAAGGCAGCCTCTCGTGGGTTTGTTTATTATGTAGAAAATCCGGCGGTTGAGATCTCATCTTCAGAGGTGCGGGCTCGACTTCGGCGCGGTGATGCGATGACTGGCCTGATCAACCCAGAAGTTGCTCGCTTTATATCAGAGCAAAACCTTTACCGATCAACCGGCGATGAGGGAATACCCCAATGAATGTTGAAGAATTAACCCAATTGGCAGTGTCCGCTCTTGAGGACATTAAAGCCCAAAACCTTGTCACGCTGGATGTGCGAGACCAGACTGATATCGCAGATGTCATGGTGGTCGCAACGGGCCAGTCGGCCCGGCAGGTAAAAGCGCTGGCCGCCAATGTTGTTGAGGCTGCTAAGCATGAGGGAATTATGCCTCTAGGGGTCGAAGGTGAAGACGAAGGTGATTGGGTTTTGGTAGATCTAGCCGACGTGATTGTGCACGTCATGTTGGAGGAAACCAGAGACCTTTATGATTTGGAAAGTTTGTGGAGCTTATCACCTACGAGAGTCGGAGATGAGACAGTTCAGTGAAGCTTGAATTGCTTGCTGCCGGTACGCGCCCGCCGGATTGGGTCAGCGCAGGCTTTAGCGTCTACCAAAGCCGGATGCCATCTGAGTGCCAGTTGATTTTGACTGAATGCTTGAATGCGAAGCGGTCTAAGAACGGTCAGGTCGAGGCGTATCAGCGGATCGAGGGAGAAGCGATGATGCGTCAAATCAAGGATGGTGCCTTCGTGATTGCTTTGGACAAATCAGGCCGTCATCTATCTACCGAAATGCTTTCAGAAAAATTAGCCGAATGGTTGCCAATCTATCCTTGGGTACAGTTGATGATAGGGGGACCAGACGGATTGTCAAAAGACTGTTTATCCCGCGCCAATTTAACGTTAAGTCTATCTGAGATGACGTTCCCACACTTTCTGGTTCGGGTCATGATCGCCGAGCAACTTTATCGAGCTTGGACCATTTTCAAAAATCATCCTTATCATAAATAGTCATGGCTGAAGCGCTCGCTCTAAAGGACCATCGACAAGAAAGCCAGATCTATGTCGATCGATCGGCCTTTGGGGCAGTGGTTGTTGCGCTTTTGTTTTTACTGTTGATCGCTCGGGTGGGCTATTTGCAGGTCTTTGAATTTGCAGACTCGGTTGCGCGTTCAGAAAATAATCGAATCCAAGTAGTGGCTCGCTCTCCGGTCCGGGGCCGTATCTTCGATACCCAGGGTGAGCTTCTGGCCCAAAATCGGCCCTCCAGGGATTTGGTCCTGATTCCAGAGCAAGTTGTGGATGTTGATTTGAGTTTAGAGGGTTTGCGCCAAATCGTCGAAATCAGTGAGGAATCTGAGGCGTATTTCAGACGATTGCTCAAGCGCCGGGCGCGTGCATTTGAACCGGTTCCAGTACTCCTCAATTTATCGGATGAAGCGGTTGCGAGATTCGAGGCAAACCGCAGTCGATTCCCCGGTTTTTCCGTCGAGGCTAAATTGGTTCGTTATTACCCAAAAGGCGAGCTAATGGCCCACGCGGTAGGTTCGGTGCGGCGAATCAATGATCAAGATTCAAAGTCGTTGGACGCATCACGTTATTTGGGGACCGACCATATTGGGAAGTTGGGTGTAGAGCGATTTTACGAGTCGTCTTTGTTGGGTGAGGTTGGATACGACAGAGTTGAAGTCAATGCGCGAGGGCGGCAAATGCGTATTGTTGAGTCGGAAAAGCCGAGTAACGGCTTAGACCTAACGCTGCACTTGCATGCTGGGCTGCAGGCGGCTGCCGCGCGCGCGCTTGGTGATCGACGGGGCTCAGTGGTGGCAATTGAACCCGAATCTGGAGGTATTCTAGCGCTTCTCAGCCAACCCTCTTATGATCCAAATCTTTTCGTTCAGGGCATCTCTTATCGTGACTATGATGCGCTCCGGGAGTCAGAGGATGCGCCTTTATTTAATCGCGCGCTTCAGGGGCAATATCAGCCGGGTTCCACCTTAAAACCTTTCATCGGTTTGATTGGTTTGGGCGCCAATGTGATTAATGCGAGAGATGCCATCGATGATCAGGGCTGGTATCAATTACCCGATAATGAGCGGCTTTACCGGGACTGGAACTGGACAAAAACTGATGCCGGCGGGCATGGCCGAGTCAATCTCGAGAAAGCCATTTATCGATCATGCAATGTTTATTTTTATGATCTGGCGGTGCGCCTTGGAATTGATAGGCTCTCAACAGGCCTTCAGCAATTTGGTCTCGGTCAGGTCACTGTGTTCGATTTGCCCGAAGCCAATGAGGGCTTGCTGCCAAGTCGAGCCTGGAAGCGTCAAGCCCGAAAGTTGCCTTGGTATCCTGGCGATACGGTTAATTTAGGCATCGGTCACGGAGATATGTTGGTGACGCCGCTGCAAATGGCTGCGGGAGCCGCGATGCTTGCCAATCGGGGTCGGTGGGTGATGCCGAGAATGGCAAAAAATCGAACAATCGAGACCTTGCCGGGTCTTCTACCCTCTGGTGATAGACGGTTGCCAGACCGCGTCTGGGACCCGATTATCTCCGCGATGGAGAAGGTCGTTCATCGAGGTAATCAACAATTTGGCGAAAACGGTACAGCTTGGTCCTATATTGGCAGAGATATTCCGTACCGGATGGCGGGTAAGTCAGGTACCGCTCAGGTTGTAGAGATCAGGCAGGGCGAGGTTTATGACGAAGAATTAATCGATGAGCGGCAAAGAAAGCATGCTTGGTTTATCGCGTTTGCTCCAGTCGACGCGCCAAAGATTGCTTTGGCTGTGCTTATTGAAAATGGTGGCGGCGGTAGTGAGTTTGCCGCCCCGGTTGCCCGGGAGATACTTGATTACTATTTGCTTGAGCGTGGTGTCGGAGTCGACCTGAAGCTGGCGGGAGGCGGTGCTCGATGAGCGATGATTTTGTCAGGCAATTGCCGAACTGGCAGCCAGGGTTTGGAGGGAGGGCGAGAGCGTTTAATTGGTTTAATCTTGATCCCCTGTTGTTGATTGTCATTGCGGGTATTGTCAGTTTTGGTCTAGTGGTTCTCTTCAGCGCGGCAGATGGGCAGGTTGAGGTTCTCAGAGCTCAGCTTGTGCGTTTCGCGATTGGCTTTGGTCTGATGGTAGTGCTCGCGCAATTTCCACCCCATTTTTATCTCAGGCTCGCCCCCTGGCTCTATCTTGTTGGCCTGGTGCTGCTGATATTGACCTACCCCTTTGGAACAGAAGTCAACGGATCAAAGCGTTGGTTACGGATCCCGGGTCTGATTAACTTTCAACCCTCTGAATTAATGAAAATTTTTCTACCACTCGTATTGGCCTGGTATTTTAACGACCGTCACCTGCCGCCGAAGCCGAAGTATATCGCCATCAGTTGCGTGCTTTTTCTGCTGCCCGCCGCCTTGATTTATGGCCAGCCTGATCTTGGCACGGCCCTGATCGTTGCAGCATCCGGTCTGATTCTTTTGTTGTTGGCTGGGCTCCCATGGCGTTATTTTGTTTGGAGTGGCCTCAGTCTTGTTGCGGCGGCTCCGGTGCTCTGGTTCCTGATTAGAGATTATCAGCGGCAGCGAATTTTGACGTTGCTCGATCCTGAGAGGGATCCTTTGGGTGCGGGGTGGAACATCATACAGTCCAAAATAGCCATAGGCTCTGGCGGATTTTCGGGTAAGGGTTTGTTTAATGGCACTCAAGCGCACCTCGACTTTTTGCCCGAGAGCCAGACCGATTTTATTATCGCGGTGCTGGCTGAAGAGTTGGGTTTCATTGGCGTTGTGTCTTTGCTGCTCGGCTACGGATTATTAATTCTTCGAGGATTGCTGATTTCCCTCAATGCGCAGGATACTTTTGGGCGACTACTGTGTGGAAGCATCACGTTTACGTTTTCGGTCTATGTGTTCGTGAATATTGGGATGGTCTCGGGTATCCTGCCAGTTGTAGGCGTGCCGCTACCGCTGGTGAGCTATGGCGGCACTTCCTTGCTCACCCTGTTTGCAGGTTTTGGCTTAATGATGTCGATTCACAGTCACCGCAGAATTACGCTGTCATGAAGATAACGGTTTACACATGAGACATAAACGCATTCTGATCTTACGAGTTTTGTTGTCCGCCTTTGCCATAGTGTGGATCGTGATGGCATCTGCTCGCGCTGATTATGCGGAAAGGCCAGAAGTTCAGCAGTTCATCAGCGAGCTCAGGGTCAATGATGGTTTCGATGCTGAAGTGCTTCAAAGCGTCTTTCAGCAAGCGCGCTACAAACAGTCGATTATCGACGCGATTTCGAGACCCGCAGAGCGCGTGCTGAAATGGGATGGTTATCAAGATATTTTCTTGACGGATCGACGATTTCGCCAAGGCCTTGCTTTTGAGGCATCTCACCGTGAGCTGTTTACAAAAGCTGAGGCCCGTTGGGGGGTTGATCGCTGGACCATATTAGCGATCTTGGGGGTTGAGACTTCGTATGGGCGTAATAAAGGTAGTTATCGTGTGATTGATGCACTATCGACGCTCGCATTTGATTATCCGCCCCGTGCCAAATTTTTTAAAAAAGAACTCCGTGAACTTTTTCTTCTCGCTCGAGAACAGGACAAGTCGGTTGTTGATTTGCTGGGCTCCTATGCTGGCGCGATGGGCTATGGTCAGTTTATACCCAGCAGTTATCGCGCTTATGCGGTCGATTTCAACGATGATGCGTTCATCGACATTTGGGATGAGCCTGCAGACGCCATCGCGAGTATTGCCAATTATCTGTCGGTGCATGGCTGGGAGCCGGCTAAGCCAGTTTTGAGGGAAATTGCTTCCCCGAATGATATTCCTGAGGCTTTACTCAATAAGCAGCTGAAGCCGCATTTGAGCGCTGCGGTCTTGATTGATTATGGGGTTGAACCATCGTTATTGGGCGATATTGAGCCTGGGGTGTTGTTGAACCCGCTCAGGTTTGAGGGCAAAGCCGGATCGGAGTACTGGTTGGGATATCCGAATTTTTATGCCATTACTCGCTATAACCACAGTCGTCTCTACGCAATGGCCATCTACCAATTGAGCGAGCAGCTCAGAAAAGGAAGTAAGCAGTGAGGGCTTATTTGGTCAGGCGAAGCGATCGTATTCTGAGCCTAGGTCGTCAAGGATGGCTGATATTTTTGCTTGCAGGGTGCCAGTTTGATGGCCGTCAGATGGTTGCTGCGATGTCCGATGCGATGCGCCAAAACAGTGAAGGAGAAATGGCTGTATCCGAGCAGCCTGGCCTTGACCAAGCACCGGCTCCGGATAGTGGGGATATCGGTGAAGGCGATCTAGGATCGGCGCAAGCTCAAAACGATATGCTTGGTTCCGATGAAGCGAGTGCAGAGCAAACACCCCCAGTCGTTAAAGACGGTGATCAATCTGAAACAGGCCCGAGACCTCCATGGAACAGTCCCTACGAAGTCTATGGCGATCGATACGTTGTAGATGAGTCCAGTCGAGGCTATCGGGAAGTTGGCATCGCGTCCTGGTACGGAGAAAAATTTCAGGGCCGTAAAACGTCTAATGGGGAAATCTTTGATATGAATGGCATATCGGCTGCACACAAAACCTTGCCGATCCCAACAATGGTCCGAGTGACGAATTTAGATAATGGCCAAAAAATAGAGCTTCGAATTAACGACAGAGGTCCTTTTCATGATGACCGGATCATTGACTTGTCATTTGCTGCAGCCAAAGCGTTGGGCTTTTCAGGTCAGGGTACTGCACCTGTCGTTGTTGAGGCGTTGGATGCGCTGAATTATCCGAATGACGGCGTGTTGCCGAAGAAAACTCCAAATATCTACCTGCAAGCTGGGGCTTTTCAGGCTAAAAGTAGCGCCTTAAAGCTGAAACAAGATATTGAGACGACTTTTATGTTGCAGCGCCTCAATGCCACGGTTCGAGTGTTAGAAAGTGAGCTCGAAGCTGAAGTGAAGCTTCACAAGGTTTGGATAGGTCCCATCCTCAATACAAATCGAGAGACTATGATTTCAACAATTCTGTCGCAAATGGGACTGTCAAAACCCGTTAAAGTCGTCGCAAATTAGCGCTTCGGACTCGTTGTCAGTAAAATTGATTGTTCAGTTGTGTTCCCCGATAGGACTCAAAGCATCATGAAAGTTTCCCTCGCAATCTTATTCAGTTTGTTTTCCATGTCCTTGTCAGCGGCGCCCGTGATTATTCCAGCGCCCCCGCAACTTGCTACCGAGGGCCATATTTTGCTCGATGCCGCAACTGGAGCGGTATTGGTTGAGCAAAATTCCGAGGTGCGATTGCCTCCGGCAAGCCTGACCAAAATTATGACCAGTTACATTATTGCGTCAGAAATTGAACAAGGGCGGATTTCTCTGGATGATGATGTTCCTATCAGTGTTAAAGCTTGGAAAACTGAAGGATCTCGCATGTTTATTCGGGAGGGCACTGAGGTCAAAGTTTCTGACTTGATTCGCGGTATCGTGGTGCAATCAGGTAATGATGCGAGCGTTGCCATGGCTGAATTCATCGCTGGCGACGAAACAGCATTTGCCGACATTATGAATCAGATGGCTGCAAGGCTAGGGATGGAAAACTCAGAATTCCGCAACGCGACGGGTCTGCCAGATGAATCCCATTACACGACCGCAAAGGATTTGTCCGTGCTTGCAACCGCGTTGATCCGTGATTTCCCCGAGCATTACAAGATCTACCAGGAGAAATATTTTTCCTATAACGACATTCGCCAGGCGAATCGCAATAGTCTCCTTTTTAGGGACGATTCTGTTGATGGCGTTAAGACCGGTCATACTCAGGCCGCGGGTTATTGTCTGGTTGCCTCGGCGAAAAAAGCAGACATGCGTTTAATTTCAGTGGTTATGGGAGCGACCTCTGAGCGGGCGCGTGCCGTGGAATCGCAGAAGTTACTGAATTACGGTTTTCGCTATTACGAGTCAATTAAACTCTATGAACCTCTAGAAAACTTAAGGCAAGTCAGAATTTGGGGAGGATTGCACGAATCGCTTTCTGTAGGCCTCGATGAGTCTGTGCACCTTACGATACCCCGGGGGTCCAGAGGATCGCTTGAGGCAGATATCGTTCTCGAGCCGATTATTCGTGCGCCGATCTCTCAGGGGCAGACATTGGGCACGCTGACCGTTCGCCTTGATGGCGAATCTCTATTGGAGCGCCCTGTAATCGCGCTTAATGGGGTCAAAGCGGCTGGATTTTTTGCGGGTCTCATGGATAGCTTTCAGTTGTTTTTACTGGAGACTTTTTCGGGCGACCCCCTGGCGCTCTGATCGATGGAGAACCCACCTAAAATCAGCTTTCCCTGTAACTATCCGATTCGAGTGATTGGCGTAAGCAGTGAAGCTTTCCGTAGGGAGGTGCTGGAGGTTTTTCGGAAGTTCGATGAGAGTGTGAATGACGACAAACTTTCGTATCGCCCAAGCTCTGGTGGTAACTATGAATCGATTCAGGTGCAGTTTGGTGCTGAAAGTGAGGCGCAGTTGCAGTCACTGTTTGAGCAGTTGAAGCGGATCACAGGCATTAAGATGGTGCTTTGAAATGGTTCTCCCCGACCCAGAAATAGTGGTTCGGCAGTTGGGCTTATGCGATTACTCGGACGCGCTCAAGGCGCAACAAGCGTTTACTCGTGCAAGACACTTTGATGACCCAGATGAGTTTTGGGTCGTGGAGCACCCTTCGGTCTATACCTTAGGTCAAGCCGGAAAAATGGAGCATGTGCTTGATCCGAGAGATGTCCCGGTGATTCGATCAGATCGCGGCGGGCAAGTGACCTATCACGGTCCGGGGCAAGTGGTCATCTACCCATTGCTTAATGTGAAGCGACGCCAATTGACCGTACGGGGTTTGGTTTCTAGTCTCGAGCGGGCGGTCATCAATTGTTTGCAAGAATTTGGCTTGCAGGGAGAGACCCGCTCTGGCGCGCCGGGGGTTTATGTTGATACGCGGAAAATAGCCGCGCTAGGACTTCGCATCAGTCGTGGATACAGCTATCACGGCTTGAGCGTGAATGTGGCCATGGACCTAACGCCGTTTGAGCGAATAAATCCGTGTGGATATAACGATCTCAAGGTGACGGATTTCGTAAGAGAAGGGGTGGCGACAACAACCGCACAGGTGGCTGAGCGTTTGATTAAAGCGCTAAAACGTGAGGTTTGTTCGGAAAAAACACTGGGGACGCCGATAGCTGAATCCTCCACTGGATTGAATTAAACGAGGGCGATTGTGACTGAAAAAAAGAACCGATTGATTCAAGGGGAAAAACTGAGGGGACTCGAAAAAGTCCGCAGGATCCCAGTAAAGGTCATACCCAGCGAGACACTGCTCCGTAAGCCGGATTGGATTAGGGTAAGGCTCTCCGCTGATCCGGAAGTCGCGAGGATCAAAGGAATTTTGCGAGACCGAAAGCTGGCCTCGGTGTGTGAGGAAGCCAGTTGCCCCAACCTGCCAGAGTGTTTTTCGCATGGCACGGCGACTTTTATGATCATGGGCGAGATCTGCACTCGGCGCTGCCCGTTTTGTGACGTGGCCCACGGCAAACCAAATCCCCTTGATGTCGATGAACCCCGACAGCTCGCAGAAGCCGTCGCTGAGATGGGTCTCAAATATGTGGTTGTCACTTCGGTGGATCGCGATGATCTGAAAGACAGTGGCGCGGCTCATTTCGCCGAGTGTATTCGCGCGGTTCGAGCGCACAATCCTTCGACACGCCTTGAGGTCTTGGTGCCCGATTTTCGAGGGCGTATGGATATTGCCCTTGATATCCTTAAGGCAACGCCCCCCGATGTTTTTAATCACAACCTTGAGACAGTGCCTCGGCTCTATAAAAAAGCGCGTCCTGGCGCCGATTATCAGTGGTCGCTAGATTTGCTGAAACGTTATAAGCAAGTCGCCCCGGATGTAATCACTAAATCTGGACTGATGCTTGGACTTGGCGAACAGACCGAAGAGGTGATCGCGGTGATGGAGGATCTACGGGCGCATGACGTTGATATGTTAACGCTTGGCCAGTATTTGCAGCCAAGCCGGGATCATTTGGCAGTGGATCGTTACGTGCATCCCGATGAGTTTGAGGCGCTCAGGGTTGAAGGTCTTAAACTTGGCTTCTCTCAGGTCGCCAGCGGCCCGTTGGTTCGATCATCCTACCAAGCCGACCAGCAGGCTAAGGCCCATCTGCAGGACCGCAAATAGGGCAGTCTGATCGCTGTTTAAAAATAAAGCTGTGCCAACGATTGGTCATGGCATCAAAAGTTGTTAATCGCCCGGTATGTTCGCGAGCGATGCCAAGAACAAGCTTTAGCGTTTCAAGCGCGAGCAGGCTACCAATAATGCCTACGAGGGGTGCTACGACCCCTGTAGTGGCGCAGTTCTGCTCGGTTGGGCGCTGATCACCGTAGAGGCAAGCGTAGCAGGGGCTCCCTGAAACGCTAGGATCCCAAACCATTTGCTGTCCCTCGAAACGAATAGCCGCACCAGAAACCAAAGGAGTCTGCGCCTCTACGCATGCGCGATTAATGGCAAAGCGGGTTTCAAAATTGTCTGTGCAATCAACAATAATATCGACGTTCCCAGCGAGGGTTGCCAGATCTTTCGAATCTAGCCGCCGATGAATGAGATGACAGTCTGTGGTTTGATTGATTTGAGAGAGCGAAGTTTTGGCAGACTCAACTTTGGATGTACCAACGGCAGCCTCTGAATGCACGATTTGTCGCTGGAGATTGCCAAGATCGACGTCGTCATCGTCAACCAAGGTCAAGGTACCGACCCCTGAGGCTGATAAGTAGAGCGCGACCGGGCTGCCAAGGCCACCCAACCCGATGATGGCAACGTGAGATGCCAACAAGCGCTCCTGCCCCGCTATGTCGATATCGGGGAGGAGAATGTGTCGACTGTAACGCAGCAGTTCGTCGTCTTTCATGATTCGCCTAATTGTCCGAGCACAGCCCTTGGGTTCCCAGAAAGGTCGCGCAAACCCTCACAGTGCCAGCCTCGGTTATTCATCGCTTCAATGACCGCCGATTGTTGATTATACCCATGCTCGAGAAGTAGGTGGCCTGTTTTTGTAAGGTGGCGCTTTGCCTGAGCGATGATGATTTTAAGGTCCTCAAGGCCATGGTCTGCGGCAACCAGCGCTTGACGGGGCTCGTATCGAAGTGCGTGAAGATGCGGGTCATTGGGTGCGATATAGGGTGGGTTGGCAACAATGATATCGAATTTGTTCTGGGCAAAGCTTGTGAGCCAATCTGCTTGAACCCAACAGAGATTGTCGAGACCGCGTCCATTGCTTTGGGCGACACTCAGCGCGCGGTTGCAATGATCAGACCCAATGATCGTCCAGTTTGGTCGTTCCTTGGCGAGGGAAACAGCGATTGCGCCCGAACCCGTACCAAGATCGATGAGCGTACGGTGGGGCGAGCCCCAGCGTTCTAAGATGGTTGCGATGAGCAGTTCTGTATCGGGTCGCGGAATCAAAGTGTCTGCTGTGACGTTAATCTCCGACTTCCAAAAAGATTGCTTCTGCACTAGATAGGCAAGAGGGACCCCTGCGCGACGCTGTTCAAGGAGCGCTTGAAACATTTTAAATTGGTTGGGTGAGATCTTTTGATCAGATCGGGCAAGCAGCGCGGTTCTCGAAAGGCCAAGACAATGACTCAGCAATAATTCAACATCGAGCCGTGTGCCGGTGTCACCGAGCAGCTGCTTGGCAGCAGCGGTTATCGCCGCGACCGAATCAGTCTCGGTCACTGGGATCCTGACTGAGCGCCGTCAGCAAATCTGCCTGGTGTTCGCTGCGAAGCGGTTCGATCACGGCGCTGAGCTCGCCTGCAATCACCTGCGAAAGCCGGTGGAGCGTTAAGTTAATGCGGTGGTCTGTCACTCGGCCATCAGGATAGTTGTAGGTTCTAATTTTTTCAGACCTGTCGCCACTTCCCACCAAAGATTTGCGCTGCTCAGCTTGCTCTTGGTTTTGCTCGCTCTGGGCCTTATCGAGTAATTTTGCCTGCAGTAAACTCATGGCTCGGGCACGGTTTTTATGTTGGGAGCGCTCGTCTTGGCATTCCACAACGATACCCGTGGGAAGGTGCGTGAGACGAACCGCAGAATCGGTTTTGTTGACGTGCTGACCGCCGGCCC
>Ga0213863_10000620_pt1 | contig 26634 bp, 28 predicted proteins | sample PICome_8_FD_160128 | JGI IMG/M metagenome (GOLD analysis project Ga0213863, IMG submission 160128) | Coastal seawater microbial communities near Pivers Island, North Carolina, United States - PICO497 | ecosystem: Environmental > Aquatic > Marine > Coastal | place: USA: North Carolina... | reverse complement strand
TCGCGTCTAGATTTTCCTCAATAGCTGCTTGAAAATCAGATGCATTAAAATCTAAGATTCCGAAAGTCTGAGCTTCTTTGAAAGACTCCTGTTTCCTAGTAGCTACAGCACTATCTGCTCCTTCAGAGTCTCCTAGTTTACCACCTAAATATCCTCCAACAGCCGATCCGACAATTGTACCTACTGGGCCAAGTAAAGAACCAGCCAGTCCACCTATCAAAGCTCCTGTTGTAGAGCCAGCAGCACTCTTATATCTCTCGTCTTTTTGAGATTGTTCTAAATCTTTATCAAAGAAAGCTGAACCAGCTTCATAACCTCCGAAACCTATCGATCCAACCACACCCAGTCGTTTGGCAGCTGTCCCCATCATCCCCCTCTTGGCTACGGTAGATTTAGCTGCTTTTTGAGCATCTCTAGGATTCATACCTGATGCCTTGTTTTTTCTAAATTGTTTTAGTTCTTTGGCATGTCTAGCTCTATTCTGAGCTTGAGTCAACTTTGCAGCCTTTCCACTTTTACCCATCAAAAAACTTCCAGCCTTACCTAAGCCCCCTCCACTAACCATATTTATGGTGCTTAAAGTTATTAATGCGTTAGCGGCTAACATAGCTTTTTCTGCTAGAATCTCCATAGCAGTCTTTGCTTCCCCTCTAACTTTACCTTCTTCCTTAAGGGCTTTAATGCCAGATTTTATTTCTTGATAGCTCTTTTTAGACTGCTTTAGAGCTTGTATTTTTTCTTCAGTATCTGCCTCTACAGCACTTTTATTCTGTTCGTAACTTGATGTAACACCACCCAAGACTCCTTGTAGTGCGAAAAGACCGATCATCAATCCGCCACCTCCACCAACTCCTCCAGTAGCCCCTTTAGCAAACTTAGGCATATAGCCTCCAGCAAAACCTTTCTTAGAAAACTTGGGCCTTTTAACAGTAGTGTATCTACCTTGATTAGCTAATTTTTTAGCAAAACTAGAATAACTTCCTCTTCCTGCATTCTCTTTATAATCATAAAGATTTGTCGCTTGATTTTTAACACCAAACATTGTATTAACATCTTTGCGCTTCTCACCACTTACACCCTTAATATCAAAGTCTCCTCCGTCAACTCTTCGGGCTGGGCTTATTCCCAAGCCAACATTAACTGCAGCTTCAAATGCGGCTCCAACAACCCCTCGTAGTGCTCCTTTGCCCCCTCCTTGTCTTTGTAGCATTTTGCTAATTTGAGAGGGCTTTGGCTTACCTAAAATAGGATTCAATGATCCAGCGTAATTAGCAGCACTTGTAGTGACTCCCCTTGTAATATTCTTCCTCAATCTTTCGTCTTGAGGATTAGCTGCTTTATCTACAGATTGTGGAATCTTGGGTCCATAAACGCCCAATCCAGCTCCATATTCAAACCCCATATTCTTACCCTTGAACTTAAATCTACCTCTGGTCCCTTTGGCTATTTTAGAGGTCCGACCTATATTCGGGACAAGCATAGCTGACCCAGTAGGATTAACTTGAATTACATCTTCCATTTTTGGAGTAGAGGCAATCTTTGGAGCTGCCCCGAATCTACTGCTAGCAGCAGCTGCACTATACCCAGCATCTATAGCTTGTTGCCTAGTCGTAATATCAGTCCTACTTTTAAGTGGACTCAACAAACCTCTTCCGTATTTAGGCATATTACCCCCTGCATACATTGGGATAACAGCAGAGTTTCCTCCTGCAAAATTAGGTATCTCTATCTCATTGTCATTCATGACAAATCTACGACCACCAATCGTTCCCTTGCCGAAATGAGCTTGCACATTATCAGGAGCGCCAAGCATTCTGGCGGTAGCCTCTTCCTCCATGAATCCAGAAGCATAGCGCTTGCCCCGCCGACCCTTAAAAGTTCCAGAAGTAGCGCTAAACCCAGTAACACCTTTCGCGGCAGCAGAGGTCGCAATTTGCCTCACCAACTGGGCTTGTTGCTCCAAAAGTTTGTTTTCGCTCCTTATAGCATTTAAAACTAATTGTTCCTTTTGAGCTTGAGTTATTGTCGAGCTTGTAATTGCGTTCCTAAGGCTTTCATCCTTTTGTAGTAAACCTACAATCCCTCCCTCAATATTTTTAATTCGCTCTGTCTGGGTTCCAATGGCGAACAATGACTTCAACCCTTCTCCTGCAAACCTAGCTACTAATTTGAAAATCTTAACGAAAGCTGCTGTGAAGATGACTACAGCGGGACCACTCAAGAAACTACCTATGGCTTTAAATAATCCTTTAATAAATGTATTTCCCTTATCTGGATCAAGAGCTTTATCTAAAAACTCAGTAAACTTATTAGCTAAACCAATTAGGTTTTGTAGAAGAGGTCCAAAAGTAATTGTCCCGATTTTTTCAGAAAGACTAGTTAAACCCTGAACAAGTACATTTATTTGAGATGATATTGATTTACTTAACTCTGCATTCTTTTCAAAAGCTTCATTTGTGGCTTGAGAGGCGGTTCTAGCTGCACTAGCAAATATAGAAGTATCAGAACCCAAGTCTTTTAAAGCAGCACTAACAACGTTAATTTGGAAGACGCCACCAGCGAGTTCTTTGATTGCAGATGCTACAGTTGGATCGGATACGTTCTGTAAAGCGACTGATAAGGCATTAAGTTTTTGAATACCTGTTTGAGTAGCATCAATTTCAACCCCCAACTCTTTGAGTTTTTCAATAGTGTTACCTCTAGATATTCTAGTAAAAATAGATTTAAATGCGTTACCAATAACAGCTCCACCTCTAGCAGTCTTTTGTTCTACTGCTGTGACAAGCCCCAAGAGCTGATCAAAACTAACTCCAGCATCCTCTGCTGTAGACCCAGCGCGACTGAACGCCTCCGCCAAATCCTGAGCAGATACAGCGAAAGCCGTGTCAACAGCAACCAATTTATTGACGATTTGATTTGCGTTTAATCCAGCGGATGCAAAACCGTTAATTGCAGCTGTGAGGGCTTTAACAGATTTCTCTGCATCTAATCCAGAGATTCTCGTTAGGACTAAAGATGCTTTTAGTCTTTTAGCGGTCTCTTCTGCGCTTAGACCTTGCCTAGCTAATTCAGCAGCACCATCTGCCACGGTCGCAAATGATTGGCCCGTTTCTTTCGCTACCTTAAATATTGAATTTCTAAATTTATTGAATGTCGCGTCAGTAGCTTGAAAAATAGAGTTGATTTCAATTAATCGTTTTTCTACTTCAATAGTTGAAGAAACTAACTTTTTAAAAGATTGGGTTACTCCGTTTAGAACGGCGGTAGTAGCTCCGAATGCAAAGACACGAGCCGTGGAAGCATCCAGAGATTTCTGGAACTCTGAGGCTTGTCCCGTTATTCTCCCTAAAGCCTGTTGGACCTGCTTTGTAGAAGCGTTTAGGCTCTGCGGGTTTAGGGAGACATTTAGGGACGCATTTAGACTAGTAGGCATATAGTGTAATTTACACCTATCCGCTTAAAAAGTCCTCTGCTTTAAGTTCTCCACCTCTTGCTTGAGATTTACGCCTTAGATCATCTATACCATGAGAAACCTTTGTATCCTTCTCTTCTTTCTCCTCGTAATTCATCATTCTTACTGGGTCTCCGTAAATTTCTTCTGGGATTCTAGTATTTTTAATCTTATTTAATAATCCGTTGGAAACTACAATCAAATACTTTTGGAAGTTTGTTATATCCTCAAATGTCTTACCCAAAAGAGTTAAAGGATTTCCATCTTGAGCGGAGAATAAATCAAAAAAACCTCCGAAATAAGAAGCTTTTAAGATTGATTCTCGATTATTAAGCTCTCCATACCTTGAAAACATTGCTGTAGTAAAAACCAGTTCTTGTTCTTGGGTTGGGGATTCTGTAAAATTTATATCCATAAAAATAGACTGTTTAAACATCCTCTTAACTCTTTTTACTTCAGATAAATGCTCAGCACTATAAGAAGTTATATTAGCTCTTTCAACCCTAATTTCTTTTAGTTCTTTTTCTTGACTATCTATCTGCCTCTTGAATAATTCTCTTTGCTTAGGATCTTCAATCTTTCCTAAAGCAGTTAATGATTTTTTGACAGTCCACTCCAAAGACTTTATTTTATCCTCTTTCTGGATTGACCAAGACTTTCTTTTAATAGCCGTCCCAACTAAATCTTTCTCAGTCTTAATCCCTGATTTTATAGATCTACTAATATCAATCTCTTGAAGATTATCTAACTCTAAGAGTTCAAGCACAGTAAAGTGCTTAAAATAGCATTGAGAATCAGAACTAGTTAAAACACTGTATCCACGAACTATGTCTAATAAGTCAATAGAATATTTATTCTCCTTGTTGTTCATCTAAAGCTTCTGCTTCAGGTTCAAACAGGTCAGTTAGAGCTTCATCAATAGACTTCTGATCATTACCCATTTTATTATACCAAATACTAGCTACTCTAATCAGCTTCTCAAAACATTCATCGTAAATCTTTTTAGCCCTCAAGAATGTAGCGTCTTCAATGTCTTCGTCTTCAGCTTCCTGTAGCCTGATCAAGAACGCCCGTTTTTGCTCAAATTCGTCTCCTTCAAAAATCTCAAACAAATCTTTCTTGTCATTAATACTATCTTCAAAATAAGAGAAGTTTAAGACTAGCCATTCAATAACTTTGATTTCAGCTTTAGAATCTGCGGTTTGACTGAATTGAGACCTTAGAGAGGTTTCATATTCATGCAGTTGAACTCTGGTATGCGCGAATAGTTTTTTTGCTTCTTGAAGCTGTTCTTCTTGCTCTTCGGACAAATCTTTAGCACCAGCAAAAAATTCAATAGTTCTTGAAGACTCCATGTTATCAATGATAATCTGATTCATGGCTTCTTGGGATGTTTTAGAAGTCAGCCCGCCCATGTCTCCAAGCTTCTTAGATAGCATAGCTTTAGTTAAAAATCCAGCGTTAATATATTCGTTGTATTTTTGCCCGTAAAAGAACTCGGCATCTTCAAGGTCTAAAATAGAAGGCTTCCTAAAAACAATTCTATTCTTAATAGTATTTTTTACTTTTTTAGTCGTTTCAACTGGACCATTTTTAGTTTTTTTGACATGAGGAACCTCTTTTTCAACGGTTCTCTTGACATCAAACGAGTATAGTTCTTTCATGTATATTATTATATAAATATACAGAAAAAAATCAACCTATAGCTCCTGTAGCTTGTAATGAAAGTACGGATTCCCTATGTTTAGTGAACATAAGTAAATTTGACCTTCCATTCAAAATGCTAGCTCCCGTCACATCTAATCCATTGGCCATTAAAATATTATCTTTATAATAAGAGAAGGTGGAGTTCAGAAAATCATGATGTATTTCAAGGTCAAAGGGTACACCACTCGCATACCCAGCAAAGAAATTACCACTTTGGTCAAATACGTAACCTTCCGCTCCAGAAAATGTAATTAAGTTCGCACTTTTGAAACTACCGTCTATCCCTGTCTCCATAATAGAAAACTCAAAACCACTAACAGGAGAATCAATAGTTATATCTACATTGTAGATACAATTTTTATAATTTGGCAGGTTTCCGCTAGTAATCATTTTATTATAGGAAAATAGTAAGAGAAGCTTACAGAAGTATTATCATCCAAAGAAGTCGATTCCTCAACAGATTCTAGACAACAGCCACTTGTAATAAAATCTAGAACACTTTCATTGTCTCTATCCTTTAAATCTATAGTGATTACTCCGCTTTCGCAAACCAAGCTAGAAATGTTTATGCCTGTAACATCTGTCTTTAAAACATTAAAATTAAGAGTCCCTTGAGCTGGCATTTGAGGATATCTATATTGAGGGACTCTAGTCCCCAACCTAGTTACAGGATTTTTTTGAAGAGAAACAGAGATGGAAAAATCTTGTATATTTAAAGAGGCCGAATCTAAACCCTCATCACCATTTGTAGAACTAGTTATTTCAATATCCTCTGGCCTGAAGAATCCCTCAAAAATATCATTGGATTCGCTTGTTAGTGCTCCAGCGTCAGTAAAAATAGCCCCATCTCCTTCATAAGAAGAAGATCCTTTAACTATAGCCCCTACAGATCCATTTATGGAATAAGAGGTTAAAGATGCACCAGAAATAGTCGTTACCCCAACAGTATCTTTTGCCTTAAATTCAAAAAAACCAGTAGATAAAAACCCCGACTCCATATGCTGATAGCTGTAAATAGGATCAATTCCAGTAGCACCAGTTGTTAAATTAACATCATAGGTAAGTGTTGTAGACTGATTTGAGGTTAGTATTCTGTCTACAGAATGGGAAGCCCCTAATCTTTGAATATCGACAACACTCTTAGGAGATGAAATAGAGAGTGAGGTGACAGAAGGAATTCGCTGATCATCTACGAAAAGCTGAATATCACTAGAATGAATCCTATCTGGCATATAGTAGTTTACACAAAAAAGCCCCGCATTTCTGCGAGGCTTTTCTGGGTATAATAGTTATATTAAGATCCAGCTCCGTCTTGCGAGGAATATGGGCTTAAAGTATTATTCTTTTCATATAGGAATCCTTCTCCAAATTTCTGAGCAGAAGTAGTACTATATACATCAGGCTGACTTGCATTAATACCAGAGTAGAAGAACCCCTGATCAGTTTGATTTACTCCTCCAACCTGAGTTGAGAATGTCAATTCAATTGTCTCATTATCATCTAAACCTTGAGAAAATCCTTGTGAGTCCATCACTGCTTTTTGCATGATATATTGATGTTTAGTCAATCCATCATCACCTTTAACAGTAAGAGAAATATTTGTTGTCTCATTTCCAGCATTTCCAGTCAAGATTTTGTCTATTTGACCTGCGTGAATATTCTTGAGCAATGCACTTACAGACATGGTTACATTAATTGGGAAATCCAAAGGTTTAGCAACAGCTTTAGCAGAACCAAGAGCTTCAATAGGAGTCCTTGAGAGAGGAACTTCAATTGAGGCGCTCTGCACATGCATATCTCCGAGATCGGTCCCTCCAAATTCAAATTCTTCATTGGAGAACGATAGAGTTACGTCTTCTGGACGAAGGACAAGAACATCCATATTACCTGTACTAGGAGTGCCAAGCATGAATTGACCTGTATCTGCGCGTCCACCAGCTTTATTTAAAGATGGATTATAAAGGCCAGAGCTAGTAGTATCAAAAGTAATGTTTTCAGCGGTTCCATCAATATCGACTCTTGGAATCTCTCCAACAGCGAAGTTAACAGTATAGCTTTCAAAACTACAATTTCCAAGTGAAACAACATCGTGACCAGCTCTTTCGGCAGTGGTAAATCTTCCAGTTGGGTTATCGATAAATGAAGTGGTAGATGCGAAAGCATCTTCCCCCTCTTTAACAGTTAAAACAAAAAGGTTTTTCTCTCTTTTAGCGGGATCTTCTGCAATAATACCAGAGATAAACTGATCTTGTAGAGCGCCATTTACAGCGCTTTTACCCAATCCATTGAATCCTAAATTACCCTCGTTTTCTCCATTGCCGAGATAGTAACCAAGAGAAAAAGATGGATTGAGGTCACCCAAGGTGATTGTTCCAATTCGTGCTAGTTGACCAAATTCCCTGATGTCCTGTCGCCCTCCAGCGATATCAATGTCAAAAGATAAAGTATCTACACGGTGTAGCTGTTGGGGCATAAACCCAGTGTTTGCTATTACGGGGGCGGTAAGTCCACCTAGTGTACCCGTAGGGGACACATAAACAGCTTTGCTTTGTGAAATTATTCTAGTTCTAGAAGCCATAAGATTTTAAGTTAAAAATGTAAAGGTTTACACTTTCTTACACAAATTCACAGTCTAGGGAAACGATAAGTGCATAATTCAAAGTCGATATAGCCAATTGAAATATTTTTATTTAAGTTTTCACGGATTCTTTCTGAAACTATTTTTGAGACAGAAACATTCTGTATATGAGATTTTACAGGATCTGATTGGCCAGAAATCAAATTATTATAATTATAAGGAAAATCCTTAATAGAGAAAGAAAACCCATATGGGAAATCTTCATAAGGAACATGTGTCAAATCTTCCCTGACCGTGTCTCTAAACAAAGACAAAACGGAATCTAAAGTATAATTATCAAACGATAAGACCATGACTCTAATTCTAGTGGTAGTGTCCTCCTCTCCTCCAAAGGAAAATTCTTTATTATCCGACGAGGCTACAGAGATAAAACATGCTGGCAGAAAGTAAGTGGTTTCATCAAACTCCGCTGTTTTACCATACTGATAAGGTAATTCTGTAGCACTATCTTTAAAATCGGAATGAATTATAATTTGGGCATCAGTATCATTTGTAATATATGTATTTACCTCTTTGACTGTAGAATTCGCTGTTAGAGCAGTATCACCTATTTCTGCTCCAGAAGCTTTTGGGAATATTAATCTACCATTTTCATAATCTGTAAAAATTCCGCCATTTTCATCATAATTGCCTGTGATAAAATCACTTCCCAAGAAAAATCCTGAGTTTGGGTTATCTACTGCATACTCTCCAACAAGAGAACGGAATTTTCCCTGAAAACCTATGTGACTAGAAGGGATATCAGAGAAAGACCCTGAGATAAAAGCATTGTCCAGATTTATCTTATAAGCTTTCGCTGAATCACTAAGTAATCGGTTTTCAAACCATAAGAAAAAACTGGATAAAATATTCTGATCAAATTGCGCCTTCATCTATCTAACCTTAATAAATTCTTTTTAAAATTTTCTATTAACTTCCCAATATACGGAGTCCTACTAAACCTTACACCAGAAGATCTGTTTTTGACTTGTATACCTGTTCCAGAAGACGACTGCCCGAATCCAGTTGAGCTATACAAGAATTGTCCTAGATTAGTAATTCCCCCTTCTTCCACACTTTTAGCCCAGCTTTTACCTGTCATCCAAGGAATAGGCGTTAAATTATATATATCATCTGTTGATGGAAGATAAAATGTTACATTATATTGACCCTTATTATTTCTTCTCCTGACTGTAAATCTAATTTTTTGTTTAAAAATCTCAGATATAATTTCGGTTGGCCTATCTCCTCCAGAAAATCCAATAAAAGAAAACAAATTACCATATCCACCCAAAGTCCCACTAGTATTTGAAGCTCTCGGTCCAGCATCTAACTCAACTGTGATAGGATGAATTTTAAATTCTTTTTGAAGATCTTTTTGTCGTTCTTCTATTCTTGGGGCTATAACCTGCCTAATAGCAGTTGCCATTGCTTTACTATTAGGGCTATCTACCGTAAGTTCTCTTAGTAGTTCTTTGGCGTTTATAGTCACCACGGGTCTTGAGACCCTCATGAAATTCTTTTTGGCCATTAGTTCTCACGTTTCAAAAATATAGAGTAAAATTGAGTATCAAATGGTCCAATGATTTTAGCATCTCCATCAACTACGAAGAGTTGATCATCAACCTCTATCTTAGAACAAATCTTAAGTTTTTCATATGCATCACTTCTTATTTTGATTCTAATTTGACCTTCTGATCCTACGAGATTCATTTGTCCGTTGCCATCAAGAATATCTTCTTTTTGCTCATTTTTATAATAGATGCGAGCAGGAAAAGTATACTTTGTCAGGGTAATCTCTGAGGAAATCTCCGCTACATTTTTATTCCTTCCGTACAAAGGGTTAAAGTTAAGCTCCGCAGGAACTGTAGATGTTTCCTTGACGTAAATGAAAATGTTCCTAGAAAATGTATCATGAACATTACTTAGAGCTGAATTAATAGCAGCTTTTTCAGCATCTGTAAGGAGGGAAGACATATTAGACTAATTGACCAGATAAATTAAAAGTCCCATCTGTTCCAGCAACTTGGACAGGAGAAGATTTTTGATAGTTATACTGGAAAAGAAGACTGTCGAGAGCTTCTTGAGCTTGCTCTCCTAAATCTTTATATGTCTTTGCTACAGAGTTTTTATTCTGTCTCTGAATCGTAGTATCACCTTCTTTAATCGTAACCCAGTCTACAGAATCAGAATAAGTAAATGATCTTAAAGATTCTCTTGCTGATTTTTGGTAATACCATATTTCATACAATGTGGAAAAAATGTTTTTTTCTACATCTGCTAATCCAGTTCCATGCATTAATATAGCACCAGTCGAGTCTACCGAAAACTCTTCATGGATAAGTCCATTTAACTCTCCGACATTAGTTTCTAGCCACCCAGAAACAAATCCAACGTTATATGACCCTGTATCATTAGGGAAATCATATGTTACAATTTCAGTAGCTAAAACTCCAAGATCATTCATCAATTAAAAACCTTCTTTAAATAACCTTACAGTAGATTCGTAGTCTGGGGAACTTGGATCTAAAATTGGTTTAGAAGAACCCTGAACGGTAACGTTGTGTTTCTGTACATAAAAATCAAAAGATTTCATTAAAGACTTTCTAAGTAGATTCATATTTCTCTCTCTTGGAATGCCAACCCTAGCAGCTAAATCAGTTAGTTCAGAAGCATTGCAAGAGTCTAAGCGTTGCCTAAAAATATCTCGATGTAGTGTCCCATAAGGATTCATTTGCGGCATCCCCAATAAATCTTCTAATTCTTTTACATGTTCAATCTGCTCCTCTTTAGAGCTTCTATGCTTACCATCAGTGATATCAAAATCTTCTAAGTGTTTTTTTTCAACTCCTTTTGAGGCATTCATCTTCTTTGCTGGTTTTTTCTCACTCATAATACATAATAGTTAAAATTTAGATAAAAATCAAAAAAAAAAGAGCCGCCCCTTTTGGAGCGACTCTCTTTATAAGTAACATCAGGTTGATTATACCACCAAGCCGATAAGAGCGCGATTGTCGATGCAAAGGCGACCCTCTTCAACTTTACCGTAGTATCCAATCTTGTTCTGACGAACAGAAAACTGATCGTCAACAAGGACTTGGAATTCAGATGGTGATCCCTCACCAACAACGGTAGGACGGATAAGAGCATCCTTAGAACGGTCGATACCGATGAGAATTTCATCATCAGCAGTTACCCAAGTTCCAGATCCTCCACCACCGATAACAGTAGCGCCTTCGGAAGCTACAACAGCACCAAAGAGCTTGTTGAAGCGTTGTCCGATGCCCATTTCATTGATCTCCATAACATTAATTCCGTAGAAAGAAGGAAGACCAGCAGCACTGAAGAGTTCTTGACGAAGAGCGTCAGGAGCAGGAAGACTGTCCTTAACTGCAGATCCGTAAGGGGCTTCAGCGGTGTTGATTGGGTTATAAGCCATTGCCCGAAGCTCCTCGACCATTTCTGGAGAAACAAGGAGATCAGAAATACCAGACTTAACGCCACCAACAGGAGTTCCTCCACTGAAGGAGCTATTGATACGCTTACTCTTGGTAATCAGGTTATTAAAGTCTGCAAGGACAAAACGGTCAGCAGCAGAAGAACCAATGATGCTTCCACCAGCGGTTGTTCCAGTTCCAGTTCCTTTTACCAAAGCGGTAGCTAGAACGTTGAAAGCTGTAGTTGTCTGCTTGAGCAGGACTTCTTGAGCCATCCGAGTGAAAGTCTTGCTGACAACATCGAGGCGAGCCTTACGGACATACTTGCGATCAAACGCAAGAGCACTATCCAAAGTGTAAGTGCTAAACTTCAACTCATTGTGAGCAGGGAAGACTTGACTGTATGGAAGCCCACCAGCAACCTGCTGAGAATACACTTCAATGTAATCCTCATCAGTGATATCGTGGAAAAGGTCCAAAGGAAGAGAAGGATTGTCATCTTCTCCATAAGAAATTGTAGTATACAGATTTCCAATGGTAGGAGCATTGTTAATCACTTCAGATACAACAGGTCCAAGCAATTCTGCAACTGCTGCCTGTGCCTCATAAGCCTCTTCACGATTATTAGATCCCATTGCCTTAATTAAGGCCAACTGATCTTCAGTTCTTTTAATTGTGATTTTCATTTTCGTAAGTTATTAGCAGTTAAGTTTAAGGATTGCATAAGCACCTGCGAAAGCATCAGTAGTCCCACCTTGAGACTCTCTGAGACCAGTGCCAATAAAGGTTCCGATATGGTGATTCCTATGCTCAGCATGTTTTGCAGGAGTAGCACTAGTAATACCAGTGATAGTTCCATTCAGAGATGGTAAAGCAAAATCGTTAACAGAAGGAGCAACACCATTGGTAAGACCATTGACGTTGATAGTGAAAATACCTTTAGTCGCGATAGGAACCGCTTCACCAGATACAACACACTGAAGTTCTTCCTTCTTTTCTGGGTAGTATAGAAGGTTTTCTCCGTTTTCGTCCTTCGCACGGACATCGCGCAAAAGAATCCCAAGAGCTTTTTCTCCAGCACCAGTAGCGGCCATTTTAGTGACCTTATAAGGAACTTCTGGATAGAGGGAAAGACCCTTACCTAGAGTAGATTGATACGAGTCTGCATCGCCTCGCCCAACATACTTGACAGGCTCATCACTAAGGTTAGCAGCGCTTACCTTAACAACAGAACCCGCTTCACCTGTTTCAGCATCGAGAGAATAGAAGTTAATAACATCATTCTCGTCGTATTGACGAAACGGCATTAAACGTGTAATTTCGTTAGCCATAATATATAATATTTAATTTTTTTAGTTTGCAACTTCTACTGAGAAGTTCTTCTTGAGTCTCTCGACAAAAGAAATCTGTTCGCTTGCTTCAGCGTTATTATTCGGAATAGAAGCTTCTGCTTCATCTCCCTCGACTTCAAGCTCTTCTTCCGACTCTTCTTCGTCAGCTGCCTCTTCTTCGGGTTCATCACCCTCTTCGCGGCTAGCGACAGCTTCGTCGATACGAGCTTTAATCTCTGCTTCTTTAGCCTCAATATTTTTCTTGAGCTTATGAGCAAAAATAACTTCAAGCTTATCCTTATAGGAATTAAAATCTTCTTCGGAAGAACCTAGATCCTTAACTTCAGCTGTAACCAAAGCGAGTTCTTTCTCGTTAAGGTCATAATCGCTATCAATAAAATTCATGCGGTCATTGAAAAGGTCAACAGCAGCTTTTGCTTCAACCTCGCCCTTAAGAGCATCTAGTTCTTCTTTTGTTTGCTTAAAAGAGTCTTGCAACTCACTAAGCTCAGCTTCAGCCTTAGCCTTAGCTTCCTGTTCAACTTGCATCTTGGAAGTCCAAGACTCGTTGTGTTCTACGAGAGTATCTCGGATACTTTCGCTAACAGTTTTAGCCTCAGAGCCTTCCTTCACAGCAGAAGCAACACTCTTGGTCAACTGACAGATTAATTGATCAAATTGTTCGTTATCCATATTAAAAATACTTTTTAATTTGTTTGACTTTACATTAATATTACTATTTCGGGAAATTTTTTCTACTTTTTTGTTTATTGGGTCTTCTTGTGTTGTATAAACTCCTGTCACTGCTGCTGCAGGATTTTTAGTTAATGCAGCTCCCAAAGGATAAGTTTGACCTACAATTAATCGATTGACAGGGTTGCCATTTTGATCGACTCCCTTGCCTCCTAACCCTCTAATATATTGCTTCAAGTCTTCTTTTTCAGCCCCTTCTGCTATACTAGATTCATTTAGATACTTAGAACCAACAGCTACTTCAAATTCTTTAAATGCTAATTCCCAGCTAGTAGAAATACTTTGATAAGATGCATCTTCCTCTTCTGAAGCCTCTACAATCGCTTCAGCTAATTCTGGGAAGACTGATTTATATATCAATCCAGCTGCATTAATATAAAACGGTTCTTTTTTATCTGCATAGGATTCAATATCATTATCCTTGAAGTCAAACTCCTTATCAGAGAATGAAGCATTAATCATATGTCCAACAATTTTGTCTTTTTTGTGTTCAATATTAATTGGCTTGTTAATAAAACGTTTAACAGCAGCAATGGCGGTTTTGGCGTCAATACCGTCTCCATTTTTATTAAACTCGTTTACCTTCGCCAAGTTAAATACAACAGGTAAAACATCTATATTTTCTTCTGGATTAAAATCTTCTGGCAGTAAAGATTCTGCAGCTTCTTGAAGGGAACCTTGGGAAAGCCCAAATGATTCAAACTCTTCGTTTTTAATCTCTCTTACTCTTCCTTTAAATAAGCAAATGTTAAAATCATCCAATAACATATTAAGTCTTACACAGAAATTTGAGTTGAATGATATAAAATTGCTGAAGCTAAGTCATCTAATTGATGTTGACAGCCTAATTCTAAAACCTTTTGATTTACCGCGAGAGAAGATAATTTGTCTAAATCTTGAACTATTTCAGATAAAGTGGATTCCCAATCAGCACTATCTTTAGCAATAACAATAGATTCACATACTTGGGTTACCATTTCTTTCTTTTGCTTTGACATTCTTTTAAGTCCAAACTTTGAAGCGAATTCTCTAAATGCCAATATTTCAAGCTCATTAATTTTTTTAGTTGCTTCTACGATATTTTTCTTTGAATAAGAGGAGTTAGATACTCCAATCGGTCTCCCACCAGATGGAGAAATAGCTTTAGGCTGGCTAGGTTCAGAATCATCTTCTTGTTCTTCGTTATATAAATTAATAGTATTAACAAGAGGCATGTAATGTCCTTTTTCACGCTCTTCTTTAAATTTATCTTGAGCCTCCTGCATCTCAGCAGCTTGAGGGAAAACTCCAGTGTGAACCACCTTCATCCCCTGTTCTGGAGTGAGGACTCCTAGCTCCATAAGTCTTGTAGCAAGCTTTGACAAATTATTGTCGTCCATAGTGTCTGTATGAGCAAATTTAGCTTCGGGCCAAGAACGAAGACCAGCAGCCTTGCATATTCTTCTGATCTCAGGATTAATAAAGTCATTTAGGAAGGCTCTACGAGACTCTTCTAATCTCTGGAAGAAAACCTTCATTTTGATTTGAGTATCTGAATATTTGGATTCTCCTATAAGAATATTCTGTAAACCCTGCTCAATATCTCTGTTTAAGACTTCGTATTTTTCTGGGCCTACGACCTTCCGAATATCTGGAATGATAAAATCTGCTTTTGTTGTATAGTCAGAAACAAGAACCCGACCAACGCTTTGATTCTTGAAGATCTGCTGCATCGCAGCTAGGTTGCGGTGATTAACCCCCCCTTTATCTGGTTCATTACCCATGGTAACAAGCAAGACAACGTTTTCAATAGAGCGACTTATCGCTTGATCAATATTTTTCAATTCAATCTTTCTGTTGAGGTCATCAAGAACAGAATAACCGAGAGGAATAGCTAATGGCTCATAATCTTGTTTTTTAGCAAACACAACATGCAAGAGTTGTGGGTCAAGTTTAATTTGAACTCTAGTCATTGCATAAGCGTTCTTTCCTGATTTAAGAGCTTGTTGAACGTCCTCTGGCAAAGATTTGAACATCTCTAACTCATGATCTGTCTCAGGTTTCTGTAATCGAGAAATTTCAAATGGGGATAATACTTTAAAATATTCATAACCGCTAAATGAAACAGAACCCTTGGTTGCAATGTCTGTAGGATTAATTAGCAAATATCTAATTGGTATCTCTTTTCTTGAGCTAGCTCCATAAGCTTCTAGCATTTTTTGAGAATTCTTAAGTGGAATTTTTCCATCTACCCGATACAAAAAAACATTTCCTGAACGGTAATATTCTCGGAAGTATTGTTGTTTTAAATCATGCATCTTGATTCTTTTGAACCAAGCATCAATAAATTTTTTTGATTTTTCAGTGCCTCCTTCTAAATACAACTCTGAATCAGCAAACTCTGATAAAAGGTCAATCGTTCCTTTAAATGAAGAAATATTAAAATAAGCTTTTTGACAAAGCTCTACAGCCTCTTTTGCATCTGCAGAATCTTTTTCGTAGTTAAATGGCAATATGCCACTCTTGATATTCTCAAATTTATTGCTAAAGCCTGAAGTGGCAACCGCATTGGTACGAGCTTTCGTTCTAGCTGTAGGAGAGTCTAAGCGAGACGACTCTGAGCTGAAAACAGGTTCTCCAATTAGTTCTGGCTGAAAACCCTCCTCTTGAGGCTGGAGTAGGTTTTCAAGTGGAATTTTTTTCTTATTGAACTTTTCCCAATACTCTGATCTCTTGGTATATTTACGAGGCATATGAAAGTTTACACTAAAGTTATAAAAGTTACTTTGAAACTTTTCAACTTGAATGTAAAGCTATACTAAAATCAGCGTTTACAGAACCATTATTACCATTAGCATTGATAACATTTACTAAAACATCTGTTTTTGGCTCAAGAGTAATAGGAACCTGTAATTCTTGTGCATGAGAATTTTCTGTAGTGACAGAAGTAACTTCTTGCACCCTAAAAACTTTGCCGTATTCTCTTGTTTTTAAATGTAAAGTGTAACCTATGCTTGATGAACTGGCAGTATTTTGAGCAGAAGCTTCATATTGAATTAAATAACCTGTTGCGCTTTCTGGGACAGTATAAACTGCCATTAAAGTTTGGTTATTTCCACTAAGTATTTTCGCATAAGAAGTGCTATCATCTCCGCTTGCATGAATATTGATATCTCCCGCAAAATCAGTATTATCATTATTGAAAGCCCTAAAGACCCTAGACCAAGTTCCATCCACATTCACTTCAGATGCCCCATTTAAGTCGCCAGTCCAACTTGCAGAATTAAAACTCTCATCTAATCCTTGAATGATAATTTCTTGACTATCTCCACCATTAGCAGATTTAACCTGAATACCTGTTCCAACGTCAGGAGGAAACACATATTCTGTAGAGCCGTCCCAAACTGTTTCTGGAGAGGAAAGACTGACATCATTTGGTATATTTGGGTTTGATCCAAACTTTAAGACTCTGTCATTAGCACCTGCGTTGACCTTATCAGAATAAGACCCCAAATCTCCTAAATCCATTGGCTTCCAATAAGATTTAGATCTATCCCACACATAATTAAATGGGATTCCTAAATTTCTGTTGGCTCCAACATCCCATGCACCTGTAATATTAGGATCTAAAGGCATATTTTTTATTACACTTTAAATTGCAAATGGAATAAAAGTGGACTCAGGTTTTTGTTCTACTGAAGCATTTTCTGAATCAAAAAATACTTTTGCAAACCAATTTCCTAAAACTAAAGAAGAATAAGAGTCTTTTCTAGCTCTATTCGGGCCTTTTTGTCTTCTTAAATTTTGAGGCAAGTTAAACGCCTGTGATCCTTGCGGGTTCCCTATGACCTCAATGTTAGCGCATTCAGACTTTGTAAGTTCTACTACATACTTTTGATGATCAATCAGATCAATCATCATGGCCCCTTTGGATGCCTTTGGTGTTTTGATATCCCATTTAATCTTATCTATAGGTATATTCTTTTTCCTTTGTGAATCAAAATGAGAATCTATAGCCCTAGAAGCAAATAGTATTCTTTTATGGTCTATAGCAGCTTGTAACATCTCGTTAGCATTCCGAATCCAATTAGACGTTGGCTTCCTTAATATACAATAATTGCGTTCCCTTAAATTATATTGATTTTTAAAGCTTAAAATATCTGAGTTCCAATTCTCAGGTTTTTCTAGATCGACCTCGATAACCCCAATTTTTATTTTCGCCTCTTTAAACAAAGCACTCTCATTACATGAATTGATAAATTGCACTCCCCCATTGTAGTCTCCGCATATACCAACAATATTAAAATACTGTATAAGGTATAAAAAATATTCCATATGTTGCTTGAGAGAAACACCTGCAATTGCATAACTATGAACTAAGCAGATCTTCTGAGCGTCTCTATCAATTTTGAAGACATGCATGGCAAAATGGTCAGCACTCGTATTCCCAGCCCAGTTGGGGTCAAAAGCGAGTATATATTCATCGCTAGGGTTACCAACAACCTCTACAGCAGGAAATTCTCCATCAGCTATTGTACAAGCAGCCATTTTTGACAATCTGAAATAACCGTCACTCTCATCAATAAATTGTGCGCCGAACTCCCTTTTAAACTGCATCTCTGACATTGTAGCTTTAGCTTGCTTAAGTAGGTTTTGATCATATAATCTCGTTGGAGCACAATCATAACTCAACTGCATAATCAGTCTGTAAGCATCGTCTTTAAAACCCTCTTCTTCTTGATCTTGCTCCTCACCTTGCCCAAATATAAGATCTTCATATTTTTTGTATAATTTATACATATACTCAAATTTAAAAGATGGAGATGATAAGATGATAAGCTTGTTGTTAGGCCATACGTATCTATCCTGTTCTTTCATCTCGCCTTTGTCGATTACTCTGGATTCTAGATTGTATAGTTCTTCCCTCTCGATAGGATTTTCTACCACACCAAGAAATGGTATAATAACTTCGTTAAAAATCTTTTCTGGGATAGTTAAGAACTCATCCAATACAATCCGATTAAAACGAAATCCACGAAGCCTTTCTCCATTAGCTAGAGGCAGGGCTATCGCCCTAGATTTACCTAAAGTCATTGTCCATTGATCGGTTCCCTTCTGAATTTTGAATCCACACTCCTTGATTAGACTAGCTTCAGGTTTGCTAACAATATCTTCCATTTTTTGGAAAATTTGTTTTGATTGCCTAAAGCTACCCGCGATAACACCAATGTTTGCATTGGGATTAAGTAGGCACTCCATCAATACGTAGACCGCCGTAGAGAACGTTTTAGACATGCCTCGCGAGAATACGAACATGGAGTAATCCGATACCATCATGCCCTTGATAGCCATCGCTTGGAATGGGAATAACTTCACCCCTAAAAATAACTCAGAAGTAAAAGCTATATTATTCCTTAAAAATTTATATAGTAGATATTTAGCTTCCTCCTCTTTGATTGCGCCATCTATCTCCTTTAACGAATCATTGAGTTCCTGAGAGGAGTGATCAAGCCGAAATCCCTGTTTTCCTTTGTTCCAAGCCATTTATTCTTTTATCTATGAAATATTGTAAATCTACTCTCCACAAATCCGTTCCATGATATAATATCAATGGAATGAGTTTTTTAGCTCCAGCTCGGTTGTGGGCGAAAACTATCTGAAGGTTTTTCGGATAATCTATAATTAGATTTCTTACGTTATGCCACAAGTAACTTAAGTTTGATTTAAACTTTGAGGTTTTATTGTGTTCTTCTAATTTATCTATTGAGGTTTCAGCAACAACGAACATGTATGAGTTAAATTCAACACACCGATCCATTTCTCTTCTAAAACGATCTATATCTTTCCCAAACGTCTGTCTGAAATCATCTTGAGCCTTCCTGTCCACAAACGTCTTGGTATATAAGTCTCCTCTGGCAGTATAGTCTCCAAAGTCCAATTTATTGGTTAAAGAGTCCTTAAATGTTAATGGCGCTTTCTCCCTAGTGTCCGTGAACATTGGGATATCTTGATGAGGCTCATCCCAAAACTTTGGCGGCAAGTTCTTATTAAAATAATGTTCTACCTCTAATTCTTTTAAAAAATTTGAATACGATCCCCAAAACTTTTTATAATAGAATATGTTTGCCATTTCTGACAAATCATAAAATAGATTCGGGGGTGATACCTTAATTTCTTTTAGTTTGAACTTCTCTATAGTTCTTTGTTTAATATAGTCTTTAACAATCTCCGCTGGAGCAGATCCCACCCACGATATAAAATTAGAATGATTATTAAAATTGTCACGCATATATTGATCGTAAGATCTGAAAGCAAGTTTTTCATTTGTATATAAATCTCTCTTGTCATAATTTTTTACGTAGTAATCTCCTATAGTTAGGGCATGAGCTTTTAGATGAGCATGAAAACTTCTTTTGCTGTCAAACTCTTTACCACATTCTAGACATTCAAATTTACTCATAAAATCTCCTTCTTGGATATTCCTAATATACGAGCCTTGTATTCGTCCATAGACTCAAGCCGATCCGCTTCGTCTTCAATTAGCTTGTTTTGCATCTCAGCCATCAAAATCATGCGCTCTCGCTCCTCTTTTTCCTGAAAAGCTTCAACTAACGCCGCAATACTACCGTTTTGCTCTCCTCTTGCCTTTAAACGCGCCTGACGGCTTCCGTTAAGGTCTTTTGTCAAAGATTCTATTCTTTTCTCACATTGATTCAACTCCTCGCTAGTGGCCTTTATAAGCTCAGTAAGACGTAATGTTAAATCTCGCTCATTATCGGTATCGTTGAGCATCGTGTTCAACTTATCGATTCTTTGTTGAATATGTTTCTGTCTTACATAGTTCGTGCAAACAGTAATATACAAATTTAACTCATCGTTAGTCAAATCTGGCTTATCCCAAACTGTTCTGACAAATTCACTTTCAAATAAGTCTCTATCTGCTATTGTTGAGTATTGATTTATAAAATGAACGAATCTAGGACTTTTAAGGTAGAAAAGTAGCTTTTCGCACATTTTTTTCTGTTTGGTCTGAATCGTTACTTCGTCAAAGTTCTGTCCAGCCCACTCATTTACCTTTTTGATTGATTTAGATAGAGATTTTGGCGACAACCACTTGTCTGTAGTTAACATTTCGTTGTCATCAACAATTTCTGGCCTGTATCGACGTAAATATTCCATTACTGTCCTATGTTGTTGGCTTAAGGGTTGAATTTCCCTATCCTTAAACGTTAAACGAGCGACCTCAAGAGCGTTCATCCCTCTTTCAACATTATTCCCCATCAAAAATTGCTTTTGTTCGCTTGTTAGATCAACTTCTTCTGCCTTCGGCGCAAGAGTTGTAGTGAAATCTAAACTTTTCGTGATTAAAAACGCCCTCACACACCTTCCCTCCTTAGAACGACCATCTAATGAGTTATTACCAAATACAACTTGCGTAATATGTTTTAAATCGGGGTTTTTTTCAAACTCAGCCTCGATTTTTTGTTTTTGTTTGTCTGTTAACTCTATATCATTCATAAAATATCGTTATCCTTCATAATTCTAACCGCAATTTGATAAAATTTCTTTTTTAAATTCGCTATTTGTTTGTATCTAGGTTTTTTTCTCTTCACGGAGTCTGCTTTAAACCCAAATTGTTCTGCCACTTTATTCTCATCCTCATTCTTTACATAAAGAAGATAATAGATCTTTTTATGTTTCTCATTCAATTCTCCCATAACTAATTCATGAAGTCGTTCAGACGAATCTTGATAATCAAGATGATCCTTCAATGAAGTCGTCCCTGTAAATGATCCCTCTTCTAAAGCTAATGGTAGCTTGATATTATAAGCTTTTTCTTTTTTATTCTTCCATTTATTGAAATCAGGACAACTTATATCTTGCTCCTTGCTTCTTGTTAAAGCACAACTATCTGAACCCATATTATGAGGACACCTTAAACAAGGCTTAGCAAAACTAGAGTAATTATTCCGAATCAGGTTTTTAATCTGATTAGATATAATCATAGAAGCCCAAGGCTTAAATGGGCGATTCTGATCCCAAAGATGCCACTTTTTAAAAATATGTAATCGGATTATCTGACACACATCATCATAATCCATCCAAGCTATGGCACTTAATTGCCACTTAGGTCTATACTTCTTTAAAAGGTCTTCTAAATCTAGTCTCTGACTTTCAAAATCATTCTCCATCTATATCTTTCATACGAGATGATGAACAATCCCTAATAGTCTTATCTAGTAGCTCTTTACCACTAGGATCTTTTGATTCAGGTCGAGAAAAACCATCTTGAGGGCTATTAGCTTCAGACGAAGTAACAGAACCCCAAATATCCTCAATTTTTGTTTTTCGCTTATCGTTCTCGACAATAATATCTCTTTTTAACTTATTCAAATCAATATCAAGATCAGAAACCTCTTCTCCTTCTTCTTTTTTGGCCGCAGAAGAAACGGAACCTAAGCTATTCCCACAGCTAGGGCAAAATTTAGGTTTGGTGACCTCATATAAGATCTTAAAACCACAAGATACACAGAAAATCTTATTCATGGCTAATTTTATTGTTTTATTTCACTTTTTTCAATTTTATCTACTAAATAACTTATGATTTTATCTCTCATAACGTCTTCTTTACTAAATTCTAAATGATGTATCCCAAACGATTTGCTTTCGTCATCATCAAACACTCTACAGAATTTATTAAAACCAGAAGACCTAATATCACTTTGCATCGTATCTCCGCATAAAAATAACGTAGTGTTACTTGAAATGCGGGTTATGATAGTTGTAAGTTCTCTTGTTGTCATATTTTGTGCCTCATCTACTATAACTACCTTGTTTTTCCATGTAGCACCCCTCAAAAAGTTAATCGGGGCCGCTTCTAACACTTTCCTGTCTTGTATTTGTTTTTTTTCTGGACCATTTAATAATTCATCCAATTTATCTTCTAACGGACCCAAATACGGATTGAACTTCTCATCCATACTCCCCTTCAGAAAACCCATCCCCTTATCCGCACTCTCAGCTAAACTCCTCAAATATAATATATTAAGCAGATTGTCCTCATTGTATTTATATAACGCCGTATATACTGACAAAAATGTCTTCGCAGTCCCCGCTGGCCCACTAATAAATACAACCCTTGTTTCAGGGTTACGCATTATCTTATGAAATTTACTTTGTTTCTCTGTCAATTCTATATGACCCAACAATAATGAGTTTTTATTTCCAAACGTCATTTGTGTTATTTGTTACACGCATAAACTCCCTATTGGCCACTTGTTTATAGAATACACCACCCCCCCGCCGAAATCCAGTCAACTTAAAAGTTCAAAATTCTGAAAAAACCCTCCCCCTCTGCAGCTAAAAAAATGCATTTTTATACAGAAAAAGCTTTTAAAAAATCTTATCTAAGTATATAATTCCCCCATGAAAGAGATCACCTATGGCGAAGTTAAGGACTCAATAGAGTTTGGAGAAGTAGTTGAGCAAGATGGTTGCTGGGCTACTCACTTAGTAGCTTTCACTTATGAGGGTAAAGAATATACTGGCGGTATACAGACAGACCCATACCTGAACGGGATTATCTACGATGATGAGGTTATAGAACACCCTGAAATAAATGCATAATAATAGAAGAAAAAGCTTTTTTTAAATCAATTTTTAATCTATAATACCCACATGACAGCAAACAACACAGGCCGCACCTACGAAGAGAGAGTTAGAGAAGCTAGCAAAAATCTTTACAAGGAAACCGTTAAGCGTGAAGAAGAGCGGAAGGCTAATCCCACCAACTGGAATGAGGTAGTCCCGAACTACTACAAAAAATAAATCTTTACACTAACACTATGAACTTACATAACTTCAAAGACCAAGACACCAAGGGCAAAGCCATTCTAATTCTCACTTACCCTTTCGCCATTGGTATTCACTTAGGTGAATGGCTTAGGGAGCGAAAGCTCAAGCGCATGATCAGGAAATGGATCGGTGCCGCTTGTAAAAATCCCAACGGACACGAAGCAAAGATGGTTAAGGAGTGGAGCAGTGAGCTTCGCTGGATCTACGGCAAGTAAACAAAAAATAAGATGACTAAAGAAACACCACAAGCAAAAGAAAAGAGAATCCACGATTGGGCCACTGGCTCTATGCAATTAGAGTTTGACGGAGAGAACTACTTTAAACTTAACCCTTGGAGAGAGATGAGGGTTGATGGTAAGAAAGTTCCTAACCCAGACTATGGCAAGAAAATGATTATCCCTCGTGATAAGATAGACGCAGATATGGAGTTTGCTTTCGGAAGTTTCGCTCAGTATGGGTGCGACTAAGATTCGTCAAGTGAGTATAAACACGGTTAAGCGATCCGCAAGACGTTAAATAAGGAAGGGTCGTGGGTCTGGCATAGCCCTCGCAGAAATATGCTACGAATTTAAATTAAAAAAAGATTAAAAAGTGCTTGCACCCAACCCAAAATTCAACTATACTTCTCACATGACACAGCAACAAGAATACCAGAAGGAACTCAAGTCCCAAGCTCGCAAGCTTCTCTCCTACCGTTTTGATTCAGAATTCAAGGGAATGCCAGTTAATCCAACTCGCAGGATGCTTTCTGTTAGCAACAAGATCGCCAAACTCCTCATCAAATCCTCTAAGTAATATGAAAACCTTTCTCTGCCTCTCTGGCCTCACTCTGCTCATGGTAATCGCTGGAAACCTTGAGCTTCGGGAGTGGGAGCAAGATCAAAAAATAAAAGCAGAAAACCGCCGAAATATCCTCGACAAGATCTCTCAAAACCTTTAAAATACCCCTGATGAAAAACCTATATACACTAGCCCCCACCGCCCTTGCATCTAAGCTTAACAAGCGCGTAGTCACCTACGCCAATGCAGGGCAAAGCACCGTCAAGTCTGACGGTATCAGAAGCTTCCTCGTGGAAGAAATCCAGCTGGACGGGTTCGCAGAATCCAATGGCAAGCGTTATGTTATCGCTGCCACCCGCGACCTTGATGACGCAGGGGAGCGCAAGTTCCGCACTCTCCACGTTGCAGGTATCACCAAAGTGAAAGGCCGCTTCGCTACCGCGATTCAAATGGTGAAAACTCTTTTTTAATGGTGTGTTGTGTGTATAGCCCGTCCCCTGTGGTGGGGGGCGGGTTCTCTTTTAAAACAGAATTAGCATGAATAAAAAACAAATAATTTTAGCCCTTTTGCTTGCATTACTTCTTTTCACTGCTTATGCAACAGGATTGCTAAATAAATTTAATTTTCTCTTTGAGAATGGCTTATAACTCACTTATCAGCAACGAGTTAGGAGCGAAGCCCCGACCCCGACCGCTAACTCACTACTAATCAGTCACTTATAGCTTTAAAAAAATAAATAAAAAAGCTTGCCATACCCTACAGTTTTTGTACCCTTCGGCCATGTTTAATATACATACCACCACCGACTGGGAAGCCCTGCAAGCACAATATGACGGATACCGCAAGGTACGCGAGCAACTCTCTGAGGAGGATTATCGCGAGTGGCAAGCGGAGGACGAGCGTCTCGCCCGTATCGCGGAAGCCTCCACGCCTGACCCCACTCCAGAAAACACTAAGTGATCTAATTAATCGCTTTTCAAGGCTCCCGAAAGGGAGCTTTTTTTTTGTAGAAATATATTGCCAAAAATAAATTCTTCCGTTACTCTCCCCTCATGTACAAATTCAGCTACTACATAGTCGCCAGCACAGGGGTTTACACAGGAGTCGCCATGTCGCGCTCTCCCAAGGCCGCTTCCGAAAAAGCCTCACAGATCGCTTGGCTAAATCTCTCCGAGGGGGACGCTAAGGCCGACTACTGCTCTGGCATATCCGTGGAGGGCTGGCATGCTTGGCGTGGCAATAAAAAAATCGCAGAGCACATGGACATCTAACTCCCTGTGTATCAAGGAGTTACGGGCCGCGCCCCACTCAACCGCCTAACTCGTTGTGTATCAGTGAGTTAGGCTTCTTTTTGCGCTTAAATTAAAAATCATCAGATTGCAAGCGCCATGTCAATATATATTTGGCATATTTGTCTCTAACCTAAGCAACCTTAATCAAGTTTATTTGCAAGAATATTTGGCATTCTTAGCCCGAAAAAAAAGATTAAAAAAGTATAAAAAAGGTCTTGTTTCTAAATTATTTTCTGTCATAATCCCCCTGTCGAGAGACAATCTCTCGGTTTAACCAAACTAAAATTATGCTTATCTACGCAAAAAACAAAGTCAGCTCTGAAGTCCTTTCTAAAGTCGAGACTCCAAAGCCAACCCAAACCCACACTCCAATCGCTCACCACGAGTTGGTTGATATGACCAGAAAAGCCATAGGTGATTCTGGCCTTGAAATCATCAATGAAGAGCACGGCCTTTCCCATGGTTCACAACGCTACTTCGGAGGGTTCGCTCTTAGGGGGGAGAGTTTTTTGGATGAGAACGGAGATCCAAAGCGAGAGTGTCACTCTCAAGATCGCCAGCTTGTCCTTGGCCTTCGTAATTCTCACGACAAGTCCCTAGCTGCAGGAATTGCAGTCGGTAATCAAATGTTGGTTTGTGATAACCTCTGCTTTTCTAGCGATGTCACCCTAGCCCGCAAGCATACTACTTACATTATGAATGATCTTTACAATCGGATCACCTCCGCCATTTCTCAAGTGACTTCTCATTGGACCGCCATGGAAAATCGGATAAACAAGTATAAAAACACGGAAGTTAAAGATGCTTCCAAACTTGTTTTAGACCTTTTCAATGACAAGGTTTTCGGGAATAAAAGAGCTGTAGATGCTCTTCAGGAATTCCACAATCCTCGTCATGAGGAGTTTAAAGGGGGGTCTCTTTGGACTCTTTATAATGCCGTGACAGAATCTTTGAAGGGTATTGGATCGCATGATATATCAAATCGCACCATGCGTATGCAATCTGTTTTTGACAAGTCAGCCGATTTTACCCCTGCGGTTATATCAAATGAGGATAGAGAATCAGCCCTAGTTCTCCCTGCATAAATTTTTGGGTAGACATAGCAAGCCTCGTCCCCTCTGCATGGGGGGCGGGGTTTTTCTTTTGTCAATAATAAAAAAATAAACACTCTAAGTCATTGAATATCAATGAGTTAGCGAGCGGGGGCGGGCGCAGCCGCCTAACTCGTTATCAATCAACAAGTTACGGGGATTCCGCTCTCTGTCAAGCATTAAATAATAATAAAAAAACATTTAAAATATACTTGCACCCGAACCTAAACCTGACAAAATCCTTTCGTTATGAAGCTATTAAATCAAGGCAATGCCAAAACCCTCAAAGGTGAAGTTCTAGGATATCGCACTTTCGGTCTCCACCTTTCCCCCGCTAACC
>Ga0213863_10000616_pt1 | contig 26737 bp, 29 predicted proteins | sample PICome_8_FD_160128 | JGI IMG/M metagenome (GOLD analysis project Ga0213863, IMG submission 160128) | Coastal seawater microbial communities near Pivers Island, North Carolina, United States - PICO497 | ecosystem: Environmental > Aquatic > Marine > Coastal | place: USA: North Carolina... | reverse complement strand
AGCCGTGTGGTCAGGGGGCGGAGGTGAATGGAAGTGCGGGAACTTTTCAAGTATGCACATTCCCGAGCAGCGAGAAAAAATCAGGTTCACCAATGCCGGGGGTAGATTGAGAAATCAGCTCGACCGCAGTGTTCCTGAATTGGCAGCAGCAACGGTAAGCAAACTCTACGAGAAACGGGAAAAAGACCCGCAGGCCTGGGTGACCCATGGAGGTGGGCGTGATGTCATCGAGGCTCTGGAGAATGCTCTGCCAGCTGGCGAGCTCAGTTTGGCCCGAAGTGTGATGCGTGATTACGGAAATCTGAGCAGCCCTAGTGTTCTGGTCGCACTGGAGCGATTTCTGGAGGGAGATGTATCAGATGTAGGACGAGTTTGGATGTGTGCTTTTGGCGCTGGTTTTTCAGCACACAGTTGTGAATTGATACGCGCATGATCAGCATGGGAAACGATGGTGCTTTTCATAAGGCAAGCTGCAGAATGAGAGAGCAGAAAATAATGCCGTTTCTGATGTCGATGAGGTTTCTGGTTTGGATTATACTAGCTCTGGCTTTGCCGATGCTGAACAGCTGCATTGACGGTGAGGAGGAAATATTCCTTGGGGCAGACCGCAGTGCCCGGGTGAAAGCCGTCTACCGAATTCCAAGTGTATTGCTATCCGCTGAGGATGCTCAGGACCTGAGGGAGAGCATCCAGAGCGAAGTGGGGAAGGAGGAAAACCTCAGGCTAATTACCAATCGGGTTGAAAAGCAAAATGGTAAACGGGTGATTATTCTCGAAATCGAGACCGATGACGTTACCTCGCTGGACGGAACCTTGGGGCAACACGACCCTAGCTTGAAAAAAAGCAAGGGTGACAAAATTTTGCACGCAATTGTAGGGCGTATCATGATTAATCTGGACGGCCTTAGTGCGGATTTGACTCGTGAAGTGGATTTGTCGCCCTTGTTGGATGAGTATCTCGGCTCAAAAAGTGCCTCTATGCTGGGGGACTCCGAGTTCCGCTACACCGTTCAGATCCCAGAGCCGGCCGAGAGTAGTAATGCTCATCAGATTTCAAATGATGGGCGCACCTTGAAATGGACTCACAAGCTCATTGATTGCAGGGAGAAGCCGATCCGATTGATGATGAGGACTTCGATCCCTATTCCCTGGTGGGCTTATGCGGTAGTTGCATTGTTACTTGCAGGTATTGCCGGGGCAATTTATCTGATTGTCCGGCGTAAATCTCCTCGCCATAGGGGGGCAGGTGGGATGTCCCAGCACTAAAAAACCTCGCGCCGTGTGAACGATGCGAGGTTGAAATCTGTTTTGGTAAACGCTGTGTCAGGCTTACTTAACGCCTTTCTTGCTCAAGCGGGTGCCCTTGGTAGCACCTTGACGTGCTTTGAACTTAGGGTTGCTTTTACAAATGACGTAGAGAGTGCCCTTGCGCTTCACGACCTGACAGTCTTCGTGGCGCCTCTTCATGGACATGAGTGATGAGAGAACTTTCATAATGGAAATAGGTTACAGAGTTGAGTAGATGTCTGACTGGCTGAGAAATGGTGAAAACACTTGATGCTCTCAGCGGACTTGGGAGGCGCAAAATACCCGGATTGGATGCTGTGTAAAGTCTATTTCCGGGAAAATTGAGCAGATAGGTTATATTTCCACCGCTACAACGGACAAGATTCCCGGGGCTTGGCTCAGAGATTGGATGATTTCCGCTCCAGGAGCCGTATCGAGCTCGATGACATTGAGCGCGTCGCCCTTGGTCTTGTTGCGTGCCAGTGAGAGGTTGGCGATATTGAGACCCACCTCGCCCAGAGAGCTGCCGACAAGGCCAACAATGCCGGGGCGGTCATCGTTGCGCACAATGAGGAAATGGCCTTTGATGTTGGTATCCACAAACAGGCGATCGATTTCAACGATTCGGGGGGATTTGCCGATGATTGTGCCGGAAACACGGAATTTCTTACCATCCTTGGTGAGCTCTGCCACGATGAGCTCGTTATACTCAGTCTTGGCATTGATGACAGAATCGATCAGCTCGAGGCCCATGTCATGCGCCACTGCCGGAGAATTGACAATGTTGACCTGACCCTGGGATCGGGCTGCCTCGAGATATCCCGTAAGTGCCGTGCGTGATATCAGAGCGGTATCTTTATCAGCTATTTCCCCGTGGTAAGAGACACGCAGGGAATCGGGGTTGGCCGGGCCCAGTTTGGCCAGGAATTTACCGAGAGAATTTGCAAGGTCGAGATATGGTCCGATTTGCTCTAGAGCCCCGGCATCCAGTGAAGGCATGTTGATGGCATTGCGGATTTCTCCAGTGGTGAGAAAGTCACGCAATTGCTCCGCGACCTGAATGCCGACATTTTCTTGAGCCTCATTGGTAGAGGCGCCAAGGTGCGGGGTGAAGGCGATGTGTTTTTCTTCTCCAAAAAGAATGTGATCAGGAGAGGGGGGTTCGTCTTCAAAGACATCAAGTCCGCAGCCTGCAATATGACCTGAATCAATGGCAGCTTTCAGAGCCGGCTCATCAATCAGTCCGCCACGAGCACAGTTCACGATCAAGGCACCCTTGTTCATGAGGGCGAGGCGCTCGGCGTTGATGATGTGGCGGGTGTCATCGGTGAGGGGGACGTGCAGTGTGACGACGTCAGCTCCCTTGAGCGCTTCATCCGGGCTGGCTGCGAGTTCGACCTTAAGCTGATCAGCTCGCGCCTGAGTGAGGAAAGGATCATAGGCGACAACATGCATGCCAAATGCTTGCGCGCGCTTGGCGAACTCAGCCCCAATGCGTCCCATGCCAATGACGGCAAGGCGCTTCTCGTTGAGCTCAATTCCGGCATAGGCTTTGCGGGCGGCCTTGAAATTCCCCTTGAGGACTTCGGCATGCGCGGGCCCGATGTTACGTGCAGCTGAGAGCATCAGCGTAAATGCCAACTCTGCCGTGGAAATGGTGTTGCCCGTGGGAGTGTTCATGACGATAACGCCATGATTGGTTGCGGCTTCGCGGTCGACATTGTCGACTCCGACTCCGGCACGCCCAACAGCCTTGAGTTCAGTGGCTGCTGCCAATACATCAGCAGTAACTTTGGTCTGCGAGCGAATAATCAGGCCATGATAGGAAGGTATGATCTTGATGAGTTCCTCCGGGCTCAAACCGGTGTTTACATCTACCTCCAAGTCGGGGTGGTTGCTCAGTAGCTCAACCCCTTTGTCTGAGATGGGATCCGATACGAGAATACGTTTTGTCGCCATGCCGCGCGTGTAGTGTCAGAGTCCGCATTTGTCAAAGCATAGCGGAAGTATTTATCGTCATAGCAATAATTTGCTCATCAATCTCCGGACGTCTTGGTCATCTCCAACACCATAAACTTGGTACCGAGCATGGCAGGATGAGTTAGCGTTTGAAATTGGCGCAGTAGCGCGACGGACTCCTGTTCTTGACCGGATGATGCCTCCATGCCAACCAGCCAATCCTTGGCGTTGTGTGTCAGATAGCTGGACTGGCTGGATAAACGAGGGTTGGAAAAACCGGCGCTTTGAGCTTCCTCGACAAGCCGGGAGAAATCCACGTGACAGGTGATGTCGAGTTCACCCGGGTAATCCAGCGGATTGTCGGATTTCTGATGACGATAATAGGTCTGGAGCGTTCCCGTGCTACGACTCGGATGATAGTAGTCTTTAGCCTCGTGGCCATAATCAATGGTGATCATGAGTCCTGACCCAAGTGCTTGGGAGGCCTCGCTGGCGAAGCTGCCAATACCGGGATTATACTCCGTGAGGTATTGATCTGGAAATTGGTCACCCAGGTTGCGGCAAAAATGGACGAGCGCCTCATCACAGGGGGTCTGGTGGGTAAATTTGAGCTCCTCGTCACACTCATCGACATAGATCTGCGACCAATCTCCGTCTTTGAATTGAATCAACTCAACAGGGAAGGCGTCGATGAGCTCATTGGAGATCAGAGCGCCATGGTCGACACGGATTTCATCAAGCGAGTGGTGCATCTTACATTTAGCCCCAAAATTATCCGATAACCTATCTTTCTGAGCTTTGTGCATCTCCTCACCAGGCTCCACCAAATGATACCTCGTCGCTTTAAAGCACTCAGGGCAATGAGTTTGTATTTCTCCGAGGATGTCTGCACAAAGCGAGCCGTTGTGAGCTCCGGGCTCGATAATCGAGAAAGTTCCCGGTTTGCCACTGTGCTCCCAGAATGCGATGAGTCTTCTGGCTAGAATCAATCCAAAACAAGGTCCAACACTCACACTGGTGATGAAATCGCCGTCTTTGCCAACCCTGGTAGTGTCTGAGGTGTAGTAGCCGAACTCCTGATCAAACAGGGCCATTTCCATATAATCGCGAAATGAAATCGGACCATTCTGCTGGATCAGAAAGCGTATTTTTTCTGACAGTGGATTCGATTTGTTTGTGAAAGCAGGGGTTGCCATTGATTCCTTCTGAGGCTATGAGTGTGAATCGTTTTATGGAGGGTGGCATTCATGATGCTTCCGCTGCCATTGAACATCTTTTAGTAATGGTTGAAAAGGATATCCATAGGGGCAAGACACCTCGCACTAAGGGCAACAAGCGCCGCAAAAAGCGATTCTTCAAGCTTAAATGGCTGATATATCTTTTTGTCATGTGCCTGATCCTGGGACTGCTGGGATATGTTGTGTTTGAGCAGAAGACCAAGAAGTTTCGTGAGCGTGCCGAAATTTATGATCTCGATAAAATCGATGATGTAGAGGTTAAAAGTCTTATCCTGGATCGCAAGGGCCGTGAGCTGGGCCGTATTTTTGTCGAGAATCGTGACAAAATAAGCATCGAAGATGTTCCGGAGGTAATGATCAATGCGCTGGTTGCAGGTGAGGACCAGCGCTTTTTCCAGCACGATGGAGTTGATCGCATCGGTGTGATGCGCGCTCTCTATTTAAACCTCAAAGCCGGGCGCCAGACCCAGGGGGCCAGCACGATTACTCAACAGCTGGCGAGGAACGCGTTTCACCTCAAACAGGAAGCTGATAAGAGGGGAGAAGGTGGTCTGGAGCGCAAGGCTGTTGAGGCATATCTCGCCCTTCGAATTGAAAAAGTTTACAGCAAGAAGAATATCCTCGAGTTTTATCTTAACCGTATTCCATTTGGCAGTGGTTTTTATGGGATCAGATCTGCTGCACTCGGTTACTTTGGCAAGGAGCCACGTGACCTGAATGCCATGGAATGCGCATCCCTGGTGGGATGCATCAAAAACCCGACCAGAATTTCTCCGCTCAACAATGTCGAAGCGAACAAAAAAGCGCGTGATCAGGTTTTGCAAAGAATGGTCGATGAGGGTTTTCTCTCATCTAAAGAGGGCAAGATATACATCGACACTCCTGTTATGGTGAACCCCAAGCCGATTCAACGTGGCACGTCTCATCTCTACGACCGGATCGGGGATGCAGTTCGCTCCCGTCTTGGTGAAAAAGCTCTCACCGAGGGTGGGTTCAAGATCTTTACTACCATTGATCTGGATGTGCAGCGCGCAATGGAAAAAAGCCTTTTAAGGCAGCTATCCATTGCTGAAGCACATGAACATTACCGGCAGCCACTCTACGAATCCTATCGAAAGCGAGATGGTAAACCCAATTACTTGCAGGGTGCCGGCTACATGATCGACCATGACAATGGAGCGGTTCTGGCATACGTCGGCGGCAGGGATTTTAGCCACAGCCAGTATGACTTTGTCTTGTCGGGCAGCAAGCCACCGGGCACGGCGTTTTTCCCGTTTATTTACACTGCGGCTCTGGAAAAGGGGATGTCTCCGGCATCCAGGCTGATTGATCGGCCCATGGATAACCGTGCAGTGATGGTAGACGGGCGCGAGGGAATTCTGGGGGAGTGGGGTATTGAATCTTTGCAGCCGGAGTATGAGGGGGAAATCAGCATGCGCCGTGCACTGGAAGTGTCCAAAATAGCGGCGACAGTTCGGCTCGGAAAAGATATTGGGTTGGGGCACGTCAGGGAGACAGCCCGTAAGTTTGGTCTTTCGCTTAAAGAGACCAAGCTTCTTGCACGAATGCTTGTCGGAACAGATGACGTTTCTTTACCTGAAATGGTTCATGCATACGCTGTATTTGCCAGAGCGGGTTTGGCACCAAAAGCACCCTATTTTATTGACCGTGTTGTCGGGCCGAAGGGAGTCGTTCGCTATCAATCAGAGAATTCAGATGCTGAGAGCAGCAAACGCATTATCAGTCATGAAATCGCCTATATCATGCATAGCATGCTGCAGAGTGCTCTGGAACATGGCACAGGTGAATCAGGTATCGAAAAACTGGCTGATGATGCGTCTTTTGCAGCTAAAACAGGGACTAGCTATGACTTTGCGGATAATTGGTTTGTCGGATACAACAGCCGCATCACCTGCGGTTTGTGGATGGGTTTCGTTCATGGTTCAAGGAAAGCCATTTATCCTGCCGCCTTCAGCAGGGAAACCTTGCTGCCTGTGTGGGTGAAAGCCATGAATGCAGCGTTGCCTGATTTTGCAGGCCGCGCTCTCAAAAAGCCAAGCACCGTGTTTACTCGTAATATTTGTGATGTGTCCGGGCTACAAGCCACGCCCTATTGTCAGAAATTTCACCGTAATGCCCTCACTGGTGCTGAGTCATGGGAATCAACTGCCTCAAGTGAATTTTTCATCCAGGGCTCACAGCCGACAGGTTTTTGTGATGTGCATGGTGTGGTTGATCCCAACATTGCCAAGTTCTATGACATGAACACCAATGACAAATCACAAGCCAACGTTCATGCTATACCCGTTCAGCCACAGCAACCGGTTTTGCTAGGTAGTGATCCCTATGGCACTGAGCAGCCGGACTTTGCTCCACGGCAAGCCCAGAGCGCTGCCAACGATGGGTTTTTCATCAACTTTGACCAGCTCGATGATGAAGACAGAGCTGCTGGCATTGTTCTGGATCTTCCTCCGCGTGTGGAAATTCGTGAAGATTAGGCTCGGGATCATTGGGCAAGCCATCTCTATTTAGCTCAACTGCTGGCTTGAGTTTTCTGCTTCTCTGTAACATTGTTTTTCCATGCCTGAGGTGGCTGAAGGAAAGCAAAGTTGGAGCGGGCTTATATGTCCTGTGTGCCGATTTGTATTTCGTGTGCCCATGGACCACAAGGGCTCAGGTGCCGTCTGTCCAGCCTGTGCCCATCTTCTCCAAATACCGAGTGCCGAGCAGCGTAAAATGGCGATTAGTGCCCGACTCCGTAAACCCAAGGATAGTCAATCTGTTTACCGTAAAATTTCTGATTCGGCTCACCTAACAGGCGCTGGGGTAGATTTAGAGCTGTCTGGTGAAACCGCGGATTCATCTCGGCTTCATGAACATTCTCCTCCGCAGGATCTGGACGACCTGGAACCAGGGCAAGCAGATGATTTTTATGATGAGGAAGAGAATCCTCAAGGTATGCCTGTTTGGGAGCAAGAAGGCCTGACCAATATGCCTGAGCCGATCAATGCCACCACTTGGATACTCAGTGGGTCCCTACTAGGGGTTAGTATTGTAGCGGTTAGCATTTGGTTGATCATCCAGTCCCTTGGTGTGGATGTTCCAGCACAAAAAGATCAGCTTGATTCACCAGAGGAGGTGCTTGCCCCAGTGGTTCCGACCAAGAAGCCGGATCAACCCAAAGAGCAAAAAGCAGACCGAAGGCAAATCATCGAGGATGCCAAATTGGTAGCGACTGAGTTTCTTGAGGCCAAAACAGAGTCTGATTTGGAGAGGTTGATTCGAACTCCGGAAATTTCAATACCTCGTTTGCGTGAGTGGTATGCCAGAAATCCATGGGTCACACCGGGGCTGAGAAACATCGATATCAATGAGGTGAATATTGAAAATGGTATCGTCACCATGGAGGCTCAACTGGATGATTACATGACGAAAAAGATCTCACTGGAACAGTCTGCAAATGGTTTTCTAGTTGATTGGGAGAGCTGGGTCGGGTGGTCATCGGTAATGTGGGAGGACCTGTTTGATCTGCGGCCTACCAAGCCGGTCGAGGTGAGGGTTAAATGCAAGCGGGTCAACTACTATAACCGATTCTTCAATGATGATTTCAAGTGGTTCGCGGTAACGCTGACACACCCTGATTTTGACAGATCTATTTACGGTTATATAGACAGAGGTCAGCCGCAGTTTCATCGTTTTATGGCGGATCTTGTTAGGGAGGACGAAGTTATTGCAACTCTCAAGATCAGTTATCCGGAGAATAGTGTGGCGGATAATCAGGTAGCTATCATTGAACAAGTGCAAACGGGGTGGGTGCGCCCAATTCCAGTTAACAAGGATGAGGAGGATATACCCTCTCGATAAATCCCCAGGCGCAAACAAGCACCTCTAATGTCATCATGAAAACAAGGGAAATACCCTCCACTTACGACAAGGCACTTCGAATCAATCTTGATGATGAAAAGTATGGCACTTTTGCCGAGATTGGCGCAGGGCAAGAGGTAGCCAATTGGTTTTTCCGCGCATCTGCCACAGCAGGCACGGTGGCAAAAACCATCTCAGCTTACGACATGACCATGAGTGACGCCATTTATGGCAAGTCTAAGCGCTATGTTTCGCGTGATCGCCTCAATGCGATGCTGGAGTATGAGCATGACCTGCTTGTGGAACGCTTGGACGAGAAACGTGGTGAGACTTCCGCTTTTTTTAGCTTCTCGAACACGGTGCGAGCTCGTGGCTACAAGGACACGGGAGAGTGCCATGGATGGTTGGGTATCAGGCTTCAACTCAGGCCTCGGCAGGACCCTTGCCAAATCCTCATTCATGTGCGCTTGCTTGATGATGAAAATTTCGACCAAATGGAAGCGCTTGGAATCATCGGGGTGAATCTCATTTATGCCGCATTTTATCACAGGGAGCGTTTGTCTCTCTTTGTCGAGTCACTCATGGATGGTCTGACCAAAGATCGTGTCGAAGTGGATATGCTCAAATTCAGCGGTGAGGGCTTTAAGATGATCGATAACCGCTTATGTCACCTCCAGCTTGTTCAGAGCGGACTGACGGATGCGGCCATGTTTTTGCCCGACGGAGAGGTCGTCCAGCCTGCTGAGGCCCTCTACAAAAAACCCATCATCCTTTTGCGCGGAAGTTTTGATCCCGTTACTAATCTACACCTTGATATGCTTTGTCAGACTCGTGACGAATTCAACAAAGTCCTGGCCGATGATCAACAAGGCAAGGTGGTTGAGTTGTGTGAGATTTCCATGAACAACTTGTTGCGTAAAGATCATGACCATGATGATTCGGACCGCGTCGATCATCTCGCATTTTTGGATCGTGCTGATGCCTTGCAGGCACTGGGAAAAACGGTGCTGGTTTCCAGGTGTCCTGAATTCCACCGCATTGCCAGCTATTTGACCCGTTACACAAGTAGCCCCATTGGCATTGTGCTTAGCATTGGGCTGCTTAATGAGTTATTTAAAGCCAAGTGGTCGGAGCAACTGGCCGGGGGAATCCTCGAGTCGTTTGGAAGACTCTTCAAGCACGGGCTGTCGCTCTACGTTTATCCGTGGGGAAATCGAAAATCCGGTGAGTTGGTAACGGCTGAAAATTTCAATGCTCCCGAAAACCTTCAGCATCTTTACCGCTACTTTCGTGAAAACGGTATGATTAAAGCCATTCCATGTGGGGATAAGGAGTTACTCAAATACACCGGTCGGGATATCCAGAGAATGATTGCAGCCGGTGATGAAACATGGAAGAATCTTGTCCCGCATCAGGCTCACCTGGCAGCGATTCACCAGCACTAGGCTGGAAACGTTTACGATTAATTCATACACTATTTATGTCCTGGGGAGATGTCAGAGGTCTTTTGCAATACGTGCCACAATTCCGTGGTAAGCTTTTCGTCATCGTTATTGATGCGCCGGTTCCGGCTCTTGCGGAAACGATGCTGGACCTTGTTAGCCTGCAGAATATAGGAGTTCAGCTTGTCATTTGTAGTAATGTGCACACGGAAGATGATCTGCTTGACCGTGCTGCGGAGGTTGAATTGAAATTTGCTCAAAAGCCTGCCATTAGCACATCAGAACCGTCAGAAATACTCACCTCACTGGAGCGGGGGCAAGCAGTGATCTTTGATCTGGGTGGTCAGGATCCACTCTCAAAAGAATTCGCTGATCTTGCTCACTCACTCTCTGTGGTCAAATTGGTTTGTCTTCAGGGAGCAGGTAAGGTGTTACCCCAGGGTGCCATGCGTGCCAGTGATATCGACTCATCCATGCCTGAGACTCTTCATGCTGCAGCTGCGGTTTGTCATGCCGGAATTGATCGTGTGCACTTTTTGGATGGTTCATGTCCCGGCGTACTTCTTGCCGAACTTTTCTCCAATGAAGGTGTAGGAACCATGGTTTACGCGGACAGCTACCGGGTCATACGTCCATTGCGTGAGGAGGATATTGTAGAGCTTCTGGGCATGATCGGACGCTCGGTAAGAAATGATTGCCTCGTGCCACGTGATTTTGCTGACGTTCTCAGTAATCTGGCACGTTACTCGGTTATGGAGATAGACGGCAATGTGGTTGGGTCGGTGGCTTTATTGGATTACCCCGGAGAAGATGCTGCTGAAGTTGCGTGTTTGTATGTCAAGCAAAGCCACGAGGGCTTGGGCTACGGTACTGAGCTAGTCAAACATGCTGAGCAACAGGCTTGCGAGCTTGGGGTATCAACGGTGTTTGCACTGACGAACCGTGCCTCGGCTTTCTTCAAAGAATTACTGGCTTACACAGAGGCGTCTGCAGACAACATCCCAGATGTGCGGCGTGAGCAGCTCATTGACAGTGGCCGTGATTCACGGGTTTTTAGTAAGCAATTGGGATAGTCGGCGTCTCCGTGTCTGGATAATCCGTCGGGCCCAGACAGAAAAAAACGCCGACCCTTTCGGATCGGCGTCTGGTTGGATTTTTGAAGTGAGAAGCTTACTTGTTCTTTTCCTCTTCGCGTTTTTTAACTTCCGCGATTACCTCGTCGGCAACGTTCTTCGGACATGGCGCGTAATGCGAGAACTCCATGGAGAACTGACCACGACCTGAGGTCATGGTGCGCAGGTCACCGATATAGCCGAACATGTCGCTCAGAGGTGCATCCGCCTTGACCCGGATGCCAGTGGGGGTGCGTTCTTGCTCCTTGATCATGCCGCGGCGGCGGTTCAGATCACCAATGACGTCACCGACATTGTCTTCGGGGGTAAAGACATCGAGCTTCATGATAGGCTCGAGCAGCTGTGGGCCTGCTTTCGGAATGGACTGCCGGTAAGCTGCTTTGGCGGCGATCTCAAAGGCAACAGCGGATGAGTCCACAGCATGGAAACCACCATCAGCAAGAGTGACCTTGAAGTTCAAGCATGGGAAACCAGCGAGAACACCGTTGTCTTTGGATAGACGAAAGCCTTTTTCAATGGCAGGCCAGTATTCCTTGGGAACATTGCCGCCCACAACCTTTGATTCGAATTCGAAATCGATACCCAATTCTGGGTCGAGAGGCTCAATAACATAGTCAATTTTACCATATTGACCGGAACCACCAGACTGCTTCTTGTGGGTGTAGCTGTCCTCGATACGCTTGGTGATGGTTTCCCGGTAGGCTACCTGAGGTTTGCCTACTTCCACCTCCACCTTGTGCGTGCGCTTGAGAATGTCCACTTTGATGTCGAGATGAAGCTCGCCCATTCCCTTGAGAATGGTCTCACCAGAGTCTTGGTCCGTTTCAACGAGGAAGGATGGATCTTCTTTGACCATCTTGCCGATAGCGACACCAAGTTTCTCAGCGTTGGCCTTGTCCTTGGGGGCAACAGCCATGGAGATCACGGGGTCGGGGAATACCATGGGTTCAAGTGTGGCAGGATGGTCCTGATCACACAGGGTATGACCAGTTTGGACATTCTTAAGGCCGACAAGGGCAACAATGTCGCCTGCTTGGGCACCTTCAAGCTCAATGCGCTCATCAGCGTGCATCTCTACGATACGCCCGATCCGCTCGGTTTTGCCGGTGAAGGTGTTGAGCACGGTCATTCCTTTTTCCAGTTTCCCTGAGTAGATCCGTGTAAAGGTGAGGGCCCCGTATTGGTCATCCATGATTTTGAACGCGAGTGCGCGTAGAGGACGGTCCGGGTCGACAATTGCAAATTCTCCGGTCTCGTTACCTTCTTCGTCAACCTCGGGCTGGGGGTCGACCTCGGTGGGAGAGGGGAGGTAGTCGATCACGGCATCCAGTATGAGCTGGATACCCTTGTTCTTGAATGCCGTTCCGCAATAGGTAGGGAAGAAATCCAAAGCAATGGTTCCCTTGCGAATGCATTTCTTGATGTCCTCGATGCTAGGCTCATTGCCTTCAAGGTATTCCATCATGAGATCATCGTCTTGCTCAACAGCCATCTCGATGAGCTCGGCACGATATTGCTCGACTTTGTCAGCCATGTCGGCGGGCACGTCTTCGATCGAGTAGTTCTCGGGCTCGCCTGAATCATCCCAGATCCATGCTTTGCGGGTCAATAGGTCGACCACACCTGTCATGTCATCCTCAATGCCGATGGGCAGAACCATCACGAGTGGCTTGGCTCCAAGCACATTCTTTACCTGGTCAACAACACGATAAAAATCAGCACCAATACGATCGAGCTTGTTCACAAAAATAATACGGGCCACTTCGGATTCGTTGGCGTAGCGCCAGTTCGTTTCCGACTGAGGCTCTACTCCGCCAGATCCGCAGAAAACACCCACGCCTCCGTCAAGGACTTTCAAGGAACGGTAAACTTCCACGGTGAAGTCCACGTGACCTGGAGTATCAATGATGTTGAACCGGTGTGGTTGGTGCTGTTTATCACTACCCTCCCAAAAACAACTTGTAGCAGCGGACTGAATGGTGATGCCACGCTCAGCCTCTTGCTCCATGAAGTCGGTGGTAGCCTCACCGTCGTGCACCTCACCGGTCTTGTGGACTTTTCCGGTGAGTTTAAGAATACGTTCTGTAGTCGTGGTTTTACCCGCGTCCACATGGGCGAAGATACCGATGTTTCTGTATAAAGAAAGGTCTGACATTGCTTTAGTTTCTGTGTTGGTTCAGGTGAACCCCGCTCGCTGTAGGGATGGGGTCTGGTGAAGTTGTCCACGACAAATCATCACCGCGGCGGGCGTGTAACTAGCGGAATATAAACATTTGGCAACCTTAGATTGAGAAAACTGCCATTTTTATGCTATTTTTTATTCGACAAAGTCAGGTCTCGGATTTAACTCCGCCCCGCGAGGCTTCTTGCCTTCGCAAATAGGAATGGCAGGGTAGCTCAGTGGTAGAGCAGAGGACTCATAAGCCTTTTGTCGGGAGTTCAATTCTCCCCCCTGCTACCATTCCTCCCATTTTGCCCTGCGAGAGCTTTTTGCAGCCTTGCTGTTTCGGTTCATCTAAATATCAAGGTGCTCGAATTATTACCAAGATTGGAGAATGGTAGCAACACTGTGATTGGGGTGCTCATGAAGCTTCATTTTCAGGGTCTTTGGATATGGTTGGGAAAATAATCCAAAAAAAGTCGAAATACGGCTTGCCAGATAGGGGCTCATTTGTATATTCGCCGCCCCCCGTTCTGGCCCAGTGATTCAAATCAAGGGCTAAAACGACAACAAGAAAGCTGCGGGAAGGCAGTTAAAATATCGGGTAGCTCCGGATAAGAGGCGGTTTTCGAGGTCACTTAATATACCTCGTGCCTCTTGGGCGCATCTCGGTGGTTTAATCGTTTCCACAGAACAAACAACTCAACAAACGGCTGCTCTCGAGCTGCTTTCTCTCACACAAACGCAAAGTTTTTACAGACGCAAAGTTTCAAAACCAATCACCTTTGATTAACTCATCAAATTTAATCTAACCTAAAACACGCAGGAATATGCCTACCATCAACCAGCTTGTCCGCAAGGGACGCAAAACACCAGTGACCAAATCTAAGTCACGTGCCCTCAACAGTTGCCCGCAGCGCCGTGGTGTCTGTCTTCAGGTCATGACCCGCACGCCCAAGAAGCCGAACTCCGCTCTCCGTAAGGTAGCCAAGGTTCGTCTTACTAACGGACAGGAAGTGATCGCCTACATCGGTGGTGAAGGCCACAACCTCCAGGAACACTCCATCGTTCTTGTCCGAGGTGGCCGGGTGAAAGACCTTCCAGGTGTTCGTTACCACATTGTGCGTGGAGCATTGGATACCCTGGGTGTCGACAAACGTGCACAAGCCCGCTCCAAGTATGGAACCAAGCGTCCCAAGAAGTAATTTTTGCCAATCTATAAAACAACAACACAATGGCTCGCCGTAAAAAAGTTTACAATCGTCCTGAAACCCGTGACCCGCGCTACGATAGCCCCGTAGTTGGAAAGCTTATTAGCAAAGTCATGCGCGACGGCAAACGCTCACTTTCTGAGCGTATTGTCTATGCAGCTATCGACAAAGCCAATGACGGCACGGACACCATCGATCCTCTCGAGGTCGTCACCCGCGCGCTCGAAAACGCCAAGCCGCGCGTGGAGGTGAAAAGCCGACGCGTTGGTGGTGCGACCTATCAGGTGCCGCTTGAAGTGGATGCAAACCGTTCCGAGTCGCTTGCCATGCGCTGGCTCGTCAGCTTTGCCCGTTCCAAGAAGGGAACTCCCATGCACGTCGCATTGGCCAACGAGATCAAAGACGCTGCCAACAACCAAGGCAATGCCGTTCGTAAGCGCGACGACATGCATAAAATGGCACAAGCCAACCGCGCCTTTGCTCACTTCCGCTGGTAATCCAACAAATCCCAGCGGATTTTTTGTGTAAAAATCCGAAACCTTTCCGCCTCCAACAAGCCATGTCTGAGAATCCCAATCATCCAAACCGTCCATACCCTCTGGAACGGACGCGGAATATTGGGATTGCGGCACACATTGATGCCGGCAAGACTACACTTACCGAGCGTATTCTGTTCTACACCGGGATGATTCACCGCATTGGTGAAGTTCATGATGGTGCTACGGTCACAGACCATATGGAGCAAGAGCGTGAGCGTGGTATTACCATCACCTCTGCAGCGGTCACTTGCGAGTGGATCCAAAATCCCAACGAGGGGGTTTTCAAGTTATTTGAAAAGCAAAAGCAGCGTATCAACATCATCGATACGCCTGGTCACGTAGATTTCACCGCTGAAGTAGAGCGCTCTCTCCGTGTTTTGGATGGTGCCATTGTTGTTTTTTGCGGTGTTGCTGGTGTCCAACCACAGACCGAAACGGTTTGGCGCCAGGCTGACAAGTATTCTGTTCCGCGTATCGTGTTTGTGAACAAGATGGATCGCGTGGGCGCAAATTTTGAAAATGTCTTTCAGGATGTGAAAGAAAAGTTCGGTGTTCAAGCTGTTCGCATTCTCATTCCCATCGGATCTGAGGAAAATCTCCAGGGTCAGATTGATGTGCTCAACATGAAGGCTGTCATCTACAAGGATGATGACACCATGGGTTCAACTTTCGATATCACAGAACTTCAAGGAGATCTTCTGGCTGAGGCAGAGGCCGCACGTGAAGAGCTTGTATCCATACTTTGTGACTGTGATGAAGAGCTGGGTGAAAAATTCCTCATGGATGAGGAAATTACCACCGATGATCTCAAACAAGCCCTCCGCCGTGCAACGATTTCCAATCAAGTAGTTCCCGTTGCTGGAGGCTCTGCATTCAAAAACAAAGGCGTTCAGTTTCTTGTCGATGCAGTGGTTGATTACCTGCCAAGTCCATTGGATATCCCAGCTGCGCTCGGCCAAGCCCCTGATGATGAGCAACAGGAAGTTCTCGCTGAGACCGATGACCATGGCAAATTCTGCTCATTGGCCTTTAAACTCTGGGCCGACAAATATGTGGGTAAGCTGGTATTTTTCCGGGTCTATTCAGGCATGGTTTCAAAAGGCGACATGGTCTACAACCCACGCACACACAAGAAAGAGCGCATTGGGCGCCTCATCAAGATGCATGCGGATAAGCACGAAGACATTGAAACGTGCTACGCGGGGGACATCGCGGCCATCGTTGGGCTTAAAAATGTCCAGACCGGAGACACGCTTTGTCAGGAGAAATTCGAGATCATGCTCGAGCCACCTCTCTTCCCGGAGCCCGTCATTTCCATGGCTGTGGAGCCCAAAACAGTCGCCGACCAAGAGAAAATGGCTCTCGCTCTGACACGCCTTTCTGAGGAAGACCCCACCTTTGTGGTGAAAACAGATGAAGATACCGGCCAGACCATTATCTCAGGTATGGGTGAGCTACATTTGGAGGTCATTGTAGACCGCATGAAGCGAGAGTTCAAAGTCGAGTGCAACGTAGGTAAGCCTCAAATAGCGTATCGTGAAACGATCACTTCTCCAGCTGGTGGCGAGGGTAAGCTTGTCAAGCAGTCAGGTGGACGTGGCCAGTATGGACATGTGGTGCTTAACGTTGCACCTGAGGACAAAGGTAAAGGGCTGACTATAGACAACCAGGTTGTGGGTGGAGCCATTCCCAAGGAATTCATGAACTCGGTATTCACCGGGGTGCGCACGGCCATGTCAAACGGGATCATCGCCGGCTACCCGGTTGTTGATGTTCACGTCAATATCACGGACGGATCATATCATGAGGTGGATTCGAACGAAAATGCCTTCAAAATGGCAGCCATTCTCGGCATGCGTGATGCTTTTAAAAATGCCAAGCCGATTCTCCTTGAACCTGTGATGGAAGTTGAGGTTACCACCCCGGAGGACTACCAAGGCGATATCATGGGGGACTTGAACCGCCGCCGTGGTCAGATTCAGGAAATCGAGAACAAGCCAAGACACGCCGTGCTCAAGGCCCTTGTCCCACTCGCTGAAATGTTTGGATATTCAACAGCGATTAGAACGCTCTCCAGCGGACGCGCAGATTACACGATGAAACCTCGTAGCTTTGAGCAAGTGCCACAAGCCATCGTCGATGAAATCACTAACGAATACGCCTACGCCAGCTAAAAATACCATCTCAGTCGAACAAAACATCTTTCAACCAATCTAACTAACATCCGATATGCAACAGCAGAAAATTAGAATCCGCCTGCGCGCCTATGATCACCGCGCCATTGACAAGTCCGCCTTGGAAATTGTCGAAACAGCCAAACGCACCGGTGCCAAAGTTGCTGGTCCTATCCCATTGCCCACACGCATTGAGAAGTTTAGCGTTAACCGCTCTGTGAACCAAGACAAGAAGTCGTCTGAGCAGTTTGAGATCCGTACTCACAAAAGGATGCTCGATATCGTCGATCCCACAGCACGCACCGTGGACGAGCTCAAGAAACTTAATCTTCCTGCAGGAGTCGACATTGCCATCAAGATCTGACACTGCGCGTTGAATCACTACCAATTAACCATTTAAAAACCACTAATCTTACCAATACCATGGCATTAGGACTACTAGGAAAAAAAGTCGGCATGACGCGCATATTCGATGCAGAAGCCGGAACATCCATACCTGTGACTGTTGTTGACGTTGCCGGCAATGAGTTTCTCCAGGTCAAAACCTCTGAAACAGACGGATACTCTGCTGTTCAGGTTGGCTATGACGACCAAAAAGAACTTCGTTTGAATCTCCCCAAGCGTGGCCACTTCAACAAATATGGATCTTCTCCCAAGAAATTGGTCAAAGAGTTTCGTTTTGACAGTGACGAGCAAATTCCAAACACAGAAGAGGCGCATCCAGGAGCTTCATTGTTCGAAGACGGCCAGTGGATTGATGTCATTGGCACTACTAAGGGAAAAGGTTTCCAAGGTGTGGTCAAGCGTTACAATTTCTCTGGCCAGCCTGATTCTCACGGACACATGATGCACCGCCGCCCGGGAGGTGTGGGTGCAGGAACATGGCCCGGACGAATCTGGAAAAACAAGAAGATGCCCGGACGTCACGGTGTATACAACCGCACTGTTCAGAATCTCAAGGTGGTTCAGGTGCGGCCTGAGGACAACGTCATCCTGGTTTCCGGTGCTGTTCCCGGTCACAAAGGTGCCTACGTTGTCATCCGCCCAGCAGTGAAGAAAACAGCCCCATCTGCCAGCTAAACTAGCGACTGGCAGCTCAGCTGTCGGGACTTTAACCGATAACTATTAACTGATAACTAATCATGTCAAAAACACTCTCTATCAAAGATGCGCAAGCTGCAAACATCCAAGTGGTCGAAGGCCGCAAGGGTGACCAGGCCGTGCACGATCTCGTAACCGCTTATCGTGCCAATCGCCGTAGTGGCACTGCATGCACGAAAACTCGTGGTGAGGTCAAGGGCTCCAACAAAAAACTCTGGAGACAAAAAGGCACCGGCCGTGCACGTGCGGGCACTACTAAAAACCCTGTATGGCGCGGTGGTGGTATCGTCTTCGGACCAAGGCCACGCTCCTACGCCAAGACAGTTAGCAAGGGTACTCGTAAACTGGCTCTACGCAAAGTGCTCGGTGATCTCATCAGTGCTGAGTGTGTTGTCTCTGTGCCTTCATTTGCCATTGAAGACGGCAAGACCAAGTCGTTTGCTGCTGCCATCAAAAAAATCACTGACGCTCGCAATGTGCTTGTCGTTGCCGAGAAGTTTGATGACAAGACCTACCTTGCTGGACGCAACGTTCAGAACGTTTTGCTCATTACCGCGGCTGAAATGAACATCGAGCAGCTTCTCTATGCTGACACTGTAATCCTCGTTGAGGACGCCTATGAAACCCTAGCACGCCGCACCGCTTAATTATTTAATCACAATCGCAACCATGAAAGATATCTATCAGGTCATCGACACTGTTCTCATTAGTGAGAAAGCCACCCTTCTTCAGGAAAACAACAACGAATACGTATTCAAGGTGGACCGCAATGCGAACAAACTCGAAGTGAAGCGTGCTATTGAGCAACTTTTCGGAAAGAAGGTCGCTACTGTCCGCACACTCAATTGCCGCGGCAAGAGTAAGCGCAATCGTCGCGCTGACGCAGGCCGCACTGCAAGTTGGAAAAAAGCCATTGTCCGTCTCAAGGATGGCGAAACTCTCGATCTCGTATAACCAAAGGTCAGACTCATACACCAAATTCATTCCCGCTGAAAAACGATAACATCGAACCCAATAGCGAATTATGCCTCTTAAAAAATTCAAGCCAGTAACTCCATCAAACCGCTACAAAGAGTGGCCTACTTACGAGGAGATTACCAAAACAACACCTGAAAAAAGCCTGACCCGTCCGCTCAAAAAGAGTGGTGGGCGCAACAATCAGGGACGTATCACATGCCGTCACAAAGGTGGTGGCCACAAGCGTAAGTATCGTCTTGTTGACTTCAAGCGCAACAAGGTTGACGTCCCTGCAGTAGTGCAAAGTATCGAGTATGATCCGAACCGCACCTGCCGTATTGCGCTCCTCAAGTATGAGGATGGCGTATTAAGTTACATCCTTGCCCCAGTGGGTCTCAGTGTTGGGGATACCGTTCTCTCTGGTGAAACAGCGCCACCAAAGCCAGGTAATGCTATGCAGCTCAAGCATGTTCCACTCGGAACAGCGATCCACAATATCGAGATGACTCCGGGAGCCGGTGGTAAGATTGCACGCTCTGCCGGACAGCAGGCCATCCTGTCAAACCGTGAAGAGGACGGAGACGCTCTGGTTAAAATGCCTTCCGGTGAAATCCGCAAATTCAATCAGAACTGCTACTGCACCATCGGCCAGGTTGGCAACCGTGATCACATGAACGAGGTTTCCGGGAAAGCAGGCCGCAGCCGCTGGAAGGGTATACGCCCGTCTGTTCGCGGTATGTGCATGAACCCTGTCGATCACCCCAATGGTGGTGGTGAGGGTAAGTCAAAGTCCGGTGGTGGACGCCAACACCTCAAGTCACCTTGGGGGCACACCAAAGGCCAAAAAACCCGCAGAAAGCACAAGCCGTCAAACAAGTTTATCGTTTCACGTCGCAAGAAATAGAAAATTCTTAACTAAGAACCAATATGCCAAGATCACTTAAAAAAGGTGCGTTCGTTGACCAGAAGCTGCTCGCAAAAATAGACGCAGCAGAAGCTAACAAGGACAAAAAACCAATCAAAACCTGGAGCCGTAAATCCGTTATAACGCCGGACTTTGTGGGTCACACTTTTCATGTTCACAACGGAAAGTCATTTGTGACTGTTTACGTGAACGAGAACATGGTTGGCCATAAGCTCGGGGAATTTTCACCCACTCGTATCTTTAAAGCACACGGCGGCTTAGGTAAGCGCTAATCAAGCAGCCTCCTGCCAACTGCATCATTCATTACTCCCGCACTCATATGATTCCAATGCCTCACATCAACATAGCTATCACCGGAGCCATGCTCCTTGGTGGGGTTGGTGTGTGCACCGGGCAGGCCAATAAGAATGATGTAGCGCTGGACACTGACTCAGAAATTCATCAGCTGCAGCTTCAACTCGAGAGAGTGCGCCAACAGAATCACACAATTGCGCGTGACCTTGCTGCATCCAAGAAGCGTGAGGCAGAGCTCAGCCAGAGCCTCAATGACCTGAAGTTGCGATTTGCAGCATTGGGAGATAATCTGCTCAATGGTGGCCAGGACGCGATTCTGGATGCTGTTAAGAATGCAGAAGTCATTGATAAGCAATACAGAACTCTTGAAATGGCAGCGATGCAGCTCATGACAGATATGCGGGAATACTTGCGCACGGCTGTGGCAGCTGATCCTGATTCAAGGCTTCGCCTCGAATCTTCAATACGAGAGCTTGACGTAGCCCTCGGATTAAGGCAGAACCCGCGCCCGCAGGGTCCTCAAGGAAGCTTGCAACATGCTAAGATTATCAGCATCGATGCAGAAAGCGGTGTGCTGGTAGTTAATGCAGGTGAAAATCAATCGGTTCGCCGTGGTATGACTTTCACCATTATGCGCGGCAACCAGAAAATTGCTGAGGCAATTGTCACCGATGTCCGTAAGGATTTCAGTGGACTGTTACCAACACAGCTCGATGACAGCAATGATACCGTTCGCTCTGGTGACATTGCATCCATAAAACTTCACAACGACAAATAACCACTTTTCAAACAACTAGAACGATGGAAGTCAAATCCACATACAAATACGCTCGTATCTCTCCAAAGAAGGCTCGTGATGTAGCTCGTGCCATCCAAGGCATGCCTGTCTCAGATGCCCTTGATGCGCTGACATACACCCCTCGTAAGGCAGCTCAGCTCATCGGCAAGACGCTCAAGAGTGCGGTTGCCAATGCTGAAAACAATCATGAGCTCATCGCAGACGAATTGACCGTCAAGGAAGCCACCGTCGGCGATGGTCCTACGTTCAAGCGTTTCAAGCCTCGTGCCCGTGGATCCGCAAGCGCGATCCGCAAGCGCACCAGCCACCTCTACATTGTGCTCACCGATGAGGAAGAAATCCCAGAGCCGCGTGAGCGCTCGGGCAAACCTAAGAAACGCACCCAAGTTTCCAAACCAAAGAAAAAAGCTGCCCCTAAGGCTGCAAAGACAGAGAAAAAAGAAGAAGCTCCCGAGGAAGTTGAGGAAGTAAAAGCTGCGGCTGAAGCTCCCGAGGAAGTAGAAGAAGTCAAAGCAAGCTCCGAGGAGGTTGAAGAAGTCAAGGCCGAGACAGAGGCTGAGGACGCAGCACCTGCTGAGGAAGAAAAAAGCGAAGACAAGTAATCCAATTTAAAAAACAGAACCATGGGCCAGAAAATCAATCCGATCTCATTCCGTCTCGCCGTCTCTAAAGACTGGCGCTCCAAGTGGTATGCCACAGGCAAAGAATATACCGATAATCTTCATGAGGATCTCAAGATCCGTAAGTATATCAAAAAGCGCCTGCACATGTCAGGGATATCCAGGGTAATCATTGAGCGCGCTTGGAACAGTGTTCGTGTGACACTGTCTACAGCTCGTCCGGGACTTGTGATCGGCCGCAAAGGAAGTGAGATCGAGAGAATGACCAATGAGATTTCACAGCTCTGTGGTGGCTGCCAGGTCAAAATTGATATCATTGAGATTCGCAAGCCGGAGCTTGACGCCCAACTTGTGGCAGAAAATGTTGCCATCCAGCTTGAGCGTCGTATTGCATTCCGCCGTGCGATGAAGCGTGCTGTCCAGACAGCGATGGAATTCGGTGCAGAAGGCATCCGTATCCGCTGTGCTGGTCGATTGGGTGGTGCTGACATCGCCCGTGCTGAGTGGTATCGTGAGGGCAAAGTGCCACTTCAGACGCTTCGTGTCCCCATCGACTACGGATTTGCTGAAGCTTCTACCGTTTACGGAATCATCGGCATCAAATGCTGGATCAACAAGAAAGAGGAAAACGAGGAAAAAGGTAATGGTGGCGGCCGCCCCCGAGGTGGTCAGCGTCGTGAACGCAACGATCGTAACAACGCCTAACACTCATTACCGAGAACCAGTTACACAGAAAAACCATTTAAATAGGAGGATAAGACCATGCCATTAATGCCTAAAAGAGTTAAGTTCCGCAAAACCCAGCGCGGAAACCGTGGCGGTAACGCCCAGCGCGGAAATACCGTAAGTTTCGGAGATTTCGGCCTACAGTGCCTCGGTCGTGGATGGATGACCAACCGTCAGATCGAAGCTTGTCGTGTGGCCATCAACCGTAATTTGAAGCGTAAAGGAAAAGTCTGGATTCGGGTATTTCCACACAAGTCAATCACAGGTCGTCCACCGGAAACTCGAATGGGTAAAGGTAAAGGTGCTGTTGAGGCATGGGTAGCGGTGATTCGTCCCGGAACCATGCTCTTCGAAGTTGCAGGTGTTTCCGAGACCGCAGCCAGAGAAGCCCTTCGTCTGGCATCCTACAAGTTGGGTGTCCCAACCCGCTTCGTTGTCCGCGGAAGTCACGGATAAAGAATATCAAAACCAGAGAACCCACAACCAATCAATTTAGCCATGGCTCAGACCAATATCACAGAAATCCGCGAGCTCACCACTGAAGAGCTCACCAGTCGCTTGCGTGACCTCAAGCAGGAGTCACTGAACCTCCGCCTGCAACAGGCTACAGGGCAGCTGGAAAATACCGCACGCCGCAAGCTGGTCCGCCGGGAAATTGCACGAGTGCAGACCATACTCTCCGAGCGTCGTCTCCAGAGTTAAGCTAATTGCCGAATCACAAAAGAATATCAATCATGAGCGAATCTGAAACCAAAACACACGGTCTGCGTAAGACCCGCGTCGGTATTGTAGTCTCAACTTCCATGGATAAGACCATCGTTGTGGAGTATACCAACCGCGTGCCTCACCCACGCTTCAAGAAAATCATCAAGAGATCCAAGAAGTTCTATGCCCACGATGAAAATGGTGAAGCAGCAGTGGGGGATAAAGTCAGCATTATCGAAACCAAGCCTATCTCCAAAAAGAAGTGCTGGAAACTCCAGGAGGTTCTAAGCCACTAATTTTTCAAACATGTTGCCCTGCGGTAACACCGGCAACTTGCCGAACATTTATTAATAACAAAATCATTTTACTGCCATGATCCAGATGGAATCCAAAGTTGAAATCGCCGATAACACCGGTGCCCGTGTTGCCAAAATGATTGGCGTCATCGGTAAGCGCACCAAGGTGGCTCGTGTAGGTGATGTCATCACCGCTCACGTGCGCGAAGCAATCCCCACTGCGAGCATTAAAAAAGGCGAGGTCGTCAAGGCTGTCGTTGTGCGCTCCGCTTATCCAGTGCGGCGTGCAGACGGCTCTGTGCTTCGCTTCGACAACAATGCTATAGTCATCATCGACAAAGACGGAAATCCCCGAGGCACCCGTATTTTTGGCCCGGTTGCCCGTGAGCTGCGTGACAAGCGCTACATGAAAATTGTATCCCTTGCCCCAGAGGTTCTTTAATAACAATCATCAACTCCATTTATCATGCGTATCAAAACTCACGTAAAAAAAGGCGACGAAGTAGAAGTTATCGCCGGCAACCACAAAGGCAAGCGCGGCACTGTTCTCGAAGTCAATGCAGGCAGCGGACAAGTCATTGTTGAAGGTGTCCGCATCATGAAAAAAGCAATCCGCAAGTCAGAGCAACATCCTGATGGCGGCATTGTTGAACAAGACGGACCCATTGCTATATCAAACGTTAAGAAAATTTCCTAAACTTATATGGGAGGATCAAGACAGGTTCCCCATCAATAACCCCAGCGCTTAAGCGAACTAAAAACCAGCTGACCCGCAAACCATGAAACCAACACTACAAAGCTACTACCAAGATAAGGTGATTCCTGCACTCAAAGAGGAGCAAGGATATACCAACCCGCACCAGATTCCCGCTCTGGAAAAGATTGTCGTCACCACTCACGTTGGATCGGCCTCTGACCGCAAGCAGGCCGTTGAAGATGCAATCGAAGACATTTGCAAGATCACCGGCCAGAAGCCAAGTATTTCGTATGCTCGTAAGAGTGTTGCCAACTTTAAAGTGCGCGAAGGTGAAGCTGTAGGAGCCCGTGTTACCCTGCGTGGCAGTCATATGTGGGAATTTTTGGATAGGTTCATTAATATCACGGCCCCCAATATTCGCGATTTTCGTGGTATTACTCCCAAGAGCTTTGATGGCCGTGGTAACTATGCCCTCGGAATCGACGATCAATCCATTTTCCCTGAAATTGAGCTCGATAAGATCAAGCGTCAGCTTGGCTTCGACCTCATTTTTGTTACCTCCGCAAACACGGATGATGAGGGGCGCGCGCTTCTCAAGGCGCTCGGCATGCCATTCCGTGAACCTAAGAAGGCCGATGACGCTGCCTAAACACCACGTAGCAACCAATTATTAATCATTAATAGAATTACAAGCACTATGGCAGTTTTAAGTGACCCAATCTCTGACTTTCTCACCCGCCTCAAAAACGCATCACGCGCAGGCAATGAGACATTCAACGCCCCTCACTCCAAGATCAAGGAGGCAATCGCCAAGATTCTCCAGGACGAGGGCTATATCTGGAACTACGAGGTCGATGCCTCCGGTAAGTTCCCTGAGCTCAAGGTGAAAGTGAAGTATGCTGATAATGGCAACCCCATTCTCACAGATATCAAGCGCGTTTCCAAACCTGGAATACGCCGTTACGTCGGTGCGGGAGAAATCCCGCGTGTCCTCAATGGCCTCGGTATCTCCATCGTCTCAACCTCCAAGGGATTGAAGACCGGTGCAGCTGCTCGCAGGGAGAAACTCGGTGGCGAAGTCCTGGCATTTGTCTGGTAGAATTCGTTGCTCATAAATACCTAACTTAGGAGTATAACACTATGTCACGTATTGGTTTAAAAGATATCAACCTGCCTGAGAAAGTCAGCATCAAAGCTGATGGCAATGGACACGTAACCGTTGAAGGACCCAAAGGTAAGCTCGAGTGGACGATGCCCACTGGCATCACACTGGAAGAGGCAGACGGAATCGTCACTCTGAAGCGTGCTTCCGAGCACCGCCGCTATAAAGCACTGCACGGAACCTCCCGCAGCCTGATTAGCAACATGGTTGAGGGTGTAAGTGCCGGTTTTGTCAAGCAACTCGAAATTCAAGGAGTTGGTTTTCGTGCTGCCGTCAAAGGCAAGCAACTTGATCTGAACCTCGGTAAGAGTCATCCCATTTTGCACCCCATCCCTGAGGGTATTACGGTCACCGTTGACCAAAATACCAATATCAAGGTTGAGGGTATCGACAAACAAGCTGTTGGCCAGTTCGCCGCTGAAGTGCGTCGTTATTATCCACCCGAGCCATTCAAGGGCAAGGGTGTTCGCTACGTAGGTGAACGAGTCCGCCGTAAGGCAGGTAAGAGCGTTCAGTAATTAGTAAGAACCTGAATCATCACCAAAGCAAAACCATTTAGAACAATGAGTACTCTCAATCGCAAAAAAGTCCGCCAGCGGATTCACCGTCGCATCCGCAAGAAGGTGTCAGGTGATTCTACCTGCCCCCGCTTGGCTGTTAGCTATTCAAACCAGCATATCTACGCCCAAATCATCGATGATGTGGCAGGTGTTACTCTTTGTGCTGCGTCAAGCCTGGACAAGGGCTTTGAAAAAGCTGCATCCAACCAAGCTACAGCACAAAAAGTTGGCGAACTTGTCGCTAATCGTGCAAAGGAAGCTAATATCTCCAAGGTTGTTTTCGATCGTGGTGGACATCTTTATCACGGAAAAATCAAAGCATTAGCAGATGCCGCTCGTGAGGCAGGACTTCAATTCTAATCCATTTCATCATCATGGCTGAAAATCAAAACGAAAATAGCACACCGGCTGAGGCAGAAGACGCCCCGGCACCTGAAGCAGCAGAGGCTGCCCCCGCACCTGAAGCAGCGGAAGCTGCTCCTGCAACAGAACCCAAGGAAGTTGCGCCTGCCGCTGAGCAAGAAGCAAAAGAGGCTCCTGCCCCTGTGGCTGAGGCTCCTGCCCCTGCAGAGGAAAAAGCCGCTGAAGCACCATCCAAGCCTGAAGGTGACAACCGCCGTGGTGGTCCTGGCCGTGGTCGTGGAGGTCGCCCTCAAAGGCAAGCCCCACCCAAGCCAATGACCGAAGACGGCAAGGAGCTCACTGAGAAAGTCGTCTTCATCAACCGTTGTGCGACAGCTACCAAAGGTGGCCGCCGCTTCAGTTTCTCTGCCCTGATGGTATCAGGTGACAAGGAGGGACGCGTTGGTGTCGGTTTCGGTAAGGCCCAAGAGGTCTCGGAATGTATCCGCAAGGGAAGTGATGACGCTAGACGCTCGCTGGTGCGC
>Ga0213863_10000613_pt1 | contig 26878 bp, 24 predicted proteins | sample PICome_8_FD_160128 | JGI IMG/M metagenome (GOLD analysis project Ga0213863, IMG submission 160128) | Coastal seawater microbial communities near Pivers Island, North Carolina, United States - PICO497 | ecosystem: Environmental > Aquatic > Marine > Coastal | place: USA: North Carolina... | reverse complement strand
ATATTATTAATATTACTGAAATTGCTAATAAAAGAACCAACCCAACCACCACTTGTATTAAGTTTGTAACCAATTCTTTTACATGGTATAGGTAACAAATTTGGGGAAATCCAAAGTACTTTAATTTTCATTTACTAGAAGTAACTGTTTGTTTGCTATTAACAAGAATGGAATAGACATATAGACAATCCAGTAACTAATGCTAAGCTGAGTAAAGTTTATTAGGATTAAAAGGTAAATAAGATAAAATAATTTGTTCAAATTAAAAAATTTTATGGAAATAACATATGAAACAAATAAAAAAAATGTCCCTCCAAAGCCGTAGAATATGATCGATCTGTGCAAAGAAGGAGTCCAATCACCGATAAACTCTTTACCTACAACACCTACTCCTAGAAAATATTGGTAGATTTCACTAAAATAATCAAAGTTTCCAACTAAGCGTTGTTCAGCTCTACTAAAAAATTCTTCACCGAAAAGCTCATATATAAAGTAAAATGGTATTAGTGATATCGAAATTGATAATAGTTTTAAATATGAATTCAATTTCTTAAATAAATAAAAAGTAAAAATGATGATTAATGAACAAACACCAGTAAATGACAATGAGAGTAAAATAGTAAAAGATGCTAAAGCAATTTTTGATTTTCGAAACTTTGTGCATTGCTTATTAAACATAAGAATAAAAAAATAAGGACATAATGAAAGAGCAATTTCAGATGGTTCAGATAATAATGAGCGTAAACGGAAACTATTTTCGAACATATGACTATAGGAATTCGCATGTTGTGATATATCTGTTCTAATATGTGGAAAAATTGTATTATCTAAAAAACCGGGTATATATATATTAAAAAATACAATTCCACAAAATTGAAGTAATGTAAATATAATAATAATAATGCAATAAAATTCAAGATATTTGAATATCGTAAAAAAAACATCATTTGGCAAATTAAATAACTTTTGTACACAGAAGTAATATGTAAATAATCTCAAACTTTTAAGAATAACAGCAAATGAAATATTTGAAATATAAATTCCATATAAAAATATTAAAGTAAATATAAGAATAAAAACATAATATAAAAAACTGTATTTTACCAAAAAGAATGATTTGTAATATAAAAAGAAACTTACGCACAAACCAAAATCGAAAAGTGTAAATGTAGTACCATAAATTGTGTACATAGAAAGAAAAGGAGCAAAGCATATTACTATAAGAAAGAACTTAATTTTTATTTATATAATTTTGAAATCTATAATTAATTCTATATAAAACTAAAATAATAATTACTGAGGGTTTAATTTTTAATAGTTCTTTAATCTGATAATATAAAGTATGGAAAATATTTTTTTGTTTGATGTTAAATATATATTGATATTTTCTTACTTCATTAATATTCTTATTATAGATTGCTATACATTCTTCAATATGTTTAAAGTTTTTTGGTAGCACTCTTTCAGATTTTTTTTTGCATTCATTAAAAAGACCCATCATCATGTAATTTTCTCTGTAATCTACTTTAACATTAGAGTCTCTAAAAAAGCCACTTACAGTACCTTTAATGATTGCATCTTTATATGTATCCTCTCTTTTTTTAGCAATTTCAAGTATGTCAAATAATTTAGACTTATGTTTAATACCATGCAAATAAGACTTTCTGTATATATCGTAGGAACTTTGAAAATAATCATGAATGCCTATTACAGTTGGTGTAACAATATACTTAAAACCTAATTGTGACATTTGAAGAATTAAGTTACATTCAGGTCTTACCATAAATGTATTGATGTCCAATAACTTTAGAGCCGTTGGAAGATGCTGAACATTATAAAGATGATTTCCAGCAGAACGAATTTCGTAAGTGATAAAATCTAAAATCATACCTTGTACGACAAAGACATTATCATCTACATGATGAAATAGTTCATGAATGCTATCTTTTCTTAAAAGAACATCAGCATCAATAATTAGTAAATATTTGGATCCTAAATCAATTGCCTTCTTAAAGGATACATAAATAGATTTAGCAAACGGCTTTTCGTTTATAATTAGTATTTGTTCTGGATTAAATCCATTATCAATTAATAAGACACGGCAATTGGATTCAGTTATTTCACCTACAGAGCGAACAATACATAATGTATCCCTAATCATACGGATAAGTATCTATATATTTAATCATTTTTTTAAAACTATTACGAAAATAATTGGAGCAAATTTCACGCACATGAATCGTTTTATTCACAAACCTGTTAATACTATTAAACGATACTGCCCTACTGTTATAGTAGTTAAGTACATGGCAATCACCATATGTTAAAAACTCATTATCTATAATATAATAATTTTCATTTCTTTTGATTATATTTGATTGAGTTAAATCATTATGAGATATCATTTTACGACTTTTATGATGATTTTGACGATAATTAAACCAATCATCCGTAATTTTAGGAATGTTGGTTATGAAATTCATATGGTCTAATCTATTTAATAAAAAATTATCAAAGTATGAAAAGCCATTATAATTGATAAAAAATTCACTTTTATAATTAATTGTTGAAGATTGATTTAAAAAATCAGTAACAAGCTTTTTATGCATTACTTGATTATCTAATGAATGACCGTCTATCCACTCTTCAATAATATAATCATGAAAAACACTAATAACTTCAGGAAATGAGAAGCACTTATTTTTGGCTTTAAAAAAACTATTAATCATGAGTCTTAACTTAAGCGAATCTTGATTACATGCCTGATAAATTTTTACTTTATTTGAATTAATGTATCCACAAAAAGAGACACTATTCCCAGAACTTAAAAATGAACCGGATTTTTTTAAGGGAGATATACCCGTGATAACATCGCCATTAATGCTTATCGACGAATTTAAATTTTTATTTATAAACTTAGATAGAAAGTTTTTCAATTAATTTTCGAATTTTAAATACTGTTATAAAAGCAAATTTTGATTTATATTTAAATAGAACTGAAGAATGAATAGAAACTAATGATGCATAAATTTCGTTCATGCCTAGAAGTAAATAAGCAGCAAAACGATGATTTCCTGCATTTACCTTTATAAACGAATCACAAGATAGGCCTAAGTGTATTTCATTTAATTCATTCAGTAATGGAGTATACTGTTTTTGATATCCAGTTCTTGAAAGTCGGTTATAAAATTCAATTCGATTAATTATGTCAATGCGTGCCATATCATTAGTTTTAAATCCCCTTGTAGAACCTTTTTTATTTAAATTGGTTATATGGAAATTATATTCGGCAAGTTCTTCGATGTTTTTATTTTTATCCTTTAAAATTTGATTTGCTGTTATAAATTTCGGACAAGTAATGAACATCTCATTAACATCAGTAAGATTACCTAAATCAAAGTTTTGAAAAATATTTTTGAAATATCTACGTTTTTTAATTGATGTTATTAAAGCTACGTTTCTTATATCAATTTTTATAATTCTAGGAAAATAGAAATTTGGAAACAAAAGGTAATCTAATGATTTTGATTTAAAAAATAGAAATGGTAAAAACTTTAAAGTATTTACTATTTTAATTAATAACTCTAGCATTTAGTTTTATATATAAAATAATGAAAGTAGTCTTTTATTTTAGATTTAATAAAGCGCGTTTTACCAATTTTTTTAATTCTTTTTTTATTATTATCAACAAATTTTCTATTAATTATTTTTTTCTCAGATGCCATACAATTACTAAAAATAAGTTTTCGGATAAGAAAATTCGTACTAGAAGAGTAATGAATGATAAAATCTTTATTTTTATTATAAATACAAAATGCATTTTGATAGTTCCATTTTTCCTCAAGTGAAGCTATTTTTATGTATGAATTATAAATACTGTAGACTAACGAGGGTTGATCAAAGGAATAACCGTACTCTTTAAATTTATCAAACCATTTAGAAAAAAATAATTCGATATTTTCATTTTTCACAAAACAAAAAACACCGCTATTCCAGTGTGATAAATCCTTAACTTTTTCATTTTTTTTTATTAATAATTGGCTCTTATGAGAATTTTCATTGTAGGAAGAAGTCCTTTGCTTAATAACTAAGTCAAAGAAATTTAATTGATTAAAAAGAAAGCTTATGTCCGTAAACACTAGCGTGTCACAATCTAAAAAGATAGTTTTGTTGAATAAAGTGTAATTTAAAAGATTAGTTTTGATTAATCTCGCATCATCAATTTCAGTAACCTTATTAAAGTAAATATTAGCAATATCTTGAAACTTGTGGTGTAGATCATCATTGTGAATAATCAAAACAGGCAGTTGAGAATGATTACGCAATGAAATTACTGACTCATAACACATTGAAACATAATATGTCCCAAAAGCTATATAAACAATTCCCTTGTCCAAAATTGTTAGAACTTAAAGTATGTGATTGTTAACAAAAGCAATATCACAATGGTTAGTACCATCCCCTGATGTTCTTATGCAAAAGACACTATAGTTTAATGCATTCATTTTAATAACCATATCTTCAAATGTAAAACTGTTCTGAAAGCGTGAACCATTTATAGGCACTTCAATTATCATAAACGAACATTTAGATATCATATTTGCAAATCCTTCTAAGACGAACATTTCATAGCCCTCCACATCAATTTTTACACCAAATGTTCCAGATATACGAGATTCCTCTAATATAGAATCCAAAGTTTTTTGTTCTATTTTTCGTTTCTCTAAAAAATAATCGTGTTCCTTTGAATCAGTAGATAATAAACCACTCCTGGAAAAAGGCTTTCTTACATTTATATCAACAGTATCATTACAATTACCAACAGCACAGTTTATGAATATATTCCTATCATTTAATAGATTCTTTATTGCACTCTTTGTTTCAATAATTGGGTCAATAAATATATAATCTGAGTTTGAGAATATTTTATACAATCCATATGTTCCTTGATGACCTATTCCGATATCGATTAAACAATCTACTCTGGGCAGTTTAGCAAAACCTTCATGGTAACCTTTAGGCAGTTTCTTGTAAAATAGTTTTCTGTATATCTTTCTTAACATCCTTTTGTATATTTATAATATGAAGAAACTGGATTAATGAGGATTTATTGGATTTTTTAAAATGTTTATTCTTTAAAAAATGATTAAATTTTAAATGTGTTATATTCTTAAAAATTAAAGAATAGTCATTATGATATAATAATTTAAATTGATTTGATAATAAGAATGATCCCCAATTTATCCAACTACCTTCGTGAACTCTGTTAATTCTAATGTTCATTATTCTTCTTAATATTATTATAAATGGAGTTACAAAAAGATTTAACCAATGATTGAATTCGAGTATATGACCATTCGTATGAGGCACATATTTAGATTTACATGAGTTTAATGAATGTAATCTTGAGTATAATACCCTATTTAACTTCCATTCGTCTTTGCATTGAAAAGAGAGATCAATTAATTTATAACTTGTAAAGGGATCGTATATATCAATAAATCTTCTCTGAGAAAATGAAAATGGAGATGATTTGTATTGAGTTAATGGATAAAAACCAATATAATCGGTATTTTTTATTGAATTATCAAATATTCTACTGGTCGAGAATATCTCTCGTCGTTCATTGATCTCATTAATTCGATCATTTGAAAGAAATTTAAGTTTGTTTTTATTGAATAGTCTTAAAGATCCTTTAGCAGGTATTTTAAAATCAATAGGTAAGTACCTTATTTTTTTTGTATGCATTCTACTTCCCTTAAATAGTGCATCTGCTAAATAACCAGATACATAAGCAAAATTTCTGTCTACTGTGTATGCATGCAAATGCATAAATTGGTGACCTAACCCTGCAATCGTAGAACACATTTTGTGATTATTTAAATAAAAATTATTCGAAACTCTTGTACGATGTGAATTATAATTACATATATTGGTGATCTTATTTGCTATAATAGTTTCACGATTGTTAGAAGTAAATATTTCGCAATTAAGATCACAATAATTACTAAATATTTTAGCTAGTAGTCTGGAGTCATCACCTCCAGATAGGAATAATCGGAATTTAGGTTCTGTATTGATAATATATTTTGCAGCATCATGAAGTTTACTATTTAACAACTCTGCATATTCATTTATGTTATGAAACATATGTTGAGGAGAAGGCTTCCATATTATACTTTGACTTACGACATTCCCATCTGAATATGTATAGATTGATGACGGGGCGGCCTGCTTTACATTTTTATAGCAAGTATACGGAAATGTAACAACTCCAACAAGCAGAAATTCGCTAATAGAAGTATAATCATAAGAAAAATCACGATCATTAAAAATAAAAAGATCTGGGTGTGTAGAAAAATATGAGTAGCCATTCAAGTTTTGAATATAAATAGGAATATTACCAATTTTATCAGTTGTTATAGTGACTCTATCTGGTGTACTAAATGAAGATATTCGGACATATCCCTCAGTATATTCGCAATCTGAGTCAGCAGTACAATTTAAATCATTCGAGTCTATATGGTGTTTAGTCAAAAACAAATCAAAATTACTTGATATTTCTGGTATAACAGAAGATTCACTAAAAAAAATAACAAAGGAAAGATTTTTTTTCTTAATTAATTTAGTCTGTATATCCTCGTTAATATTTTTTTTATAGTACTTTACCAAAGTATCAAAATTTAAACAATCCCTTAGACATATAAAATCTAAAACTTTATACTTATTTTTCAATGAGGAAAAGGTCCTTTGACAATTTTTTTACAAAAGGTTTATAAATAAGATATTCTTTAAAGAATTGAATAATTTCAGATTTTAATATTCCACCATTCATTTTCTGTTCATAATTTGCCAATGGCTTTAATCCAGGATTTTTATATATGAATAGTATATTTTTTAGAAATATCTTTAGAAATTTTGGAATAATTGGGGAGAGAAAAGAAACTATATTAAATTTTAATTTTGTGTATAGTAAGTCTTTTACTGTAGCGTTTTCCGCAATAGTATTGGCAATAAATTGAGCAGAATTTTCTTGACCTATATCAAAACAATCAGAGTCGATGTTTTTTCTTCTAGGTTTATTCATCCATTCCAAGAGTTCTTCATCTGAATTTAGCGGCAAAGAGACTTTTATAGTGTCAGTGTCTTTTGATGATACAGCACATTTTGAAAGGTGAGCAGTGGGTTTATTGTAAAAGTACGCTTCTACGGAAGATGTACAACCCCTATGAAGGACTCCATGGGATGCAATAATCCATGGCGCAATAGGACCTTCATTTATGACAATGATCTTAGGTGAAGGTAATAAGTCTCGTAACCATTGATTAAAGTCTTCACCATGATGAGGACGTATAATGAGAAGCGGAAAGTTATCTTGATTAGAAATGTTATTTATAGATTTAATAAACAATTTGTATTCCTCGTAGCTTTGTTGATAAATTTTAGATTGCTTACTGATTATAGTTTTACTGTCAGCCGATGACCACTTACTAATACGTTTTGTTCTTTCAGATACTTCGTGTGAAGTATTTGTTGCAAAGTCAGAAGCGAAAAGAATAAAATTTCCATACTTATTCTTAATACTATTTACATCACCTGACCAAATGTCTTGCTTTTTATATAAATCAACCCTTGGCCACCCGGATGTTATACATTTTTCTAAAGGTATTGAAGCATATTGATGAGCCATCTTTGAAATTTTGTGATTAAGAAAAAAGAATTTATGAATAAATTCATATGTTGACTTAAAATATCTTCTTGAAATAAAAATTTCGTAATTTCTGACCGCATAACCAATCTCCTGATCAAGGATGTAAATATGTTCAACTTTGTTACTAATAGACTTAAGTAGATCAGGATTCCTCCCTCCTCCTTTATATAAAAATACACCAGATTTATTAGGTTTGTTCAATATTAATTCATAAATTTTTGGCTTATTACCAATTATAATTTTAAATCCATAAACTAATAAGTGGTGAGCCAATAGAAGGTGCCCCTGAAGTTCACGATTTTTAATTTCGATTGGTATATAGATTATATGATTCATAAAAACTATTTTCTAAAAACTATTTTTTTAGAGTATCTTATAACAGAGTCTGGTTCATGTGTAATAAATATAATAGGAAGCTTTTTATAAAGGTTGTTAATTGTACTGAATACTTCTCTGGAATTAGTTTTATCTAATGCGCTAGTAATTTCATCTAGGATTAAAAGTTGGGGAGATCTTAAAAGTTCTCTTGCAATAGCGATTCTTTGCCTTTGTCCACCAGAAAGCCTGCCTCCCCTATCACCACAAATGAAATCGAAACCATCTTCTTTTTCCTCAATGAATTTATCTATCATACAACTTTTGCATATGATAACAAATTTATCATCAGACTGACTAATAGAATCATTTCCAAGTAAAAGGTTATTTTTAATAGAGTCATTAATAACGACCGGATCTTGCGCGACATAACCTATCTGTTCTCTGTACGACTCCTTTGAAATTAAATGACTATCAATACCATTAATTTGTAACTCCCCGTCAGAAGGTTCTAAAATTAAAGTTAATAATTTAGCAAGAGTAGATTTACCTGATCCAGATTCTCCACTTATTACAATTAAATCATTGTTATTTATCGATAAATTTAAACCTGTAATTTGATCAACTAAGTTATCGTAACTAAAGGAAACATTACGAAATTCAATATTTTCAATCCTACCACATCTGATAGAATTTGAATTGTGGTTATACTCCACACTGTGAAATCTACTTGAGATTAAGTCTGTTGCTGTAAAATTTACTATAGCTGCTTGATAACTGCTTTGTATTCCAAGGAGATTAATTAATGACTTATAAAAAAAAATAATGCCTATTAATATGGTGCTAATAGCAGTGCCAATGAAAAAATAATTTATGAAAATAATTGAAAGAATTGCAGACAAAGCAATAGGTTCTTTTGCGGACTGTGAAATAGCTTCAAAAAACCCAATAAGACTTTGATTCTTTCTGATGGATTTAGACTTATCTATTAAATTATTTTCGAATAAATCTAAGCGATTAGTCGATTTTAGGTAAAAATATCCATCAATTTTCTCGTTAAAACACTTCAAATAATCCTCTTCATTTTTAATGTTTTTATTGGACTCTTTTCTCAAGTTCTTTTCAATTACATTTATCAAAAAGTAAAAAACAATTCCAGTGGAAATACCTATTAGAGCTATACTTATTGAAATGTACAATGTAAAGCAAAAGTACAAAGCAAAACTAAAAAACATATTAACCACAGATATTAATGAAAAATAAGACATACCCATTTTAGTACATTGTAAAGTCACAACACTTGAAAAATAACCAACATCATGCGTCATAAACCTTTGATAACTATAATTATTTATCATTTGATTTACTTTGTTTCTCGATTTTTCTATGATCAGAGCTTTGTTTCTTGCGTTAATTCTGATCACATTAAATAAAATAACACTTTTAATTAATAGTACTGTGAAAACAAATAGTAATAGTGAATAATTATTTAACTCAACATTAAGAAATTTTGAAATTTTATATACTATACTTGTACTTTGTGATGATATATTTTTATCTTCCATCGATTCGAGAATTGGTAAAAATAACATTATGCCCAGACTTTCGAAGCAAGTTGACACAATTGAAAGTACAACCGCAATATATATTTTAGATCCTATATAATTTTTAAATATTTTCCAATAATGAAAGCAGTTTATCATTAAATTTATTCTATATAATTAGGAATTTCTTCTACTTGATATAAGATTTTCAACAATCATAAAATCAATGTAATCATCTATATCAAATGATAACTCTTTAGGCATTACATAAGGCATAGTATTTTTTCCTAAAAATGGGTCTTTTTCATTGGAATCAATGAATGTATTCTTTTTTATAATATAAATTGCTCCATTAAGTGAATAATACTTTGGTAGATTCTGTCGATTTGAACTAAATAAGGTTTCACTAACAGGTGTTAGTATGCTCTCTTCATTTAACCTGAAAATCCATTCTGGTGTAGGGTGTTGTTCTTGAACAGATACACATGAATCGTAATTAGCTGATGAAAACCTTTCAAATGCATCGTCAATTTCTTTTTCAGATCTTAAGGGAGATGTTGGTTGTAATAGAATTATATAGTCATAACCCTGTATTTGAGTTAATGCATGCTTTATTACCTCATTCCTTAAAGTATCATCCTTAGCAATCTCCCTTGGTCTTAGGAAAGGTACTTCGGCACCATAATGCTCAGAAATATTTGCAATTTTTTTACAATCTGTAGATACGATTACTTTACTTATATATCGAGATGCTAAAGCTGCTTCTATTGTCCACGCAATTAACGGTTTTCCTGACAAGGAACGAATATTTTTACCAGGCAATCCTTTAGATCCTCCCCTTGCAGGAATTATTGAAAGAATTTTGTCTTTAATGATATCGATCTTTAATTAGCTGTAAAACAGTCTTAGAAATTACATTTAAATCATCGATTTCTAATGAATTTGAAGAAGGTAATGAAAGTCCATTTCTAGAAATTTCTTTTGAAATCAATAACTCCTTAGATGATCTATATTGCTTATATGGGGTCATTTCATTAAGCGGATAAAAGAAGGGTCTTGTTTCAATTCCATGAAGTAATAGTTCTTTCATCATTTGATCTCTATTAATTCCGTTATTTAAAATTATACCATAAAGCCAATTGGAATGAAAAGTGTTGTCTTTTTTGATCGGCTTTCTGAAGTTTTTATTAGTAGAAGTAAAAATTTCATTATATGTATCGAATATAAGACTTTTCTTCTTAAGAATAGAATCAATTCTTTCCATTTGAGCTACACCTATTGCAGCCTGTAAATTTGTTAAGCGGTAATTATATCCAACAACATCATGCCAGTAACGCTTATTTTTAGTCATGCCATGGTCTCTCAATACTCTAGCTTTATCTGCTGTACTTGACTCTCTAAATATTATCATACCCCCTTCACCAGTCGTTATGGTCTTATTACCAAAGAAACTAAATGTTGCTGCATCTCCAAAGGTTCCAACTTTTTGATGCTTCCACTCACTACCAAGAGACTCCGCACAATCTTCTATCATATATAACTTAAATTTTTTACATAAAAGTTGCAAAGAATCTAAATCGCACGGTTGTCCATAAAGGTGAACAGGCATAATTGCCTTTGTATTTGGTCCAATTAGCTTTTCAGCATGATTTACATCTATACACCAAGTATCGGGGTTAATTTCACAAAACACTGGTGAAGCACCGCTCTGAATTATGGCATTGGCAGATGCTGCAAAAGTTAGATTTGGTACTATAACTTCATCTCCCTTGCCAATTCCAAGTGAAATTAAAGCTAAGTGTAGAGCAACAGTCCCATTTGAAACTGCGAGGGGATGATAACCATGATGAAATTCATGAAATATATCTTCAAATTTTGTAACATATTTACCTTGGGAAGAAATCCAATTTGTTTTGATACATTCAGTCACATAGTTCATTTCATTCCCCTGCATCGAAGGCTCGAGCACTGAAATCCTAAAATTACCTTGTGGATCAGCGACATCGACTAATTTACCATCATCATCAACTAAAGGGATATGCCTAACACGTTTAGTAAATCTCTCTCTTATTGTTTTACTATTGGTATCTACAGGAAATGAGACAAACTTTCTATTCATAATAGAGCTAACAGCATCTTCTATTACACTACCATTGAGTAATGCCCGTCGTATATCTCCATCTGTTACTACACCTACAAGAATTTCTTCTTCTAAAACAAAAGAAATTCTTTTAGCGAACTTATCAATTACAACCATACACTCTTTTAGTGTGCTATCGGAAGAAACTATGGGATGCTTATCCATCAAGCAGACAAAAACGATTCAGTAAGTTCAATTTGTTGGGTGAGCACTTCCAAGTTCTGGCCATAGACTTCTAGCGAATAGTAGTTCAAATCCTTGCGAACGAACGGCCAAAACCATGAATTTGTTGTTACAGCTTCATTTGTATCAGATTTTCCATCATTATCGCTAAGATGATAGGCGAAAGTAAAATCTCTTGTTGATTCAAGGTATTCATATTTGCAAAAGCCTTCAATATTCGACGATACCTTGAGGTGAGCTACATCTACCAAAAGCCCAACATTACCATCTGTTGAATTCATTAGTTCAATAGTTTCCAAATGGTCTGTCATTAAGAATGGGTTAGTGCCAAAACGATCTAAATTTGCAAAGGATAATACATTATTTTCTAGGAGTATCATAATTCCTTTCTTTTTTGCATATCTTGATATTTGATTCACCTTATCAGAAAATATTTTTTTTGCAGAATCTCTATCATTTAACCTTGTCTTACTAAATTGTTTACCAAGATCGTTAACGTCAGGATCTATTAGAAAACCGGCATGAAAACTATAAAATTTACAACCTAGCTTCTCTGATAAATCAATGGCTCGTATAATATGTTCAAAAGATAATCTCCCAATATCTTCATTGAAACTAGCAAGATTTAAAACAAACGGGTTTTTAGGTGGAGGGTAATAATTATGAACCTGAAAACTACAATTAGAAGTAAGATCTAATATTTCTTTCTCTTGATTGTCTTTTGCTATGCCACCTGAGAGCTCAATATTTGTTATATTTCTTTTAGACAAATAATTTGCTACAATACATCCAGGCAAAGAACTAAATCCACCAGTTGAAAGATAAATCAAAGTGAAATAATATTTTGGTATTGTTCAAAAGTATCTACTTCGAATTCCTGATCGTCTTTAATCAAAATAGCACTTTTAAAAGGAGGAAAATACATAGCACGAATGAATGATTCAATTTCGCTTTCAGACCAGGTTTGGTCAATTATTCCATCATAAGGAACTTTTCTCGGATAATAACTACCACCCGAATGCGTATCTTTACAAACAAGGCGATCGTCAACTAGGTCCATATAAAATTGATCAAATCTCGATACAAATTCAGAGACTAGTTTGTTATAAAGACTGTAACCTGTTTCATTACCATCTATATCTATTTCAACTTGATGAAGTATACCTCCCGTATCAATTCCTTTATCTATTTTATGAAATGTTATACCTGTTTTCTTTTCCCTTTTTATAATCACCCAAGGACAAGAAAAACATCCCTTATATTCGGGCAGCAGGGAAGGATGCAAATTAACTGAATGAAGTCTAATATCTCTTAGGATATATTCAGGAATAATTCTTCTACCATAAAGTGAAAAAAATAGATCAACTGAATATGAAGAAAATTCACTTGATAGGTTTTTATATGACTCGTCTATAAATTTGATTTCCCTACGCTTTAAGAATTCAATAAAGGCTTGATTTTCAGATATATTGTAAGTGTTGACTAAAATATTGCCGGGTTGAATATTATGAATATCTATCAGCTTACGAAGAATGGAATGTGCAACAACACCGTACCCATCAATAAAAATCTTCACCCGAAATCAGACAGCTTTAAAATATCATCAAATTCTTTATCCACTGATAATTTCAACCCATATATCTGTTTAAGTAACTTTGGGCTAAGCCCTGTTCCTGGACGTTTGGTGCATAGATTTTCTGATGAAAGTATTGTTCCAGCTTTTGCTGCCTCTTTCATGACAATGCTTTTTCTTGAAACTTCTGCCATTTGCTTCTCTTCCTGTTGAAGAGCCTTAATTGAAGAACCCAACATTTTCTCTGAATTCCTTACTGAATTTGCGAGTGACTTGAACTCAACTGGTGTTGAAGAAGCTAGATGATCAGGGCCTGAAAGATTTTTATCTAAGGTAAAGTGTTTCTCTATTACTTTAGCACCTAATCCAATCGACAAAACCGCTGCTTCAGTACCAATAGAATGGTCAGAATACCCCACAGGCAAATCGAAAGCTTGTTTCAATGTTTTCAGAACACGAAGATTTAAATTTTCATGAGCGCATGGATAATTAGAAACACAATGCAAAAGAATTATATTTCTATGTTTGTATGCATTGTAAATGTTGAGATTTTCTTCAATTTCACCTAAACATGACATCCCTACTGAAACAATTGATGGTTTTCCTGTTTCAGCGATATATTGATGCAAAGGAAGATCAATTAGATCAGCAGATGCTGTCTTAAAAATTTCTAGACCTAAGGTTTCATTTAGGAATTTAGCACTTTCAATATCGTAGGGAGTAGATAAGAATTTTATCTCTTTATTAAGGCAATAATCAAACAAAAGGAAATGATTGTCCCTAGAAAGTTCCAGACTTTTAATCATTTCAAAATGGCTTTCTTGTGGAGAGGTAGTGCTTTCTTGATACTTTACTTTGGGAGTACCTTTTGAAACAAGAGTTTCAGCTTTGAATGTTTGAAATTTTACTGCATCTGCTCCAGATTCTTTCGCAGCATCAATCATCTCTTTTGCTAAAATCATATCCCCATTGTGGTTTACCCCAATTTCTGCAATCAACATGCATTCATTTAGGTTAGAAAAGAAATTTTGATCTGTCATTTAAGTTGTTGTTTATGGTACTCGTGCAACAGCAATTAAAGTATCCGTGTGATCTAATTTTGAGAGCGAATTACAATATGCTTTGGAAAGATCATCAGAATCGATTATTGACAGTAGGGATTTGTGTCCCCCAGGCTCTCCATTTGCCAACCAATTCAAATGATTAGAAAGCGGGTAGCGTTGTACACCTTCAATTTCTACATCAGTAAAACCAGTGAATTGTAACAACTTTCTTAGTGATTCCCTAGTGTGAAGAATCAAATGCTGACTCCAAAGAGTAAATTTTTTATAGTTTTCATTACCAAGAGTTAGAAGTAGATCTCTGGCATGAGGTACTTCGATAATGACTAAACCACCACTTTTGATTTTCGATTTTATTTTAATCAAAACTTTAACTGGATCCGGCAAATGTTCGAGAACATGAAATGAGACAATTACATCTAATGATTTATCCTCTAGATCATTTAGATTTTGGAAACAATTTATTCCTAAATTATTAAGGGAATTTACATAATCAAGTTCTAATTCAACGCCAATGGTATTTACACAATAGGGTTTGATTAATTTCAAAAAATCGCCGCTACCGCATCCAAAATCGGCGACATTTTTTCCAGATATAAATCCTAAATTTTCTTTGAATCTTCTTTGAGCATCTTTGTGTCCTTCGTATACATATGGTTGATCTAAACCTAATTTTTTTTGGTTTAAATCTCTGTAATTTCCATCTTCATATGTTTTTACTCCCGTGTAAAATTCGTCAATAAATATCACATCACTTATATCGTCTTTCCAGACTGTAAGATCTTGTACATCTCTGGTTTGATTACTGAAAACTTTACGAGATTCCTCAGAGGATAAATCAAGTTTTTTTAGGATAGTAAAAATAGAATTTTTCATAAATGTTTTAAGTGTTTTTTTGAAATATGAAGCATTACAAATTCAACTCCCCTGAATTTCTCGGATTATTTTTAATTGATCTTCAGTAGTAAGATATGGATTCATTGGCAGACTTAAGCATTGATTGGCCACTTTTTCAGTAACCGGAAAATCTTTTTCTTTATAATTAAGATTCTTGAACACAGGTTGAAGATGCAAAGGAACAGAATAATAAGAAACTGAAGGGATATTATTTTCCTTGAGTTTACTCTGGATATCATTTCGGTTTTCGCAAAGGATTGAGTACTGGGCGAAGACTGAGGCATTTTCTTCAGCAATAGAAGGAGTTTCTATGCCCATTAGATCATTTAGGCTAAAGGAGTACCTTTCTCCAATTTCCTGACGCTTGACAACCTCATCAGGAAAAACCTTAAGGATTTCCAGTAAGATGGCAGCCTGAAGGGTATCCATACGTCCGTTAAGACCAAGAATGGGATGGTGATGTTTGTGTTCCTGTCCGTGCACTCGAATCCAGCGAAATTTTTCAGCAAGTCCATCATCGTTGGTAAATAAGGCTCCCCCATCACCATAACAACCAAGTGGCTTAGAAGGGAAAAAGGAAGTACTTCCAATTGTAGATAAATTGCAGGATTTCCTTCCTTTGTAAGTAGCACCAAAACTTTGAGCCGCATCTTCAATAACGGGTAAGTTATATTTCTTTGCAATTTTGTTGATGGCATCAATATCCGAGCATTGGCCGTAGATGGATACAGGCATGATTGCTTTGGTCTTATTGGTAATTGCTGCCTCTAATAAAGTCTCATCCAAATTCCAAGTATCGGGTCGTATATCCACAAATACTGGTGTGGCACCAAGCAATGCAATAACCTCCGCAGTAGAGATCCATGTGTATGGTGCGGTAATTACCTCATCTCCTGCTCCGATGTCGAGTGCCATAAGTGCAATAAGGAGAGAATCTGTACCACTTGAAACAGTAACGCAATGCCTCGAACCAGTATACTCAGCGAGTTTTTGCTCTAACTCTTGAACCTCCGGACCAAGGATAAATTGTCCGTGATCCATAACTTTTTGAATACGAGCATTGATCTTACCCCCAATTAATTTGTGGCGAGATTTTAGATCAATGAATTGCATATGGTGATTTAGTCCAGGGAGGCTAGTTTTAATTTAAGATTTTCAAGTTAAATTATTTTTTCGGCAGCTTCGCACATGCTCTTTATTATTTGTTCAAAGCTTACAGATGGCTTCCATCCAAGCATATTTTCAGCCTTGGATGAATCTCCACAGAGTTGAACAGGTTCGTTTGGGCGAACAAATTTCGAGCTAATCCGGATATGTTTCTGGTGATCGAGTCCAAAATATTCGAAAGCCATTTGGAGGAAATCGGAAAGCTTATGAGTTTTTCCAGTCGCTAAAATATAATCATCTGCCTGCTCTTCTTGAAGCATCATCCACATGCCCAAAACATAATCCGGTGCATATCCCCAGTCTCGTTCTATATCCAAATTACCAAGTTCTAAAAATTCAGTCTTTCCTTGCACGATCGATGCCGCTCCCCGAACAATCTTCTGGGTAACAAAGTTTTCACCACGACGGGGAGATTCATGGTTGTAAAGAATACCATTGGATACATGCATGCCATATCCAGACCGATAAACCTTGCCCATTTGCACACAGAATGCTTTGCAGACCCCATAGGGAGAGGTTGGGTTAAACTGAGTCTCTTCTGTCTGAATGGATTCTTGTGCATGACCAAAGATTTCTGAGGAACCGGCGAGGTAGATTTTGGGCGGTTTTGCCTGATCCCGGCAAATCTCCAAAAGCTTGAGGGTCGCATTAGCGATTTCATGCGTAGTAAGCTCAGGTATCTCAAAGCTCAATGCCACATGACTTTGACCAGCTAAGTGATAAACCTCATCTGGATTTACTTTGGAGAAAATTCGCCGTAGGGATGCATCATCGGATAAATCGGCATAATGTAAAAAAAGCGACTTTCCATAAATATTCTTCTCTTTAACCAAGTGGTCGATCCGCCTACGGTTCATCGAGCTGGAACGGCGGACAATCCCATGCACAGAGTATCCTTTCTCCAAAAGTAATTCAGTGAGGTAGGAACCGTCTTGCCCTGTAATTCCGGTGATGAGGGCTACTGGCATGTTAGGTCGAGGGAAGTCAAAACCTATTTTTTAAAAGAATCGTAAGAGAGTGATCCAAAAGAAAGCTCCGAAGGTAATGGTTCATCTTCATCCAAATCTAGGCAGCGGACCTGATCATTCTCTTTTTCGTAGACAAAGTGAGATTCAAGACAGATCGCCCTGCCCGACTCGTCAAAGGTAAGCTTGTGCCCATGGCGGCTCATGTAGCCAGATAGTCTCCCAGGGTTTCCTAGAACCAAACTATAGTCAGGGACATCTTTGGAAACGACTGCGCCTGCTCCAATGAAGCAATAACGACCCAGAGTAATTCCACAGATTATGGTGGCATTGGCCCCTACCGTTGCCCCTCTCATGATCAAAGTTTTTTCGTAAAGAGATTTTCGACTGACTTGTGATCTTGGATTGGTCACATTGGTTAGAACGCAGGAAGGTCCTAGGAACACATCGTCTTCTACAGCAACCCCTCCATAAATCGCTACATTGTTTTGGACCTTCACATTGTTTCCAAGGGAGGCATTATCAGCTACAAATACATTTTGCCCGAGTGAACAGCTTTTTCCAATTACGGCACTTGAACAAATATGCGAAAAATGCCATATGGCCGTACTTTCACCAATGACTGCACCCTCATCCACGACTGCGGATGGATGAATTTTTAAATTAGCATTGATCATATGGAAACTGCTACTCCATTTTGCTTGATGCTTTGTTGGCAAGCGTGGAGAACTTTTAAAACATCGATACCGGACTGGGCATCCGTCAAGGGTTGTTTCCTTGATTGGATGCAATCCAAGAAATGATTGCATTCCTCGAGGAGTGGTTCTGAATCGCAATGCTCAATAAATTCGGCATCTTCTTTTTTGAGCAAGGGCGTAGCACCTTTGAACTCCACATTTTGTGGGTATAATTGAAGTTTTTCACCAAAGGGTGCGACATCATTAAAAATAGCCATTTTCTTATCTCCCACGACCACGAGGCGCTGTTCTTTGAACGGATGCAACCAGCTGACAAAGATATGAGCCCGGGATTCGTCATTAAATCTAAGGCTGGAAAGTGTGGTATCTGCGATTCCATGGGTCAGGTATGATCCACCTGTTGACGAAACCTCGACAGGTGCGTTACCCATCAGACGAAGAATCACTGCGACATCGTGGGGGGCAAAACTCCAGAGTGCATTTTCCACGGTCCGAACCTTTCCGAAATTTAAGCGATTGGAATAAATGTAATTAATTTTTCCAAGTTCGCCGAAATCAATCATTTCACGAAGTTTGAGAACCGCAGGGTGATATTCAAGGAGATGACCGACCATTAAAATTCGGCCGGTTTTTTCCGCCACCTGTTTCATCTTTCTGGAATCTTCCAAGGTCAAAGCCATTGGTTTTTCGACAAATACATCTTTGCCAGCCTGCATAACTTGGATGGCAAACTCAGTATGAGTCTCTGCAGGTGTCGCCAGAGCAACGCCCAGAACGCGATCATCTTGAAGTACATTACCCAAACAATCAATTATTTGGGCACCAGAGGCAATGGTACGGGCAGTTTTTTGTCCATTCTCGGTGGCATCAACCACGACAGAAAGGGCACCTAATGCGTGAAAGTTACGACACAGGTTTTTGCCCCAATGTCCACAACCAACCAAAGCAATCTGTGGTATGGTAGTCAGACTTGTACCTCCTTGAGCCAATGTCGATTGTCCATAAACCATTGAACTGATTTTGCGAGTCCTTCATCGAGAGAAACTTGAGGTTCCCAATCGAGTAACCTTTTTGCCTTGGAAATATCTGCCCAGGTCTCCATTAGATCAGCCACATGGAAGGGCTTGTGATCTTTCTTTGCTTTTGTAGCCAATAACTCTTCGAGCCTTGAAATAATGGTATTTAACGAAACGGGGTTTCGACCTCCCCCCAGATTGATAATTTCATAGCCCACATCCTGAATTGCGGCAATGGTTCCCCTTGCTATATCATTCACATAGGTAAAATCGCGTGATTGTGAACCATCTCCAAACACTTCAATAGGTAATCCTTCATCTATCCATTTGATAAAGCGAAATATACTCATATCAGGGCGACCAGCGGGACCAAATACCGTGAAGTAACGAACCACTGATACATCGACTTGGTAAAGTTTATGATAGCTGTAAGCCATCAGTTCACCTGCCTTCTTCGACGCCGCATAAGGGGAGAGGGGCTCATTTACCGCAAGGCCTTCGGTAAAGGGCATCTTTTGACCGGCATAGAGAGATGAGGTGGAAGCCAGAACCAGTTTTTTGCATCCGTGTGCACGCATGCACTCGAGTAAGTTGAGAGTGCCTTCCGCATTGGTGGAAAGATAAACATGGGGGTTTTCCATGCTGTAGCGAACTCCTGCCCGAGCTGCCAAGTTAAGTACGGCATCAAATGGGCCCTGTGCCTTAAAAAGATTGTTCAAGTTGGCATAATTTTCGATATCCAGATCAGAAAAGGTAAAATTTTGGGCAGTAGGGTGAGCTTTTAGTTGCTCGAGCCTCCAGTTCTTGAGCCGAACATCATAGTAATCATTGAGGTTATCGACGCCCACGACATAATTACCTTGATCGAGTAATTGATTACTGACTTGGGAGGCTATAAACCCAGCTGCACCTGTAACGAGATACTTTTTACTCATGCTTGGTAATACTTTGGGGGCTTTTTGCTGATACAATTTCGGGAATCGACAAGCGGGCAGGAATAACGAGTAAAATCAAAGGTTTTGTATTCGGCATGATCTGTAGACACCAAAATGAGATCATACCTATCTTCAATTTCCACTGATTGTTTACCTGTAAAATGAGCATGTTCTCGAGTTGGCGGAACGACAGGTACAAATGAATCATTATACTCTACTGTTGCTCCCTTGGCTTCCAATTTCTCCATCAATACAAAACTGGGAGACTCCCGGCAGTCATCGACATTGGCTTTGTAAGCGAGTCCGAGAATTAAAATCTTGGATCCCTTAATTGCTCTACCCTCGTCATTCAGAGCATCTGTAACTTTGGAAATTACATAGTCCGGCATAGCAGTATTGATTTCCCCTGCGAGCTCAATGAAGCGGGTGTGCTTGCCGAACTCCCTTGCCTTCCAAGTTAAGTAAAAAGGGTCAATCGGGATACAATGACCACCCAAACCTGGACCCGGACGAAAGGCCATAAACCCAAAGGGCTTGGTTGCCGCTGCATCGATGACCTCATGCATATCAATGCCCATAGCTTCGTAAACTATCTTCAACTCATTAACCAAGGCGATGTTCACACTACGAAAAATATTTTCCAAAAGTTTTGTAGCTTCGGCCGCCCGGCAGGAAGAAACTCGATATATTTTTTCCAAAGCCTGACTATATAATGCTTGAGCTAACTCTGCACATTTTTCGGTGTATCCTCCGACTACTTTGGGGATGGTTTTAACCGAGGCATTATCCCGACCCGGATCTTCGCGCTCAGGGGAATAAGCCAAGTGGAAGTCGATGCCGGCCTTCATTCCAGAGCATTCCTCCAAGACTTGACGAAGTTCATCCTCGGTGGAGCCCGGATAAGTGGTCGATTCCAACGTAACCAGCACCCCTTTTGCGAGATGAGGGGCAATGGTTCTTGCAGTATCCAAAACGAAAGAAAGATCGGGCTCACGATGATCATCCAAAGGAGTGGGTACACAAATAAGAATAGCTTCCACTTCAGACAAGCGAGAGGGATCGGTGGTAGCTTCTAGCCGGTTGTCATCTACCTGCTCGGCAATGCTTTCTGAAGAAAAATGCTTCAGATAGGTCTTACCGGCATTGATTTGGTCAATCTTTTGTTGATCGAGATCGAACCCAAGAACCGAAACCCCGGAACGGGCGAACTGCAGAGACAGCGGAAGACCTACATAGCCAAGCCCAATGACCGAGATATTAGAAAATTGCTTACTCATGAATTCGTGGCAGATTCAGAACTAGGGGATTTTAACTTTCTTAGGAACTGAGTAAAAAAGACAGCAAAAATACCAAAAAAACCTCCACATATTGCACCTATTGCGACGATTAATTTTCGCTTGGGTTTCTCCCTTTTTTCTGGAGCGAGGGCAGGATCAATTACTTCCAAAGCAAAGTCTTCATTTACATTGGCCAGCATGGCTTTTTGCTTCTCGGATTCAAGCAGGTTATAGAGAACCGCACGCATATCCTGCAAAGTGGTCTTGGCTAATTCCTGCTCGAGGTACCCTACCCGTTTTTTGGAATCTGCAATTGCTTGTTCGCGGAGTTGCTCGTTCAACTGTTTGACCAGATCATTTGCCCATTGGGCAGCCACTTCAGGATTTTTCCAGGATATCGAGAGGGTGATAAGGCCTGATTTCTTTTCTTCATCAACGGAAAGACAGGCTTTAAAAGATTCAATTGCTTTTTGTTCGGTGGGTTCATTCTTCACAGATGGAACCATCCATGCTTGGTTATCAGCATCCCAAATTTCATCAAATAAAACAGGGATGAGTTTATTTTGGTTTATATAAGTGCGGAGAAATTTTCGGGAATTCAAGGTGGCAATCACCTGTTCGACATTTGAATCACTAGGGATGGAAACCCCGGCCATGGCGGCAAGTCCACCAAACTGACTGAGGGTAGAAGATGAACCTGATTTCTCCTCCTGAGCAGGAGCAAGCAAGGTTTCGGCCTTGAAGACTTCAGGGACATAAAGAGCATAGGCAACCGCAAGTCCTGTACAAAGTATTGTGATGCCAACAATAATTTTCCACGCATGGAGGAGCGTCCGGATTAGTTCAAAAAGATCGACTTCGTCTTCGTCTGATGACGGACCGGATTCGACCATGACAAATTTGGTGGATGGATTGGAATCTTTGTTCATAAATTTTAGTAAAGTACGCTACCGCTCTTGGCAGTATGCTTGGAGCAAAGCCAATCGGTAAAAAATAATACTTTTTTGTTTACTCAGAACTTTTTTTGGACAAACGATCGCTTTTTCCCACAATCATTTTGACCCAAGGTAACAACCGGCTCATTTGCCGGTGCCAACCCGATAAAATTTCATGTCTGCGAATTCCGCGATTAAGAGATTCCTTACCAGCTACATTTCCAAGCAGACTCTCAATTTGCGTAAGACGAGCTACTCCCTTTTCAAGGTGAGGATCTGCCTGTTCGCGCAAGAAACCACCGACTAATTTTCGAAGTCGAATTTCGGCAACAAATCTCTCCTTGCGATCCCCCGGTTCAAAAACCGAGGAAACCGCACCCAATTGGCGCAAAGCGCGCAAACCCTGACTAGCGGAACCTTTACTTATTTGAAGAAGTTTCATGACTTCATCCATAGCAAGAGATTGATCACGGCAAAAAAGTAGTCCGTAAATTTGACCGTAGGATTTTGGTAATCCAAAAGAAGAAGCTGCATTTAGAAAAAGGTCAACAACGGCCAACTCCCATTCATCAAGTTTATCTTGGTAAGAAGAGGATGTAATTTTGTTTACCGAAAAGGCGGTCATTATTATTTACTGACAGCAAAAGGCATTTTGTTCAAGTTTTATTGAACCTATTGACTATTGTTACTTACAAGAAAGTTTCAAATCAAAATATTGAAGATCTTATTCTAATAACATTTTTATTCTTTAAAAGAAGATCAAGAGACCTTTAAAATGAATTCACCGCAGCCGCAGCAACTGCCAATTGATAAATAATCTGGGTACTGTAGGTCAAGTTTTCTAGGAAACGGGTTTGCTTAACATCGATAGGAACCACAATAACATCACCTGGTGAAATACGACTACTTGTTGTGGTTTTACCAAACCAAGCATTTCCTCCCTGAGTCATAACTGCTCCATTTGCTTTGACCACGAAGGTACTATCTTTATCAGCGTTTTGGGTATATCCCCCACTTCTATTCAAGTAATCTTTCATACCAAGGCCCCCTTCATACAAATGAGATGTGGGAAACTGTACTTCACCCGACACACTGACAGCGTAGGGAATCTCAGGTATTAAAAGTTGATCTCCATCCTTAACTACTAATTTGGATTCCTCCTGTTCTTGAATTATTCTATCCAGGTCGATTACAAGGCGACCTTGAGACTCTGTATTTTGCAAGCGGGTAAGCATGGCACGGGCAGCGGTTTGAGACTGGGCAGCCTCTTCACTATTTTGGGATGCAAGCGTAGCTGCAGCCAAATCGGATTCTAGTTGCTCGATCAAGCGCTCGCGTTGCTCGTCTTCCTTTAATCGAAGGTTTTCACGAGAAAAGATAGAACCTTGAGGAAAAGCACGATCTGTTATGCCACCTGCTCTTTGTAAGACATCGTATAGAGTTTCTCCTATCTTTATTGAGTAAACGCCCGGAAATTTAACTTCTCCAGATATATCAATACTTTCACCTTCTTTCCACAATGGGATCGGTTTGATCGAAATTACATCATAGGGTTTTAACTTAAAACCAGTGGATGCATTTTCATCCAATAGCTGTTTACTCGAAAGCCTGATGTGCTCAATTTTTGCCGAGTTATTGGGGTTGAGACCGATCCGGGTGATCTCTGCATCCAAAAGGTAGGCCGAATCTTTTGCCCCACCTGCAGCACGAAACAAATCAGTCAAAGTCATTGAGTCAGTAAAAGGATACTCACCCGGGTAGTGAACCGAGCCAGAAATTCGAACTAATTGGGAATTCTCTCCGGCATCACTTTGCCTGCGCAGTTCGTCAAGCAAACCCTTAAGTAATTCTTCGCGAGAATCCCGGGTAAAAAAATAGACTTGATCCTGTTTTTGCAGAGCAATCAGTTTGCCCTCAACCGAGGAAAATAAGTCAGAAGGAACAAAACTGAAGCAATGTATATCGCCATTTGCTTTTTTGCGGCGGATCAATCCATAATCGAAGTCGGTGTTGGGCAACAACTCTAGGGGATCATTGATAATATCCTGTAGAACCAATCCACTTTTCCATTCATAATCTCCAACATTTTCCGCAGAACCAGTTATGGACACACTGTTTTTGATGGCATTTCCAACAAAGCTCAAGGAAATCTGATCACCTTTCTTAACCGCAAAGGATTGGTCATTAAATAAACTTAAATTTTTAACATTGAGACGAAAGCTTGAATCCATTCGCTCCAAGCGAATCATATCTAACTTTGAGCGATCAAGGGCACCGCCAGCTAAAGCAACTGCGGACTGGAGAGTTTCATCTGCCTTGATTTCATACTTTGCCGGGCGGCGAACGGCCCCGCTCACTGTAATTTGTTTTTCGATCACCGGGACAAAAATTACATCCCCCGGTTGCAGGGGTTGATCCGCACTGGTATCTCCTCTTATAAGCAGATCGTATAGGTCTAAAGTCGCAATGACTTTCCCGGCTCTCTTTAGCTGTATAGTACGCAAAGTACCCGTCTCCTTAATCCCGCCACAACTAAGTAAAGCATTGATAGTAGTCGAAAGTGCACTCACCGTGTAAGCCCCCTGCTTACGGACTTCACCGAGAAGAAAAATTCGAATACTCCGAAAAGCTCCTAAAGTGATCGAACTTTGTACCCCCTCTCCGAGTTGTTCACGAATTTTTTCCCGCAGATGATTTTTAAGGTTAATAAAGCTTGTGCCTTTCTCAAAAGCATTGATTGGACCTATGCCCGGAAAACGAATCATACCCTCACGGGAAATTCCAAGACTGTAAGATTCATTTCGCTGACCGAAGAGTTGAATTTCCACGACATCTCCAGGACCGATACGATAGTCCGATGGAATAGGCACTTCGTTCCCTGGGGCAAAAGTACTAGGATCCGAAGCAAATAAGTCGTAACCAAAGGGCTTGATAGGATCAGCTTCCGTCTTGCCAAATTCATCCGCCCTCTTTTCGATTTCCCTCCGTTGGACTTGCTTAATTTTCTGAAGAAGTGACTTACTTTCAGATAAAGCATTCTCGTTTTCAAAAAAAGACTCCCCTGATTCGTTTTCTTTTTGGAGACGGTCTATATCCGCGGAAACCATAGCCTCCATTTCTGCCAATTCCTTTAAGAAATTTGATCGGGATTCAAAGGATTCTTCATCTGGCGTATCCACATCCAATGAACGAGTTCTGAGATCGGTTGTGGGAGAAGACTGAGAAAACCTGGCCCCTCCCTCTGATTGCTTACTCATCAACTGCTGTCTCTGTTGAGGGGTAAGCTGTGACAATTTGGCTGTTAGGGAAGGGTCTAATTGGGACCAAAGACTCTTAGACATTAATGAAAATATCAAAATGGAAAGGAAAGTAATTTTTTTCATAAATTTTAGTGATTCAGAATCTCAAAAGGTTCGGGTTAATGATAAAAATGCGGAAAGCCCATTATCTTTTCCTTCGATAACATCAAGAGATTCCCAACCGATTGAAGTGTAGACCGAAAGTCCATATTGTGGATATTGGCGGGCATTAAATATATCAAATGAGAGGTAATCAGTAGTGACATCGTCTGACACGGAACTATCCCCCAAGCTACCATGATGAGGAGGAGCATTACGAAGAGGACCCGCATTTAGTTCTCCAAACCGGAGAGTACTTCCCCACCCTGTCCCCTCATCATTGACAAGTAAGCCCCCCATACTTAAGATCTTCGAATCTTGATCTGCCCAATGCCCAACCGGACGCCCCCGATAGCGATAACCTTCTCCATAAATATGATGACTGTAAGTAATGTTTCGGGTGCGGGGGTCTCCCGTCCACCAATAAGAAGTGAGATCGGCATATTCAGCGAAAATCCTAAGGGTAGAATCATTTAACTTTGCCCAACCTTCAAATCCATATTGGAACATTAAGGAATTGGGCAAGAAATTATCCTCATCCTCACCGACAACTTGTCCGTATAATGCAATCGGGGCATCAAGCAATTTCCATCGAAAGTCAATACCAGCTAACTGATTGCCTGGTTGTTCTGTATCAGTTTCGTTATCTTGACTAAGAAATCCATCAATCCACATTTTCAGGGAATTAGTTCGTCCATCTCCGCCTAATTGGAGCATTCGAAAGAAGCCTATTTCTAAACCATCCACAATGGTTGGAGCCACTTCCCCCCTCATACCCCAGAGATAATGATTAGGATAATCGATGGAAGAATCCCGCTCGTCTTCCATTTGTCCGATAAAGGAATGAAAACTCCATGGACCGATCCAAGACAACCATTTGGTCTCAAATGGCTCAGGAACCCGACGATCAATAGAAATTGCAGGTATGGGACGGGCATTCGTTGACAAAATCAAGCTACCATCCCAACCGGGTCCCCACCAGCGTTCCTGCTGACCAAAACTTGCAGACCAATTACCCAAGCGGGCAGCAATGTAGGAACCATCCAGAGCAAAACCTTCCTCA
>Ga0213863_10000611_pt1 | contig 26989 bp, 36 predicted proteins | sample PICome_8_FD_160128 | JGI IMG/M metagenome (GOLD analysis project Ga0213863, IMG submission 160128) | Coastal seawater microbial communities near Pivers Island, North Carolina, United States - PICO497 | ecosystem: Environmental > Aquatic > Marine > Coastal | place: USA: North Carolina... | reverse complement strand
CTCAGACTATAAAGCTGCCGTTGAGTCCTTTGATCGGGTGGCAAAGTATATCCAGCCCACACTGAAGGCCACAGAGCTAACAACAGATGGCGGGCTAACTGTATCTGTTCAGCGTAAACGCTTTGACGGGTCACAATCTAATGGCACAGACACTGCCGATTGATAGTTGTCAACAGGTTATCCACAGCCTGGCCACAGGATATGCACACTGTACATTTATACAGTACCCCCCTCCCGAAGGCGGCGGTTTCTACTATATATATGTCCCCCGCAAAAAAAAATTGAGGCTATATGAAGGTAACCAAGATTCGCCCTGACATAGAAGACCCCGTAGAGCCACCAGAAGGCTCTCAGAACGATTTAATTGTTATAGAGATAGTGGAAGGTGAGGTACTATATAAAAGCACTCTAATCGACGAAAAAGCAGTGTTTTACATTGACCTTTGCAAACATATTATTATGAGAGACTGGCTAGGAGATGGCTATGATTAAGTTGGATACGGATGAGGCTATATCGGATGCGGATTATGAATTGATTGCCGCCTTTGCAGATGCTTTAATTGACAAGGATCATTATGCTATGCACGAGGTAATGGACATTGTGAATGATCGAATGGTTGGTGAGTGTGTTTGTTTAGAGAATGAGTGTGTCTGCGGGAGTTGGTAATGGCTAAGGGTTACATGGATAAGATAGATAAGAAGACCAGGGATAGGCATTTCCCTGAGTTCAGTGGTGGTAAAGGTAGTCACCCTAGAAAGAGTACAGGCGAGACTAGAGAAGCCTTTAAGAAGGGCTATGACGCTATAGACTGGTCTAAGAAATGAGCGAAATCGAATACAATCTCTGTCCACAAGGACAGGTTCTACAGGACTTCGCAGACTGTAGGGCTAGAAACTCCTTCATCATGGGGCCACTAGGTTCCGGTAAGACAGTTCAGTGTATCCTCAAGCTGTTTGACCTAATGTGTGAGCAGGAACCAGTATCTGACCCTGAGCATAAGAACTACGGTGTCCGACTATCTCGTGTAATTGCTGCTCGTAATACCTATTCCGAACTGTTCTCTACCACGATTAAGGACTGGCTGGAGATACATGGGGACTTAGGTGACTTCAAGCAAGGCAATAAGGAACCCCCTACACATTTTTTAAGGTTTAATTTAGACGATGGCACTAAGGTGGAGTGTGATGTCGTGTTTATCGCCTTTGACCGCCCTGAACACGTTAAGAAAGCGCGTGGTATACAGACTACTTGGGTGTGGTTAAACGAGACTAAAGAGCATTCTAAGGCTGTATTGGACATGCTTGACCTGCGTCATGGTCGTTACCCCTCTCCCAAAGAAGGATGCCGCCCTACACACCACGGAATGATTGGTGACTCTAACGCCCCTGATGAAGACCACTGGTATTTTAAGCTTGCTGAGATAGAACGCCCTGAAGATTGGTCATTTTTTAGGCAGCCAGGTGGCGTATTCAAGGATGGGGAAGAGTGGAAGATTAATGATAAGGCTGAGAACCTTGTTAACTTGCCTGACCAGTATTACAAACGAGGCTTGAACGGTAAGACTAACGACTGGATTAAGGTTAACCTGGCGAATGAGTACGGATTCGTGTCTAACGGTAAGCCTGTCCACCCAATGTACACTGATTCGGTACACTGCCAGCACCTAGACTTTAAACCATCTATCGACTTTCCTATTGTTCTTGGCTTTGACTTTGGACGAACCCCTGCTTGCGCGTTCTTACAGAGAACAGCTATCGGCAGATGGATCTGTTTTGACGAGATGGTACTGACTGACTCTGGTGCTGTGGACTTTGCGCCTACCCTGAAGCGGTATATCGAAGAGAACTACCCAAATCACGAGTTTAAAGGCTGGGGTGATCCGTCAGGTAACAACAAAAACCAGTCTAACTCAGAGACTCCGTTCCAGATAATGCGGGCTGCTGGCATACCCTGCCAACCAACAGCTACTAATGACCCATTAAAGCGTAGAGCCGCCCTAGAAGTACCCATGAAAGAGATGTGCATGGACGGTAAACCGCGATTCACTGTCTTGCCTAAAGCTACAATGATCCGTAAAGGACTTCAAGGTGGCTTTTGTTATAGACGAGTACAGACCACAGGCGAAAGGTACACGGATGAACCAGATAAGAACGAATACTCACACCCCGTTGAAGCCCTTGAGTATGCCTTGCAAGGTGAGGGAGAGGGTAGATCCGCACTTAGGGCTACAGGAAACTTCACAAAACCAGTTACGGCCAAAATCAACTTCAGTGTATTCTAAAGTTTACATTGTTTTTGTGCCTGACACTGGGCATTGGTGGAGTCCGTTTCTAAAAAAAGACATACGGCATTGTTACCTGCTGGTTCCGTCAGGAGAAAACGTAATTCAGTTTGAAAAAGTCCACAGATCTGTTGCTTTATTTACCGTAAACAAAGAAAAGAGTATAATCGAGGATAACTACATCATGGTTAGTTGGGAGCCTAAAGAGTGTTCTCAGCCTTTGTTTATGCTTAATACTTGCGTTGGTCATATCAAACAAGTTTTAGGTATTAATAAACCATTTATTTGGACACCATACCAACTCCTAAAATATTTGAGGAAGAACAATGAGAAGCCCAAAAGCGCCTAAACCAACTGCCGAAGAAATGGCTGCTGAGATTCGTACACGAAGACTGCTTGACGAAGAAATTGAAGAAAATGAGCGCAGAGTTAAGGCAATGGCGCGGGCAAAAGGTGTAAGTAAGTCACTGCGTGGTTCGCCTGTTGCTAGAGCTACAAGAGGAACAGCACAAGGCATGTCGCGTCTTGGTCGTGGCGCTCCTGGCGTTATTGGTGTTGGTGGCCGAGGCTCTTACGGTGGTGGCGCTAGTGGCAGAGGTGGAAACCTAAGAAGCCTTATTAGTAATCAAGCTGTCAACACACCTAGACCTGGAAACACAACGGAGAAATAATGAAGCTTCCTAAAGAGGTTGGTTCACTCAAGGACTTAAAACGCAGAGAGGCTAATGCGTTTAGTCGATCAGTTCATTGGCATGATCAGCTAGATGACGCATACGAATACTTTCTCCCTAATAGAAACTTGTTTGACGACAACCAAGCAGGCCAAAAGAAGATGGAGCGCATCTTTGACTCTACTGCCCTTGAAGCTATTCAGCAAGGCGCAAGTAAGTTGCAAGAAAATATCGCACCTATTTGGTCACGCTGGGCTACATTCCAACCTTCTAATTGGGTATTAGACGCTCTGGAGTCTGGTGATTATGATGTTGACGAAGAAGCCATCAGGAATAACCTGGAGAAACAGGCTGAGATTGTATTCGATTACATCAACAGGTCGAACTTTGCTACTCAGTTCTATGAGCATTCCCTTGATCTCCTTATCGGTACAGGCACGTTACGTATCGACGAAGATGATGACGACGAAATGCCTATTATTTTCACTGCAATTCCGCAAAAAGGTATTGCATTTGAGGAAGGGCCGCAAGGTAATATCGAAACTCACTGGCGTAAGTTTAAGGTAAAAGCGCGTGACCTGAAGCGCAAGTGGTCAGGCTTTAAACCATCTAGTGCTATTGCATCTAAGATTGAAAACTCACCTGAAGCTGATGTTTCTCTTAGTGAAGGCGTAGTATATATCCCAAAAACTAAGTCTTATTATGGCTGTCTGTGGGTTGAGGGTGAAGACCATATTAGCTGGACAGAAGACTATGGCACATCTAGCCCGTGGGTAACTGGTCGATACTCTAAAGTGTCTGGCGAGATCCGAGGTCGCGGCCCTGCATTGCAAGCATTGCCTGATGTGCGCTCTCTAAATAAAGTTAAAGAGTTTTCACTACAGAAAGCCGCTATTGATTTGGCTGGTATGTACACTGCAACTGATGATGGCGTAACTAACCCCTACAATATTGCTATAAGCCCAGGCGTGGTTATTCCAGTTGGCTCTAACAACTCAGCTAACCCTTCAATACAGCGACTAGATACTGGTGCAAGTCTGCAATTATCGCAGTTTGTTGCATCTGAACTACAAATGTCTATTAAGAGAGCGCTGTTTAACGACTTGCGTGACCCTAATGGTGCTGTGCGTAGTGCTACAGAGGTTGCTATCGAGTCGAGAGAACTGGCTAAGCGAATTGGTTCTGCATTTGGTCGTTTGCAGACTGAAGTGTTGATACCAATTCTAAAGCGTGTTGTTTATATCCTGACTCGTCGCGGTCTTTTGCAACCTATTGAGATTGGTGGGCGTGATGTTGCTATTAAGTTTACCTCGCCTCTTGCTAAGTCGCAGGATGGTGAAGACATACTTAATGTGCAACAGGCTGTGTCGTTTGTATTGCAGACAGCAGGGCCAGATCAGGCTAAGATGGCTTTCAAGCTAGAAGATTTTGGTACATGGGCAGCAGAGAAGACTGGTATGCCTGCTGAACTTGTACGTAATCAGCTAGAAAAAGAAACCATTATTCGCGCAGGAGCAGAGGCGGCACAAGCCGGAATGAACGTACAGGCTAAACCGCCCATACAGCAATGAGTTGGACAGAAATAGATAAGGCTTCAGTTGACCCTGAGGCCGCAACTAAGCAAAACAACAAGAAACGCCAACAAATATCAGAACTGGCTAAAGCGTACCATCGGTGTTTAACATCAGAAGATGGTGCGCGAGTCTTGGCTGACCTATCTAAGCGTTTTATCTACGACAACAACACTTCCTTTTCATCATCTAATATAGGCTATGAAGCCGCATATCATAATGGTGAGGCGGGGGTCGTTAAGTTTCTTATCAATCAACTCCAACAAGCGGAGATAGTATGACTACTAAACCTAAAAAGCGGGCTAAGGCTCCCGCTAAAAAGCCAGTGCCAGCCCCAAAATTAGAAGTGATGATTGCTGATGAGCATAAAGATGAGATCGTTACACTAGGGTTTGACATGGAATGGCTAGAAAAAATAGCCAAGAAGCACAAGATTACCAAGTTCGAGTATGTGAATAAGCTAAAAGCGTTTAGGTGTTACCAAAAGGAACGCCATGCTGACTGGCTAAGCGTTAATGATATTGCACATATCAATGGACAAAAAGATATTGTTGATATAAATTTGCACTACCAAGTTCCTGCAAAGGACAATCAAGTGTTTGATTTACGTTGGAGATAAATATGAGTGAAGAACAGGCCGCAGTTGAAGAGCAAACAAGCGATACCCTGCTAGATGAGTCATCCCCTACTCTTTCGGAAGGTGAATACTTTCTTTCCGAGGGAATTAAAGGTACAGGTGAGGCGCCAGAGTGGTACAACGGATCAAAATATAAGTCCGTAGCAGACCAGGCTAAAGCATATACTGAGTTAGAAAAGAAGTTTGGTGGTTTTAAGGGCGCACCGAAAGATGGATACACTGCTCCAGAAGGTGTTGAGCCGGGTGATGCGCTTCTTGAAGAGTTAACTGCTTTTGCCCAAGACACGAATATGTCTCAAGACGCATTTGGTCGGGCATGGGATTTGCTGGTTGCTCAAGAGCAATCGGTAGCTACCGTCACGCAGGAGCAAGAGTTGTCACGACTAGGCGACAATGCTCAGCAGCGCATTAAATCTGTTGAAGGGTTTATGAAAAATAACCTAGACGCAGAAACTTATGAGAAAGCGCGTGATCTTGTAACTACTGCTGACAGTGTTGAACTGATTGAGATGCTTGTTGGCGCTACTGCACCGAAAAAACTTCCTATTGATGGTGGAGAAAGTCCTACAGGAATGACATGGGCAGATATTGAAACTGAGATGTTTAGAAAAGACGATAATGGCAACATGCTGAGAAGCGTAAGTCGAGATCACGAACTCAAAATTCAGAATATGATGCGAGAGTTTGGTGGAGACAAGCCATATAGCCGTACTGTTGGTTGATGTCAATAGGGTGAAAGGTGTATAATCAATGCACTGGACACCCTTTCTTTTAAGGCCCAGTAAATTTAGGTTGAATGCTGACCAATTTACTGGGTACTCAGCTAAGACCTTGAAAATATTTTATTAAGATTACTCTTTTTCGAGGAAAATACTATGAGTACTAATCTATCCGCAGTAGCTGTCACAGAGTTTGACAGTATGGTCAAGCATGCTTATGCAAACGCTGGCCTGTTAAAAAATGCAGTAACCCTCCGTAACAACGTAGTTGGTGATACTTACAAGTTCCGTTTGATGGGCAAAGGTCTTGCTAATCAAAAAGCTAGTTCAGTAGACGTAACGCCAATGGGTGTAACTCACGCTTTCAAAACTGCCACTTTGGCTAACTGGAATGCTCCTGAGTACACTGACATCTTTGATGCTCAAGAAGTAAACTTTGACGAGAAGCAGGAACTGGCTCACACCATCGCTGGTGCTTTGGGTCGTCGTTGCGATCAGCTCGTTATTGACGCAATGGACGCTTCTACTCCTACAGCTTCTACTATTGCTGCTGGTGGCGCTAACCTGACTATGGCTAAAGTTATTGATGCCCAGGTTGCACTCCGTGATCAGGGTGTTCCTAACACTGAGTTGTTTGCTGCTATTGAAGCGCAAGGTCTTGGCGGTCTGTTGGCTGACGAGAAAGCAACTTCTGCTGACTATCAGGCTATTAAAGCTCTGGTAAGTGGTGAGATCGACACTCTGGCTGGTTTCAAGTTTATCGTTATTGAAACTCGCGCTGAAGGCGGTCTTGAAGAAGCTGCTAACATCGTTGATTCTTGGTTCTTCCAGAAGCCTGCTGTAGGTCTTGCAGTTGGTATCGACATGAAGACCAGCATCGACTGGGTTGCTCAGAAGACTTCTTGGTTGTGTAACGGCATGCTGAAAGCTGGCTCTGTTGTTCGCGACGAAGGTGGTCTGGTTAAAGTCCAGTACGACAAAACTGCTTAATTAGTAAGTTTAGAAGGGGGGTTCGCCCCCCTTTTTTTATAAAGGTATTCTATGACTAGCAAGATTCAACTAATTAATAACGCGCTTATTTTGATAGGTGACTTGCCTGTTAATGACTTGGTGGGTAACGAACGCCCAAAAGTTGTTGCTAATAACCTGTACGACAACATTGTGCAAAATGAACTATCGAAGTACCGATGGGGATTTGCTCGTCAAAAAGCACAGCTAAGCAAGTGGTACACTGGCCCTGTAGGAACTGAGTATTCTTCAAAGTACCAATTGCCTTCTGACATGATGGTTTTAATTAAGTTGAACCCCAGTATTCCATACAATGTTTTGAATGGGCAGGTATATTGTAACTACAATGACACGCTTTATTGTGATTATATTGCCGACACAGATGAAAGTAATTGGCCACCGTATTTTTCTAAGATGATTGAGTACGCATTAGCTAAAGACTTTGCCATACCTATTAGAGACAGTAGTTCTTCTAAACAAGAAATGGCAAATGAATACGTTATCCAGTCAAGGATGGCGCGTTATGCTGATGCACAGCAACACCCTACAACCCCTATTGCAGACAGGCCATTTATAGACGTAAGGTTTTAAATCTGCAATTTTAGATATGAGCGTATAAATGGCTAAGAGCAGATACTTACAATCTAATTTTACATCTGGTGAACTATCCCCTTTTCTTAAAGGCCGCACTGACCTTGAGCAGTATTACTTTGGCTTAGAAACTGCCGAGAATGTAGTTATTGTCCCACAGGGTGGAGTTAAGCGTAGACCTGGAACAAGGTATCAAGCTACAGCAGAAGCATCTCTAAACTTTAGAAGCACCTCTGGTTCTAACCTGACCATCACAACTGCGTCTGGCATATCTGCTTCGATACTGAACTACGGGCCAACAACCAATGACGAAGTAACTACTGAAGGCGATACAGCAATAGGGACAACAAACCCCTATGTTGTGGCTAAGTATGCTGGTGATCAGGCTGGTTTGCCCGTTAAGTTTATTGATGTGGTGAACATTAGCTTGTTTGCTGGCGGGTCTGGATCTTCCTCTACACAGTTTAAAGTTCAGGGGTCAAATGATGACGCTACTTGGACTACTATTGATAGCATTCCTTTGGTCGATACTACTCCGCGCACATACCGCTTTGGTGTGGATGTAAACTATCAATACTATCGACTAGCTAGAGTTGGCAGCACTGATCTCGGAGCAGCTAAACTTAGAATTGCTCAGTTTAATTTGTTTACTACTTACGCTCCAAGCCAGTACAACAACACTAAAACCTTTGATCTGTCTGTATCAAGAACAGAAAAGTATCTTCTTGTAATGACAGATGGAAACTTGAGAATTTACAGTGCAAGCGGTGGGCAGCTTTCGCATGATGCAGATATTAGAATCCCATACACTAACCAACAAATACCCGATGTTAGAGATGCTAACACTGAAGGCGTAATCATATTGTTCCATGAGGAACATCCATCTATTCGTATCTTTAAGCAAGATGGGGAATGGAACGTGTCAAACGTGCCTTATGCGAATATTCCAGAGTATGATTTTAATGACACCAGTAGCCCAACACCTGTCGCTGCTGTGCAAACCATTACATTTGATAACAACCACCCTGTAGGAATGCAGTTCCAAATTGATGTTGAAGGAGTTTTAAGTAGAAACATTACTTATGCCGCAGGAGCAGGTGGGTCAGATGCCGCGCTTACTACTGCCTTTAATATACAGGAAGCATTGCAAAGCATGCCTAAGTTTGGAGATACTGGCATAGAGGTAATCTTCTCTACAGCCAATACATGGCAAATTACAATGGATGGTGAGTCTGCAAATGACTACCTCCAGTTCACTGCATTTCAAACTTCAGATGGATCATTAAATCACGCGATTACATGCACTAAAGTAACGTCAGGAAGAAAGCGTACAGAGCCTGTGTGGGGTGTCCATGACAATATTATTGATGGTGTTACAACATCGGTTAATCGTGGCTATCCGAGACTAGGCGCTTTCTTTGAGGGTCGTTTATGGCTTGGTGGGACCAGGGACAAACCGCAGTCTTTGTTTGCTTCCAGAATCGGCAACTTTTTTGATTACTTCATTGAAGACGCAGCAGCAGACGAAGCTATATTTGTCACCCTGTCTGCGAGAGAGTTTACTGAGATTATTGATGTAATGCCGCAACGAGGATTGCAGATTTTTTGCGCTGGTGGAGAGTTCTCAGTTACAGGATCAACACCTGTAGATATTAGCATCCAGTCTCAGTCACAGCATGGGTCGTCTTACATTGAGGTTAAATCTCTCGATGGCGCTAGTTTATTTATTGACGAGAACGGCAAGACCTTACGACAGTACCTATATAACTTTAATGAAGACGCATTTCAGTCAAATGATATTTCCGTTATGTCCTCGCACCTGCTTGATGATCCTGTTGATCTTGCTGTATTGCCTGGAACATCAGATTTAGATGCCAACTATGTCGTTATTATTAATACAGATGGAAGCGCAGCAATATTAAACACTCTTAGGTCGCAAAATATTAACGGCTACACTAAGTGGACTCATAAGCGCCCAGACGAATCCTTAGATAAGATTATTAGCGCATCAGTAGTCGGAAACAAAATATACTTTGTGACGCAAAGAGCATTAGCAGGATATGTAACTGCTATCGAGGAGTGGGACTTTGATAGGCTTACTGACTCGGCTGTACTTTACGTAACCCCTTCTGCTGGCTTTTTATCAGGCTTAGATCACCTTGAAGGCAAAGAGGTGTCTCTGGTTGGAGATGGAACATACCTCGGCACTAAAACAGTATCGAGTGGATTGATTAGCATTACGGCTGAGGAAGCTGATTACAATGAGTTAGAGGTCGGGTTAAACTTTGTACCTACAGTTAAAGGAATGCCAATTGCTACTAATGCAGGATCAGGTGTTAACGTGATGCGCGATAAACGCATTGTACGCATGAATCTGCGCGTTTACGAAAGTTCTGGTGTTACTATTGATGGAAACACAGTTCCCGTTAGAACGTTCGGTGATGCGTCTAACAGCCCTTTAAACAACCCATTCCCTAAGCAAACTGGTATTATTGAAGATAATCATGGTGGCAAGGGTTGGGGTATTGATGTGCAGCCTGAAATTACATCTCCAAATCCTGCTCCATTCCACCTTCAAGCCATTGAGTATGAGGTAGAGTCGTCGTGAATGAAGTTGCGCAGTTAAGTGATATTAAAAAATTGCAGAGCATGATGCTTAACGTAAAGCAGGCTGAACTGGAAACCCGCCACCACTTTACTGATGGGATGTATGCCAGAGAGCTGGCCATTCCTGCTGGGGTATGCCTAGTAGGTGCAACACATAAGACAACGCATTTTTTTACGGTAGTGCGCGGCAAATGCAGAATAGCAACAACGTCAGGCAATGAAGAAGTTTCTGCTCCGTATATGGGAGAGACAGTGCCTGGAACAAAGCGTGTAATATATGCTGAAACAGATTGTGTGATTATGTCGTTTCACCCCACGACCCTGACCGACTTAGATGAAATAGAAAGGCTTTTATTAGAGCCAGAGGATATATAGATGACATATGCACTTACAGCCGCTGTTATTGCAGGCGTGTCCGCTATCGGAAGCGCATCAGCACAAAGAGCAGCAGGCAAGGCTGAGGAGATAGCACTAAAGGAAAGAGCCAAGCAAGAAAAGCTTGCAGCGGAAGCGAACGCTTTGCAGAGGCAACAGGAACTGGCTGAAACTTTGTCTAAAAACTTAGTAGCTATGGCTCAGTCAGGCATTGCTATGGAGGGCAGTCCCCAAGCATTAGGAGAATCCATTGCTGAGAATATCAGTGCCAGCGAGGGAACCATTGCTTTAAGTGAAAGGCTTAGCCAAAGACAGCTTAAACGTGCAGGTGATACGGCTGCATCACTAGGTAATGTACAAGCTGCGGCAACACTTCTTGGCGGGGCCGTAGATGTTGGCAGAACATATAAGAACATGCAATAAGGAATTGTAATAATGGCTAAACGCGAACGTATTGGATTTTATGGCAGGTTTACTCCAGCTCCGGTAGATATGTCTCAAGCTAACAAGTTTAAACAGTTAGCTGGCATTGCCGAGGATGTGGGTGGATTAGCTTTGTCCCAGGCTAAACGTATCCGTGAAGAGCAGGGGTTAGAAGCGGCAGAAACTGCTGTAGAAAAAGCCAAAACTGTTGACCCAGAAACAGGAATTATTACCTACGAAGACGTAGATAAGAAAAGTTCCTTTGGGTTCTTTGGCTCTGCATTTAACGAGGCGGCAAGCATAAAAATGCGCCAAGCTAGGCAGGCGGCTGAAGCAACCAACATACAAAACTTAGATAGAGACTTCAGAGAAACTATTGATTCTCTTGAAAAAGAACATGAAGGAAACCCCGTTGCATTTGAATCTGCAATTCAAAATTATACTGAAGGTACTATAGCGGGCATCTCAAGCTTAGACGAGGATGTGCAGGCTAGACTAGTGAACGCTCTTGCTGCAAAAAGTCTTTCTGCTCGCAACAGGGTGTCTACTAAATATGAAGCTGACGAGCTAAAAAATAACATTAAAGATCAAAGATCAAACATTGATGAGGCCGTTAGTGCTGCATCTCGGTTGATGGCTGGAGGTGACAGCGAAGAAGCTCTAGCTGAATTAGCTAACATTGAGCTTATGATGGCTTCTCTTGGTAAAATTGATCCTAGTTTTGATGTGAAAGAAAATACAAGGCGTGTTAGAAATACACTTTATCAAGTTAACCAAGTAAGGGAGTTTCGCGGTCTGGTTGCTGAGGAAGGTGAGGACGCGGCTAAAGAAGCCTTAATAAAGTTTAGAGATGAAGGCGCTCCAGAAACCTATGATGCGCTTGAGTTTGATGCGTTTGTTTCTCAATTGAATACAGAGATAAACAAAGAGGTTTCATTAAGAAAAACGCAGTCTCAAGAAAAACAAAGACAAATTGATAAAGAGCTTGATGACGTCGTTGCAAAAATAAGCATGGGATTTCCGCTTACTAAAGATGAAATTGATTCTGCTAATACATTGGCATTCGGAACTCCAAGACAGTCTAAGATAGAAGATGCTATGTTGCTGGCTCCATTTAACTCGCAAAGCTATGAAAACCAAAATATATCTATTGCCTCTGCTGAGCAAAATAAAGAATATGCTTTAATGAGTAGAATGAAAATAGCTCAAGCAACCCAAAGGAACGCAATTGCAAAAGACCCTTACACCTTTGCAGTCCGACAAGGGCTAATCGAGCGAGCAGATTTAAATTTGTCTGAGCTGGGTACAGATGAGTTTGCGAATAGCCTAGAGCAAAGAAAAGAACAGGCTGAGTTTTTGAGTTCATATTATGGGATGCGTATATCGCCTCTTGAGGTTTCAGAGCAGACAGCTTTAAAGGAAGCATTGCCTGCTATGAACATAGATCAAAAAATACTACTAATGGATTCTTTTGGCTCTGACTCTGGTTTATGGGGATCAATAGCTGACGCTGGTGATGTTGGGGTATTCGCTCAGCTTGCAGCATTAGGCAATGACGATGTATCTAGGATTGCTTTATTCGGGCAGGAAAAAAGGCAATTAAAAGGTATTGTGTTTGACCCTAAGAAAAGCGATTACTTAACTGTATTTAATGATGTGGTAGGTGACGTTTATAATTTAGATAATAAAGACTCTACACTCCAGACAGCTATAGCCCATTATTTAGGGTCAACAGACGAAGAGGTTTTTGATCCAAACATATTCAAACGCTCTATTCAGGCTGTAACTAGCGGCATAGATAAGGTTAGAGGCTATCCAACTCAAATGAATGGGCTTACAGAATCTCAGATTGAGATGTACTTTGATTCTATTACGGCTGATGATTTAACTGAAATGGGTGTTGCGCCTAAATCTACTTTAGAAGGAGATTTAAGCTTTTTTACACCAGGCTTGGCGCCTGTATCGGATTTTGAAACTGTTGATTTGAATCTACGTATGTTACAAGAAGGCCGAATTAAAGCGGTTGAAGGGCGAGGAAACTACGTGGTAACTGCAAAAAACGGTGAAACAATCACTGATCGCATGGGTGATAGAATTGTTTTCAATATCACTGAACAGAAGTTATCCTCGATTCTTAACAGCCGCACCTATACTCCAGGCAGAAGATATAGTCTTTCCTTCGTTCCTGGTGGCGTTGATGCAATGCCTTTGATGTCCAACCGTCTTCGCTATGGGTCAGATGATTTATAAGGAAACATAATGCCTATTTTATCCACAAAAGATAGTATGAACTTTGTTCCTACTGATGAATCACGCTCACTCGCTCCTTCGTTTTACGAAACTATGGCCGCAGGTTTTCAGTTTACTGTGGACGAGGGATTGTCTATTTCGAGCGACCTTAATAGGCAGGCTTGGTATGATCGAAGAACTCAGTTAGAGGGAATGTACGAGGATGGCTTTGATGTCGGCCCGTACATACAGGATGACGGCAAAATTGATTACAACGGAATAGCGGATGCAACTGGCTTATTGAAAAGTGACACCCAGTTAGCAGAAGAGCGCAACAATATACTTGCTGAAAGACGACGAGCCAATGAAGATGTTTTAGAGCGAGGTAATGGTTTAGCGCAATTTTTCGGTATGGCTGGCGGTTACATGCTAGACCCAATCAACATAGCCACTTTGCCTATAGGTGTTGTGGGGGCAGCTAAAGGGATGGGAACAGTAGCCGCTGCATTGCGAGGTGCTGGAACTCAAGGTGCGGTTGCCGTTGCTTCTGAGACTGCTATACAGCCGTTCGTTTATAAGCACAAGCTAGAGATTGGATCTCCGTATGATACGCAGGATGCTATAGAAGCTATTGCCTATGCCGCTGGCGGTGCTGCACTTATTGGCGGGGTTCTTGGTGGGGTATCTGGATATCTCCGCACCTTAGCTGACAAGTCTGAAATTGAAATAGATCAGGTACTCAGGGAAGCGCAAGGGGCAGAATTAAGAAGCGCCACTTTTACGCCAAAGTTTGAAAAGCTAATAATTACAAAGCCTACTGACGACCCGTTAACTGTGATTACTGCCCGACTAGAGCAGGAAGCAAATCAATCATTAGGAAGGGTTGGAGTTAAGGGCGCACAAGAAAGATTAGCAAAGGCAAAGAATGACCTGAAGATGCACGTTGATGGAAAGCCTGTGCCTAAGAAAGTTATTTCTGATATAGCTGATATTCCTGAATTTGGTAAAAAACCATTATCGCAGTCAGTTTCCGAGTTGGATCTACACGCTATTAATCGGTATGAAGACGGTAAACAGTTTCTTTCCAGGAAGCTGCAAGAGGCTGAGGCTGATTTAGAAAAGCTAAAGAGAGCTAATAGATCAAAAGAAGAAGTTAAGCAGATAGCTAAAGGAAAGATACCAGACAGGGTTAAGAAAGAGATAGATGAGATGGAGATTAATTCTACTCCAGAGACTCAATCTATTAGTATGCTGAGGCGATATGCTGATGACCTAAGAGCGCAAAAGGGGTTTCGGGCAGAAGAGGTTCCACTAAAAGGACTTGAGGATGCGCTTGCTACTGGCCCTGTTAAAAATGCAGTTCCAGCTATGGTTAAGGCAATTGATGATACCTTAAAAAAGCTAGATACCTCTACTCCTGAGAATCAAGTAAAGTCTAACGACCTGCTTGCGTTAAGAGAGCGAATCCTTGCTGATGAAACAGATGGGCGTAACATTGTTTCTCAAATAGTCAGAGAGAATAACGAGAAAGATTTAGCGATTATGGCCGCTAATGAGTCTGCTCTTAAAGAGATGAACAGCTACTATGTTAAGCCAGAAGACTTTATTGGCCCTGCTAAACCTGATGCACCTAAAGCACCAGCTACCAACCTAGAAAGACAAGTGTTGGATGATGATGGCATGGGCAAATATTTTGACGAAGAAGTTGCGGCATACAACCGGCTAGAGAGCAAACAAATCTTTGACGAGAATGGAAACATAGTCGATGCTGACAAAGTTATCCAAGAATTAAACGATGATTTAGATGGGCTAGATTCCATAATGAGGTGTTCAATTGGCTAGTTTTGATTACTGTATTGACCAGGCCGTTAAAGGCGCAAAGATCAATAAAAGTGTGGCCCAGCAAATCAAGGATGCTCAAGACCCTGAAGCAATGGTCAGAGAGTTGGCAGCAAACTATAGCCGCATTAAACGCGAAAAGTTAATTGACGCTGTGCGTCTTTCTGTGAACATAGAGAAAATACAATCTCACCCTGACGGCCCATTAGCTGGCCTACAGTCTTTGCTGTCTAGGGACAATAAAGCAAAGGCTAAATACTCAAACGTAGACATGCAGTCTAAGGTTTATGAGCAACGGTTTCTTGGTGAGTTTGGTGATGCTCTGTCTGTTTTTAGAACTAGAATGTTTGGTCTTTCTCAGAACGAAGAGGGGCTAAATAAATTTATTAAAGCCCTTTATGGAGAAGCTGTTGGCGACGCTCAAATAGAAAAATTTGCTAAAGACTGGCTGAAGCTTGTCGAGAATATGCGCGTCACGTTCAACGAGAAAGGAGGCAGTATCAGCAAAAATGAAAACTGGCTACTTCCTCAACACCATGATATGCAAAGGATTGTTAAGGCAGATGAAAAGGAATGGATAGGATATATCAGTGACAGGTTAGACCGAAGCAAGATGCTGGACGATGAAGGCAAAATGCTAGACGATGAGCAGCTAGAGCAAGCTTTAAAGTATGTGTATCAAACCATTACCACTGGTGGCATGAATAAGGCTAAGGGTTTAACAATACCAAGAGGCTTGGGTAGAAAGCTGAGCAGAAAAGGTTCTGAGGAGCGATTCCTGTATTTTAAAGATGCTGAATCATGGATATCTTACAACAACAAGTTCGGGAAGGGCGATGTATTAACAACTCTTACTGACCACATAACCGCAAGAGCAAACGACATTGCGCTGGTAGAAACGCTGGGAACTAACCCTAAAATAATGTTTGATACTTTAATGAATCAAGCAAAGCAGTTGGGTACTGTTTCTGAGAAAGGCGAGGCTTTGGCTCAGGCCACATTCAATGTTGTTAGCGGAGCAATAAATGGCGGCAACCTAACTACTCTTGCTGACGGAGTCCAGGGAGTTCGTAACTTGATGGTTGCGTCTAAGCTAGGTAAAGCATTCTTAGCATCTTTCACTGATTTAGCAACTTCAGCTTTAACAGCGTCTTACAATGGGATAAGCGCAACTAAAGTGTTGAAGCGACAGCTAAAAATGTATGCATCAGCAACAGAGGAAGATAAAAAAGCGTTAGCTAGAATGGGGCTTGTGTTTGATACTTGGGCAGGTCGAGCGCACTCAGCAAGTAGATTCGCGGATACATACGGAACTGGAGGCACTGCTAAGGTAGCTGAGATTGTATTGCGAGGATCTGGCCTAGAGTGGTGGACAGAATCTGGCCGTAAAGCATTCAGCATGGAGTTTGCCGGGATGCTGTCTGACAACTTTGGGAAATCGTTTGACGATCTTGACTCAGTAATGAAGAGAGGCTTTGACACCTACGGTATATCTAAAGAGGATTGGGACGCATTTAGAACCTCTAAAAAAATTAAGATTCAAGGCGCTGAATTTGCTGACCTTACCGCAGATGCTAGTATGAAGTTTCACCGCATGGTGCTAACTGAGGCTGACTTTGCTGTTCCTACTCCTGATGCAAGGGTTAGAGCAATTATGACAGGCGGCACAGAAAGAGGCTCATTCTGGGGGCAGATTGCAAGATCGGCAACCATGCTCAAGTCTTTTCCTGCAACTGTTGTTAACACTCATTTGTACCGAGGCTTCACTCAGGTCAGCGGAAGAGAGAGGGTGCAATACCTCGGTGGTCTTATAGGGGCTACAACTCTAATGGGAGCATTCGCCATACAAGTAAAAGACCTTGCGGCAGGTCGAGAGCCACGCCCAATAAACGCAGACTTTTGGAAGACTGCTGTTGTTCAGGGTGGAGGGCTTGGCCCGTTTGCGGACTTTGTGATTTCAGATGTCAACCAGTACGGTCAAGGTTTTGTAATGACTGTGGCTGGCCCAATGGCATCTTTTGCAAATGACACGTTTAACTTAACGCTTGGTAACTTGAGCCAAGTTATCAAAGGTGAAGAGACAAACATTCTAGGTGAGGGAGCCAAGTATGTGAAAAACATCACACCTAATACTTGGTACACGCAAGCCATTACCAACTCAATGTTTGATACGTTTAGAGAGTGGGGTGATCCAACCTACGCAAAAAGCTTACGCCAAATTCAAAAGCGAAGAATGAAAGAGTACGGACAAGGCTATTGGTGGGCACCTGGCGAGTCTGTGCTAGAAGTAATTGAGAAGTGAATATAGTATAATTGACAAAATTTTAAGAGGTCATTATGACAGTAACATCTAATCCAACTCGCAACGACTACACTTCTACAGCCAACCAGTCTGTATTCGCTTATTCGTTTAAGATCGTAACAGAGTCTGACATTAAGGTAATCGTTGGTGGCGTTGTTAAGACGCTAACAAGTGATTATACGGTGTCTGGCGTTAACAGTCCGACAGGCGGGAATGTAACCCTTAATGCAGGTATTAGTGCTGGCATAACTGTGAGCCTCATTGGTGATATGGAGTTAGATCGGGATGCAGACTACCAGAACAACGGTGCATTCCTGGCTTCAGATGTTAATGCAGACTTTGACCGTTTGTGGATAGCCACCAATCAACAGGAAACCTCTCTATCTAGGGCCATCACAGCACCAGAGGCAGATGTTCTTTCATCTGGGGCGATGGTTATTCCTAGCATATCGGCTAGGCAAGGCAAGATTCTGAGGTTTGACAATATTACTGGTGATGTAAATGTAGTTGATTATGTTGACCCTGCTATTATTGTTACTCCTAGTAGCGTTACGACATTCACTAACAAGTCTGGCAACATATCCCAGTGGACTAATGATTCTGGGTACACTACCAACACCGGTGATATTACTGCTGTAGTTGCAGGTACAGGTCTATCAGGTGGCGCTACCAGCGGATCTGCCACACTGAACATAGACTCTACTGTTGCAACTCTAACTGGCGCACAGACCCTGACCAATAAATCAGGAAACATATCCCAGTGGACTAATGACTCAGGATATGGAACCTCTAGTTTCTCTGGGGCATACGCTGACCTAACAGGTAAGCCTACAATACCCACTAACAACAATGAGCTTATTAATGGCGCTGGCTATACAACAAACACAGGCGACATCACTGCGGTTGTAGCTGGGACTGCCCTGTCAGGTGGTGCTACTAGCGGCTCTGCGACTCTTAACGTAACCGATAATGGCATTGGCGCGACACAGCTTAATGTATCAGGTGACGGAACGTCTGGTCAGGTATTAGCGTCTGATGGCGATGGGTCATTCTCTTGGGTTGCACAGTCTGGCGGTGGTGGAGGAATATCCTTAACTGATCTTTCTGCTACAGTTGCATCTGCTGGCACAGCTAACCTAGTTTACAATAACACTAACGGTGTGTTCACTTACACCCCGCCTGATCTTTCGTCTTACGTTACAGCATCTGGGACTACCTTTACTGGCAATGTTATCTTCAATGATAATGTTAAAGCTTTGTTTGGCACTTCTTCTGATTTTGAAATATTCCATAACGGAAGCGATACTGTATTTAAAGACTCAGGCACAGGTATTTTAAAGTACAGTAGTCTTAATGACACAACAGCAGGTGCTATTCTTCAAATTGAAAACACAAGTACTCAAGCTCTATCAGGTTCTTTTGTTGAATTTAAAGATAACTTAGGGTTTACGCCTGTTAAAATAGGTGGTATTGGTGAAACTTTTTCTATTATTGTAGACGGTGATGAAGAGCTTAGAATACAAGATAGCACAACCATAGTAAGAAACGCGCTAACTACTGCGTCGATCACAATTTCAGGAGCCATTACAGAGGATTCTGTAACGCTAACTGGTACGACAACTACTATTGACCTAGCAACTGCTACTAACTTCACGCACACTCTGACAGGTGCTACAACTTACACCTTCAGCAACCCAGCAACTACAGGAAATGCTACAGCGTTTACCCTTAAAGTTATTCAGGACACTACGGCTCGTACAATTACATGGCCTGCTAGTGTTGACTGGGCAGGAGGAACAGCCCCTACGCTTACAGCAACAAGTGGCGGTGTAGATGTGTTTGTGTTCTATACCATTGATGGCGGTACAACCTACTATGGCTTCACGGCTGGACAGGCAATGGCATAATGAGTAGCGTAGCTAAAAAGTTATTATTCAGTAAAGCATCGTCATTAACTACAGGCCAGTTTACTAAAGGCGTGGTGATGGGAGCTAGTGATGGAACGGCTGTAAATGTTGCTGATGTAGATAATATGTCAATTGAGGATAATGTTGCTAGTACCAGCTTGAATATTGCCTATGCAAGTTCCGTAGACTCTACAAGAGACTTGGCGTTTTACAGCAATGTACTTGTGGACGAACTAACCTGTGTGGATTTTAGCGACATATCAAATATCAGCATTACAGACTCAATTATAGACAGCGACAAATTTGATTTTACAAGAGGGGTTGCAGCAGACCCCACTACAGAAATTGTTTATGTTTCTGGTCAGACCCCCAACTACTTCAATGCTGTTGATTATAGCAACCCTGCAAGTATGTCTATAACGAGCAGTTTATCTACTACTTATAATGGCGATTTAATTGTTGTGGACACTGCTAGAGACACTGCATTTATGAAAGCGGGAGGGCGGCTAACATCTATTAACATAGCTAACCCTGCCAGCATGTCAGAAAGAACAACTTTAACTTCTAGCACTAACATGGCTACCGCTGGAGGCTTGGCAATAGATACTACAAACGACCTTGTTTTTACTGGTCACTTTGCTAATGATAGGGTTGCTGTTATAGATACATCAAATGTTGCAAGTTTATCGGTTATTAGTAGCCTTTCTGACGCGACAAACTTAAATCAACCGACTGTATTGGCAACTGACCCAAGTAAAGAGTTACTTTTTTGTTTGTGTCTAGACAGCTTATCGGTTGTAGATTATAGCAATACTTCATCTATGAGTATTACAGACACTATTTCTGAAGTTAATCTTGGTGGCGGAAACTCTAGGAGCTTGGCAGTAGACCCAGCGCGGGAATTGCTTTTTGCCAAAGCTAGAATGGAAGACGCCTCTATATATGTATATGATTATTCTGACCCCAATAACGTAACACTTGCTGATACAATTGTAGGCACATCCACTGTGTTTAATGGCGGCCACTTTGTATTGGGCGGGATAGCATCTTAATTAAAAGGAATAGAGCATGTTAGTAAAAATAGTAAATGACGCTGTAGATACTTTTCCGTACAGCACAAGACAATTAAAGCAAGACAACCCAGGCACATCTTTCCCTGATGCAATAGCGGATTTAGACCTGTCTGACTACGGTGTTTATAGTGTAACTGTAAGCACTAAGCCCTCTGCTGCTCACGATGAAAAAGCAGTAAGCAATGATGCGCCTACATTGATAGATGGTGTGTGGACTTTAGGCTGGACAGTTAGAAGCTTGACCGCAGACGAAATAGAGTCAGAAGCTAAGGTAGTAAGGCTTGATCGTGATGAGTTGCTTTCAGAATGCGACTGGACACAGATGCCTGACAGTCCGTTAGACGACAGCACAAAGGCTTCTTGGGCTACATACCGCACAGCATTGCGAGACATCTCAACACAAACAGATTTCCCAACTAACGTAACCTGGCCTACAGCGCCTTAAAGGAAAATAAAATGAAATACTTATTACCACTAGCAACACTAGCCCTTATGGGATGCAACACTTTCAACGGAGCTATTGATGGATCGCAAGAGATTCTGACCAACACTGTAGACTCAGCACAGACTATGGTTACTGATACTGCTAAGGGCGTAGCCGCAGGTTCTGCCACTGCTGTAGAAGGTATTGCTAAAGACATTCGTTCAGTATCTGAGTGAATAGAAGGGCTTCTGAATGATCGACCCGATAACAGCGATTAGTATAGCGACCAATGCTTTTGGCACTATACAGCGCATGGTTAAAGCTGGGAAGGGAGTGGAAGATACTCTCTCTCAGCTGGGTCGGTGGTACGGAGCCGTTGCTGATCTCAATGAGCATAAGCGCAGGGCAGAAAACCCGCCTCTCTTCAAACGAATTATTGCTTCTAAAAGTGTTGAGCAGGAAGCAATGGAGATATACGCGCACGAAAAAAAGATCAAGCAACAGGAAGCAGAACTCAGAGAACTGCTGATGTACACCTATGGCCCAGAGGGCTATAAAGAACTGGTGGCACTCAGGCGCAAGATCAAAGACCAGAGAGAGAAGACTGTTTATCTACAGGCTAGGAAGCGCAAGGCATTCTTTTGGAATAGCATTCAGATCACTGGGATAGCTGTACTTGGCTATGCTGTTTATTTTGTATTCGCATTAATATTAGGAGCCACCAATGGCAACGGTTAAGGAAGCACTTTTGAGGCTGGAGGCGCATGAACGCGAATGCACAGTAAGAATGCAGGCTATCGAGGAGAAGTTTGAGCGTATAGAAAAACGACTTGACGACGGCTCTGCTAAGTTTGACCGTTTCGATCTGGTCGCTAGAGGCATGTATGTACTTATTATCGGCCTGTATTGTATGGAGAAAATATACTGATGCTAAAATTACTACTTGGCCCCATTGCAGAATTAGCAGGTGGGTTCCTAAAAAACAAAGCTGATCAGGCCAAAGCCAAACACGAAGCCAAGATGAACGTGATTCAGAATGATGCTGACTGGGAAGCTAAGATGGCTGACGCTTCTGCCAACAGCTGGAAGGACGAGTTCTGGACTATTGTGTTAGCAGTGCCAATCTTTATGGTTGGGTATGCGATAGTAGTCGGAGACATGACTGTAGTGGATAGAGTCAAAGAAGCATTTGCGGCCCTCAATGATCTGCCAGAGTGGTATCAGTATTTATTGTTTGTGGCCATCTCAGCCAGCTTCGGCATTAAAGGCGCAAGCAAACTAATGGGTATGCGTAAATGAGATACTTCAAGATAGAAGACTTCAACTGCCAAGAGACTGGCAACAATGAGATGGATGACAAATTCCTGTGGGCGATTGACGCTTTACGTCATGAGTGTGGATTCCCTTTTATAATTACCAGTGGATATCGTGATCCAAGCCACAGTATTGAGGCAAGAAAATCCAAGCCTGGAACCCATGCTCGCGGTATTGCGGCAGACATAAAGATTAATAATGGCAACGAAGCATACCTTATAATCAAGCATGCTCAGTCAATGGGCTTTAATGGTATAGGTGTGGCTAAGACTTTTATCCATGTAGACATCAGAGATACGATGCCTGTTATCTGGTCTTATTGATAACCTTTTAGAAGACTCTTTTTCTTTGAGTTCTTAAAAGCCTTATTGGTTGGAGCGCCCTTACTTCCAGGCTTCCTCATCTTCTCGCCAGAACCTGCTGCGATACGTTTGCGTTTAGCATGTATGTTTGCGTATAAACCTTTCATTACCATTTAACCTTGTTAGCCCAGTATGCCGCAGACGATTTGCCTTTGGCGATATTCTTTCTATGCCTAGCTTTGAATGCTTCATTGCGCTTTGACCCATCAGGAGATCCAGTCTTCCCTTGCTGACCAAACCTAATAGTCTTTGGCTTACCATCCACCTTAGTCACTACAACGTGTGACTTTGTTTTGTGGCCTGGAGTTCTCTTAGGTTTATCGTACCCAGAGACACCGATTCTTTTAAGTAAGCTGTCTTTTTTCATAGCTTGATTATACCAAAAAAAAGCCCTAATCGCTCGGAACAATTAGGGCCAAAGGGGAAACACAAGCAAAAACAAAAACAGAACTCAACGATATTAAGAAATTACCACCGAAGTGATATACGTTTTGTTCGCTAACTATTCTACATCAAACGAAGGGCAAAAAAAAGCCCCAGAGACTGAGGCTTTCGTCATGAAGGTTTGATTCAGGTGGTTGCACACCCAAACCAGATAGCGAATTAAGACTGAACCCAACTAGCTATGTATCTATTCTACATCAAACGAAGGATTAAGCAAGCTTAATTGTTCCTCATCTGGCGGCACAGAAAGCAACTCTATCTCAGCATCAATCTCAAGCCATATATCATCGAGCTGTTCCCTTGCATGGTCAGGTCTGGCATCGTGGTATAGAACAGACTCTAGTATGTTCCTCAGCTTGGACTCTATATCTTTTAAGTTGTGCTGCTCACACTTATCAAACAACTCTGCTATAAATCCAGTAGACATAATAGTCTCCTTTAATTGTATGAGATTGGCTCATAGTTTCTATCTTTATCCATCTTCTTAAATTCTTCTCGGTAGTGCCTGGCTATCTCTGCCCTAAGCTTTTTGTTCGTGGGCATAAGCACGTTCCACTTCTCTCTCAGCAAGTCCATGTGTCCCTGTCCATACTTGGCTACACAGAACGCAGTGAACTCAAATGGGTTAGCAGTAAACTTCATATGGCAGTAGTGGCATAGGCACATAGCATTATCCATTGACCACCTAACAGACTTGGCGGCTCGACCATAGATGTGAGCGCACTCCATCCTAGATCCTTCCTTCTTGCAATGCTCGCAAATAAAGCCAGCCTTCTTTCTGACTACATCACTAAACCACTTGTCTGCGGCATCTCTCTTAATTGCCAAGTTCAAACTCCTCTTTAGCGAACACAAAGTGCATCTGCTTTTTTGCAAAGTGATTGATTATAGCATTTGCTACTGGTGCTACTTCATGGGTGCTGAGTTCACTGCTGCTTTGAGTCTTGTCTGGATACAGTGCGCCCTGTACTGGGAGCCAGATCTTATCCATCACACTATCCTTAGTCCAGGGTACGATGATTGGTTTATTTAAAGCAGGGCTGGTCACTTCCATCTCCATTCCGCACTCGTTAAACCTATCTGCAATAGAGGTAACAAAACCCCAGAGCGCACCGTTTTGCTTTATGGTTCTAGGCTTGCCCAGTTTATAGTTGAAGGTGACGTACTTCTTTTCATTAAATAGGTCGGTAGCAAACTTAATATAATTATCCAGTCTAGACTGGCTGTTAACTGTATACCCTTCTGGCATTATAGTTTCACCCTCAAGAATTTATCCATAAGACGCTGTTGTTTATCTTCAAGCCTCGGCTGGTTAAGAACCTGTTCTCGCCTCTCTTTAGTGTATCCCTTCTTTGAATACTTACCACCAAGAGTAGTCAGGTCGATGAGTCCAACCGGACGCAGATGTTCAGGCGTACAGTGGCTGCACCCGTACAATCTATTCTTAATTGTAGCAGGCATAACATCGGGCTTGATGTCCTCTGGGCTGACCTTTAGTTCAGCGGCAATCTTTTCTATATATTCTCGATTGTAGTTGCTCGCGCCTGTCGAGAACTGACGGTAGGTGTACTGCTCCCCATTTTCAAAGTATGGGTGATCACCTTTAAATTCTTTAAGTGCTGGTTTAAATTTACTAGCCATTGTTTTCTCCTTATACCCAAGATGTATCTGTCAGCTTGTCCTGAATAGACTTTGACTTGATAGACTCTTGGTTAAATTTTCTTTGTGTGCGTTTAGTTTCAATCTCATCTTCCCATCTTGCACCGTTAAGATAGGTAGACGCATGGGGTACGAACTGGGTGTCCTCCCATTCGCCAGCATCTAGCCTAGCCTTTAGGTTGAGTGCAATCAGTTGGACTATCTCGTCGCTTGGTTTGAGTTTATTCCATGCCTTCCTTGCCGCCTGCTTGCCCGCCTTCTTAGGGTAAACACCCCAGAAACTCTCAAAATGATCAATACTATTAACTGTAATATTAGTTGTATTATTAACTGTATTATTATCCTTCAAGTTTTCTTGTATAGGGTCATCAAGTTTTCTTGTAGGGGTATTCAAATTATCTTGTATACCCTCATCAAATATTCTTATATACCTATGCAATATATGTTTAGTACCTTCCTTGTAGTGCATGCTTACCGTTATGTACCCAGCATCCTTGAGGTTTCCTATCCAGGCGCTGACCGTTGCCTTAGTCACATCGTATAGATCACTGAAGTAAGCATTGCTTGCCCAGCAATAACCCTTCTCATTGCACAGGGCTGTTATCTCCCCGTATAGCAACTTAGCATTTGGTGTTAAACGCTCATCATATCTAACACTAGCAGGGATGATGGCGTAGTACCCCTTCTTATCCATTACTCACCTGCCGCTATAAATTCTGATACCTTAACACCGAAGCCATCTGATATAGCAATCAGAGTAGACATGCTCGGCAGCCGCTTGTCGGTCATTATCAAACTGATAGTAGCTGGGTTCAGGTGGGCTTCTCTTGATAGGTCTTGCTGGCTCATGCCGTGTTGCTGCATGAAGAAGCGCATCGCTTTGATTACATCCATAAAATTCTCCTTTGAGTGAGGTTGGATAATATACTTGTGTAAATTAATTTGCAACAAGTGTTTGACAATAAATAAACGATGTGTAAAATAGTCAGCACACAAACACAACAAGGGTAGTATTATGAATGACAATCTGAATTACTTTATCAAATCACTTAAAGACGTTCTGCCGCAAATGCAGGATGATAACCCCAAGTTTTCTGGCGACCTTCTTGAGCTAGATGACGAATCAAAAGATATTCTGTGTCACGCCTGGCTTAAATGTATGCCAAGCTGGCAAGATGACTTCCTTCCCCCAGCATGCACAGAGCAAGCTGAGTTCCTAGATCACCTATACCTATATTCTAAGGTAGAAACCCTGAGCATTAAGATGCGCGATGATATCTACATGGGCTTAGAAAATAAACTGCGCGAGTTGGTGTGGGAGGTTTATTGCGAGATCAATTTACTTAAGCCTGAAGAGTTTGCAGGTTATGAGAGGGGTCAGTAATGGATAATGTTAACGACTTAAATGATTTTGACCGTGGAGAGCTTGATTGCTTGTACGGTTATGATGCGCTTGAAGGGCAGTCAGAGTCTTACTATGAAGGCTATGGTAAGCAGTATGCAATTGAGCAAATACAAACAGCGAGGACAGAGCAATGAGCAATGTATGGAAAACGCTATCAGCAATAGACTGTAGCAAGCATGTAGAAAAGAAGGGTAACTTATCCTACCTATCATGGGCTTGGGCGTGGCAGACCTTGATGGAGCATTACCCTGAAGCCACCTATGAATACTTTGATCCGACCTTTCTGGAGAATGGCACTGTTGAGGTGTCGGTTGCAGTAACTGTAGAGGGCATAACCCATACTATGTGGCTGCCAGTAATGGACAATAGAAACAAGTCTATAGTGAACCCTACATCTAGGGATATATCGGATGCCCGTATGCGCTGCTTGGTAAAGTGTGTTGCCATGTTTGGATTAGGCATCTACCTATACGCTGGTGAAGACCTGCCCAGTTCTGTTAAGGATGCTCCGATAGACTCTGCTCAGGCTGCACAGTTGAAGTCACTGCTTGAGATTACTGGGTCTGATGTTCAGAAGTTCTGCCAAGTGTTCAAGTGTACCTCGGTAGATGATCTGCCTGCTGTACAGTTTGACCGCGCCCTAGCCATGCTAAACAAGAAGGCACAAAGTGCAGATTCTTGAAGCCGAGCAGGGAACTCAGGAATGGCTGGATGCTAGATTAGGTAGACCTAGCGCCAGTCAGTTCCATAAGCTAATCACATCGTCTGGAAAGCCTAGCACTCAGGCAGACAGCTATATTAATACCATGATAGCTGAGAGACTGATGGGTTACTCTGAGCCAGTGTATGTCACTGATGCTATGCAGAGAGGCACAGACTTGGAGCCTGAAGCCAGAGAGCTGTACGAGTTTATTAGCGACGTCAAGGTGCAGGAAGTTGGGTTTATCCTGGATAACTCTGGTGAGTTTGGATGTAGTCCTGACGGCCTGATAGGTGAAGAGGGCGGCTTGGAGATCAAATGTCCTGCCCCGCATAACCATATTGCTTGGAGTCGCAAGGGTGTATGCCCTGCTAAGCACTACGCCCAAGTTCAGGGGTGCATGTATATAACTGAACGTAAATGGTGGGATTTTATGTCCTACCATCC
>Ga0213863_10000610_pt1 | contig 27041 bp, 23 predicted proteins | sample PICome_8_FD_160128 | JGI IMG/M metagenome (GOLD analysis project Ga0213863, IMG submission 160128) | Coastal seawater microbial communities near Pivers Island, North Carolina, United States - PICO497 | ecosystem: Environmental > Aquatic > Marine > Coastal | place: USA: North Carolina... | reverse complement strand
CTTTTCAGAGATTGCTGAGTTCGCACTGTTAAGTGGTGGTAAATAAACCCGTGTTCTCAATGCTAGTAGCCGCGCCTGAAAGGTTGATGAACACCAGATCTATAACCTAGCAAGTGTTATGGCGATCTCGGGGGTTACAGGTGGTATAGGCGGTATAGATGGCTGCGATAAGTGCCGCATAAGCGAAGCGTTTAAAGTTAAATCTGAAAAAACAGATATTTGAGTCACAGCCTCTTCACCCACCTTTGGGCTGCACGCTGTCAGCTCCAGCTACCGGCTAACCCTTCGCTAAATTTACCCAAACAGGATCAATGCAACTGCCATTGTAAGGCTGCTGCAAGGTTGGAGGCGAAAACTTTAAAAGTCGAGGTTCTCTACGGCGAGGGCGTTTTCTTCAATGAATTCACGCCGAGGCTCAACATCATCACCCATCAAGGTAGTAAACATTTGATCAGCCAAAATGGCATCCTCAATAGTGACTTTCAACATTCGACGTATGTCGGGGTCCATGGTGGTTTCCCACAACTGCCCTGGGTTCATTTCTCCCAAGCCTTTGTAGCGCTGTACCGAAGTCCCTTTCCGAGCTTCTTGAAGCAACCAATCTAGGCCTGCGGCAAACTCCTGCGTATGAAGCTCCTTCTCACCGCGCTTGAAGTAACCACTTTCCTCTACTAGGTCCCTAATATTATTACCGCACTCAACTAGGGTGGCGTAGTCCTTACTCGTAAAAAATGATCGCCCTAAAATAATCTCTGTCGCAATACTGTGGGATATCTGAGTCACCACAGGATACCAATGACCGCGTTCTGGGTCCTGACGGAGCTCAGCCGAGAAAGTTTGGGCCTTATCACTCACTGTAAGTAAGCGCTCACTTAGGCTATCACAAAATGACTGCATGGTGTCATGCTCGGTCATTGACTCAGCATCAAGGGACTCAATGAAGGGTAACTGCCACAGCACCGTAGGTGCATAAACCCGACATAACCGGTTGATAACGCCTTCCGCTGCTCGATATTTGCCTACCAAAGACTCAAGACCTTCTCCGGTAATCGGTGGTGCATCCTGATTAACATATAATGCGGCACCTTCTAGGGCGTTCTGAGTTAAGTAGTCGTCAAAAGCCGCCTCATCCTTCAGGTATTGACTTTGCTTACCTCGAGTCAACTTATAAAGTGGTGGTTGAGCAATATAAACGTGGCCTCGATCAATTAATTCGCGCATTTGTCGAAAAAAGAACGTTAACAACAGGGTTCTGATATGAGAACCATCAACATCAGCATCCGTCATAATAATAATATTGTGATAGCGGAGTTTGTCCGGATCAAACTCTTCCTTGCCAATACCGCAACCCAAAGCCGTAACAATATTCCCAACTTCTGCTGAACCCAACATTTTGTCGAACCGGGCCCGCTCCACATTAAGAATTTTGCCCTTCAAAGGCAGAATCGCTTGGAACTTACGATTTCGCCCTTGTTTAGCAGACCCTCCAGCAGAGTCACCCTCCACTAAATACAACTCGCAAAGCGCTGGATCACGCTCCTGGCAGTCGGCGAGCTTACCTGGCAAACCGGCAATATCGAGAGCGCCTTTTCGACGAGTCATATCCCGCGCTTTTCGAGCTGCCTCACGGGCGCGGGCAGCATCAATCATTTTACCCACCACCAACTTTGCATCTTGTGGGTTTTCCAGCAGATATTCGCCAAATAGCTTACCCATAGACTGCTCAACCGCAGGTTTTACCTCACTTGACACCAATTTATCCTTGGTTTGTGAAGAAAACTTGGGGTCAGGAACCTTTACCGAAACGATAGCGGTTAATCCCTCACGGGCATCATCGCCAGTGGTGTTAACTTTCGCCTTTTTAGCGAGAGCTTCCTTTTCAATATAGTTGTTTAGCGTTCGTGTTAGCGCCGCCCGAAAACCTGCGAGGTGCGTACCGCCATCACGCTGGGGAATATTATTGGTGTAACACAAAATATTTTCCTGGAAACTATCGTTCCATTGCAGCGCGACCTCAACAACAACACCGCCCTCTGCGGTGGTTTCGCAGTGAAATACCTTATTAATGGTGTTCTTGCCTTTATTGAGGAACTCAACAAAGGCATTGAGGCCACCATCATAGGCATAGGTTTCAGTTCTCGCGCTGCGCTCATCCGTAAGTTCTATACACACGCCGCTATTTAAGAAGGCGAGCTCTCTTAAACGCTTCCCCAGAATATCAAAGTGAAACTCAATATTAGTGAATGTCTCAGCGGAGGGTTTAAAACGCACCGAAGTACCTGTGCTTTCGGTCTCACCCACCACAGCAAGGGGAGCAACAGGTACGCCATGCTTATAAACCTGCTCATGCAACTCGCCTTGACGTCGAATCGTGAGCTGTAAGTGTTCTGACAATGCATTGACCACAGACACCCCAACGCCATGCAACCCACCTGAAACCTTGTAGGTGTTGTCATCAAATTTTCCCCCTGCATGCAGAACAGTCATAATAACTTCTGCTGCAGAAACACCCTCTTCATGCATTTCGGTGGGAATGCCACGACCATCGTCTCCAACACTCACAGACTCATCAGGGTGAATAACCACACTGATCTTGCTGCAATGACCCGCCAGAGCCTCATCAATCGAGTTGTCGACCAACTCAAAAACCATGTGGTGTAGGCCAGTGCCATCATCGGTATCACCGATATACATCCCCGGGCGCTTGCGAACAGCATCCAACCCTTTTAGCACTTTAATGCTGTCCGAGTCGTAATTACCGCTGCTCTGTGTCGAATTATCCGTCATCGTTACATCCGTTTTTCGCGTTTTTATTACACCGAGGTATCGTCAGCATGATTACTCACCTTCGACACACACCCTTGTTCCACGTGGAACACAGAAGTTACGTCATGCATCCACGATCGCTCCTGTGCCAACTCGCTCACAGTAGTTAACACGACCTGTGAACCCGTTTTTTCTAACAACCGACACACCTGTAAGGCGTGTCTATTATCTAACTCCGCCGTTAGGTCATCCACCAAGTACAGTGGAGCGCCCTTTCCACTTTCAGTGAGCACCCGGCCCTGCGCCAACCTCAAAGCAATGACTGCCAACTTTAATTGACCTCTCGACAACACATCTGCCATCGGTCGGCCCCGCCACTGAAGGCGCAAATCTGAGCGATGTGGGCCCACATGGGTAAACCCCTGGGCAACATCTGACTCCGCACTTCGCGTCAATCCCGCTTCTAAGGAGAGACTCGCGTCCCACCCAGACCTAAATACCAACTCAGTTTCAGCTAAAGCAGCGTTTAAATCAGCCATAACCGACTTAAAAACCGGGCCCAAGCGAGACACCAAACGAACGCGATAAGCCGTTAGATCCTCGCCTATTCGAGCAAGCTCAATCAACCAAGGATCCTGCCCCGGCATCATACCACGACGAAGCATGGCATTACGCTGCTTCAATATCCTTTGGTAACGTTGCCAAACCTTAAGAAAGCCAGGTTCCACGTGGAACAATGTGCCATCAATAAGCCTGCGCCGGGGTTCTGGAGGCCCTGTTATTGTCTCTGTGGAAGAAGGATCAATAATGATAGTGGGCACTTGAGCGGCAAACTCTGCCAAAGACCCCAAAGCCTGTCCGTCCAGGCGCAATGTCAGCTCGCCAGTTTTAGAGCGGCAAATACCCAGTGAACGCACACACCCCCCTGAGCGAACACGAGCCTGAACAACGCACTCCTCCCGACCGTGTTGTATCACTGAACGAGCAGATGCAGAGCGAAACGAGCGGCCAGTCGACAACATCGACAAGGCCTCGACGATACTAGACTTCCCACTCCCGTTGGGCCCGCAAATTAGGTTTATTTCAGGGCTCATCGACAACCGTTGTGCGGATAGATTGCGAACACCGTCAATATAAACAGACTCCAGCCAGAAATTATCAATCGGTTTGTTCACACCAACAAAGATACGCTAGCCATGACTGGAACCAAAAACCTAGAGACGCATGGGCATAACCACATAGAGCGAGTCGCCTTCATCAGCTTCCTCTAGAAGAGCACTACTCGCAGAGTCTGACAGAGACAGGCGAATTTGATCGCCGTCCAGCACAGAAAGCACATCAAGCAAATAACTCACGTTAAAGCCAACCTCGAGCTCTTCTCCTTGGTACTCAACCGCAACAAGCTCTTCCGCCTGCTCTTGCTCTGGATTGTTAGCGGTTATATCTAGCGTATCAGTACTCAGCTTCAGCCGAACACCACGATACTTTTCATTAGATAAAATTGCTGTTCTGGTGAAAGCTTGCCTCAGCTCAAGGCGCTGCCCGATAACAGTTTTGTCAGCAGACTTAGGCAAAACCCGCTCATACTCAGGAAATTTGCCATCAACCAACTTAGAAGTGAAAGTAAACTGCTGGTTTGCAGCACGAAGGTGGTTTGTTCCAATGACCAACCTTATTGATTCATCAGTATCTAACAAGCGCGATAGCTCCAGCACCCCTTTACGCGGAATGATGATAGCCGCATCACCGGTGCTTATGGCCTCTTTGGCCGTGCACAATGCCAAACGGTGTCCATCAGTTGCCACCATGCGCAGTCTGCCTGCCTTCAACTCAAGCAGCATACCGTTGAGGTAATAGCGAACATCTTGCTGAGCCATCGCAAATGCTGTTCGATCAATAAGGCGCTTAACGACGGCTTGTGCGACCTCAAGGGTTTGATCTCCAGCGCTTTCATCGACCGATGGAAACTCTGATGCTGGCAGCGTTGATAATGTAAAACGACCGCGACCGGCCTTCACCATGGCCTTGCCAGAATCAACACTGAATTCTATTTTGGAACTATCAGGAAGGGACTTACAAATATCAACCAACTTACGGGCTGGCACAGTGATTTCCCCGTCGACGGCGCCGGCCTCTACTTCCACCCGACCGACTAATTCAACTTCTAAATCCGTGCCCGTAAGGGACAACTGAGTGCCTTCTAAGCTGAGTAAAATATTACTCAAGATGGGAAGCGTTTGCCGCCTCTCCACCACCCCTGTCACCAGGTTAAGCGGTTTTATTAATGCTTCACGGGATATGCTGAACTTCATTGTCAACCTGCTCCAAAAGAAATGCGCCTAAAACACCAAGAAATACAAAACCGGTTAGGTCGTCAGTAAACGCAATAAATTTTTGTAGTCTTCACGAATATCCGACGTGGTCTCGCGAAGCTCCTTTATCTTACGACAAGCGTGCAGCACTGTCGTGTGGTCTCTACCCCCAAAAGAATCGCCTATCTCCGGCAAACTGTGATTAGTTAATTCCTTTGATAGTGCCATCGCCATTTGGCGAGGACGAGCAATCGAGCGACTGCGACGTTTCGACATCAACTCTGCCAGCTTAATTTTGTAGTACTCAGCAACAATACGTTTAATATTATCGAGACTAACCTGCTTATCTTGCAGCGCCAACAAGTCCTTCAGGCTTTCCTTTATTAGATCTATATCAAACGGTCTTCCTGTGAAATTAGCACTAGCGATGACGCGCTTCAATGCACCCTCGAGTTCACGCACATTAGAGCGTATGCGTTGCGCTATAAAAAAAGCTGCGTCATGGGGCAAATTAATGCCGGATTGCTCGGCTTTTTTCATTAAAATTGCCACTCGTGTTTCCAGCTCAGGAGGTTCTACAGCCACTGTCAGCCCCCAGCCAAAACGCGATTTTAACCGCTCTTCAAGGCCAGTAATCTCCTTAGGGTAACGATCGCAGGTCAAAATCATCTGCTGGCCCCCTTCCAACAAAGCATTAAACGTGTGAAAAAACTCCTCTTGAGACCTGTCCTTATTTGCAAAAAACTGAATATCGTCGATGAGCAGTGCGTCAACTGATCGGTAATACCGCTTGAAGTCGTTGATCGCATTAAGCTGTAACGCTTTAACCATGTCAGCAACGAACCGCTCAGAATGCAAATAAACAATTCGAGCATCTGGTTTCTTTCGGCGCAGAGAATTGCCCACCGCATGCATTAAATGTGTTTTACCCAACCCTACCCCGCCGTAAAGAAACAGCGGGTTGTACGAGTCTCCCGGGTTATCAGCGACCTGCTGTGCTGCTGCCAAAGCTAGCTGATTACTTTTACCCTCCACAAAGGAACGAAACGTATACCCCTCAACTAAATTATGCTGGTGACTGGGCACCATTTGCACCGCTGGAGCTCTTGGCACCGAGGCAAAACCCTCGGCTAAATTCCGAGTAGGCGAAGCAATCGGCGGCGTCTGAGACACACTGGACCTTTCTTGGCTTGTTACCGCCACGGGGTTGTTTACAACCGGCAAAGTACCGGCTCCCTCCACAACAATCGTCACTTCTACACTTTGCGCTCCCGACTCTGCCAAAACCTCGCCAATTAACACCGAATAACGTTCTTCAACAAAATCACGGATAAAACGATTAGGTGCCGCAAGGGTTACGCCGGCCTCGTTTGCGTTCGCCTGCAGGGGTTTAATCCAGGTGTTAAATTGTTGCGGTGGTAATTCGTCTTCTAATCGACCAAGGCACCATTGCCAAGAATCTGTACTTATTGCTCTTAAGGACACTATTTACTCCAAGAAAAGACTGCACACCTTTGTGGGGACAGGGCGGCAGCGACACTGCGCATAATGGCGCAGCCCATATTTAATACAGTTATGCACAACTTCACTACTAAACCGAAGATCGACCAGCCACAATCAAACAAATACAACAAAAACGAGTATCAACCGGTGCCGACGCGGCGCCTGCACACACAGTTATCCACAAAAAAATCCATCAATCAAATGTTTTTTTATTCATATAATTCAACGGCTTAGTTTTTATTTTGGCCCTATATTTTCCCGCAAAAAAAAGCAACCCACAGGGTGGGTTGTGGTTGTGTGTAAGTTGTTGGTAACTATGGTTGTGCCCGCACAATACCTCCTATAAAGTTCGCTAATCCGCCTCAACAGTAAGTATTACCAGCACCCTAGGGGTAAGTGAATACACACTTTTATGTACAACAAGTTTTTTTTCACTCTCCAGAGTTCTCCCTGAGACCTGTTCCAGGACTTGCCCCAATGTTATTGCCAACGTATACTCCGCGCCCCTTCAACTAACGACTTGGGCAAATAGCCATGAAGCGCACATTCCAACCCAGCGTACTCAAACGCAAACGCACCCACGGCTTCCGGTCTCGCATGGCGACCAAAAGTGGTCGACAGGTTATTGCTCGTCGTCGAGCACGCGGACGCAAAAAGCTGGCCTGCTAGTCACGCGCCCTCGCTTCACTACAACGACTTTTACAATGGCCTCCTCCCATGAACAGGGATAATCAGGCCTTTCCCCGGGCTGTTCGACTCTTGAGCGGACCCGACTACAAGGCCGTTTTCGATACCTGCGATCTACGGACGGGTTCAAAACATGCCCTGGTGTTGTCAACTCCCAACGCTAACCACTCAAGGCTAGGGCTAGTTATCGCCAAGAAACACGTCCGCTTTGCCGTCCAACGCAACCGAATTAAACGAGTGACCCGGGAGTTTTTTCGCTGCCACCCGCTAAAACACCCACGGGACATTGTTTTTCTAGCAAAGCGAAATTTAGCCGAACTTAGCAACGAGGAGCTGCGAGGGCTACTTGGGACGCTTTGGCAAAAGCTCGATGGCGCACCCACCCGGTTAAACGGCCAATGAAGTTTCATATAGCCAAAACCCTTAATGGCGCATTAACGTATTGCGCCGTTAAATTTATTCATTTATATCGGCTGATCCTCAGCCCTTGGATAGGGCGTGCCTGCCGATTTGAGCCCACTTGCTCACACTATACTGAGGAGGCGATCACGCGCTATGGCATCTTGAAAGGGGGTTGGCTTGGCATTCGCAGACTAAGCCGCTGTCATCCATGGTGTGAAGGCGGGTATGATCCCGTGCCAATTGACTAAACCGTTATGTATTGAAACCGTCGACAGCACCACTTTGCTGCCATCATGAACTAACCCAGAAGAAAACATGGACATACAACGTTATTTACTCATAGCCGCAGCGGCCGCGCTCTCCTTCATGCTTTTAACCGAGTGGAACGCGTTTAAAGAACAGCGTGTCGCTGCAACACAAGATGACCGGTCTCGAATTGCTGATGCTTTTGAGGATCGCAGCATCGCCATGCCCAAAACAGAAGATTTTCAGGATGTCCCAGTAGCTACTGACAGCGTAGCAACAACCGACGATGTCCCCACAATCCTGCCCGCATTAACTGCCCAAAATAACGTCGAGTCTAACCCCGACAACAGCAGCAGTATCATCGTCATTTCAAATAATGTTCTGAAAATTGTGGTGGACTTGCGCGGTGGAGACATCATTGAAAGCTCTTTAATGATGTTTCCGGAACGCATTGAAGATCCCAACAAACCCTTAGTGCTATTAGAGCAAAGTGCTGAAAGAACCTACATTATGCAGTCGGGGTTAGTAGGCCCTGATGGCGTAGATAGTAACGGAAGAGCCATCTATAACGCTCGCCAACAGACCTACTCACTAACTAATGTTGCTGAAACTATCGTCTTGACAGCTAGGGACACTCCGCCAAACGTTACCGTTGAAAAACGCTTCACGCTAGCCCCGGACAGTTACATTATTGAAATTAGCTACCACGTCGTCAACAACGGAACCGTAACTTGGCAGTCGATACCCTTCGCGCAGCTGAAACGCGATAGCTCCCCTGCGCCAAACGCCGATACCAGCGGCTTTGGCATGCAACCGTTTCTTGGGGCGGCGACAACAACGCCAGAAAATCGATACGAGAAGTTTACCTTTGCAGATATTGCTGAGAACCCTTGGAAAACAGAACAGACCGGCGGCTGGATCGCTATGCTGCAACATTATTTCACGGCTGCGTTAATACCCAGCGCTGAGAAAAGCCATGCTTATTCCACTCGCAAAACACGAGACGGTTATAACATTGTGGGGTTTACCAGCGAGCCCCTCCGGGTTGCTCCTGGACAAACTGACTATTGGGCCACTCAGTTCTACGTAGGACCGAAAGATCAATACACACTGGCAGAATTAGCGCCCCATTTAGAGTTGGTTGTAGATTATGGGTGGCTCTGGTGGATAGGTAAGCCACTTTTTTGGCTGCTGACACAAATCCAATCTGTGGTCATCAACTGGGGAGTCGCAATTATATTGCTAACACTCCTCATTAAAACCGCTTTTTTTAAACTGTCAGCCGCCAGCTATCGTTCCATGGCGAAGATGCGGAAAGCTCAACCAAAAATGGTTGCCATCAAAGAGCAGTATGCCACCGATAAACAAAAGCAGTCCCAGGCCATGATGGAGCTGTACAAAAAAGAAAAAATCAATCCGATGGGCGGCTGCCTGCCCATACTGGTTCAAATGCCAGTGTTTATCGCCCTATATTGGGTACTCATGGAATCAGTCGAACTTCGACAAGCACCGTTTGCTTTATGGATTAAAGACCTCGCTGTCATGGACCCGTACTTCGTGCTGCCCATTATGATGGGTGCGTCGATGTTTTTTATGCAAAAACTTAATCCACCGCCACCCGATCCCATGCAAGCAAAACTCATGCAATGGCTGCCTGTAGTTTTTACCTTTTTCTTTTTATGGTTTCCTGCGGGCCTCGTTTTGTATTGGGTCGTCAACAACCTGTTATCCATGGCCCAGCAATACTTCATCACTCGGCAAATTGAACGCGAAACGAGTTAATAAGCTAACGCATCGGCGGCTTCGAATAACATGACCCCTTTAGAAACCATAGCTGCTGTCGCCACTGCCGCTGGTCAAGGTGGTATTGGTGTCGTACGTTTGTCTGGCGTGAACGCTTTAAAAATTGCGCTAATCATCACTGACCGGGACCGCATTGATAACCGGTTCGCACACTATGCAAAATTCACCGATGCACAGGGCCATACCATCGATGATGGCCTAGTTATTGGCTTTATAGGGCCCAATTCCTTTACTGGTGAAGATTGTGTAGAACTCCAAGGACACGGCGGCCCGGTTGTTTTAAGTTTGTTATTACAGCGATGCTTAGAGCTTGGCGCTCGTCATGCCCAACCGGGAGAGTTTTCGGAGCGGGCGTTCCTCAATGGCCGTATCGACCTCATTCAAGCAGAAGCTATCGCTGATTTAATTGCTGCCGATTCAGCTACCGCAGCACGACAAGCCCAAGCCAGTATCAGCGGGGTTTTTTCGGCATCCATTCATCAAATAATGCGTGATATCACCAATCTCCGCGTATTCGTCGAAGCCGCCCTCGATTTTCCCGAAGAAGAGATTGATTTTATTTCTGAGGGCAATATCGAACAAAAAATTGATCTTGTCCTTGAGCAACTCAACACCCTCATCAAACAAGCAAAAGAGGGCGCAATTTTGCAGGGCGGAGCAACGCTCGTCTTAGGAGGGAAGCCCAATGTAGGAAAAAGCAGCCTGCTTAATACACTGTCTGGCGAAAATATCGCGATCGTTACTGATATCCCCGGTACAACTCGAGATGTACTAAAGCAAACTGTGATTATTGAGGACGTTTCTTTTCAATTAATTGATACCGCAGGACTTCGAACCAGTGATGACCCCGTCGAAATAGAAGGTGTTCGTCGGGCGGAAGTTGCCATTAACAGTGCTGATATTTTACTTGAGGTTATAGACGACAGTGCGCCAAAGGAAATAGAAACACAAAACACCAATGCCATACGTGTGTTTAATAAAATAGATCTTACTCAAAGACCTCCTGGCATTTTTGATAACAACAACGCCGTTGCGGTATCTGTTCACACCGGGGAGGGCATTGATGGCCTCAAACAATGTATTTTTCATAAGCTCGGTCTCAGTGAACAAACAGAAAACCGTTTCAGCGCCCGCGAACGCCACCTCAGGGCATTACAAGAGGGCTTAGCCCACCTAAATGCTTCGAAACAACGATTTCTTTTGGATCGTGCCGGAGAGCTACTTGCTGAAGACTTGAAAAAAAACCACGAGATTTTAGGGGCTATCACCGGAGCATTATCGAGTGACGAACTGTTAGGAGAAATTTTTTCTAGTTTTTGTATCGGCAAATAAAGCCTGCTTTTTCTAACATCGGCTTACTAACACAGGCTGATAACGGGTTAACCACAGGTTTTTAACGTTATATCACTGGAAACTTTCACGCTCTTACCGTTATCAGTCCCCATACCGCAAAATTAGGCCTCAACGAACCTGGATGACCACTTTTTCTGTGCACAACTCACTGGCTTACTTGTGGGTGGTAATTTGTCGTTTCTTAGGATTTTAGCTAGCTGGGCTTATCCACTTTTCTTACAGCGAATATACCAATGCTAAACCACGGTTAGTCCAAACCTTATACCGCCTTAAATACCAGTAAACATCGAGGGCTAGCACAGTTTTCCACAGATTAGTGGGCCCCTAATAACAACAGTATTAAAGTAACTTACTTACTCACTATCTAATATTATTATTAAATCAGTAAGTCAGTATTTGTGAGTAACTATCATCGCAAAACGTCTACTTGGAATGGAACGGGTAGATTGGCAGATAACGGTATAACAACCATTCCACTCCTGGACTGGGAGTTTTATACTCACCGGCCTATTCATGACAGAGCAACACAGCGTGACAGCTTTAATTCAACAGTATGATGTGATTGTTGTGGGTGGTGGTCATGCCGGTACAGAGGCTGCGCTTGCCGCTGCCCGTGCGGGCGCAAGAACACTCCTACTAACTCATGCTGTCGATACGCTCGGTCAAATGTCATGTAACCCTGCTATCGGCGGTATCGGCAAAAGTCACCTGGTAAGGGAAATCGATGCGCTAGGCGGCGTGATGGCTAAAGCAGCCGATCATGCGGGCATTCAATTTAGAGTTTTGAATCGCCGTAAAGGACCTGCAGTTAGAGCAACTCGAGCGCAATCAGATCGAGTGCTTTATCGGAATTTTATTAGGACAGCCCTTCTTAATCAGCCCAACCTCGATATATTTCAGGATTCTGTAGAAGACCTAACATTAGAGGGCCATCGCGTTTCTGGCGCCGTCACTCGTAACGGGCTTAATTTTAAAGGGCACACGGTTGTTTTGACCGCAGGTACTTTCTTGCGAGGGCAGCTACATACGGGGATGTCTCAACACGCAGGCGGTCGTGCTGGAGACGCGGCTTCAATCAGCCTAGCCGATCGATTGCGAGAAATTTGCCCAAGGGTTGGACGTTTGAAAACCGGTACGCCACCAAGAATCGATGCAAGAACCGTCGATTTTTCGGTAATGCAGGAGCAGTGGGGGGATGAACCCCGGCCTGTGATGGCGCTTTATGGTGATCGCCGTGATCACCCACAGCAAACCTGTTGCTGGATAACTGAAACTAACACTCAAACACACGATATTATTCGTCAGGGCCTAGATCGTTCTCCGCTATTTTCGGGCGTAATTGAAGGTAATGGACCGCGTTACTGTCCTAGCATCGAAGACAAAATTCACCGTTTTTCCGATAAAGATTCCCATCAGATTTTCCTAGAACCTGAGGGCTTAACTACAACAGAGCTGTATCCCAATGGTATTTCAACGAGCCTACCTTTTGACGTGCAGCTCAGCCTTGTACGTTCAATCAAAGGCATGCATTCAGCACACATTACCCGCCCGGGTTACGCTATTGAATATGATTATTTTGATCCAAGAGATTTGAAGCACTCGCTGGAAACCCGTGAGATCGAAGGGTTATTTTTTGCCGGCCAGATTAACGGTACTACAGGTTACGAGGAGGCCGCGGCTCAAGGGCTACTCGCCGGCGTAAATGCAGCGCGCAAAACCGCCAATCAGACTGCCTGGGAGCCTGGTCGTGACGAGGCATACATTGGGGTGCTGGTCGATGATCTTGTTACTTTGGGTACCCAAGAACCCTATCGAATGTTTACATCACGAGCAGAGTATCGACTGTTGTTGAGGGAGGATAACGCCGACCTAAGGTTGACTGAGGCCGGTCGAAGTTTGGGTCTTATTGGGGATGCTCAGTGGGCCGCGTTTAACAACCGCAAAACGTCAATCAACGATGAGCTGCAACGACTTGAAACCACGTATATTCAACCAGGTTCAACACAGGCCGCAGAGTTAGCATCGAAAATTAATAAACCCCTTGCACGTGAGTACTCACTAGCAGATTTATTGCGACGCCCAGAACTCGAATATCACGATGTTGCAGCGTTATCCGGAGAACCGTGTGTCTCTACTGAACATGCTGCCGATCAAGTGGCGACTCAGATTAAGTATGCCGGCTACATTGAGCGACAGGCAGAGGATATCGCTCGGCTACATCGACAAGAATCGGCTGTTATTCCTGATGATATAGATTTCTCTAATGTCACAGGGCTTTCTAATGAAATCCAGCAAAAGCTTTCAGCTGCTAAGCCGTCGACCATTGCCAGAGCGGGGCGTATCTCTGGTGTGACACCCGCAGCACTATCGCTCTTGTTGGTGTATATCAAACGCAAGGATGGGGTGAAAAAAGCCGCTAATGCTTGACGCCGTAGCGGGCTTATTAGAGCGTGAACTAGAGCAAACTGACCTTGTGTTGAGCGCTGGTCAGCAGGCCAACCTGGTGGCCTACATAGCGTTAATTGATCGTTGGAATCGCGCTTACAATTTAACAGCCGTCCGTGACCCGATACTCATGGTGACCCGTCATATCCTCGATAGTTTAGCGATCACTCCCTTCATCCCTGCAGCAACGGTTTTAGACGTGGGAACAGGACCCGGTTTACCGGGTGTTCCACTCTCTATTGCTTTACCTGATCAGAGCTTTCATTTACTCGACGCAAATGGCAAAAAAACGCGATTCTTGTTTCAGGTAAAAAACCAATTAAACCTGGCGAACATCAAAATCAAAGAGACTCGCGTTGAGAATCTTGCGGTTAATCAGGGGTATGATTGTATTGTTAGTCGAGCATTTGCGAGTTTGAGATTAATGGTGGAATCCTGCCGCCACTTGCTGTCAGAGGATGGACGTCTTTTAGCAATGAAGTCAGCGGGTGTACATGAAGAACTCAACGAAACTACTGAAATAGCGGACCTCATAGCGTTACATGAAGTCAAAGTTCCCGGCCTTAATGAGACAAGGTATCTTGTGGAGCTCTCTGTCCGTTGTTAAACGGACTGAATAATAAGGTGTACATATGAAAATCGTAGCGGTGGCCAACCAAAAGGGTGGCGTCGGCAAGACCACGACTAGCGTGAATTTAGCGGCTAGCTTGGCCGCTATGGGCAGACGCGTGCTACTGATTGACCTTGATCCACAAGGAAACGCAACAATGTCATCGGGAGTCGATAAGCACGAAGTTGAGGCTACAGCTTATGACTTACTCGTAGAGGAACTTCCACTAAAAGATGTCATCGTTCCTGCGGCGAGTAATGGTTATTGGTTAGTACCCGCTAATAGGAACCTTACCGCTGCGGAAGTCGAGCTTTTAGATGTTACGAAAAGAGAGCGACGCTTAGCTGATACCCTCTCTCATGCAGTCGACTTTGACTTGGTGCTCATCGACTGTCCACCATCATTAAGTATGTTGACGGTAAATGCCTTCGTTGCGGCAAAGTCTGTCATTATCACCATGCAATGCGAGTACTTTGCGTTAGAAGGACTGTCGGCATTACTTAACACCATTCGGCGTATCGCAGATACGGTTAATCCGAGTCTCGAAATTGAAGGGATTTTACGTACCATGTACGACCCCAGAAATTCGCTAACGGGGGAGGTGTCTTCGCAACTGCACAAACATTTTGGCGATTTGGTTTATCGCACAGTTATTCCAAGAAATGTGCGTCTGGCGGAAGCGCCGAGTCACGGTTTGCCCGCTTTGCATTACGACCGTTATTCATCGGGTGCTCGTGCTTATGCGGCGCTTGCGGGCGAGTTCGTGAAAAAACAAAAATAACCCATAGCCAGACCTTAGGTATCGTCAACAAGCGTGAAAGGGCGAGGGAGTCATCATTGAGTAGCAAAGCTAAACGTGGAAAGTTAGGAAAGGATCTTGATGTTCTTTTGGGTGCCATGTCACCTGCGAGGGCTGATCGAGGTGAATTAAACGCAGGGGTTGTCGATAGTGATAGGGCAGCTGTGGGTTCTGACGATGCTGGACTTCAGTTCTTGCCCCTGGAGAAGCTTCGACCCGGTAAGTATCAACCCAGACAAGATTTTGATGCGGTTTTGCTGCAAGAATTAGCGGACAGCATTCGAACTCAGGGGTTGCTTCAACCCATTGTTGCTAGGCCGATAAACAACGGCCAGTGGGAGATTGTTGCAGGCGAACGCCGCTGGCGAGCGAGTCAGCTTGCAGGTATCGATAAGATTCCGGCTCTCATCAGAGATGTCAGTGATGAGGCCACCATCGCGATGGCTCTTATCGAGAATATTCAGCGTGAAAATCTGAATGCCATTGAGGAAGCCGAGGCTTTACGCCGCCTGCAAACAGAGTTTGCGCTTAGTCAGCAGCAGGTTGCAGAGCGTGTGGGTAAGTCTCGTCCGGCCATTGCCAATTTACTTCGCCTGCTAGCACTCGAACCTGTTGTTAAAGTCATGCTGGAAACGGGCGAACTTAATACAGGTCATGGAAAGGTTTTATTGGCTTTGGAGGGAATCAACCAGATAAAAGCGGCCAAAAAAGTGGCGAGAAACGGGCTATCTGTTCGGCAAACCGAGAATTTAGTGAAATCGGTCCAAAAACAAGAACCTCAGGGCACCGAGCCCGATGTAGCGACTAACCCTGATGTACTGAGGTTGGAGCGAGAGTTGTCGGGTCGTCTGGGCTCTTCTGTCAATATAACCCAAGGAAAAGGTCAAAAAGGGAAACTTGTCATTCATTACTCTTCTTTTGATGAGTTGGATGGTATTCTCAGCCGTATTCAATAATTAACAACGTGTTGAAGGCCTCAGGTCTTTCGACTAGACTTGCGCCCGCGTCATCCCGGGGTAAATTGCGTCTTGAACAAAAACAAGCCTCAAGATCCCTTGGCGACAGTTCGCCAGCAACTGATATTAGCCATGTTGTGCAGCGTATTATGCTTAGGTTTCTGCATGGCTGTGTTTGGTTTTATCGACGGTTGGGAGGCAGTAAAAGCTGTCTTTATCGGGGGTGCGATTATTCTGGCTCCTAGTGGTTGGATGGCACTAAAGGTGGCATCAACGCAGGGAGCCCAGTACGCCATGGCAGTGGCATTAGTAAAATTTTTACTGTGTGGTTTGGGTTTTGCACTTTTATTTGTGCTGAAACCGGAGGTTCATGCCTTTGCTGTATTGGCAGGTGCAGCAACAGTACTGTTGTCCCTGCCTATTGCGACAGGGTTGGCGCAACACACTAAATGGTAAGCAACGTTTTAATTAAAAGGCGATAAACGGTCGAACATGGCAGCTAACGGACACGAACAGACGGTATCTGAGTACATCGTCCACCATCTTACAAACTTAACGTATGGCAAGTTGCCTGCGGGATTTGTGCGGGATGATGGCACCGTAGTGTCAGATGCTGGATTGTGGACAACCGCTCACGGCGGTGGCGAAATTGCCGCGATGGGATTCAATGCTATCCACGTTGATTCGATGATTTGGTCAGTCGGTTTGGGCATTATTTTTTGTTGGCTGTTCAGAACCGTCGCTAAGAAAGCATCAGCTGATACACCATCTGGCTTAGTCAACTTCGTTGAAATGGTCGTAGAGTTCGTCGACAACACGGTCAAAGATACTTTTCATGGCCGCAATCCCCTTATTGCACCCCTCGCTTTGACGATTTTTGTCTGGGTATTTTTAATGAACCTAATGGACCTGATACCCGTTGATCTAGTGCCAGAGGGGCTAAAGCTTGTTGGCGTTGAGTACCAAAAAATCGTCCCGTCAACAGACCCTAATATTACCATGGGCATGGCGATAGGCGTTTTTATCCTGATGCTTTATTACTCAATTAAGGTAAAGGGTTTTGGTTTTGTCAAAGAGCTGAGCCTTAATCCCTTCAATCACCCCTTATTTATTCCAGTCAACTTGTTCATGGAAGTTGTTGGGCTACTGGCGAAACCTTTTTCTTTGGGCCTTCGACTTTTCGGAAACATGTATGCTGGCGAGATGATCTTTATCCTAATTGCCGCACTGTTTAGCGTAGGGGTCATGTGGATTCTACCGGCCGCTTTACTCCAGGTTGGCTGGGCCATCTTCCATATTTTGGTGATTACCTTACAGGCATTCATTTTCATGGTTTTGACCATTGTTTATTTGAGTATGGCCCACGAAGACCATTAATTATTTTTTCACTAAGCAAAGCTAGATCTAACAGGAGATAACCATGGAACTGATTTATGTTGCCGCTGCCATTATGATGGGTTTGGGCGGAATGGGCGCCGCTATCGGTGTAGGCATTCTGGGCGGCAAGCTCATCGAGGGTTCAGCACGACAGCCAGAGTTGGCACCCAAATTACAAGGCACATTCTTTTTAGGTGCGGGCCTTGTTGATGCTATTCCCATTATTGGTGTGGGTATCGCTATGTACCTCATCTTTGTTGTTGCGGGTTAACAGTCGTCCCATGCGTTTGCCGATACCCAAAGTATCGGTTCCCCCGGTGACAACAGGAGCACATCGTGAACATTAACTTAACGCTTATTGGCCAACTGATAGCTTTTGTGGCCTTTGTGGCGTTCTGCATGCGTTTTGTCTGGCCACCCATTGTGTCCGCTATGGCAGAGCGCCAGCAGAAAATCGCCGACGGATTAGCCGCCGCGGATCGCGCTAGCCATGATCTTGAATTAGCGCAGAAACGGGTTACCGAAGAAATGGCCAACGCCAAACGTGAAGCAGCAGGCATTATTGATGCCGCTAATAAGCGTTCGGCGGCCTTAATCGATGAAGCAAAGGTTGCTGCAGTAGCAGAGGCCGACCGCATAAAAGCCGCTGCCGCTGCAGAAGTTGAACAGGAGCGCGCTCGTGCTCAGGAACAGCTGATGAGTCAGGTGAGTAGCTTGGCTTTGGCGGGTGCCGAAAAGGTTCTCGGCAACGAGATAGATGCAGCAAAGCATGCGGAGCTTCTTAAAAGCTTAACGGCGGATCATTAGTCATGATTGAGCCCAGGACATTGGCAAGACCTTATGCACGCGCAGCCTTCGAGTTTAGTCGCCATGCGGAGACACTCGATGCATGGTTGGAAGCTCTAAACATTGCTTCTGCGGTAAGCATGGAGCCTAGCATGCATGCGGTTTTGAGTGATCCAGCAAAGACTGCAGAGCAACGTGTTGACGCTTTAGCGACGGTCTTGGGTGATGCCTTGAGCAAAGAGGTGCGTGGGTTCTTAGGAATCATGGCGGCCAATGGCCGTTTAGGTTTAATCGACGAAACGGCTTCTTTGTTTGCAGAATTAAAAGCGGCGCAAGAAGCGTCGATTGATGTTTTGGTGACCTCCGCATTTGCGGTGGGTGAAGCAGAACTCAAAGAGATTTCTGATGCCATGTCGCGACGTTTTGAGCGCACGGTTTCTATAACTTCAGAGACAGACTCCGCCTTGTTGGGCGGGGCTGTCATTCGAGCCGGTGATGTCGTCATCGATGGTTCGGTTCGCGGCCGTCTTAATAAACTTGCCGGCACGTTGACACCCTGACAGAGGAATAGGTCATGCAACAACTTAACCCTTCGGAAATTAGCGATATTATTCGGCAGCGGATTGATCAGCTTGATGTTACTTCGCAAGCGACCAACGAAGGTACGATCGTTTCAGTAACCGACGGCATCATCCGTATTCACGGCCTTAATGAGGTTCAATACGGTGAGATGATCGAGTTTCAGGGCGGTATTTTTGGTCTCGCGCTGAACTTGGAGCGTGACTCTGTCGGTGCCGTTATTTTGGGCGATTATAAGCAGCTTGCTGAAGGGCAAACCTGCCGCTGCACCGGTCGAATTTTGGAAGTTCCTGTAGGCCCTGCGCTTCAAGGGCGTGTTGTCGATGCTTTAGGTAACCCCATCGATGGTCGCGGTAGCATCGATACCGATGAAACCGATGCTATTGAAAAGATCGCTCCTGGCGTTATCGCGCGTCAATCGGTTGATCAGCCAGTGCAAATTGGTTTGAAAGCGATTGACGCTATGGTCCCCATTGGCCGCGGCCAGCGCGAGCTAATCATTGGCGACCGTCAGGTGGGTAAAACGGCGATTGCAGTCGACGCCATTATTAACCAGAAGGGAACCGGCATTAAGTGTGTCTACGTTGCTGTGGGCCAGAAGGCCTCTTCGGTGGCAGCGGTTGTCCGAAAACTTGAAGAACACGGCGCGATGGATCACACCATTGTGGTGGCTGCTAATGCCTCTGACCCCGCAGCGATGCAGTTTTTGGCACCCTTTGCAGGCTGTACCATGGGTGAGTACTACAGAGATCGCGGCGAAGATGCTTTGATTATCTATGATGACTTATCCAAGCAGGCTGTAGCCTATCGTCAAATCTCGCTATTGCTTCGTCGTCCACCTGGCCGGGAGGCTTATCCTGGAGACGTGTTTTATTTGCACTCACGCTTGTTGGAGCGCGCAGCTCGAGTCAATGCCGACTACGTAGAGAAGTTCACTAACGGCGCTGTTAAAGGTAAGACTGGGTCGCTAACAGCACTGCCTGTTATTGAGACTCAAGCGGGCGATGTTTCTGCTTTTGTACCCACTAACGTTATTTCAATTACCGATGGTCAGATTTTCTTGGAAGCTGACATGTTCAATGCCGGCGTGCGCCCGGCGATGAACGCGGGTATTTCTGTATCTCGGGTAGGTGGTGCAGCGCAGTCAAAGATTGTGAAGAAGCTATCTGGCGGTATTCGAACGGCACTCGCACAATATCGTGAATTGGCTGCTTTCTCGCAGTTTGCTTCAGATTTGGATGATGCGACAAAAGCTCAGCTCGATCACGGAGAGCGAGTCACCGAGCTTATGAAGCAAAAGCAGTATGCTCCGTTGTCGATTGCTGAGATGGGTGTCTTGCTCTACGCCGCTAACGAAAACCAGTTAGGCGATGTTCCTGTCGATAAGATCGGGGATTTTGAAACAGCGCTCGTGGCTTACATGCACGCTGAGCACGGAGCGCTGATGAAAGAGATTGCCGTGGACGGTAACTGGGACGGTGACCGAGAGGCGGCCTTTAAAGCTGCGATTGACACTTTTAAGTCAACCCAGGCTTGGTAAGCGACTATGGCTGCTGGTAAGGAAATTCGCACCAAGATCTCGAGTATTCAAAGTACTCAAAAGATCACTAGCGCCATGGAAATGGTCGCCGCGAGTAAAATGCGCCGTGCTCAGGACCGCATGGAGCTTGGCAAGCCGTACGCTCGACGCATTCGTGATGTGGTGGGTCATATCGCCAACGCCGTGCCTGAATATCGGCATGCGTATATGCAACAACGTGAGGTTAAGCGTGTTGGCTATATTATCGTGTCTACCGATCGCGGTCTCTGTGGCGGCTTGAACATTAATTTGTTTAAGGCAGCGATTGCTGGCATGCGCCCGCAAAATGATGCGGGTATTGAGGTCGACCTTTGCTTGATTGGCGCAAAATCCCTGGCCTTTTTCAAAAGCGTCGGTGGCAATGTTGTAGCGAGCGTTAAAGATGTAGGTGAAGAGCCTTCGGTGGAGCAGTTGATTGGTGGCGTTAAGCAAATGTTAGATGCTTACGTTGAAGGGCGCATCGACACTCTATATTTGGTGAGCAATGAGTTCGTCAACACCATGACTCAATCCCCACAGGTCGAGCAGCTTTTGCCTCTTGAGCCTTCGGAAGACGCGGGTTTGTCGCACCATTGGGATTACGTCTATGAGCCCGATGCGAGAGAATTGCTCGATGCGTTGCTGGTTCGATACGTTGAATCACTGGTTTATCAGGCCGTGGTTGAAAATGGCGCCTGTGAACAAGCTGCACGGATGGTGGCAATGAAGAGTGCGAGCGATAACGCCGGGGATTTAATCGATGAGCTTCAGTTGGTTTACAACAAAGCGCGTCAGGCAGCAATTACCCAAGAGCTGGCAGAAATTGTGAGCGGTGCCGCGGCAATTGGCTGATTAATCGAAATTCTATATTGAATTAACAGGTGGCGCGGATGCGGCCACACAGCGAAAGAAACAGAGGACTGGAAGATGAGTAGTGGAAAAGTCGTACAGGTGATTGGCGCGGTTATTGATGTTGAATTTCCCCGCGACAATGTGCCCCAGGTTTACGATGCGCTGTCCGTCAGTGAAAAAGGGTTGACGCTAGAGGTGCAGCAGCAGCTTGGTGACGGCATTGTTCGGGCGATTGCAATGGGGTCCTCAGAAGGCATTAGCCGCGGTTTGTCGGTAGAGAATACTGGAGCACCGATCTCAGTGCCTGTGGGTATTGAGACTCTGGGGCGAATCATGGATGTCTTGGGTAACCCCATCGATGAGAAGGGGCCCATTGGCGAGCAGCAACGCAGCGCGATTCATAGAGCTGCTCCGGCCTATGATGAGCTGGCGGCCTCAGAGGAAGTGTTGGAAACCGGAATCAAAGTGATTGACTTGGTTTGCCCCTTCGCTAAAGGCGGTAAGGTGGGCTTATTTGGCGGTGCTGGTGTTGGTAAAACGGTCAACATGATGGAGCTGATTAACAATATTGCGACTGAGCACTCAGGTTTGTCTGTCTTCGCCGGTGTCGGCGAAAGAACCCGAGAAGGAAATGACTTCTACTACGAAATGCAGGAGTCGGGTGTTGTTAATATTGAAAATATGGACCAGTCGAAAGTGGCTATGGTTTATGGTCAGATGAATGAGCCACCGGGAAACCGACTTCGTGTTGCTCTTACGGGCCTTACTATGGCGGAAAAATTCCGTGACGAAGGCCGCGATGTGCTGTTGTTTGTCGATAATATTTATCGCTACACCCTGGCGGGAACCGAAGTGTCGGCGCTATTAGGCCGTATGCCTTCTGCTGTGGGTTATCAACCAACCTTGGCAGAGGAAATGGGCGTTTTACAAGAGCGTATCACCTCGACAAAAACAGGATCGATTACCTCTATCCAAGCAGTCTATGTTCCTGCGGATGATCTGACCGACCCGTCTCCAGCAACCACTTTCGCTCACTTGGATTCTACTGTCGTACTAAGCAGAGACATTGCGGCGAAAGGCATTTATCCGGCGGTTGATCCTCTGGACTCTACTTCACGCCAGCTAGATCCGCTGGTTATTGGTACCGAGCACTACGATGTGGCGCGGGGCGTGCAGTCAGTTTTGCAACGCTACAAAGAGCTCAAAGATATTATTGCAATTCTTGGTATGGATGAGTTGTCTGAAGAAGACAAGCTGACGGTGGCAAGAGCGCGAAAAATTGAGCGGTTTTTGTCCCAGCCCTTCCACGTTGCCGAGATATTCACGGGATCCCCAGGTATCTATGTTTCATTAAAAGACACGATTGCGGGCTTTAAGGGTATCTTGGCGGGTGAGTATGATCATCTCCCAGAGCAGGCCTTCTACATGGTGGGCTCTATTGAGCAGGCTGTGGAAAGAGCAGAGAAGCTTTAGGGCTGCGGGGTAGCACGTTATGGCAATGACAATTCACTGTGACATTGTATCTGCCGAGGCTCAAATTTATTCGGGCCTTGTAGAGTTGCTGGTTGCCACGGGCTCTGAAGGCGAGTTGGGCGTGTGTTATGGCCATGCCCCCTTATTGACCGCCCTCGTCCCTGGGCCTGTGCGTTTAGTCGAGCAAGGGGGTGAGGAGCAGGTGTTTTACGCTTCTGGCGGTTTTTTAGAGGTGCAGCGCGATGTTGTCACAGTGTTGGCAGATACAGCGCTTCGAGCTGCTGATGTCGATGAAGCGGCAGCGGAGGAATCTCGAAAAGCAGCTGAAGATGCATTGGCTAATCAAAGTGGTGAACTTGATTACGGTCGAGCCTCAGCTCAGCTCGCGGAAGCCTCGGCGCAATTGGCAACCTTGAGAAAGATGAAAGCCCGCGCCGGACGAGGCTAAGAGGTCAAGTAAGAAAGCCGCCTTTCAGGCGGTTTTTTTTGGTCTTCAATTTATCGGTTGGCTGGTAAAGTCTGTCTCTGAGGGAGGGCTTGACTCTGACTACGTTACCTAAAGATCTTGAGGTTATTATCTTGGCTGCGGGTCGCGGAACGCGCATGCGATCTGCGATCCCCAAAGTATTGCATACGCTTGCGGGCAGGCACTTGCTGCAGCACGTTATTGATACGGCTCAACAGCTTAACCCTACTGAGGTTCACGTCGTGGTTGGACATGGAGCTGATGCTGTACAGGAGGCCTTAGCCGACCAAGAATTGCATTTTCACCAGCAAACCGAGCAGTTGGGGACGGGCCATGCTGTAAGTTGCGCCTTATCCGGCTGCAAACCCAACACGGTTGTGTTGGTGCTGTTCGGCGATGTACCCCTTATTGCTGCGTCAACACTTGAGACACTCATTGCCGGGGCCCAGCAGCACCCGATTATGTTAGCTGCGCGTCTTGATAATCCTCAAGGCTATGGGCGGGTAGTGCGTGACGAACAAGGCCATTTTCTGTCTGTGGTAGAACAGGCAGACGCGAGTGATACCCAGAAGTTAATCAGTGAGGTCAATACCGGTGTTCTGGCAGCGCCTGTAGAGCAGCTGTCTGAACTTCTGAACCTCGTGGGCAATGATAATGCCCAAGGGGAGTACTACTTACCTGACGTATTAAGTTTAGCGCAGCAACAAGGCACCGATGTTGCCGTCGCGGTAACCGACGACCCCTTGGAAATGTATGGTGTTAATGATCGTTTGCAACTTCAGATTTTAGAGCGCGCGTTACAGTGTCGTCGGGCTGACGCATTGATGACCGCTGGTGTGGCTGTGGCCGACCGTCAGCGTATTGATATTCGCGGCGATTTGGTTTGCGGCACTGACGTTGAGGTTGATATCAATGTGATTTTCGAAGGCCAGGTCCGATTGGGTGACGGTGTAAAAGTGGGAGCGCACTGCGTTCTCAAAAATGTTGTTGTTGGCCCCGGAACAGAGATTCAGCCGTTTTGCCATATTGAAGGTGCTGCTATCGGTGCAGACTGTCGCATTGGCCCCTATGCGCGATTGCGCCCCGGCAGTGTTTTGGCTGAAACCGCTCGGGTGGGTAATTTCGTTGAGACCAAGAACACCTCTTTAGGCGTTGGTAGCAAAGCGAACCACCTGGCGTACTTGGGAGACACCCATGTGGGCGCGCAAAGCAATATTGGAGCGGGCACCATTACCTGTAATTACGACGGGGTAAACAAACATCCCACAACACTGGGGGATTCAGTTTTTGTCGGCTCCAACAGCACATTAGTCGCTCCTCTGACGTTATCGGATGGCGCTTTTGTGGCTGCCGGGTCAGTGATTACTGATGATGTTCCCTCAGAGACCCTAGCCGTGGGTCGAGCACGCCAGGGTAATATCGCAGGCTGGCAGCGGCCGAAGGGTAAAAAGGACTGACGTATGTGTGGAATAGTGGCTGCCGTTGCGCAGCGAGACGTGACTGATATTTTACTCGAGGGTTTGCGACGTCTCGAGTACCGAGGGTATGACTCGGCAGGGGTCGCGGTAGTGGATGAACAAGCCGGGCTGCAATCTTCAAAACACCCTGGCAAAGTCGCGATACTCGAGGAAGCCTTGGCAAGTTCACCGCTCAAAGGCGCCACAGGAATCGCTCATACCCGTTGGGCGACACACGGTGCACCCAACGCACAGAATGCGCACCCCCATATCAGTGCAGATCGCATTGCCCTAGTACACAACGGCATCATAGAAAATCATCAGCAACTGCGGGAAGCGCTCACCGCCGAGGGGGTTTTCTTTTCTTCAGATACCGATACCGAGGTTGTTGTTCACCTTATTAATAAGGTGAAAACGCCGGACATGCCGCTGTTGGAAGCCGTCCAACAGGTACTACCGCGGTTGAAAGGCGCTTATGCCCTGGCGGTGTTAGACGCGAAGAACCCGGGACAACTGGTGGTTGCACGTGCGGGCAGCCCCCTGGTGTTGGGTGTGGGTCTGGGTGAGACCTATGCTGGCTCCGACACCTTAGCACTGCGGCCTGTAACGGATCGATTTGTCTATCTAGAAGAGGGTGATATCGCAGAGCTCTCTGCCGGTAGTTATACGATTTATGACTGTGATGGCCACATCGCTGATCGAAAAGTTACGCGTATTGAGGCTAGCGATGACAATGGCGGCCTGAGTGACTATGACCATTACATGCTTAAAGAGATTCATGAACAACCGGCGAAGCTTAAGGATACGATATCTATTGATTGGCGCAGCGATCATTGCTTTGGCGCCAACACCCAAGCCCTGTTGTCTAAAGTTGAAGCTGTTCAGGTTATAGCCTGTGGCACGAGTTACCATGCCGGTCTAATAGCGCGGCACTGGATTGAGGGCGTCGCAGGCCTAAATTGTCAGGTTGAAGTCGCTTCAGAGTATCGGTACCGGAAGTCGGTAACGTTGCCGGGCACGCTAGTTGTTTGTATTTCTCAAAGTGGAGAAACGGCCGATACATTAGCCGCCTTGAACCATGCGTCGAATGACAACATAGTCGCGCGCCTAGCCCTTAGCAATGTTGACCACTCAGCAATTGTTCGAGCCAGTGATCTCACTATTTTAACCCGTGCTGGCGCTGAAATTGGTGTTGCATCAACCAAGGCCTTCACCACGCAACTGGCGGCCCTCATGCTGCTCACAGGGAAGCTCGCTGAAATAAAAAATCGTGCAGATTTTAAAAGTGACGAACTTGATTCAGCGCTTGTTTCATTACCCGCTGCTGTTACGGCTGTTTTAGCCGAGGAAAAAGCTATAAAAAGCATGGCGATTCATTTTGCGTCTAAACATCATGCGTTGTTTCTTGGTCGGGGTATTAACAATCCCGTCGCGATGGAGGGTGCGCTCAAACTTAAAGAAATATCCTATATTCACGCAGAGGCCTATCCTGCTGGTGAATTGAAACACGGCCCCTTGGCTCTGGTTGACTCGGATATGCCGGTTGTAGCCGTAGCGCCTAACAACGATTTGCTGGAAAAGTTGCGCTCAAATCTTGAGGAAGTGCGTGCCCGGGGCGGAGAACTCTTTGTTTTTGCCGATGAATCTGCGGGTTTTGAACCTGGCCCCGGGGTTCATGTTTTTCCTGTTCCGCACGGTCCCGAATGGACAGCCCCCATCATTTATTCGGTGGTGTTGCAGCTGCTTGCTTACCACGTTGCCGTGGCTAAAGGCACTGATGTCGATAAGCCGCGCAACCTCGCCAAGTCTGTCACGGTGGAGTAAGTTTGTAAGTAACAGTTAAAGGAATAAATATGAAACTTAATCTTTCAATTAAAACCCTTCTACTAATTCAGATTCTCTTGGTTTTATTGTTAATACCAATGGATATATTTCTTGGAGAGGTAAGATTAGATTATGTTCTTCCTCTTTACACATTTGTGTGGATATTGACTTACTCTCATATTTCCAAAAGTGAAGACTAGGAAAACTATTACATACAAGATCAATCCGTCACCGTCGAATAGATTTGAACCATGATCTGTATCAAGACCGAAATCCCAAAAGAAGTTTGTGAAATAGATGATGAACTAAAAGCAATTTATCATTCTCATGACACTGTTTGCATTTGGATTTTCAAATCTAGAGAAGATAGAAATCATTTCATCGATGATACGGTCGGGATGAAAAAAGAAGAAAGAGAAAAATATTTTTCAGATAATTATGGGTAAAAATAAGTAGCCTTGCTACGGACAATCTACTGCCGTGGAGTAGCACAAAGCAGCCGATTACAAGGAGTGTATTATGGAAGCGTTTGCGGTTTTGGGTTTTATTTTTGGACTCGTTGCATTTGTTCGAGTAGAAAAACTTACAAAGAGCCTAAAAGAAAAAAATATTCTCCCAGACAATTACCAGGAAGAGTAATGCAGGGTTGAAATAAGTGCCGAGACCTTGGCCTCTAAAGCTAAGGCGACTCGGCACTCTTCGATCAGCGTTGTAAGGACAGAGCTTTAAACCATTACCCATCAATTGTTGTTAATTAGCCTGGACCACGTGATGTTTAAAGGCGCGA